>Ga0315271_10002912_pt1 | contig 10776 bp, 11 predicted proteins | sample C3_top_MG_FD_204664 | JGI IMG/M metagenome (GOLD analysis project Ga0315271, IMG submission 204664) | Sediment microbial communities from Yellowstone Lake, YNP, Wyoming, USA - C3_top | ecosystem: Environmental > Aquatic > Freshwater > Lake > Sediment | place: USA: Wyoming | collected 2017-08-01
GCAGACCGTGCCCACGTGGGCGCCGGCATCGCTCAGGCCGGCGAGCGCGCGCGGGTGGCCGAGCATGCTGCGCACCGTCGAGAGCGAGCCGTCGTTGTAGTTGAAGATCGGGAAGTAGATGAGGTTCGCGCCATCGCCTTCGGCCAGGTGGTCGTACAGCGCTTCGAGCGCCGTGACGCCGCGCTGCTTCGCGCGCACCAGAAAGCTTTGCATCACGCTCGGCTCGTAGTCGAGGTTCTCGCCGTCCTTCGACGACAGCGGGAACATGCGCCCGCTGACCAGTTCGATGCGCTCCAGCAGGATGTCGACCAGCGGCGGAATCGCCGTGCCGTCGCCCGCCATGCGCTCCGATTTTTCGCCCAGCACGCACGCCTTGCGCGCGGGTTCGCGCATCGCCGCGGCGCGCGTGGCCAGCGGCAGGTGCGCGATCTCCTTGAACGACGGAAACCCCATGAACGGGTGGAAGCTCGCCTCCAGCCCGTTGATCACGCCGATGCCGCGCGCAGCCGTCTGCAGGTACAGCGGCAGGCCCTGCGCCACCGCGATGTCGACGCGCTCGCGGATCGCCTGCCATTGCTCGCCGCCGGGGTCGCGCTGCAGCCAGGTCATCGACAGCGGCCGGCCCGAGGCGCGCGCCACCTGTTCGACGAGATCGAACTCGGCGTCGAAGCGCTCCGGTCCTTTTAAAACATCGAAGTCCGACACCATCTGGATCACGCCGTGAGCCAGCCCTTCGAACGCGCCGGCAATGCCGCACAACTCGGCGGCCGTGGCTTCCGATGCCGGCGTCTCCCGGCCTTCGGAGGTGCGGTGGTTGTCGCTGCGTCCGCTGCTGAAACCGGCTGCGCCGGCGAGCAGCGCTTCGCGCACCAGCGCGCGCATCGCGGCGATGTCGTCCGCACCGGCAACGGGTTGCGTGAACGCGCGTTCGCCCATCACAGCCATGCGCAGCGGGTCGTGCGGGATCTGCACCAGGAAGTCGAGGCTGTGCGGCGTGGCGTCGAGTGCGTCCATGAACTGCGGGAAGCTCTGCCAGTTCCAGCGGATGCCTTCGCTCAGCGCCGCGCCGGGGATGTCTTCCACGCCTTCCATCAGCTTGATCAGGTCGCCTTCATGGCCCGCGCGCACCGGCGCGAAGCCGACGCCGCAGTTGCCCATCACGACCGTCGTCACGCCATGGTGGATGCTGGGCGAGAAGGTTTCGTCCCAGGTGGCCTGGCCGTCGTAGTGGGTGTGGATGTCGATGAAGCCGGGCGTGACCCAGGCACCGCGCGCATCGACACGCTCCTTCGCTGCGGTAGTGATGGTTCCCACTTCGACGATGCGGCCGTCCTTCACGCCCACGTCGGCGGTGAACGGCGCGCCGCCGTTGCCGTCGACGACCGTGCCGCCTTCAATGAGCCAGTCGAGCATCCTTGCGCCTCCAGAGCAATGCGAGTGTCAGGCCCGACACGATGTGCCAGATGCCCCACAGGCTCGCGATGATGACCATGCCGAGATCGGCGTTGAACTGCACCGCGATGATGCCCAGCGCGAGCCCGGAATTCTGCATGCCGCCTTCGATCATGATGGCGCGCCGGTCGCGCTCGGCCACACGGAACGCGAGCGCGCAGAGCCAGCCCAGCAGCAGCCCGCTGGCGTTGTGCAGGACCACGATCAGCAGCTGCGGCGCGATCTGCGCGTTCAGCAGCGCGCGCTGGCTGAACAACCCGGCTGCGATGAACACCAGCAGCGCCACGAGGCTGAAATTGCCCAACGGCTTGCGGATCTTCGCGGTAAAGGCCGGCCACTGGTGGCTCAACGTCAGCCCCAGCGCCATCGGAATCGCCAGCAACGCGAGCAGGCTCCACCAGATGTCGGACGCGTCGAGCGACAGTGCCCGCATCCAGCTTGCCGTGGCGGGGTTGGTGGCCATCATCCAGGTGAAGTTGAACGGCGTGAGGAACAGCGCCATCACCGCCGCCACCGCCGAGATGCTGACCGACAGCGCCGTGTTGCCGCGCCCGAAATGCGTGATCACGTTCGACAGCGAACCGCCGGGGCAGGCCGCGACCAGGATCATCGCGGCCTCGATGTTCGGCGGCAGATCGAGCACCAGCGTGGCGAGCCAGGTGCCCACCGGCAGCAGCACGAATTGCGGGATCAAGCCGCAGACCACGGCGCGCGGTGATCGTGCCACGCGCGTGAAGTCGGCCAGCTTCAGTTCGAGCGCGACCGAGAACACCATCGTCGCGAGCACGAGGCTGAGGATGATCTGCTGGGTCGTCATCGCCCGAGGCTAGCAGGGAGGCGGCACCCTAGAATCCGGGGCTTCCCGTGCTTGCGGCTCATGCCTGTTCAAACCGTACATCCATGCTCACCTTCCAGCAAATCATCCTCAAGCTGCAAGACTATTGGGCCACGCAAGGCTGTGCATTGCTGCAGCCCTACGACATGGAGGTGGGTGCCGGCACCAGCCACACCGCGACCTTTCTGCGCGCGCTCGGGCCCGAGCCGTGGAAGGCCGCGTACGTGCAGCCTAGCCGCCGCCCGAAGGATGGCCGCTATGGCAACAACCCGAACCGGCTGCAGCACTACTACCAATACCAGGTGGTGCTGAAGCCCGCGCCGGCCAACATCCTCGAGCTCTACCTGGGCTCGCTCGAAGTGCTGGGTTTCGACCTCAAGGCGAACGACATCCGCTTCGTCGAAGACGACTGGGAGAACCCGACGCTGGGCGCCTGGGGCCTGGGCTGGGAGGTCTGGCTGAACGGCATGGAAGTGACGCAGTTCACCTACTTCCAGCAGGTCGGCGGCATCGACTGCAAGCCCATCACCGGCGAGATCACCTACGGCCTGGAGCGCCTGGCGATGTACCTGCAAGGCGTCGACAACGTCTATGACCTGACCTGGACCGATGGGCCTTCGGGCAGGCTCAGTTATGGCGATGTCTACCACCAGAACGAGGTCGAGCAGAGCACCTACAACTTCGAGCACAGCGATGTCGAGTTTCTGCTGACCGCCTTCAACGCGCACGAGAAGCAGTCGAAGCACTTGATGGAACAAAAGCTCGCGCTGCCCGCGTATGAACAGTTGCTGAAGGCCGGCCACAGCTTCAACCTGCTCGATGCGCGCGGCGCCATCAGCGTGACCGAACGGGCTGCCTACATCGGCCGCATCCGCAACCTGGCGCGCACGGTGGCGCAGAGCTACCTCGAAAGCCGTGCCCGCTTGGGCTTCCCGATGGCTCCGAAGGCCTGGGCCGATGAGGTCACGGCGCAGATCGCCTTGAAGAAGGCGGCCTGAAGATGACCACGAAGAACCTGCTCGTCGAACTGTTCGTCGAAGAGTTGCCGCCGAAGGCCTTGAAGAAGCTGGGCGAGGCTTTCGCCAACGGCCTGGCCGACAGCCTGAAAGCGCAAGGCCTGGCCGCTGAACATTCCGCCGTGACGCCGTTCGCGTCGCCACGCCGGCTCGCCGCGCACATCAGCGCGGTCGCCGGTCATGCGGCCGACAAGGCGGTGTCGCAGAAGCTGATGCCGGTGAGTGTCGGCCTCACGGCCAGCGGTGAAGCCACGCCCGCGTTGTTGAAGAAGCTCGCTGCGCTCGGTGCCGATGCGTCGGCTGTGCCGCAGCTGAAGCGGCAGCTGGACGGCAAGGCCGAGGCGCTGTATTTCGACAGCGTGGTGACGGGCGCAACACTGACTGAGGGCCTGCAGAAGGCGCTGGCCAAGACCCTGGCCGACCTGCCGATCCCGAAGGTCATGCAGTACCAATTGGCCGATGGTTGGACCAGTGTCAACTTCGTGCGCCCGGCCCATGGGCTGGTGGCCTTGCACGGCACCGATGTGGTGACTGTTCATGCGCTCGGTCTCGCATCCAGGCGCGAGACCCACGGCCACCGCTTCGAAGCTGCGATGGACCCGGTGGTGTTGCAGCACGCCGATCAGTACGCCGAGCAGATGGAAGCGCAAGGCGCGGTGATCGCCAGCTTCGCGAAGCGCCACGGCGAGATCGCGCGCCAGTTGCAGACTGCGGCATCTGCCGAAGGCTTGACGCCGATCGAAGACGCGGCCTTGCTCGACGAAGTGACCGCACTCGTCGAGCGCCCGAACGTGCTGCTGTGCCGCTTCGAGGAAGAGTTTCTGGCGGTGCCGCCGGAATGCCTGATCCTGACGATGAAGGCGAACCAGAAGTACTTCCCGCTGCTCGACGCGGCGGGCAGCCTGACGAACAAGTTCCTCGTCGTCAGCAACATCATGCCGGCCGACGCGAGCCGCGTGATCGAAGGCAACGAACGGGTCGTGCGGCCACGACTGGCAGATGCGAAGTTCTTCTTCGATCAAGACCGCAAGAAGACGTTGGAGGCGCGCGTGGCGGGGCTGGACAAGGTGGTCTATCACGGCAAGCTGGGCACGCAGGGCGAGCGCACGCTGCGCGTGCGTGCCATCGCCAGGAGCATCTCGGAGCAGGCGTTTGCGAGCCAGCAGCTCACGGGCGACGTCGATCGTGCCGCCATGCTGGCGAAGACCGATCTGCTCACCGACATGGTCGGCGAGTTCCCGGAACTTCAGGGCGTGATGGGCGCCTACTACGCGCGCCACGACGGCGAGAGCGAAGCCGTGGCCCAGGCCATCGAAGACCACTACCGGCCGCGCTTCGCCGGTGATGAATTGCCGCACGGCGATGTGGGCTTGATCGTGGCATTGGCTGACAAGCTGGAGACCCTCGTCGGGCTGTTCGGCATCGGCCAATTGCCCACCGGCGACAAGGACCCGTTCGCGCTGCGTCGCCACGCGCTCGGTGTGATCCGCATGCTGGCCGAGCGAAATGTCGCCATCGATCTGGGCGCGCTGATCGCACTGTCGGTGTCTGCCTTCGGTTCGGCCATCAAAGACCCGAGCGAGCCGCTGACCGACTTCATCTTTGAGCGCCTTGCCGGCACCCTGCGCGAGCAGGGCTACAGCGCGCAGGAAGTCGATGCGGTGCTCTCGCTGCGCCCCGCGCGGCTGGCCGATGTGGGTGCGCGGCTGGCAGCAGTGCGGGCCTTTGCCGCGCTGCCCGAGGCGGCTTCGCTGGCGGCGGCCAACAAGCGGATCGGCAACATCCTGAAGAAGTCGGATGCGCCGGCCGGTGTGTTTTCTGCAGGCGTGCTGGTGGAGGTGGCCGAGAAGGACTTGTATGCGGCGATGGACCGGGTCGGTGCCATGGCGCGAGGGCACTTCGAGCGCGGTGACTACGAGCGCGCGCTCAGCGAACTGGCCGCGCTGCGCTCGGCCGTCGACGGCTTCTTCGACACGGTGATGGTCAATGCCGAAGACCTGGCGCTGCGCAACAACCGTTTGTGGCTGCTCAAGGATTTGCACGCCGACATGAACCGCGTCGCCGACCTGTCGAAGCTGGCGGCCTGAGCGGCTACGCTGAATAATCGCGCCATGAACCGCCAACAGCAGATCGACAAGTTCCTGCTGGCAGCGCACCGGTTGGCGTTGTCGCGCTTGCGCGCGGAGCCTTCGCGTATCGAACCGGTGCGAGCGCAACTTGCGCGCTGGCGCGTGCAATCCGGCTCGACCCGATCCGACCTGTATTGGGATGAATGGCAGCGGCTGCTGGTGGCTGACCTGGCAGAGATCGAGCGTGTGGTTTGTGCCGACAACGAGCATGGCGCCGTGTTGCGAAGCGTCTCGCCTATGTCCACGCTGATCACTCAGGGCGAGCGGGTGATCCTTCTTCGCGAAGCCCGCAGCGCATGACCCGCGAGCAGTTGGAACACGTGCTTCGCGCTGCGGCAGTGATCGCGAACGAGAACTCGATGGTCGTCGTCGGAAGCCAGGCCATTCTGCTTCCGTTCCCCAATGCACCTGCCGCGCTGTTGATGTCGCGCGAGATCGACCTGTACCCTGCGCTGCACCCGGAACGCTCGGACCTGATCGACGGTGCGATCGGTGCGATGTCGAGTTTCGACGAGACCTTTGGCTACCACGCCGACGGCGTCGGCCCCGAGACGGCGGTCATGCCGGATGACTGGATGTCGAGGGCGTCGTTCCACTACATCGGCGAAGTGACAGCCATCTGCCCAGACATCCATGACCTCGCCGTGTCGAAGGTGGTGGCGGCTCGTGACAAGGATGCTGACTTCGTGCGCATCTTGCTGAAGGAAAAAATGATCGATATCGAGACTTTGCAAGACCGCATCCGCTGTGTCGACCCTGCGCGCGCTTCGATTGCAAGCGCATTGGCCTGGGCCCAGCGCCGCGCCATCGAGGCCTCCCCATGACCCCCACCAAGCTCATCATCCTCGACCGCGACGGCACGATCAACGAAGACCGTGACGACTACGTCAAGTCGCCCGATGAGTGGATCCCGATCCCCGGCGCGCTCGAAGCCATCGCGCGACTCAACCACGCCGGCTGGCACACGGTGGTGGCCACCAACCAGTCGGGCCTGGGGCGCGGGCTGTTCGACATGTCGACCCTGAACGCGATGCACGTGAAGATGAACCAGTTGCTCGCCAAGCAGGGCGGGCGCATCGACGCCGTGTTCTTCTGCCCGCACGCACCGGCCGATGCCTGCCATTGCCGCAAGCCCGCCTCCGGCCTGTTCGAGCAGATCGGCGAGCGCTTCGGCGTGGTGCTGGCCGATGTGCCGGTGGTGGGCGACACGCTGCGCGACCTGCAGGCCGGTGTGGCGCTCGGCTGCCAGCCGCACCTGGTGCGCACCGGCAAGGCAGCGCGCATGAACGCGGACGAGATCGCCGAGCTCTGCACGCTGGTGCCCGGCACGCTGGTGCACGCTGACCTGGCGGCGTTCGCCGAACACGTCATCCAACAGGAGCGCAAGGGACGCGCCCACCCCGGCGAGTCCGACTCGGCCTACGGGAGGCTCGACTGATGGGCGCGCTGCCCGACGACCGGCTGCTGAACCGGCTGATGAGCCCCATCCGCTCGGCGCTGTTCGTGCTCTTCATGGCGATCACCGTCATGCCGTGGGCGCTTGCCGTGCTGATCGTCTCGATTTTCGCGCGCGGCAACGTCGTCTACTGGATGTGCGTGGGCTGGTTGCGCACCGCCATCTGGGGCGCCAAGGTGATCTGCGGCGTGCACGCCCGTCTGCACGGCTTCGAGCACCTGCCCGACTCGCCGGTGGTGCTGCTGCCCAAACACCAGTCGACCTGGGAGACCTTCGCGTTCCCCGGCCTGATGCCGCACCCGCTGTGCTACGTGTTCAAGCGCGAGTTGCTCTACATCCCGTTCTTCGGCTGGGCGATGGCGCGCATGGACATGATCCACATCGACCGCAGCAAGCGCACCGAGGCCTGGAACCTGGTGGCCGAGCAGGGCCGCCGCTTCATGGACAAGGGCCACTGGGTCATCATGTTTCCCGAAGGCACGCGTGCGCCGCGCGGCGGCAAGGGCAGCTACAAGGCCGGTGGCACACGCCTGGCCATCACCACCGGCCGGCCGGTGCTGCCGGTGGCGGTGACGTCGGGGCGCTGCTGGCCGCGCAAGAGCTTCGTGCTGCGGCCCGGCACCGTCGACGTGTCGATCGGGCGGCCGATCCCGTCCGAAGGCCGGCAGCCCGACGAGTTGATGCGCGAGGTCGAGGCCTGGATCGAAGCCGAGATGCGCAGGCTCGACCCCGACGCCTATTCCGCCCCGGCGACGCGGCGCGCCGCTGCGCCGGTGCCCCAGCCCTGACCCCGCCGATGAGCCGCCGCGCCGCCGCCCCCGAATCGCAACAGCTGATGTTGTTCGAGGGCTCGGTGCCGCTCGTGCTGCCGCGGCCCGGCATCGATTCGCCCGCGCTTGGCGGTCCCTTCACCGAACCTGTGTCCACCGCCAGCGTGCTCGCACCCGCCGTTTTCCGCCACCCGCAGGCCGATCGAGAGATCCGCCTGAACGAACACCTCGTGGCCTACGCGCTCAAGCGCGCGCGCCGTCGCAGCATCGGCTTCGTCGTCGGCACCGACGGCTTGAGCGTGAACGCGCCCAAGTGGCTCGGCGTCATCGACATCGAATCGGCGCTGCACGAGAAGGCGCCATGGATCCTGCGCAAGCTCCAGGAACAGCGCGAGCGCGCGCAACGCGTGCAGGCCGCCAAGGTCGACTGGCGCGACGGCGCGTCGATCCCCTTCCTTGGCGAGACCGTGATCATCGTGCTCGACCTGCGCGCCGGCCTGACCGAGCGCGGCGCCGTGCTCAACACCGATGGCGCGGCGCTGCCCGGCGCGCCCCGGCTCACGCTGCACGTCGGCCTGCCGCACACCGCCACCGCCGAACAGATCCGCGATGCGGTGCAGAGCTGGTTGCAGCGCCAGGCGCGGCGCGTCTTCGAAGAACGCTGCGCACATTTCGCGCCGCAACTCGGCGTGCGCATCAAGCGCATGAGCCTGTCGTCGGCGCAGACGCGCTGGGGCAGCGCCAGCGCCGATGGCTCGATCCGCCTGAACTGGCGGCTGATCCACTTCGCGCTGGCCAGCATCGACTACGTGGTGGCGCACGAGCTCGCGCACCTGCGCGAGATGAACCACAGCGCGCGCTTCTGGGACGTGGTGCGCTCGGTGCTGCCCGACTTCGAGCAGGCGCGCGGCAGCCTGAAAGACGGGCTGGTGCCGCTCCTCGACTGAGCTTTGACCTCAGGCGAGCGAGAACCGGTACACCCCGTCGTCGTCCAGCCGCCGCACGAGCTGGCCGGAAAGCCACAGCGCGTGCAGGTGCGCGACCGACTCGCCCATCGCGAACGTCGTCTGGTGCAGGTCGAGCTTGCGCTTGAACAGCAGCATCAGCAGGCCGGCTGCATGTTGGGGCGCCTCGGCGCACGCCGCCAGAACTTCGGCGAAGCGTTCGTCATGGTGCGCCACGAGCTGGTCGACGCGGGTGTGCAGGCCCCGGAACGGCCGGCCGTGCGAAGGCAGCACCAGCGTGTCGGCGGGCAATGCCTTCATGCGCTTGATCGAATCGAGGTACAGCGCCAGCGGGTTCGATTCGGGCTCGAGCTCGTGCACGCTGACGTTCGTGGAAATGCGCGGCAGCACCATGTCGCCGCTGATCAGGGTGCCCAGCTCGGGGCAGTGCAGCGACATGTGCTCGGGCGCGTGGCCGTAGCCGACGTGGCAGGTCCAGGCCCGGCCGCCGATCTGCAATGAATCGCCCGCCAGCAGCCGGCGGTAGCTCGCTGGCAACTGCGGCACCATGCCGCTGTAGTAGTTCGTGCGCGCCTTGATCTTCGCCTGCGATTCGGGGTCGGTCAGGCCGTGGCTGGCCATGAAGCGGGCCGTGCCTTCACCACCGAAGGTGGTGGTGGCGCTGCTCGCGAACCGCGCGGTCTGGTAGTCGGTCGCGCTGATCCACAGGCGACACGCTCTGTGCGCGTCGGTCCAGCGTTCGGTGAGCCAATGCGCCAGGCCGATGTGGTCCGGGTGCATGTGCGTGACGATCACGCGCAGCACCGGCAGGCCGTCGAGTTCGTTCGCGAAGATCTGTTCCCAGGCGGCGCGTGTGGCGTCGTTGCTGATGCCGCAATCGACGATGGTCCAGCCCTGGATCGGCCCGTCCGGGCCGTCGAGTGCATCGCGCAGCAGCCACAGGTTGATGTGGTTCAACTGGAACGGCAACGCCATGCGCAGCCAGCGCACGCCGGGTGCCACTTCGATCATGGTGCCTGGCTCGGGCAGGGCCTCGCCGTGCGGATAGTCGAGCTGCTGTTCGAGCGCATTCATGGGCGGACTTGTCTCCATCGACGACCGGTGCACGGGCACCAATTACACTTTACGTAAACGTCACTCGCCTCAGTGTAGGCCCCGCGCTCCGTGGCCGCTGTCACCTTCATGTCTACCCATCCTGCCCCCGTGCCCGCGCCGACGTTCACGATCGGCGAGCTGGCACGCGAGTTCGACCTCACCACCCGGGCGATCCGCTTCTACGAAGACTGCGGCCTGCTCACGCCGCAGCGCAGCGGGCGCAACCGCGTCTACACCCAGCGCGACCGCACGCGGCTCAAGCTCACGCTGCGCGGCAAGCGCCTGGGGCTCACGCTGGCCGAGGTGAAGGAGCTGGTCGGCATGTACGAGACGCCGCGCGACACGCAGCCGCAACTGAAGAAGTTCCTGGTCGTGCTGGCCACGCACCGGGCGCAGCTGGAACAGCAGCTGGCCGACCTGAACATCACCCTCGACGAGGTGGGCGCGCACGAGAAAGAGGCCCGCCGCCTGCTGGCCCAGGCGGCCCGGAAGGCGCCCGGATAGAATTGACGTATACGTCAATTGCAGCCGGCCACCGGCAGCCGGGCGTCCCCACAGAACACGGTGAACGACGATGCGCCCCACGGACCCGAACTTCGAGCAACGCACCCGCGATTCGTTCGCAATGCAACCCGCCATGGCCACGCTCGGCGTGAGCATCGAGTCGGTCCAGGCCGGTCGTGTGGTGCTGGCCATGACGCACCGCGCTGATCTGACCCAGCAGCATGGCTTCCTGCACGCCGGCATGGTGGCCACGGCGCTCGACTCGGCCTGCGGCTATGCGGCGTTCACGCTGATGCCGGCCGGTGCGGGGGTGCTGACGATCGAGTTCAAGATCAACCTCCTCGCCCCTGCGCGCGGGCCGGTGCTGCACTTCGAGGGCCAGGTCAAGAAGGCCGGTCGCACCATCAGCGTGGTCGACGGCGAGGCCTTCCAGTTCGAACCCGGCAGCGCCGAGCGCAAGCTCGTCGCCACGATGACCGCGACCATCATGACGGTGACCGGGCGCGATGACGTGCGGCACTGAACCCGAATTCAAGGAGACGAACATGAACGAC
>Ga0315271_10002913_pt1 | contig 10775 bp, 7 predicted proteins | sample C3_top_MG_FD_204664 | JGI IMG/M metagenome (GOLD analysis project Ga0315271, IMG submission 204664) | Sediment microbial communities from Yellowstone Lake, YNP, Wyoming, USA - C3_top | ecosystem: Environmental > Aquatic > Freshwater > Lake > Sediment | place: USA: Wyoming | collected 2017-08-01
CGAGAACCACCTCTACCAGCGGGAGGTGATCGCCTCGGAGCGTATGGCGGCTCTCGGCACGATGGCGGGAATGCTGGCGCACGACTTCCGCGGTCCCATGACGGTGATCCGCGGCTATGCCGAAACCCTCCTCGACGAGGGGGGCCTCCCCCTGCGCGAAGTCCGGGAGCGGGCCGACCTCATCATCAAGATGGTCGACCGCCTCGAACGCATGACCGCCGAGACTCTCGACTACGCCCGCGAGAGCAATCGCCTCGTCCTCAGGAACGTGAACCTGTCATCGATGCTCTATGAGCTCGCCGAGGGCATCCCTCTCGAGTTCCCCGGTCTGTCGGTCGACAACGACATTCGCGTCCCGAAGGACACCCAGGCATCCTTCGACGTGGACAAGCTGCGGCGGGCCCTCGGCAACATCGCCGCCAACGCCCGTGACGCCATGGGCGGGTCCGGACGCCTGCGCCTCGAGGCGGACATCGAGAAGGGCTCGCTCGTCATGCTCGTGAGCGATGGCGGCCCCGGCGTCCCGGCGGCGATTCGGGACCGGATCTTCGAGCCCTTCGTGACCCAGGGCAAGAAGGGGGGGACGGGGCTCGGCCTTGCCGTCACGCGGCGATTCGTGGAAGACCACGGCGGCTCCGTGGAGTTGCGGCCCGAGGGTCCTGGCGCTCGCTTTCGGATCGTCCTGCCCCTCGCACCCTCGGTATAGAATCCCATTCACGATGACGCCTTTGTGGGGCCGAGCGGCATTCCTGCTGGCCGTGACGCTCAGTTCCATTGGCTGCAAGGCGCCGGAACCGAAGGCGGAGCTCGATCTCACGGATCTCGAGGCCTACTGGGTCATCGACTCGGCGGTGGGGACGACGCAATACATCGCGCCCGCGATCCGCTTTCACGTCAAGAACAAGGGCATTCGCCCGTGGAGCGGTATCCAGGCCACCGCCACGTTCCGCCGCAACGGCGAGGAAGCTCAGGTGTGGGGGTCCGACTGGCAGCCGGTGCTCGCGGCCGGCAAGTCGCTCGCCCCGGGTCATGAGCAGGTCGTGGTGCTCAAGTCCGACTGCCGGTATTTCTCCGCCGGCGCGCCGGAGACGATGTTCCAGCACGCCCTGTTCAAGGACGCGAAGGCCCAGGTATTCCTGAAGATCGGCGCGTCGGCCTGGACGCGCTTCGCGGATGTCGATGTCGAGCGAAGGATCGGATCCAAGACCCTCCAGGCCGAAGCCAAGCCATGAGGACCGGATTCCCGTGACCCTCCCGCCTCAAGGCCCGCGCCGAGACCTCCTTCTGGCCGTCGTCTTCACACTGGCCGCCGCCGCCCTGCGACTTCCGCGTCTCGGTTTTCCACCCGAGGAGATCTTCGACGAGGTCTATCACGCGAAGGCGGCGTGGTGCTATCTGAACAACGAAATGCCCATCGAGTGGGTGCATCCGCCGACCTCGAAGATCCTGATCGCCATCGGCGTCTACTTCTTCGGCTACCACCCATGGTCCTGGCGCCTCGGCCCGGCCCTGGCCGGGATCGCGATAGCCCCCGTCTTCTTCTTCCTCGCCCGCCGCGTCCTCGCCACGGAGCGGGCGGCGATCCTCGCGACCTCGTTGCTGCTCCTGGACGGCGTCTATCTGGTCCAGAGCCGGACGGCGATGACCAACATCTTCGCAGTCCTCTTCCAGTTGACGGCGGCGCTCTTTGTCGTTCGGGCGGTGCTCGCGGAGCGGCTGCACATCCTCACCATGACGGCGGCCGGCCTGTTCCTGGGCCTCGCCATCTCCACGCGATGGACGAGCCTGTGGGCCTTGAGTTTTCTCGGCCTGGTCGTCCTCGCAGTTCGTCAGAAGCGGATCCTGAAACCTCGGGAACTGGCGCTCACGTTCCTCGCTTTCGCGGTGCTGCCGCTCGGCCTCTATGCCCTGAGCTACTGGATCGTCCCCGTCCTCCGACCGTCGGGTCTCCGGCATCTCATCGACACCCAGAAGGCGATCTGGCACTACCACGCGACCCTGACGGCCGAGCACACCTACTTCAGCCACTGGTACACGTGGCCGTGGCTCTATCGGCCGACCTGGTACTACTGGCGGCAAACCGAGGGGGTGATCCGCGGCATCGTGGCCATCGGCAATCCGGCCCTCTGGTGGGCCTCCGTTCCGGTGACGCTCTGGGCGATCGTGACGGGTGCGCGGAGTCGCGATCCCCGCCGCCTCTTCACGGGCGCGGGATTCTGCGCCCTGTACCTGCCCTGGAGCATTGCGCCACGGACCCTGAACTTCAGCCACTACCTCTTCGAAGCGCTCCCCTATGCCTGCCTCAGCCTGGGCACGCTGCTCGATCGCGAGTGGAAGGGAGGATGGGCCCTCCTGGCGCGAAGCTACGTGGTCTTCGCGATTCTGCTGTTCCTCTTCTTCCTGCCGATCCTCACCGCGTGGCCCATCCCCGAGAACCTCTTGTTCGCCGGAAGCGGCGCCCGACCGTGGATCTGGTTCCCCTCCTGGATCTAGGGCCGCTGATACTTCGCTGATCGCGGCGGCCTATACTCGGGCCGAGCGGGCATGGAGCGCCAGACGAACGAATCCGCCCCCTCCAGGCCGAAGCATCGGGAGATCTACATCGACGCCTTCCGCGGCCTCATGGCGCTCGTCATGGTCCAGGGCCACGTCTTCGACACGCTCCTGACCGCGGCGGCGCGGGCCGATCCCCTCTATCAGCTCCAGGTCGTCGCCCACGGATCCACGGCTCCCGGATTCCTCTTCGCTTCCGGGTTCGTCGCGGGCCTCCCCCGCGCTCCGCTCTCGGCCCGGGCGATGCTGCGGCGAGCGAAACGCCTGCTGTTCGTCCTCGCCGTTGGTTACGCCCTCCATCTTCCGTACCTGTCCCTCGCAAAATCGCTCAACGCTTCGGCGGCCGAGAAGGCCGCCCTCTTCGCGTGCGACGCCCTCCAGGTGATCGCCGTGACTCAACTGCTCGTTCTGGTAGTCCAGTGGCTCGCTGGTCGGCGGTGGACGATGGTGACGGGCACGCTGGCCTTGTTGGTTCTCGGCGGCGGACCGGCGGTCTGGGCGTCAGGCGTCGCCGGGCGCATCACCCCGCTTCTCGGCGCCTACCTGGACGACAAGACCGGATCGCACTTTCCTATCTTTCCCTTCGCTGCCTTCGTCCTGGCCGGAACGATGGCCGGCGCCACCGTCGGGCGCCAGGAGGAGGGCGTCCGGCGGAGGCGGGCCCTGGTCTTCGGCGGGGCGTTCATCGCGGTGGGAGCGCTCCTGTCGATTCCTCTCGCCGGTGTCGTCGATTTCTGGGGGGTCTCACCCGCTTACGCGCTGCTACGCCTCGGCGGGCTGCTGGTCCTCTTGCAGATGGTGGAGCGAGCCACCCACCATGAATGGTCGATCGTCGCGCCGCTGGCTCTCCTCGGCCACGAGACGCTGTTGGTGTTCGTCTTTCATCTCTACCTGCTTTTCGGGTGGGTCTTGGGCGCGGCGCCTCTTGGTGCCCTCGTGGGCCACATCGGGTTCGTCGCCGCGGGAGCCGTCACGGTCCTGATGATTCCGATCTTGCTGACCGTGGCGTCGGTGTGGCACCGGGCGAAGGTGGCGGCACCCCACGAGGCCTCGCTCCTCCTCGCGTTCGCGACCACGTTGTTCGCGTTCGAGTTCGTCACGCGCCCGTGGTGATGCCGGTCAGGGCTCGACGCGCTTCACGTCCACGACGAAGTGGCCTGTCTCCCCGAAGCAGGTCGTCGGGATACCCCGATGCTCTTCGTACACCAGGACGACCCGTTGACCGACCTGCGCGTTGATCCTGGAGGCGACGGCGTCATCGCGCACGGTGAAGGGGAATATCTCGGGCATCGCCCCGGGCATCGACGCCATGGCGAGCTGCCCCTCCCAGGTCTTGCAGACCCAGCCCTTGCGCGAGAACTTCTGCACGTACCCCGCCCGCTCGCCGTCGGAGTAGGAGACTCGCAGCGCGAGCCAGACGTAGCCCACAAAGAGAAGAGCCGCCAATAGCGGAACGAGGATGAGGGTGAGCTTCAGCCGCTTCAGGAAACGGCTCGGCTTCTTTGCCGACGCCGGGGAGGCTGTTGGAGACTCGGCCATGCTGCTCCTCCTCTGGAGTACCGAGGTGAAGTCTACGGCAGGCACCGGCCGAAGAGGAGCCGCCTTGATAGAATCGCGGCCTTGACGGCGCTTTGGCTCGACGAGATCGGCGAGGGTGATCGGCCTCGCGTCGGAAGCAAGGCGTGGGCACTCGCCCGGCTCCGGCAGTCAGGCCTGCCCGTCCCGGACGGCTTCGTCCTGGCCGCGGGAAGCGACCTCGATCCGGCGTCTCTCGCGGCGCTCGCCGCGGCCCACGCGCGTCTCGGCGGGCCGGTGGCCGTGCGTTCGTCTTCCACCGCCGAGGACCTGGCCGGGGCCAGCTTCGCGGGGCAGTACCGTACGGTCCTGGACGTTCGCGGAGACGAGGCCCTGGTTGCGGCCGTGCGCGTCTGCCAGGACTCGGCGCGAGCGGGTGAAGGCTACGCCCGAGCCGTAGGTGCCGAGGAGGAGGGGGCGATGGCCGTTCTGGTCCAACGCTTCATCGAGCCGCGAGCCGCAGGGGTTGCCTTCACCCGTCATCCACAGGACCCGGGAGCCGTTCTGATCGAGTCTCACGGCGGGCGAGGCGAGGCGCTCGTCTCCGGGCTGGTGACCCCCGACGCCTACGTGATCGACCGGGAGACCGGCACGCTCCGGTCGGGACCCGTGGAGGGCAGCCTGCGGGCGGGCGACCTGGCCGAGATTGCCCGCCTTGCCCGCTCGGCGGAGGCCTTCTGGGGCGTGCCCCAGGATGTCGAGTGGGCCATCGGAGCTGACGGTGCGGTGCTGCTCCAGTCGCGACCCATCACCGTCGAAGCCGAGGAACGCGCCGATCCTTCGGCGAGGCGCCTCACGCGGGCGAACGTGGGCGAGGTCATGCCGGAGCCCGTGACGCCCCTCACATGGACGACCGTGTGTGCCTTTCTCGAGCACGGTTTCCACGACGTCGCGCGGCAAGCGGGCCTGCTGCCACCCCGACCGGGCTCGTTCCTCCTCCTCTACAGGCGACGTCTCTACTTGAATCTCACGCTGAGCCTCGACACGGGGATGCGGATCCCGGGGATCGAGGCGGCGGACGCCGAGCGGCTCATCCTGGGCGGAGGCTCGATGAGCGCCGCGCCACCCGCCCTTCGAGCCGCCGCATTGCCGACCCTCGCGGCCGTGGGGCTGAGGCTCGCGGCCCTTGCGTGGCGATTGCCAGGGGCGATCGACGACATAGCGGCGCGCGTCGGGCGCCTTCCCGATCGCGATGCCATCGATGGGAGCGACGAAGCCCAGCTCACGCGCTTGTGGCGGACTTTCGAGGAGACCGGGCGAACCATCGGCTCCATCCACATCGCCACGTCCGGCTCCTCGGCCGTTCGCCTGGCGCTTCTGGGCCGCGTCGTGGAACGCTGGGGACTGGGTGAGCCAGCGGACCTCGTGAACCGCATGGTGGCCGGCCTGCCGGGCGTCCTGAGCGCGGCTCCCGCCCTTGCCCTCGAATCCCTGGCGGCCGAGGCGCGTGGGCGCGCCGACTGGGCCGCTTGGCTCAGGGAGCGAAGCTTGGCCGCCGCCGCCGAAGCCCTGAGCCGCGGAGAGGCGCCGGCCGATTTCACGCGCCGGCTTCGCGCCTTTCTGGAGGAGTTTGGTCACCGCGCCGTGTCGGAAGGAGAGTTGGGCGCACCCTCCTGGCAAGACGATCCGGCGCCTCTCTTCGCGGCTCTGATCCCGCTGCTCGATTCGCCGCGTTCGGCGGCCTTCGGGCATCGTTCACGCGCCGAGGCGCGGCAGGCCGACGAAGATGCAGTGCTGTCTCGACTGGACCCTGTTCGCCGCGCGTTGTTCGGCTGGGTGCTGGCAGGGGCGCAGGATTGGGTGCGCGAACGGGAACGAACGAAGTCGGCGGCGGTGGCCCTCGTGGAGCACGCGCGGCGGCTCGCGCGCGCCTCGGGGCGTCGCCTCGTGGCCTCGGGAGCGCTCCGCCGCGACGACGACGTCCTCTTTCTGAATCTCTCGGAGCTGATCGCAGCGCTCCGAGGCACACGACCGGCGGCCAGCCTGATCGCGCGCCGGCGACGGCGACACGAGCGTGAGGGAGCACTTCCCGCGCCGCGCGAGGTCGATCTGATGGCGGAGACCACCGATGTGGCGGGCGGTACGTCCGACACGGGACTGTTGGTGGGAATTGGCGTCAGCGCGGGGATGGGAGCAGGACCCGCCCGCGTGCTGCGCCCGGGGGATCCTCCGTTCATCGCGCCGGGAGAGATTCTGGTGGCGCCGGTGCTCGACGCGGCGCTCGGGCCGCTGCTGGCCTCGGCCGCGGGTGCCGTGGCTGAGATCGGCGGGATGCTCTCCCACGGCTCGGTGGTGGCTCGCGAGCTTGGAGTCCCGTGTGTCGTCGACGTGCGCGACGCCACCCGCCGCATCGTTCCCGGTTCGCGTCTTCTCGTGGATGGGGCATCGGGCCGCGTCACGGTCGTGTCCCAGGAAAGTGACCGTACGGCGCCGGACGGGGAGCGATCGGACTTCATCGAAGACGCGGACGACGACGGCGGGCTCCACGTCCTGGCGGATCATCCTCTCTCCAGGGAGAGCGTCTATTTCAGCGCACAGGACCCGGGCTCCGGTCTGCGGTTGATCGCGACGCTGGGCGTTCGGCCCCGTGGCGTGGGCGAAGCCCTCGTGGCCCTTTCGCTTCCTGGTGGAGCCGTTCTCTTCGGTCTGGATTGTGACGCCGCTAGGGTCGGTCCGACCGGCTTCGCGGTCGGCGGCTTCAGCACTGTGTGGGCTCCGACCCGACTTCGCTTCGAGGGATACCTGGCGCGTCACGAAGGTGGCGATTTCCCGCCGGGGCCACTGCCGCTCCTCCTCGCGCCACGCACGGTTTCTGCCTCCATCGACCTCACCTTCACACCTTCCACCGCTGCGATCGACTTCTGCGCTTCCCTGACGGAGGACCAGCGGCGACGGGTTGAGCCACTGGGGAACCACCATATCGAGCAGGCGGGGCGCTGGAGCGGCGTCGTAGAGATCGACGGGCGCTCCGTCGTCTTCGAGGGCGACGGCGGGCGCGACCATTCGTGGGGACGGAGGGACTGGAGCGCCCTCGATCACTCCCGGCTCTTCACCGCCCGTTTCGGCGACGATCTGGCCATCCACGCATTGGCCGTGAGTGTCCGAGGGCACCGCGTGGAGGGAGGGTTCTTGTGGCGCGACGGGCGCGCCGAAGGGATACGGCGCGTGGAGTGGGCTCCCGACCGTCGGGGTGGCGCGATGACGTCTTTCGAGTTGGAGGTCACGACGGCCCGGGCCGAGCGACTCCAGCTCCGCGGCGTCGTCGAGCGAAGTCTGCCAGTGCCCGTGGCGCTGGAGCGCCGGCCGTGGCGCCTGGCATGCGGCCGGGCGTACGCGTTGCTCCTCCATGAAGGCTTCGCGCGCTACGAGCTGGCGTCGCGCTCGGGCGTCGGGATGGTGGAAATCTCCGAGCGACCGAGGTGACCACGGGGCTTCCTGTCTGGTTCCACGAGGCCGTGGTGGCACCGGCGGCGCTGACGCTCGCCATGATCCACGCGACGCGGGCGCTCGGGTGGCGGCGCGCGGCTGTGGAGGTCGGGGCCCTCATCGCCTACGGCTTCGCCCTCGAGAAGACGGCCATGGTCGTCTTCTCGTCCCACCGATATGCCACCACCTGGAGGCTGGCCCCGCTCGGCGTGCCGGTCGCGGTGGCCGCGGTCTGGGCCTCCCTCATCGTCTCGGGGCTGGCGGTGACGTCCCGACGCGGACTCGCGTCTCCCCTGTCACGGGCCGCGGGAGCCGCCGGCCTCGGGGTCTCCCTGGACCTGCTCATGGAGCCCGTGGCCGTCCGGGCCGGACTCTGGGAGTGGACGCCGCCCGGGCCGTGGCTCGGCGTCCCGGTGGGTAATTTCGTTGGGTGGACGATCATCGTGGGAGCCTACGTCCTTGGGGCCGAGATCTGGGGGCAGTCGGCGTCTCTCCGGGGCCAGGTGGCACGGCGCCTGTCCCTGAGCGGAGGGGCGATCGTGCTGCTGGTGGCCGTTGGTCTCGCCTGGAAGGCGGGCGATGCGGAGAGCGCCTTCGGCGGCTTCTCGGGGTGGGTTGTCTGGGCGGCTCTGCTACTGGCTACCGCCTCCCTCGCCCTGGCGCACGGTTCGCCTCTGGACGGTGCGACGCTCGGAGCTCGGCTCGGCAGCCTTCCCCCGCATCTCCCGGGCGGGGTCTTCCTCGGCGTCGCGGCAGTGTTTGCGCTGGACGCGCTCGCTCTTCGCGCGGCCGACCTCGCGGTCGCTGCAGTGGGGTCGATCCTGACGCTCTCCGTCGCTCTTCCCGGGGGATGGCTCGCCCGAACTGTGGGCCGCTGGCGAGCGGCATCGCTGGCGGTCCTCGCCGAGGTGGAGGGTCTCGTTCGCGTGCTGATGAAGCCGCGCAACGGCCAGCCCTGGAGCCCTGAGGAGAAGGAATTCCTGCGGAGCGAGCTCAGATCTCTCGCTCGCCTGGCGCCCGCTCTCATCCTCTTCATGGTGCCGGGGAGCTTCGTCCTCCTGCCGGCCTACGCCTGGTTTCTCGACCGGAGGCGGGGGCTCAGACCTACTTCGGTCGGAACAGGTTCTTGAGGCTGGTGAGAGCCGAGTCCTTGGGAGACAGCGCCTCCAGCTCCTGTCGCGCCTGCTTGTGGTGCGGCTCTAGACGAACCGCGGTGCGCAGCTCCGCGACGGCCCGGGACCGGACTTTCATCGCCTTGTAGTAGAGGGCGAACTGGTAGTGGAGGTCGGCGTTGTCCGGTTCGAGACGCGCGGCCTCGAGGAACTCCCGCTCGGCTTGCTTCGCGGTGAGCGGATAGCAGGCCATGGCCACGGCCAGGCGGTTGCGGTATGCGGCGACGCGCGGCGCGATTTCGACGATCTCCTCGTAGACCTTCACCGCGTTCGCGTAGTCGGCCACGGTCATGCGGACGTGGGCCTCCATCAGAAGGTGCTCCAGCCGCGCCCGGGGATCGGTGAGGCCCCCCACGCGGATTCGCGAGGCGTCGGAAGGCGGCCCCGGGGGTGGCTCCGAAGCTGTGTCGGCCAGCGCCGAGGTTGCGGTGGCGGGCGGAGCATCGCCGCTCGGGGCAGGGGGCAACTCGACGGCAATCGCCTGCTTTGCGGCACCCGCGGCCGGCACCTGGCGCGCGAGACGCAGCATCGTCGAGGCGCGGCCGAGTATCAGCTCGATGTCGGTGCGCAACTCGGAGTCGGCACCCACTGCCTCCAGTAACGCGTGATATCTCTCCATCTTCTCTTCCAGCGCGCGAGCCAGTTCGTCCTTCGGGGCGGAGCGCGAGACGCGAAGCCACGTCTCCCGATCGAGGCGCGCGGAGCGATGCAGCTCCTCGTCCACCTCGAGACGGATGGCCTCGTGGCTGGAGGGGTCGGGGCGGCCCTGGAGGGCCGAGAGCAGGAACGTGCTCGTCTCCATGTGGACGATGGGTTCGGGGGCGGACGGCTTCCCGTCGGGCTTGTCGGCCGGCTCGAGAACGCCGGATGCGGCGAGGCTGTAGGCGATACGAAGGCGCGGAAGGGTGAGCCCCCCGTCACCCCACGCCAGGCGCCGCAGGGTGACGCGGCGCTTCGCCTGTTCGAGGACCTCGAGCTCTTCGGCCGAGCACTTGCGGACACCAAAGGGAAAGGGCGGGACGTTGGCGAGAACGACCCAGCGATCGAGGTTCCCGATTCCGGTCAGGATCAGATCGCGGCTCTTCATGAGCTTGATCCCCACGTAGAGGATCCGATGGATCGAGACGCTCACCATGTACTCGAGGGGTATCGGACACTTCCGCTCCTCGAAAGCAGCGACGCCATCGGTGAACTCGAAGAGCGAGACGATGATCCTCTTGACCTGGCGGGCGACCGAGCGGCCGACCTCCTTGCGGTCCAGGACGCCTGCGTGGACGAGGGCTTCGCCAAATCGCCTGCGGCGATCTCCCTTCATGAGCGCCGACGCCTTGTCGTAGTCCTGCGCGCTGATCTGGCCGATGGCGACGAGAGCCTCGCCCAGCCGATCCTTCTTCATGTTGCTGGCGGCGAAGACGATGCGTCCGTGATCGAAGAAGACGATCTTGACGATCTTTCCCGAGCGTATCTGGAGGTCTCCGCTCTTGCGCTCGGCCGAGAGAGCCCGGATGGTCTCGGCGATGGGGGTCGTGGCGAGGTCGATCAGCATGGCGAAGCTTCTAGATAGCACGCTCGCCGCGGCGGAGCAACGACCCGGATCACAGGGCCGCCTTCAACAGTCTCTCAACGGAGCTCGCGCCAGAGGCCCGTCATCTCGCGGAGGAGGCGCAGGATCACCCGCGGCGAAGCCAGGGTCGACACCCCCCGCGAGCGGGGGAAGTAGTCCACTCCGATCTGGATGATGGAAGCGCCGGCCTTTCGAGCTCGGAGCAGAAACTCGGCGTCGATGAAGCTGCCCTCGCTCTTGAGCGGGAAGCGCTCGAGCAAGGCGCGGCGAAAGAGCTTGAACGAGAAATTCACGTCCTTCACCGGCAGATCGAACAGCAAGCGGATCAGCAGCGTGTAGAAGAAGGTGTAGACCGAGCGCAGCGGGCCCTCGAGCGTGCGGTCGAAGCGGTAGGCCGACAGCACGTCGGCCTGTTGGTACTGCAGGAGGCGCACGGCCCGCGGCAGCTCCTGGAGGTCGAACGGCAAGTCGGCGTCGGTGTACAA
>Ga0315271_10002914_pt1 | contig 10773 bp, 8 predicted proteins | sample C3_top_MG_FD_204664 | JGI IMG/M metagenome (GOLD analysis project Ga0315271, IMG submission 204664) | Sediment microbial communities from Yellowstone Lake, YNP, Wyoming, USA - C3_top | ecosystem: Environmental > Aquatic > Freshwater > Lake > Sediment | place: USA: Wyoming | collected 2017-08-01
ACATCAGCACGCAGAGCGCCGACCTGGCGCCGGTATCGGTGGCCTTGCGCGAACTGCGCCATCTGGCCTGAATTGACGCGATTCAGGCGTTGAACTGGAGTGCTGCCAGGTCGGCATAGACGCCGCCACGCGCCACCAGTTCGCTGTGCGTGCCTTGCTCGACCAGGCGGCCGTGATCCAGCACCACGATCAGATCGGCCTTCTGCACCGTCGCAAGCCGATGCGCGATGACCAGGGTGGTGCGGCCCTGCATGGCGGACTCGAGCGCCGCCTGCACCATGCGCTCGCTCTCGGCGTCGAGCGCGCTGGTCGCCTCGTCGAGCAGCAGCAAAGGCGGGTTCTTCAGCATGGCGCGTGCGATGGCGATGCGCTGACGCTGTCCGCCGGACAGGCGCACGCCGCGCTCCCCCAGGAAGCTGTCGTAGCCTTGCGGCAGGGTGCTGATGAAGTCAGCCGCGAAAGCCGCTTGTGCAGCGCTTCTGACCTCGGCATCACTGGCGTCGGGCTTGCCATAGCGGATGTTTTCCAGCGCGCTGCTCGAAAAGATGACCGCATCCTGCGGCACGATGCCGATGCGCTGGCGCAACTCGCGCAGCGCCAGCTGGCGCGTGTCGATGCCGTCCAGCACGATGCGGCCCGACGCCGGGTCGTAGAAGCGCAGCAACAGCTGAAAGACCGTGCTCTTGCCGGCGCCGCTCGGACCGACCAGCGCGACCGTCTGCCCGGCTTGCACACGCAGTGAAAAGTGGCTGAGGGCAGCCTGTTTGGGGCGCGACGGATAGTGAAAATGGATGTCCTCGAATTGAAGCGAACTGCCAGCCTGCTGCAGCGGTGCAGCTACCGGATTGGGCGGTGATGTGATCGGCGAGCGGCTCGCCAGCAGTTCCATCAGGCGCTCGGTGGCGCCGGCCGCGCGCAGCAGGTCGCCGTAGACTTCGCCCAGGATGGCGAAGGCGCTGGCGAGGATGATCACGTACATCACGGTCTGGCCCAGATCGCCGGCGCTGATGCGCCCCGCCATGACCGCCTGCGTGCCCTGGTACAGACCCCATAGCAATGCGGCCGAGGTCGCAATGATGACGAAGGCCACCAGCACCGAGCGTGCCCCGGTGCGCCGCACTGCGGTCCGGAACGCGTTCTCGGTGGAGCCGTTGAAACGGGCGGACTCGCGTTCCTCGGCGGTATAACTTTGCACCACCGGAATGGCGTTCAGCACTTCCGCGGCAATGGCGCTCGAATCGGCGATCCGGTCCTGGCTGGCGCGCGAGAGCTTGCGCACGCGCCGGCCAAACCAGAGCGCCGGGATCACGATCAGCACCAGCACGCCGAGCACCTGAAACATGACATAGGGGTTGGTCCAGATCAGCATGCCGAGGGCGCCGATGCCCATGACCGAATTGCGCAGCCCCATCGACAGCGATGAGCCGACCACCGTCTGCACCAGCGTGGTGTCGGCGGACAGGCGTGACAGCACTTCACCGGTCTGGGTGGTCTCGAAGAACTCGGGGCTTTGTTGCAGCACATGGCCGTAGACGGCGTTGCGCAGGTCTGCCGTCACGCGTTCGCCGAGCCAGCTGACCATGTAGAAGCGTGCCGCAGAAAAGAGGCCCAGCGCCACCGCCACGGCAAAGAGGGCGACAAAGTGCTCGCGCAAGGCCATCACCTGAGCGCCTTTGTCCGATTGCACCAGGCCGGCGTCGATCAGGCTGCGCAGGGCCACCGGAAAGGCCAGTGTGGCCACCGCCGCGAGCACCAGGAAAAGCAGCGCCAGCCCGATTCGGCCGCGATACGGCAGCAGGAACGGCCAGAGGCCCGACAGCGACCGGGGTGAAGCCTCGACGGCGGCAGATTTGGCGATGGCAGCGTTCATGGCGCAAAGTGTAGCCAAGAAGGGCCAATAATGTTGCCAGACCAAAAATAGCCTTGACAATTAATGCCTAAGCAAATAATATGCGAGCCCTTATGAAGGTTTCAAAGACATCCACCGGGTCCGGCGCGCCACCCGAAACCGTCGCGTCCGCTGGCATCGCCTTCTATTGCGCCGCAGGCTACGTGCCCGAGGACAGCATCGGCCATCTGATGCGGCGCGTGCTGACCACCGTGGCCCACGACGTCGAGCGGCAACTCGAAGCCAGCGACCTGACCAATGCCCAATGGGTGCCGCTGCTGAAGCTGTTCATGGGCCGGGCCTCCACGGTCGCCGAACTGGCGCGCGAGTGCCACCTCGATGCCGGCGCCATGACGCGCCTGCTGGACCGGCTCGAAGCCAAGGCCTTTTGCCGCCGGGTGCGCTCGGTGGAGGACCGCAGGGTCGTCAACATCGAGTTGACCGACGCCGGGCGCGAAGCGGCGAAGGCCATCCCGGGCGTGCTGTGTCAGACTCAAAACGCCTACCTGGCCGGATTCTCGGCCGAGGAATTCGAAGCCCTGAAAGGCTTCTTGCGCCGCATGCTCGCCAACGCCCAAGCCAAACCGCAAACCACAACCCAATCAAAGCCAGGAGACACGCATGAGGCTTGATCATGGCCCGCATGCGGCGCGCGCCTCCTTCATCCAGCGCCTGCTTGGCGTCGCAACGGTGCTGGCCCTGGCGGCGTGTGCCAGCACTGATGGCATCGGGCCGCAGGCGACCCTGCGCGACGCATCGTCCCTTGGCTTGTCGGCCGGCGAGGGCGCATCGGCCCCGCTCGACGCGCAGTGGTGGCGCGAGTTTGGCGACGCGCAGCTCAATCGCCTGATCGAGGCGGCGCTGGCCGGCAATCCGACTCTCAAGGTTGTGCAGACGCGACTCGCCCGCGCCCAGGCTGGCGCCGACATGACGGACGCGGCCGGCGGCCCGCAGATCAATCTCGGTGTCGATGTCCTGCGCCAGAAGTTCACCGCCACCGGCATGATTCCGCCGCCCCTGGGCGGGGCCATCTACGATACCGGAACGGCGCAATTCACGGGCAGCTGGGAGCTTGACTTTTTCGGCAAGAACCGCGCTGCGCTGGAGGCAGCTCTGGGCTCGGTGCGCGCGGCCCAGGCCGATGCCGAGGCGGCGCGGATGCTGTTGGCCAGCAACGTGACGCGCAGCTACTTCCAATTGGTTCGTCTGAACGAGCAGTTGCTGGTGGCGCAGCGCCTGCTGGCGCAGCGCGTGCAGGTGCTGGCTCTGGTGCAGGATCGCGTCAACGCCGGGCTCGACACGCGCGTCGAGTTGCGCCAGAGCGAAGGCGCCCTGCCCGAGGCCAGGCTGCAGATCGAAATCCTCCAGGAACAACTGAGCCTGACCCGCAGTGGGCTTGCCGCCTTGCTGGGACAGGCGGGCACCAGTCTTGCCATCGAGATACCGGCGCAAAAAGCCATTGCCAGCATGGCGATTGCGACGAGCGTGCCGTCTGACCTGCTCGGTCGTCGCGCCGACGTCGCCGCCGCGCGCTGGCGGGTCGAGGCGGCGCTGCAGGACGTCAGCAGCGCGCGTGCGCAGTTCTACCCGAATATCAATCTGGTGGCGTTTGCCGGCGTCTCCAGCCTCGGGCTGGACCGCATGCTGGGTGCCGGCAGCGAGCAGTGGGGTGTCGGCCCGGCGCTGCGTCTGCCGATCTTCGATGGCGGCCGACTGCGCGCCAACCTGCGCGGCAGAACCGCCGATCTGGATGCGGCCATCGAAAGCTACAACGCGGCCGTGGTCGAGGCCGTGCACGACGTGACAGACCAGCTCGCGTCGACGCAGGCCGTCAGCCGGCAGCAGCAGGAGCAGCGCGCGGCGCAAGCCGCCGCCGAAAGCGCCTATGAGATCGCCGTGCAGCGCTATGAAGCCGGGCTCGGCAACTTCCTGCAGGTCCTCGCCAGCGAGACCGCCGTGCTGAACCAGCGCCGCCTCGGCGTCGACCTGGCCGCACGCGCCATCGACACGCAGGTGGCTTTGGTGCGCGCCCTGGGCGGCGGTTACCGCGCTGAACTGCCGGCGCCGGCGCCGCAACAAACCGTCACATCTTCTCTTTGAGCCCCTGACCATCATGACATCCCCCGAAGCTCGACCCAAAGCCCCGCGCGCCGCGCGCAATCCTGCCCGCAAGAAGGCGCTGATCGCATTGGTCAGCATCGTCGCCGCCGCGGGCCTTGCTTGGACCGCCTACGAATGGCTGGTGGCCAGTCACTACGAGTCGACCGACAACGCCTACGTGCAGGGCAACGTGATCCAGATCACACCGCAGATCGGCGGTACCGTGATGGCGATCCTTGCCGATGACAACGATTACGTGAAAGCCGGCCAAGCGCTGGTCAAGCTCGATCCGGCCGACGCCAGCGTGGCGCTGGACCAGGCCAGAGCCGGCTTGGGGCAAGCGGTGCGCCAGGTGCGGACGCTGTACGCCAACAACGGCACGCTGAGCGCGCAGATTGCCGTGCGCGAAGCCGATGTGGCCAGGGCGCAGACCGAAATCGCGCGCGCCACCGACGACCTGAATCGGCGCCAGTCGCTGATTCAAAACGGCGGCATCTCCAGGGAGGACCTGAACCACGCGCAAACGCAGCTGGCCGCGGCCAGGGACGCACTGGCATCGGCACAGGCCGGTGTGGCAGCGGCCAGACAGCAACTGCTCAGCAACCAGGCCATGACGGACGGAACCGCGATCGACAAACACCCGAGCGTGCTGGCTGCCGCGGCCAGGCTGCGCGAGGCTTGGCTGGCCGCGCAACGCGCCGCCCTGCCGGCCCCGGTCGATGGCTTTGTTGCCAAGCGCACGGTGCAACTCGGTCAGCGCATCGCGGCCGGCACTCCTTTGATGTCTGTCATTCCGTTGAATCAGTTGTGGGTGGACGCCAATTTCAAGGAAGTCCAGTTGCGCAAGGTCCGCATTGGCCAGAGCGTCAAATTGACAGCCGACCTGTACGGCAAGAAGGTCGAATACGACGGCGTGGTGGACGGTCTCGGCATGGGCACCGGGGCGGCCTTTGCGCTGCTGCCGGCGCAGAACGCGACCGGCAACTGGATCAAGGTGGTGCAGCGCGTTCCGGTGCGCGTGACGCTGGACGCCGCGCAGGTGAGCAAGAACCCGCTGCGCGTCGGCCTGTCGATGCAGGTGACGGTGGATGTCAGCAAGCAGGATGGCAAGATGCTGGCCGATGCGCCGCGCACGGCTCCCCTGGTGGAGACCACGGTCTATGGCTCGCTCGACAGTGGCGCCGCCGAAGAAGTGCGCAGAATAGTGGCCGCCAACATGGGTGCCAGATAAGTCTCGCGCATGGCCGCCGCATCCGAAATCAAGGCGCACGTGCCGCTCGAAGGGTCGACCCGCATCTGGGGCACGATCGCCCTGTCGCTGGCCACCTTCATGAACGTGCTGGACTCCTCGATCGCCAACGTATCGCTGCCGGCGATCGCGGGTGACCTTGGCGTCAGTGTGAACCAGGGCACCTGGGTCATCACCAGTTTTGGCGTCGCCAACGCGATTGCGCTGCCGCTCACGGGCTGGCTGTCGCAGCGTTTCGGCCAGGTGCGCCTGTTCATCACCAGCACCCTGCTGTTTGTGCTGGCCTCCTGGCTCTGCGGCCTGGCGCCCAACATGACGACACTGATCGTGTTTCGCGCCTTGCAGGGCTTCGTCGCGGGGCCGATGATTCCCCTGTCGCAAGGTCTGTTGCTGTCGAGTTACCCGCCGGCGCTGGCCGGTCTGGCGATGGGCCTGTGGGCCATCACGACGCTGGTGGCACCGGTGCTCGGGCCCCTGCTCGGCGGCTGGATCACCGACAACATCTACTGGTCCTGGATCTTCTATATCAACATTCCGATCGGCCTGCTATCGGCCTTCATGGTCTGGACGATCTACCACAAGCGCGAGAGCGTGACGCACAAGCTGCCGATCGATTCGGTCGGCCTGGGTCTGCTCGTGCTGTGGGTCGGCTCGCTGCAGATCATGCTCGACAAGGGCAAGGAGCTGGACTGGTTCCACTCGCCGGAAGTCACGGCGCTGGGCCTGGTGGCGCTGGTCGGGTTTGCCTTCTTCCTGGCGTGGGAGCTGACCGAAGAACATCCGGTCGTCGACCTGCGGCTGTTCGCGCGGCGCAACTTCTGGTCGGCCACCTTGTCCATTTCGGTCGGCTATGGCCTGTTCTTCGGCAACATCGTGCTGCTGCCCTTGTGGCTGCAGCAGTTCATGGGCTACCCCTCCTTCGACGCCGGCATGATGCTGGCCCCGGTGGGCATATTCGCCATCATCCTGTCGCCGATCGTCGGCAAGAACATCGGCAAGTCGGACCCGCGCTATCTGGTGACTTTCTCATTTCTCGTCTTCGCGCTGGTGTTGTTGATGCGATCGCACTTCAACACGCAGGCCGACTTCGACACCATCATGCTGCCGACCATCATCCAGGGCATTGCGATGTCCTGCTTCTTCATTCCGCTGTCGGTCATCCTGCTCTCGGGCATCTCGCCCGACAAGATTCCGGCGGCCTCGGGCTTGTCGAGCTTCGTGCGCATCGTGGCCGGCTCGTTCGGCACCTCGATTGCGACCACCGTCTGGCAGGACCGCGCGGCCCTGCACCACGCCCAGCTGGCCGAATCCATCAATCAAGGCAATTCGACGGCGACCCAGGTACTGGCCGGGATGGGCGGCGCAGGATTCACACCGGATCAGGCGCTGGCGCAGGTCAACCGGCTGGTCGACCAGCAGGCCTACATGCTCGCCATCAACGATGTGTTCTATGTTTCGGCGCTGATGTTCCTGATGCTGATCCCGGTGGTCTGGCTTTCCAGGCCCCGGCGTGCCGGCGCCGCGGCCGTCGACGCGGCGGCCGCGGCGCATTGAGTCCGCTCGTCGCACACAGCTAGAAACGCAAGCGGCCGGCGTAGCCGGTCATCTCGAGATAACCGCGCCCAATCAGTTTGTCGCGGCTGTCGAACAACTCGCTCAAGCCCTCCCAGTAGACCGCGCCGGTCGAGCCGCGGCTGTCGAGTTCCTGCGCGTCGATGACCGCTTTGAGGGTGAAGCGATCCACCGGGGTTTGCACGGACCACTGCACCGGGTAGCTCGCGCCTGTCAACGGGCTGGTCCAGTGCCGCATGGCCCGGAACTGGACCTCGCCCTGGTGGAAGACCTGCGGCCTGGCACCCATGGCAGGGCTGCGAAACGATCCGCCGTCCCAGATCGCCTGGCCCGCTCTGTCGCGCAGCTGGAACGCGGTCAGGGCGCTGCCGTCCTGCAGGTTGATGCCGATCCAGTCCCAGCCGACCGCCGCCGGGTCGAGCAGGGCATCGCTCCACTCGTGATCGAGCCAGGCCGTGCCCTGCACGGGCAGGCGCTCCTGTCCCAGGCCCAGCGTGCCGCTGACCTGCAGTTGCGGCAGGCTGTAGTAATAGCTGAACTGCTGCTCGGCCGGTCCCTTGCGCGAGTGGCCGCCTTCGCCCTGCAGCAGCAAGGGCTGGCTCTCCCGCAGCGAAAGATCAAGCTGGAAGTCCTTGCCTGCGGCTAGCGCCTGGTACTGCGTGGCAGCATGCCGCAGCGACCAGTCGCGCAGCATGACACCGGTGTCGGTCTGGCTCAGCTGCGCCACGTCGAAACCTTCGCGCGCGATGCGCTGATCGTGCCAGAAATTCCTGCCCGCCACATCGGTCACGGCGGCATGGGCAAAGACCAACTGCTTCGCAGCGAAAGCCGACGTCATCGTTTGTGTCGACGGCACACGGGAGCGAAAAAAGGTCAGCTGAAAACCGTACTCGCGCTGCCCGGACAGCAGACGACCCGTGACGTACCACCACTCGATGGCGAAGTCAGGGTGGCTGCCCAGGTCGCGTGGAAACTGTAGGCCGGTGCGGCTGGCAGCCCTGGACGGCAAGGGTACCAGCGTCGTCATCAGGCCTGATGCCAGCAACAATCGTCGCGAGATACCGGTGGATGAGCGCAGCATGTCGGTGATCGTACAGGAGTAAGCTCGCGACCGGCTGAGGCAAATCAGGGCATTTGAAGCCAACGCCGGGTATATTGCAGAGATGAACTGGAAGCCATTGAATCAAGTGCTGCGAAGGGGAGCGGCACTGCTGTGCTGCGTGTTGGGCGCGCTGGCCGCTGCCTGCTCGGAGCAACCGGCCGCCGGCTGGTCCGGCTACGCCGAGGGCGATTACGTCTACATTGCGGCACCGCTGGCGGGCCGGCTCGAATCGATTGCGGTGCGCGAAGGGCAGAGTGTCGTCAAGGACGCGCTGCTGTTTGCGCTTGACGCCGAGGCCGAGCGCGCCGCCAGCGATGAAGCGGTGGCGCGCCTTGCCAGCGCCCGTGCCCAGGCGCTGAACCTGGACAAAGGCCGGCGCGACGACGAGATTGCGGTGATCCAGGCGCAGCTCGAGCAGGCCCAGACGAATGCTGCCTTCACGCAAAGTGAACTGGCGCGTCAGCAGCAACTGGTGGCGCAAGGTTTCATCTCGAAATCGCGCCTCGACGACGCCACCGCCGCCGTCAAGCAGGCGCAGGCCCGCGTCGCCGAACTGGCAGCGGCCTTGCGCGTCGCGCAACTGCCGGCGCGTGTCGACGAGCGGGTGGCGACGCAGGCGAGCGCCACGGCGGCGAGCGAAGCCCTGCGTCAAAGCAGATGGCGCGAGGCGCAGAAGCAGCAGATTTCACCCGTCGATGGGCTGGTGTCCGAGGTGTTCTTCCGCGCCGGTGAGTTTGTGCCGGCGGGGCAACCGGTGCTGTCCCTGTTGCCGCCGCAGAACGTGAAGGCCCGTTTCTTTGTGCCCGAGGCGGAGTTGGCGAAGCTGAAGCCGGGCCAGGCGGTCCTGCTCGGCTGCGATGGCTGCAAGGAACCGATTGCCGCCCATGTCAGCCACATCGCCACGCAGGCCGAATACACGCCGCCGGTGATCTATTCGAATGCGCAGCGCGCCAAGCTGGTGTTCATGGTGGAGGCGCGTCCCGATGCTCCCGCCACGGCAGCCCTGCATCCGGGCCAGCCGCTCGATGTGCGGCTGGCCCCAGGCGGACGCGCGCAATGACAGAATTGGCGATTGATGTTCACGGCCTGAGCAAGAACTACGGTGGTCGCGCGGTCGTCGATCGCATTGACCTGCAGGTGGGCACCGGACGGATTTGCGGCTTTCTGGGGCCGAATGGCAGCGGCAAGACCACGACCATCCGCATGTTGTGCGGCTTGCTGACACCCGACGCCGGCAATGGGCAGTGCCTGGGCCTGGACATCATCCGGGACGCGCGGGCCATCAAGCGCCAGGTCGGCTACATGACGCAGAAGTTCGGGCTCTACGACGACCTGTCAATCCGCGAGAACCTCGATTTCGTGGCGCGTCTGTTCGAACTGCCGAAGCGACGGTCGGCCGTCGATCTGGCGCTCGAGCGCCTCGGGCTGACGGCGCGCCAGCAGCAGTTGGCCGGCACGCTGTCGGGCGGCTGGAAGCAGCGGCTGGCGCTGGCCGCCTGCCTCATTCATGAGCCGCGCCTGTTGCTGCTCGACGAGCCGACGGCGGGTGTCGATCCGAAAGCGCGGCGTGATTTCTGGGACCAGATCCATCAACTGGCGAACCAGGGCATCACGGTGCTGGTATCGACCCACTACATGGACGAGGCCGAACGCTGCCATGAGCTCGTCTATATCGCCTATGGAACGATTCTGGCGCGCGGCACCGCGAGTGAAATCATTGAGCGGTCGAGTCTCAAAGTATGGGCGATCGAAGGCGAGGGCGTGCAGGCCCTGGTCGGGCCGCTGAAGGCGGCGCCCGGTGTCCTGAGCGTGGCGGCCTTTGGCCATGCGCTGCATGTGGCGGGGCAGGACGGCGAACTGGTCGAGCAGGCGCTGCACAGCGCGCGCCGCCAGCAAGGCCTGCAGATTGCGCCGGTCCCGGCCAATCTGGAAGATGTCTTCATCAGCCTGATCGCGCGCGCCCAGGACAATTTCGTCGCTGCAGGCGACGTGCCGGGAGCGCGCGCGTGAAGCGGTTTTCCTGGCACCGCATGCTGGCGGTCTTCATCAAGGAGTTTCAGCAGATGATGCGCGACCGGCTGACCTTCGGCATGGCGGTTGGCATTCCGATCCTTCAACTGGTGCTGTTCGGCTATGCCATCAATACCGACCCGAAGGGTTTGCCGACCGCAGTCATCAGCAGCGACAACAGCGCGATGGCGCGCAGCTTTGTGGCGGCCCTGCAAAATACCGGCTACTTTCGCATCACCCACATCGGCACGCGCGAAGACGAGGGCGACGCGCTGATCGCGAATGGCCAGGCCCAGTTTCTGGTCGTCGTGCCGCCCCACTTTTCGCAAGACCTGGTGCGCGGTGAACGCCCGGCGATCCTGGTCTCGGTCGATGCCACCGACCCGTCGGCGTCGGGCAATGCCATCGCGGCGCTCAACATCGTGGCAGCCCAGGCCCTGCGCTACGATCTGACCGGCCCGTTGCGGCAATTGCAGAACCCGCCGCCACCGTTCGAGCTGCGGATCCACAAGCGCTACAACCCGGAAGGCCTGTCCCGCTACAACATCGTGCCGGGCCTGATCGGCACCATCCTGACCATGACGATGGTGATGCTGACGGGCCTGGGCATGACGCGCGAGCGCGAGCGCGGCACCATGGAAAACCTGCTCGCGACGCCGGTGCGGCCGAGCGAGGTCATGGTCGGCAAGATCCTGCCCTACGTGGTGATCGGCTACATCCAGCTCGGAGTCATCATGGGCGCGGCCTTTGTCCTGTTCGAGGTGCCGATGGTCGGCAGCTTCGCGCTGTTGATGGCGATGATCGGCGTCTTCATCGTGGCCAATCTGGGTGTCGGCTTCACGTTTTCCACGG
>Ga0315271_10002915_pt1 | contig 10772 bp, 12 predicted proteins | sample C3_top_MG_FD_204664 | JGI IMG/M metagenome (GOLD analysis project Ga0315271, IMG submission 204664) | Sediment microbial communities from Yellowstone Lake, YNP, Wyoming, USA - C3_top | ecosystem: Environmental > Aquatic > Freshwater > Lake > Sediment | place: USA: Wyoming | collected 2017-08-01
AGCCGGGGCAGGCGCAGGCGGTCCACGCGCACACCGGCGCGGACAAATTCTACCTCGTGCTGGAGGGAAAGGCGAGAATGCAGGTGGGCGAGGAAGTGGCGGAGGCCGGTCCCGGCACGCTGGTGTGGGCCCCCGCCGGAGTGCCGCACGGCGTGCTGGAGGCGACGGGGCGCTGCGTCATGCTCGTCGGGATGTCGGTCGGCTGACGCCTCACTCGCCTCAGCGGTCAGGCAGCTGCGCCTGGTACTCCTCGGTACGGTACACGGAGAATCCGCGCCGCAGGTAGTTCGGCAACGCCGCGGGCCCGTCGAGCGTGCAGGTGTCGAGGCACACCCGAGTGGCCCCGAGGGCCCAGGCATCGCGCGCGGCCTCGGCGACCAGGAATCCGCCCAGCCCCCGGCCGATAAACTCGGGCACCAGCCCGATGTGGATGACCTCGATCGCTCCATCGGGCAGCCGGTTCAGTTCGTAGTACCCCGCCGGCGCGCCCTCGACCAGCAGGACGCGGAGGAACACCGTGTCCTGGGCGAAATGCCGCTTGATCGTTTCGTCGTCCCAGCGCAGCCGGTCCCGCCAGTGCCAGCGAGCGCCGACCGTGGAATACAACCACCGGAAATATTCCGGTGAACAATCGCGGACCGGCACGATGCTGGCGCCGGCGGGGACGCCGCCAGGAGCCCGGAGCTGGCCGGGCGTCTTCAGTTCGAGGTAGGTGCGGGTGACGGAAACGGGGGGCACGGCGTCAGTCGGAGCAGTCGCCGAGGGGATACACGGTTCCGCAGTTCGGGCAGGGATTCTTGCAGCCCCACGCCCGGGAGGGGACCTCGAAACCGCAGCGGTTGCAGAGCGTTGCGGGAGGAGGCGGGGAGGCGGGGAGGCGGGGAAGGCAGCCCACCTCGGAGTCACTCAAGGTGATACACCCCGGTGAGGAACGGATTAGTGGACCGCTCCACGCCGATGGTGGTGTCCGGCCCGTGCCCGCTGTGGACCACGGTGGCGTCGGGGAGCGTCAAGAACTCCCGCTCGATCGAGGCGAGCAGGGTGGCCGTGTCCCCGCCCGGCAAGTCGGTGCGGCCCACCGATCCGCTGAACAGCACATCCCCGCCGAACACGCGCCCGTGCCCGACGAAGGCGACGCTGCCCGGAGAATGGCCCGGCGCGTGCCGGACGTCGAAGGAGCAGGCGCCGATCGTCATGGAAGCACCGGCCGCCAGTTCGTCGGTCGCGGGCGGGGCGGGCGGGGCGCGAAGGCCCATCCACGCCGCTTGCTGCGTCAGGTTGTCGTAGAGCGGACGGTCGAGCGGGTGGAGCCAGATGGGCACCGGCCAGCGGCGAGTGACGGCTCCCACGCCGAGGATGTGATCGATGTGGGCGTGGGTGAGCCAGATGGCCTCGAGCGTCCAGCCCCGACGGTCGAGCTCCGCCAAGATCCGGTCGCTGTCTTCTCCCGGGTCGATCATGACCGCCACGCCGCGCTCGGCGTCGGCCACGAGGTAGCAGTTCTGCGCGAACTGCCCGTTGGGGATGGACACGACGACCGGCTCAGGCAACGGCCGCCGCCTTCCGCTCGGTGAGGAACTTTTCCACGGCGATCGCGGCGGTGGTCGCGTCGCCGACGGCGGTGGTCACCTGGCGGGTGAGCTGCACCCGGACGTCGCCGGCGGCGAAGAGCCCGGGGATCGAGGTCATCATCCGGTCGTCGGTGATCATGTAGCCCGCCGGATCGTGGGCAAAGTGCTGGGTGACGAGCCCGGTGTTGGGCTTGAACCCCACGAAGATGAAGCAGCCCGTCACGGCGAGCGCCGACGTGGCGCCGGTGACGGTGTCCTTGAGCGCCAGTGATTCCAGTCCGCCCGGCCCGCCCTTCAGCTCCGTGACCACCTTGTTCCAGATGACCTCGATTTTCGGGTTGGCGAAGAGCCGCTCTTGGAGCAGCTTGGAGGCCCGGAACTCCCCGCGCCGGTGGACGACGTACACCTTCTCGGCATAGCGGGTGAGGTAGTCCGCCTCCTCGACCGCCGCATCTCCGCCGCCCACCACTGCGATTGTCTGCCCCTTGAAGAAGGCGCCGTCGCACACGGCACAGTACGACACGCCCTGCCCCGCGTACTCCAACTCGCCCGGCACGCCGAGCTTGGTCGGGGTGCCTCCCGCGGTCAGGATGACGGCGGGAGCCTCGTAGACCGTCCCGCTACCGCAGCTCACTTCGAACGTCCCGTCCTCGCGGCGCGCCACGGACTCGACGTTCTCCTGGCGGATGTCCGCCCCGAACTTCGTGGCGTGCTCGGCCATCAGCCGGGCGAGCTCGTGCCCCTTGACCGAGGCGAAACCGGGGTAATCCTCGATGAGGTCGGTGTTGAGGAGCTCGCCACCCGGCGCCCCGCGCTCGAGGACGACGGCGTTGAGCATGCCGCGCCCGGCGTACATGCCGGCGCACAAGCCGGCGGGACCGGCCCCCACGATGATGACATCATGCGAAGATCTGGACATGGGTACGCCAGGCTGAGGTGGTCCTCTGAAGATCGAACGCTGACTGAACTGCCGTCAAATATAGAACAATCGTGGGTTCCCGAGCGGCCAAGAGACGCTTGGTTGACGCATGTTCCTGCCCCTGATACTGTTGGGGCGAAGCGACGGGCGATGGAGCTCGCCCCAAACCGCCGGTCCCGGCTGATGGCTCCTACGCAGGCAACCCGCGTGGGAGGCGTGTCCGTGCCGAATCCACCCCCGACGCCCGACCTCCTCACCGAGGGCCAGCGCCGCCACCTGATCGCAAGCCTTGGATTCGTGGAGCGGCATCTTCACGAGATCGAACGGCTGACGGACGGTCGGCGCACCTCGACGCCGGCCATTTTCACTCGGGAGGCGCGGGACCTTCCCGCGGATTTCGGAACGGCCATTCGTCCCTCCATTGCCGACGCACTCGCCACGCTCGCCGATCTGGCGGCGGCGTTCGACCTGGCTCCACGACACACTTCCGACTTTCGTTCCGTCCAGGCCCTAGTGATGTCGGGGATCGTCCTGGTCGAGGACTCCGCCCACCGGCACCTGGTCGCGTACGGGCCCGTCCACCCGGACCTCCCGACCCGGCTGGATCCGCTCCTGGACCGGCTGCATGCCCAGGTTCGCGAGATCGGCCGAGCCCTCCCGGCCCGGCCATCGACGGAAGGGTCTCCCCCATGATCTGGTATGTCGCGGCCGGCGGCGCGGCCGGCAGCGTCCTGCGATTCCTGCTCAGCAGCGCGATTCAGCAGCAGACGGGCGGCGAGTTACCGCTTGGGACCCTGATGATCAACATCACGGGCTCCCTGTTGCTGGGGTTCCTCATGGAATACGCGCTTTCGTCGCCGGCCATCTCCCGCGAAGTGCGGGCCCTGGTCACCACCGGCTTCTGTGGCGGCTACACCACCTTTTCGACGTTCAGTTATGAGTCGATCAAGTTGCTGCAAGAGGGCGACTACCGGCATGCGGGGGTGTACGTTGGCCTCAGCGTCTTGGTCTCGCTCGCCGGGGCGTTTGCGGGAATCGCACTCGCCCGGGAACTCCTTGCTCTCCGAAGGCTGGCCTAGCGGCACAGATTGGAGGACGGCGTGCACGGATTCAACGGAGAACGGACGCTGATGCGGGTCCACATCGGCGAGCGGGACAAATACCACGGCAAGCCGATGTACGAGGCCATCGTGGAGCTGCTCCGGCAGCGGCACTACGCCGGGGCCACGGTCAGTCGGGCCATCATGGGCTTCGGCGCCAACTCTCGACTGCACACCGAGAGCATCGAGGTCCTTTCCCTGGACCTCCCGATCGTCGTCGAGTGCGTCGAATCGGAGGAGAAGATCCAGGCCATACTCCCCGAGCTGGACGAGATGCTGGGCGGCGGACTCATCACGCTCGAGCGCGCCCGCGTGATCATGTACCGGGCCGAAGCCCCCGCCGACCGACCCACCGGGGGCTGAGTCGGCGGTTGCGGCGGAAGCGGGGGTCAGCCCTTGATGACGAAGAGCAAGCCGGCCGCGACCATGGTGCTCTCGATGACCGCCACGAACACGCGCTCAGGCATGCGGTGGACGATCCGCTTGCCTACCCACGACCCTGCGATCATCATCGGTCCAAGCCCCAGCCCGGCGACGAGCGCGGAGGCGGGTAGCACCTGCGCCTCGCGGTAGGCAGCGAGCTTCGTCACGTGCATCACGACCGTCGCGAGCGCCTCGGTCCCGATGTATGCCCCCCGAACGAGGCCGTAACTCAGAAAGAGCGGCGCCATCAGCGGACCCACGCTCCCGACGAGGGCGGAGAGGAGGCTCGATGCGGCCCCGATTCCCGCGAAGGCGCGCAGCGAGGGGCGCCAGCGGACCTTGGGGCCCCGCCGACGCCACAGGACGATCAAAAGGAGGAAGACGCCGATGGCGCGCGTCAGGACATGGAGCGGCGCCGTGGCGAACAGCAGCCCGCCGACCACCGCGAGGGGTACGCCACCCAGGGCGAACCAGCGGACCACGGCATAGTCGAGGTCGCGACGGTTGAACCACACCCGGCTCCCGTTGCCGATGAGCTGGGCCACGGTCAGGACGGGCACCGCGAGCCGGGTCCCGAATACGGCGACCAGGACCGGCAGCAGGACCGCGGCGCCGCCAAATCCGGAGACGGCTGCAAGGGTGGCACTCAGAAAGGCAACCGTCCCGACCCCGGCCGCCTTCCACAGCGTCGCCCCAGCGACCAGGCTTTCCCACCCTTCCGGAACCGGAATCATCGGCGAACTCCCCGCCCACGCCGCCCGCGGCACGGGCGGCTCACGATCCGGCTCCCCCGCAAAGAGCGGACGGCATCACGCCACCAGGGTGGAGGCGGGATCGAGCAGCCGACGCACGTCCGAGAGCAGGGCGTCCAACCGGCCCGTCTCGCTGGCGACCGTGTCGGCGCCCCGGGCGTGCACGGCGCGGGCCCAGTCGAGCGCGCCTGTCGCCGCCTCCGAGGTCTTCCGCAGTCGTTCCCGGATTTCCGCCTCGACCTCGCGACGGCTTTCCCGCACCCGTTCGGATAGGTCTCCGGCCACCCGACTCGCGTTGACGGTCAGCAGGTCGAGGAGATACGCCTCCGCCCGTCGCCGGCGCCGGGAACGCCGGACCGAAGCCGGGACCACCGCATCGATCAATCCGGGCCACGGCGACCGCGGATAGTGGTATCCCATGCGGTCGCTGAATGCGAAGTGCCGGGTGATCCGAAGGGACTCGGACTCCGGCGCACTGTCGTCCAGGCCCTCGAGGCCCACTCCCGCCGCGGAGGTGAGCCCCGAGATCTTGTCTTCCGCGATCGACGCGAATCGCTGGACCGCCGACCGGTAGTCCGCCTCCGCCTCTCGCTCCGCCCGCTCCAGCCACGGAAGCACCAGGTCCCGGGCGACCTGGTTGGCGAACTCCAGGCTCTCGCGCCTCGGCGCCTCGGCAAACCGGCCGCTCGCCCAGGCCGCGCGAAGCGTCGCGAGCCCCACGGACCGTGCCTCGCCGAGGAACGCCTCCGACCGATGCGTGAAGAGGTCCGCGAGCCGCTGCTCTTCCGCGGCGAACAGCGGACGGAGATCGCCCAGCGCGCGGTCGACCTCGCCGCACAATCGCACGAGCTCCCGCACCCGTCGCTCGGAACTCTGTACCGGGCGGAGGAGGGCGCTGCGCCGCTCGCCGAGGTTCCGGGCCAGCGACCGGGCAATGCGGACCTCCCCCCGCTGGCGCATCGCTTCGACGAGATCGTCCCGCTGGTGCTCCGCGAATTGGCGCAGCCGCTCCCCCAACGCCAGCCAGTCCGGCCCGCCACCTCCATGGATCGCCGCCACGGCGTAGATCCGGTCGCCCACCCGGCCAAGGCGATCTTCGAGCACCCCGCGGATGAAATCGATGGCCTGCTGGAGTTCCGCCTCGCCAACCCGATCCACCTTGTTGACGACAAAGAGCAGCGTGCTCACTTCCCCGGCGATCGCCTCGACGAGCCGAAGCTCTTCACCGGCGATGGGCGGGTCGGCGCCGAGGACCACCAGCGCGGCGTCGAGATGCGGCACGAACTCCCGGGTGGCCGCGGAGTTCGCCTCGTACACTGACCCCAGCCCCGGCGTATCGACGAGGGAGAGACCTCCCTGGAGGATCGGCGCCGGGAGGGTCACCTCGACGGCCAGCACGCCCTTCCGGTTCGACGGGTTCCGCGCTTCGGTCACGAACTCGGCGAGCTCTTCCGGGGGAAAGGCGGTCCAGCCCGCGAGGGTGCGCACCCGCGCCGCCGGCTCGCCGTGGCGGAGCACCGTCGGGACCGAGGTGACCGGCGCAACGCCGGTGGGCAGGAGGTCGCGCCCGATCAGGGCATTGATCAGCGTCGATTTTCCCCGCTTGAACTGCCCGACGCAGGCGACGTGGAACCTCCGTTCTTCCACGCGCGCGGCCAGCGCCTCGGCCTCGGCGGCGAGCTCGGCATCGCCGGCGGCCACCGCCAGCGCGAGCAGCGCGCCGGGCGCGGCGCCACCGCTCATCGGACCACCAGCACCGCGCAGTGGGCCCGTTCCACCACCCGATCCGCGGTGGACCCGAGAAACAAGTGATGGAGCCGCGAGTGACCGGTGTGCCCCACGACAATCAGGTCGCACTCACGCTCGACCGCGAGTCGGGTCAATGCGGCGGCGGCGTGGCCTGGCACCACCTCCATCTCCGCATGGAGGCCGCGCGCCTCGGCCAGGCGGCGCACTTCGCGCTGGACCTCGCTGAAGTACGCATGCTCGTACCCTTCCTCGTCCTGGACCTCACCCACCGTGGCGGCGTAGGCAGGCAGGTTTTCTTCCACCGACACCACGAGGGTGCGTGCGTTGAAGTGAGCGGAGAGATCCAGGGCCCGCTCCAGCGCGCGACGGCCCGCTTCGGACCCGTCGACCCCAACCAGGATCTTGTGAAACATGAGGCCCTCCCTTCCGATCAGGACTCGAGTGCCGGCCTGGTGTTCGCGACATCCGGCCCATCCCCTTTCGGAACGGCCTCCACCCGGGGCGGCTCGAAATAGCGCTGGGCGATGAGCGTCGGAATCACGGCACTCGCGATCACGACGGTCACCAGGATCGTGTACTGAGTTTGGTCGATGATGTGGTTCGTGAGGCCGAACAGCGCGGAAATCGTACCAAAGGTCAGGCCGGTGCTCATCAGCAATGTGGTATAGGCGCCCTCACGGCGGCCGAAGCGGAACAGGCGCGTCAGCGGCCAGACTCCGAGGAGCTTGCTCCCGACCTTCACGAGCAGTAACGCCACGATCAGCAGCGCCCCGGCGGCCACCGCCGGCAACGAGACGTACAGCCCCGCCTTCAGGAAGTAGAAGGGGGTCAACATGGTGAAGGCGATGGTCCGCATCCGATCCATCAGCACGCGGTCCCGGACGAACACGCCGGCGATCACGAGCCCGACGAGATAGGCCGGCAACACCGCCTCGCTCTGGGCCAGCTTAGCGAGTCCGCCAAGCAGGAAGAGGACGAGGAAGATGAACTTCACTTCAGGTTCGCTCACCCGGTGGCCCACCCGCGCGATCACCAACCGGGTGAGCCGGGGGAGCTGCCACAAGACAACCGCCGTCACGACCACGAACAGGAGCAGCCAGCCGTTGAAGTTGGCAAACAAGACGCCGAGCGCGAGCACGGTGCCGAAATCGGTGATGAAGCAGGCCGCGAGAATCAACTTGCCGAGCTCGGTCCGGTTGAGCCCGGTGTCGAGCAGGACGGCGTACACCACCGCGACCGACGTGGTGGAGAGCGATATCCCCGCGATCCAGGCGGCGTGGGGCGCCCATCCGCCGACCCAGCGGGCGAACGCGGCCGCGCACAGGAACGGAACGAGGAAGCTCACCGTCCCGATCGCCGCCGCCGGCTTGAGGTGTCGACGCAGCGACTCCGGATCGATTTCCGCACCGGCGAGGAAAGTCAGGAGCCCAGCGCCGAATGTGGCGAGGAAGTCGATCCAGGCCGTGCTGTGGACGCCGAGAAAGTTCCCGGCCACGACGCCGATCAGGATCTCGATCAGGGCCACGGAAATGCCCACCCGGATGGAAATCAGGCTGGCCACCAGGGCCAGCGCCATCCAGGCCGCCGCAATCAGCCAGACGTTGGACTCCACCGCTCACCTCCAGAGGGACGGGGGAAGGCGGCAGACGCGAAAAACTCCCGCCGGCCAATCAGGCCCCGCAGGAGTCATCAGCTGCACGGGGGTGCAGCGGTTCCGGGCGAACTCCATCGCCGCGTCGCTTCAGACTCAACCCTACCGCGACCCAGGATTCGCGTCAAGTCGTTTCCGGGAGGCGGAAGCCACGCGGACCCGCCGCCGCGTCGCTCGACGACACCCTCGCCCAGGGCAGGACGCGGAGTCGTCTTCCGTTCAGCCGAGGGCCAGGAGGCCCAGGGCGCCGTGGCAGGCGGAGACGGTGCCAACGAGGAGCGCGGCCGGGCCGCCCTTCCCTCCCACCGCGGCGAGGAGCTCGGCGGCGCCGAGCGCGTCATCGACCGCGAAGGCGCCGACACCGTCGGTCAGGTGGCGGGTGACGAAGAGCGCGGTACCGGTCTCCCGGCCCCTGGTCGAGAGGCGACCCGCGACGGACACAGCCGTCTCCGACATTTCCCACGTCCGGGGAGCCCGGATGATCGGACAGAGCGCAGGCTCGATGCAGTGAGTGGGGCAGAGCCAATCGGCCCACGAGACGTACCGGGTGCCATCGGGGGCGAGGGTGTCGTAGGGCGTGCCGACCGGCTCGGTGAGGGGCTCCTGTTCGACGGATCGACCGGGCCAGAGGGCCCGAGCGCGCCTGAGCAGCCAATCGAACATCAGGTGGGGCATGAGGGGGGAAGGAACAATGTACGAGGGCAGTTCGTCCCGTACTGGACCCCGGCTTTCGCCGGGGTGACGGCTGTGGCTTTCGCCGGGGTGACGGCTGTGGCTTTCGCCGGGGTGACGGTCGGGGAAAAGGGCAGCGAGATATTCATCAAGAAATTCATCCCACTCCCGCACGACCAATTCCCGGTCGGGACTCGGCGGCAACTCCCGGGTCACCTGGCAGGCGGGATCGCGATCGACGACGAGGATGCGCGAGACGGCGAGCGCCCCGCGGGCCTGCGCGCGCTCCAGCTGGCGGGCATAAAACGTTCCGTAGCAACCGCCGCCCACGATGACGATTTCGCGGGCCACGTGAAGTGGCGCGGTGTAGGGGCGCACGGCCGTGCGCCCCTACGTCGCGCCGTTGGTGATGGGGAGGACGTGTCCGGTGATGGCATCGGCGGCGTCGCTCGCGAGGAAGAGGACTCCATCCGTGATCTGCCGCATCTCGACCCAGCGGACATCGGTCCCGCCGGCGGAGGCCACGTTGTCGGCGGTCCGCACCATCCCCGGCGCCACGGCGTTCACCCGCACCCCGGTGTCGCGAAGCTCCAGCGCCAGGCTTTGGGTAAACGCTGCCACCCCGGACTTGGCGGCGGCATAGACGGCCATCTGATCCTGCGGACGGAAGAACGCGACCGAGGCGAAGTTGATGACGACGCCACGGGTGGCCGCCAGGGCAGGCGCGGCGGCCTGCGACACGAGGAACGCGGTCTTCAGGTTAATTGCGATTTCGCGGTCGAAGTCCGTCGCCGTGGTCCCTGCAATCGGCCCGAAGGTGGTGAGCCCCCCCGCCACGTTCACCACCACGTCGAGCCGGCCGAAGTGCCGCTGGGCCGTCTCCACCGCGAGCCGCGCGATGTCCGGCTCGGTCAGGTCGCCCGCGGTTGGCCGGGCCTCGATGCCCTCCGCCTCGAACTCACGCGCCCGGGCGGCGGCCTCCACGGCATTCCGGTCGCACAGCACGAGCTTCGCGCCCGCGCGGCCGAAGGCGAGCGCCACCGCGTGCCCGATCTGGCCCACCCGCGCCACGCCGGTGACCAGCACCACCTTTCCCGAGAAATCCCAAGCGTTCGTCATGATCCCCCGGCGCTCAGCGCGCCACCGGCCGGCGCGCCTCGAGGCGCTCGAGCCAGTCCTCCGGCACCGTCTGCGAGCCGAGCGCGCCATGTTCCTCGCCCGGCCCGATGTCGCCGTGCCAGTCGCTCCCGCCGGTGCGGGCCAGGTCGAGCGACGTCGCGAGTCCGGCGATGCGCGAGCGCACTTCGGGCGCGTGCCGCGGATGGCGCACCTCGACGGCGTCGAGGCCCTCCCGCTTGAGACGCTCGAGGACCGAGCGCGTGGCACGGTCCCGGAGGTGCGCCGCGGAAAGCACGCCGCCGGCGGCATGCACCAGCTCGGCCACCTCCACGAACGTCGGGAGGATCTTCTCCTCGTAGGCCGGCTTGTTCCGGCCGAGGTATTTGTCGAACGCCTCATTCACGTTCTCGGCGCCACCGGCAATCACCACGACCCGCGCCACGTGCGGCCGGCCCACCGCCCCACCGGCCGCCTGCTCCAGCACCGCATCGAAGGTGACGGGAATCCCGAGCTCCTGCAGCCGCCCGCACATCACCTCGGCGCGGCGCTTCCGGTCCAGCCGGCAGCGGTCGAGGAACGCCTCGACCTCGTCGTGACCGACGGGAAGGAAGTAGCCGAGGACGTGCATCTCGCCCCACGGGGCGGCCACCGAGAACTCGCAGCCGGCCACCACCCGCACGCCGTGCGCCGCGCCGGCCTCCACCGCCTCGGCGATGCCGGCCACCGAGTCATGATCGGTCAGCGCGATCGCCGCGAGCCCCGCCGTGTGCGCGCACTCGACCACCGCCGACGGGACCAGGGACCCGTCGGACGCGG
>Ga0315271_10002916_pt1 | contig 10771 bp, 4 predicted proteins | sample C3_top_MG_FD_204664 | JGI IMG/M metagenome (GOLD analysis project Ga0315271, IMG submission 204664) | Sediment microbial communities from Yellowstone Lake, YNP, Wyoming, USA - C3_top | ecosystem: Environmental > Aquatic > Freshwater > Lake > Sediment | place: USA: Wyoming | collected 2017-08-01
GCCACAGCGTTCGGCTGCCTTGCAATGAATCCAATCATGGGTGCTCTTTCCGATGATATGCCCGGCGCCGGTCGATTCCTCGAGGGCATCTATGGTTTTTGCGCCGGTCAGATCAAAGAATTCGAGCCCGGCGAAGATATTTCGGGTTGCCGTGGCGGCGTCCTTGGGGGATAGCGCCTTCTTTACCAGCTTCCCCGCCTCGAGGACAGCCAGTCCAGGACCGCTCATCACGCAAAAGAACTCCGTCGCCGCATGCGCACGCGTAACGCCTCTGGGAGTCTGCTTGAGCATATAGGCCCGGATCAGCCCGGAGGTATCCCAATAGGTCTTCATTCCCGCACTTCAGCCAACGCCTCAAGAATGGCCTGATCGGTGATAGACGATCCCCGCAAATCGTCTTCAGAAACAACGATTCTGTCAGCCAGGGGCTGGATCTGGGCGCAATCGCGGCCCCGATCCTGCAAAACGACCTTCTGTCCGCCATGGATAACGGGCCGGACTATCCTGGCTGTGTCTCGGTGCAACTCAGTCAAAGTAGCTTTCACATTTCCACAATACGCAAAATGCACACTTTGCGCAACTCATAACCGTCTTCTTACTCCCCCTATCGATCGGACACCCTTTCCACCCCTGCAAGCCGCCCCAGAGCGGCTCCTGTTCAACCCAGCTCAGTCTAACCGTCGCGCAGTTAAGGCCCACTCCGCTAGACGGCAATCGTGAACAGCAGGGTGGCTGTTACATCCCCGTAACCCGCACCCGGAAGAACCGCGCCGAGTTCGTTGCGAGCGGCGTGGTCTCCATGTAACGGAGCAGCGCGGTGCCATCGGGCGATGGCGCGGCATCGAATAATTGCAGAATTCCTGAAGCCGACGTCCAGGTTTGCAAATCGTTGCTCAATTCCCAGGTCAATGTCGCGTCCACCGCGCCAGTGGCCCGGCGGATCCCCACCAACAAATGCTGGTCGGCCTGGGTTCCGGTGGTGGCGATGATTAGGGCGGGAGGTTCCGAGGGCCAGGTGGGGTTGCTGCCAAAGGCATATTCCATGAAGTTGCTGATGCCGTCGCCATCGGCATCCACCGCCGGCCCGGAAACCGGATTGTTCGTGGCCATCACAGGATCCCAGAAAAGCGCCCGCCAGGCGGCGTAAGTTTGAGAGGGCGGCGATCCGGACGGCGTGCCGCCGGGCACGGCTGAGGCGGTCCAGTTGGCTGGGTCGGAATGTTCCGGATTGGTGGCGGGATTCAGCAGGACCAGCGATGGCCCGCCGCCGTCGGGCGTGAAGGGCCAGGGCAAAACGTCGTCGTAGGTAAAATCCCGAATCGCGGCATTGTTGGCATCCACTAGCAGCAGGTGTTCGCCGCTGTTCGCGAGATTGCCCGCGTAGGTTCCGGCGATCGAGGAGTCGCAGGCGTGGCCATAGCGAAACTGGAAAGCACCCATGTTTCCCACCAGCAGGACGCTCTGTCCCGGACTGAGATAGCGCAGCGGGGAGGTGGTGAGGTCAAAGGTGATGCCATCCGCAAAGCGCACCCCGGCGAGGTCCAGGGGGTCATCACTGATATTCATCAGGCGGATGAATTCGAAATCGTCGGCGTTGTCGTAACGGGCGGCCACCTCGGCTGCGGTTGAGGCGGGCGGATGATACATGATCTCGGCCACCACCAGGTTGTTGGATGAGGCGGGACTTGCGCCAGGTGCGAAGGTCGCCTCGGTCAACGGGCTCCATTCGGTGGTGGTGTTATTACGGGCGCGCGCCCTCACGGTGGCCACTCCGTCGATAGGCACGGCGTTCGTGAAGGCTTGCGCCGAGACATCGATGGCACCGCCGATTTTTCGCGGGTCAGCGCCGTTGAGAGTGAAATAGATGGTGGCAGTCTGACCGGCGGTTGCCACGTAGGAGGTCATCGACAGGCTGTAACCCGGCGCCACCGCGCCGCCGTGCTGGCTGAAGACGGGCGGTTCGGTCACCGGCCACAATCCGGACAGCCGGAACATTTGACGGGCCGGGGTCGAGCCCAGCAGATAGGATCGGCGGCCGGTCGTGGGAGCGATCCAGGCGGCAAAGGGAGCCACCTTCAACGCCTGTCCGCTGTTGTATTTCACCAACTCGCCCGTTTCCTTCATCAGGGTGTCCAACTGCTGCAGGAAGCGGCTCTGTTTCGGGCCGGCCCCATCCGGGTCGCGGTCGTCCAGCACGCCGGCGTTGAACATCCGCGCGTTGATGTGATCGGCAAACCGGAGCCGGAACTCGGGGCTGGTGGCCAGCCGGCGGAATATGCGCGCCACGTCGGTGTAATAGTTTGGATGGCCCGTCGGCACGATCAGATCGTTGGTGATCGTGTTGAAATTGACGGGTTTCGCCGAGGTGATCGCGGCATAAGCGCCTTCGGCGTCCCAGACGGCAAACCGGAAGCGGCTCAACGGGCCGGTGGAGCGCTCGCGCGCGATGATGAAGTTGTTCCCCGGCCAATCCCACATCGAACAGTATATGTTGAGCAGGAAATAATCGGCGGCGATGTCGATATCGACCTTGTTGGTCACCGATTGCCAGTTCGCCTGGTTTGTCAGGTTCAGATCCAGCGCCGTGAGCAATTGGTTGAAGGCTTTGTTGTCGCCGTTGACCCAGGTCCAGCTGTAATCGACGTCCCAGCTAAGGCTGCTGCGGTAATGGGCCTGGAAGAATTGCTCGCGAAACCGTTCGCACAGGTTGAACACGCCGCGATAAACGCCGTCGGTATACAGCGAACAAAACAGGCCGCGGGCCCCGGCCTGTCCCAGGTCGATCCAGAGTCGCCGGGTGAGTTCATCCACGATAAACGGGTTGGCGATGTCGTTCTTGCCGGCCCGCAACCGGAGGTGTTCGAATTCGCGCACCGGGTAGTTCGTATAGAGATTGTAATCGAGCAAGCCGGGGCCGAAATCGCCGTTGAAGTAGAGGTTGAACGAGGTTTTTTCCGTGGAATCCCAGGGTGACCATGGCGAAGTGCCGGCCGGGTTGGTCAATTTCAGCCGCGACCGGGAATATCCGCTGGCGCTGACGCGCAGGCCGATGCTGCTGCGCAGAGGCGGCTGGTTGGTCGGGTAAATCCCGGGCGGGAAAAAGTATTCCAGCTGGACTTCGCGCTCGGAACAAGGGGCATTGCCCAGAGCCCAGTTATAGCTGCCCGGACCGTTGGCGGCCCAGATGGTTCCGCTGCTCGTCGGCAGGAACGTGCCTCCCTGGATGGCCAACAAACCATCCGGCCGATACAGATCACGGCCCGGATCGCCAGCAAAACATAACACGGGCGAGTTCGTGAGCGCGGCGGGTTGCTTGAGAATGTAAGTGTGCGTTCTCGTTTTGGACGGCAGGAACCCGGGCGCAAAAGACCGCGCCCTAACCACCACGCCGGTTTTGTCATATACCTGCGTCAATAAGAGCGCGTTCGTATAGAGAATGCCGTTCCCGTCGGTTGGTTCGGATCCGTTCACCGTGTAGCGGATTGTTGCCCCGGCAGTAACGGTGCTCAGGTAAAGGGATGGGTTTTTCCCGAGGTAAAGGCCGCCGGGCAGGTTGGCGCCCAGGGCATCCAGAAAGTCGGGTGCCTCCGCTCGCCCGGCAAAAGTCGCCCCGCTGTTGGTCGCTCCGGGAGTCGCCGTGCTCAGGAAAACGAAACTCCCGGGATTAGCCGGATCCCGGCCGTAGGAACAGTAGGAAACCTGCGCGGAGTAGCCGGTTGGCAGGCCGTCGGCGAAGAGGCCCGCATTGTCAAAAAGCCCCAGGTAGCCGGTTTCCTCGTTAAGCCGGAAGTTCGTGTGCAGGCTGGTGGCCGGACCCGCGGGTGCGTTGGCCTCGTCCCGGTTGTCGCACATCACGACCAGATAGCCGAGCGCGGGAATCAGGGTGTTGGTTGGGAACCGCCACTTTGCGGGAACCAGGGCGTCGTCTGTCAGCGCCCAACCGGTCAGGTTCACAGTCGTCGCACCCGTGTTGAATAGTTCCACCCAGTCGGAGAACGCGGAGGGCTGGGCGTAATCATCCTCCTCCCCCACCGGCGGCGTGAACGTGCGGGTGAGCAAGCCCAGATCCACCACGCCGCCCGACGGTTCCGCGCGGCCGACAAAATATTTCCAGGGGCCGGCGTTTGCGCCGAATGGCACTAACTCCGGTCCTCCTCCCCCACCAGCCAGTTTCAGCCCGGCATTGATTCGAAACTCGGGCGTGGGCAGGTGGCTATTGATCAGCCCGGTGTCATTCGTATTGGAAGGTTGCTCGGCGTTGTGGGCCTGGATGGCCAGGACGTTGGTGCCGGGCACCAGCCAGGTGGAGGCAGGACCGATCGAGAGATCCACCGCCCCGGCATTGGTGCTGACGTTGCAGGCCGGTTCGCTCACGAATACGAAGTGATTCGTCGGACCGCAGTTCATTCGCGCCACCTCCCGGCCGTTGAGGTAGGCGACAAACCCGTCGTTGACCTGTACCGAGAGGATCAGTGCGATCGGAGAGGAAGCCTCATTATTGGTGGGAACGAACTCCTTGCGCAGATAGAGCGACGGCGTTTTGCCCTTCATCGTGGAGGTCAGATCCGTGGCAAGGCCCGCGAAGGCATAGCCTGCCGGCAGCAACCCATTGGTCCAGTCCCGCGTGTTGAAACCGGGATCCTGCCATCTCACCCCGGAACCCACATGGGCGACGCCCTCGGCATTCCACGAAAGCCGGCGCTCGTTCGAGGCGGCCATGAATTCATTGATGATGATTGCGGAATGTGTCTGGAGGAGCGGCGCCAGCAGAGCCGCCACCAGGGTGAAACAACAAAATCCTGACCTGCTCATGCAATGGCGACTGTTACGATATGATTACCAGACAGCTAAGGAACCGACCGGACGCTAGCTCCTTGATACCAAATTGTTCCCGCCGAGTCAATTTTAAGCGACATCTCGAATTGGGAGGAGGTCAGGAGTTGAGCAGCCAGCCCGGCAATTCGCCAATGGAAGACAACACCCTATCGGCAGTCGAAAAATTGCCCGATCGAGTCAGTTCAGATGGGATCACCCAGCAAGCGAGGTTGGCGGCTTTGGCGGCTTGCAGGCCTCTGGGCGAATCTTCGATCGCGAGGCATTCTTGCGCAGAAAAGCCCGAGCGTTGCACCGCGACCCGATAGGGATCCGGATCTGGTTTGGAAAGGGCGTAATCTCCCTCAGCGATAACGAAGTCGAAATATTTGGCGAACCCGGTTCGCTCATGGATGATCGAGAAATGATCGCGGCGGGAACTGGTCACAACCCCGATTTTGAAACGCGCCGCCAGCGCCGCGAGAACACTTTCGGCGCCGGGAATGGAGATGTCTTCTGATGCCAGCAAACTGGCGTAGTGCTCGTTGCGACTGCTTCTTAATCGGGTGATGTTATCCGGGGCGAATCCGCGCGCCTCCATCAGGTGCCACATGCCACGGTTCTCCTTGAGGAAGAACTGGAAATATTGTTCAGCGGACAGGTCCAACCCGTGCTCGCGCATAACCATCCGGTTGGCCTGGAAATAGTATCTCTCGGTATCCACCAGGATGCCGTCGTTGTCGAATAGGATCGCCCGATACATGGCTTTCCTCTAGCGGATGCTCCCAGGTTTATCAAGGCCTATGGGAGGGGGATCATTTTTCAGAATCGAACTCTTCCCGCCATGCATATCAGCCCTCTGCCGCTTTTCAGGAGTTGGCATGCAGGTGGGTGTTCTACTCGTTCGTTTACGGGGTGCACGCGAATCCTTGGTAATCGCACTCGGGAAGGCTGCCAGCGGTTTCCCCACCGGGCCCTGAGTGCTGATCCTGGCGTGGCTTGCCTCCTTCCATTTCGAAGAGGGGCCGTGCTATCATGCTGCCGACATGATCAGAGCCCTGATTTTCGATTTGGATAGCTGCCTGGCCGCCGCCGACGAAGTCGGAGAGACACTCTTCGCTGCGGCGTTCCAAGCCATTCGCTCTGCCAACGACGGCCACGTTTCGGAAGACCGGCTTCGCGCCGCTTTCGCCGATTGCTGGCGGTTCCCCTTTGACTTCATCGCCGACAAATATGATTTCCCTACCGCCATGCGCGCGGCCGGATTCGCCGCGTTCAGCGAAACAGAAGTCAGTCAACCGATGCGCGGCTATGGCGACCTTGCAGTGCTGGCCGGGATCCCAGCCAAACTCTTCCTCGTCACCTCCGGTTTTCGGAGCTTGCAGGAGAGCAAGATAAAAGCCCTCGGCATTGCCCATCTCTTCACCGGGATCCACATCGATGCTATTGACGAGGCGCACCGCAAAGGCAAGATCCGGGCGTTCGAGGCCATTCTGCAAACCCACCACCTTACTCCGGAGGAAACGCTGGTGGTCGGGGACAACCCGGATTCCGAGATTGCGGCGGGCAACCGGCTGGGGATGACCACCATCCAAACGCTTCGCCCGGGTGTTCCGGCCTCTCCCGCCGCGACCCACCACATACGAACACTGGAGGAGCTAAGTCGGTTTCTCTCCTGAACTTTCGCGCTTCCTGACCCGGGCTACTTGAGGGACCTTGCTTACTGCCGCTTGAATGTGCCTGGTCTTTTTGGGGTGGGACACTGTTGTCTCCATTTTCAGGGGAGACCGGGGGATGAATTGCAGAGAGCGGGAGCAAGATCAAGAGCAAGATCAAGAGCAAGATCAAGAGCAGGATCAAGATCAAGAGCAGGAGGTTGTCGCCAACCTGGGAGCAGCGCCTGCTGTCTGGAGCTCAATCATGGTTGCCAGAACACGTTAATTCAGGCTGGCGTGGCGCTATAAGTGAAATACTCTATGGCCAGCGAAGCCTGTTGAGTTGCCCAATCCATCGCGTCGCGGTTCCGGCATATATCGAAAGCGAGCTGGTTTTATGAAAATACTAATGTTGCTTCTTCTGTCCTGTCTTTCGTCGGGGATCTCGCAGGGGAAGGATGACCTTTCCAAAAACTTCGCCACACCGCCCGCTGAGGCGCGGCCCTGGGTTTACTGGTTCTGGTTGAATGGAAACATCACGAAAGAAGGGATCACTGCCGATTTGGAGGCAATGAAGCGGGCGGGAATCGGCGGCGTTTTGATCATGGAGGTGGACCAGGGAGCGCCGGTGGGGCCGGTGGCTTTCATGAGCGACCGGTGGCGGGAGTTGTTCAAGCACATGGTTTCCGAAGCGCACCGGGTGGGGCTGGAGGTGAACATGAACAACGACGCCGGATGGAACGGCAGCGGTGGGCCGTGGGTGCCGCTCGACAAAGCCATGCAAGTGGTGGTCACCAGCGAGATGCAGATTCCCGGCGGGAAGAAATTCGCAGGCCAGTTGCCGCAACCCCGAGCGAATGGCGGTTTCTATCGCGATATCACCGTCCTGGCTTTCCCCACCCCGGAGGATCCGACCAATGCCGCTTACCGGGTCCAGAATCCCCAGGCAAAAGGAATGTCGTGGGGCGGTATGTTTTCCGGATCCTTCGAGATTGCGCCGGCTCGCAATATTCCCTCCGAGTTTGTGGTGGACCGGGAAAAGATTATGGATTTGTCGGCGCAGATGGATACGAACGGAGCTCTGACTTGGGAAGCGCCTTCCCTGCCAGGGGCGGGGTCCGGGGAATGGACGGTGATTCGCTTCGGCCACACTTTCACGGGAGCGAGAAGCCATCCGGCTCCCGCGACGGGAGCTGGGCCGGAATGCGACAAGTTGAGTCCGGCGGGAGTCGAGGCAAATTACACGGGGATGATTGGGAAACTGGTTCGGGATGTCGGGCCATTGGCGGGAAAAACCTTCGCCGCCACGCATGTGGACAGCTGGGAGGTTGGCTCGCAGAATTGGACCCCGAGAATGCGGGAGGAATTCAAGAGATTGCGCGGCTACGACATGGTGCCCTTCCTGCCGGTGCTGACCGGCAGGATCGTAACGAGCGACGAGATTTCCGAACGCTTTCTTCGCGACGTCAGGCAAACCGTTTCGGATTTGTTAGCGGAGAACTACATTGGACATTTGAGAGAATTGGCGCACAAAGATGGCCTGAGGCTTTCCATGGAGGCCTATACCACGCCGGCCAACGACCTGGATGTCGCCAACCATGTGGATGAGCCGATCTGTGAGTTTTGGTGGCCCGACGGCGGGGGACTCTATTGGTCGGTGAAATCGATGGCGTCGGCGGCTCATGTCAACGGCCGGCCGGTGGTCGGGGCGGAAGCGTTCACCGCCACGGACAACGAACGCTGGCAGGCGCATCCTGCCAACATCAAAGCGCTGGGCGACCGCGCGTTTTGCGACGGGGTCAACCGCTTCATTGTTCATCGCTATGCCATGCAACCGTGGGTTGCCTACCGCTGGCCGGGAATGACGATGGGTCCCTGGGGACTGCACTACGAGAGGTCTCAAACCTGGTGGGAGGATTCCAAAGCCTGGCATGAATATGTTGCCCGGTGCCAGTATCTCCTGCGGCAGGGGACGTTTGTTGCGGACGTGCTCTACCTGCAGTCCGAGGAGCCCATGCAGCGTTTTCGCGGCTTGACCTTGACGGGCTACGACTATGACGGCATCAGCCCCGAGGCCTTCTTGAAGGACGTTGCGGCAAAAAGCGGCCGGCTGCGGCTGCCCGGCGGAATGAGCTATCGATTACTGGTGTTGCCCGAGGTAGAGGCGATGACCCCGCGGCTGTTGAAGAAGATTGCCGCGCTGGTTGAGGCGGGTGTTCCGGTGATCGGCAAACCGCCGTCGAAAGCCCCCGGGCTGACTGATTACCCCCAATCCGATAGGGAGGTGAAGAAGATAGCGGACCGGTTATGGGGCCGCAGTTCCGACAACGCTGGACGCCCGCGGATCATCGCGGACGCGACCCCGGCGGAATTCCTGGCCGCTAACAAGGTTGCGCCCGATTTTACCGCCAACCGCCCGATCCGATATATCCATCGAGCGGCGGGAGATAAGGATCTGTACTTTATTGCCAATCCGGCGGCCCAATCCGTCGAGGCGGTGTGCACGTTCCGCGTCAGCGGCAAGCGGCCCGAAGCCTGGCTTCCGGAAACCGGCGGTATCAAACCGATCACCGTTTATGAAGAGGCTGGCGGTTGCACTCGTATTCCCCTGCGGTTCGAACCCTGTGGCTCGATGTTCCTCGTTTTCAGCAAGGGCCAGGGGAAATCTTCCGAACGGGTTGTTTCAGTGACGCGCGATGGCCGGGAATTGATTCGGATGAGCGCGAGCAATGCCGCAGCGGAGAATGAAACTGCGGAGAACACATTCACAATGGTCGCCTGGGTGAAGCCCGGTGTGCCCATAACGCTGCCGCAGGAGACCAACCAGGGGCTCGCGTCACTTGATATTCCGCGCAATGACGTCGTTTACCCCGCCCCCGGGCACGAGGTTTGGACGGAACGCGACTCCGGCGCGGGATTTGGGGTCGGGCTCAACGGAGTTTGCGTCTGCGAGCATGGGGATCACTATTTCCCGGCGTTGCTGGTGCACGCAACTCCCGTTGACGATTGGACCCATGTGGCCGTGGTATATCAGGCCGGCACGCCGAGTCTTTACCTGAACGGAAAATTTGTTCGCAAGGGGCTGGCGAGCCAAAAAACGGCGCACCCCGGCCTGAATGCTATTCACAGTCGGGAACTGAAGCCCTTCAATGGGCAAGTTGTCGGCCTATGCCAATACGGCCGGGCGCTTCCAGCCGAGGAAATCGAGGCGCTGAGCAAATCCAGGCCTGCCACCAACGATCTGCCGAAGGAACCGGCCTTCGATTACGTTTCGCGGGAGATCACCGGGAACGGCGCTTACGAGATCCGGACAGCGGACGGCGCGACCCGGAGCTTTGTGCTATCCAACCTTCCGCCGCCGGCGGAAATCAAGGGCCCGTGGGAAGTCAGTTTTGTGGCCGGGCGCGGCGCTCCGGCGAAGATCGTGATGGAGGAATTGGGTTCCTGGAGCGCTCACGCGGAGGCCGGAGTCAAATACTACTCGGGGTCGGCCACTTATCGGAAAGCATTTACGTTTGCGCGCCCGCCCGCCCTGGACCGCCCGCTGCGATCGGTGGTGACACTTGACCTGGGCAAAGTTGCGATCATGGCCGAAGTGAAACTGAACGGCAGGGGGATGGGCCTCCTTTGGAAACCGCCCTACCGGGTGGACGTCACCGGCGCGATTAAACCCGGGGAGAATATTTTGGAAGTGCGGGTCGTCAATTTGCCCATTAACCGGATGATCGGCGACGAACTGCTCCCGGAGGACAGCGAGCGAAATGAGAACGGCACGCTTAAAAAGTGGCCGGAATGGTTGCTCAAGGGGGACCCCAGCCCGACGGGCCGTTTTACCTTTACGAGCTGGCGGCTATGGAAAAAGGATTCGGCTTTGCAGGAGTCCGGGTTGCTGGGGCCCGTGACCGTGCGGGTGGGAGCGAAGCGGGATTAGCTCCCGAACATTAGGATTTCGGAAACTCGGATTTCAGGCTTCCGGCCCCACACCGTTGGCCCTGAATTTGCTTCTTTGGGACCATACTTAATGTCTTTAACTATGACACTTGAACAGGCCATTGCTTTGGTGAGGTCGTGCGCGGATGCGATGAACGCCCGCTATCAGAAGGTTGTTTTCGACGAATGGGCTTTGGTTTCCCTGGGGGAAAATAAGGGCCGACTGATGGCCTATATTGGCCCGCGCAAGGCCGGGTTCGTGAAGAATTTTCTGGCAGATGCCGGCAGCCTCCGGGCGAGTCTCCTGGCACAGGAAACCGCCGTTGGCGATTTTGAATTTGCCCGGAACAACGTTGGCACTGGCTTTGAAGCTT
>Ga0315271_10002917_pt1 | contig 10768 bp, 7 predicted proteins | sample C3_top_MG_FD_204664 | JGI IMG/M metagenome (GOLD analysis project Ga0315271, IMG submission 204664) | Sediment microbial communities from Yellowstone Lake, YNP, Wyoming, USA - C3_top | ecosystem: Environmental > Aquatic > Freshwater > Lake > Sediment | place: USA: Wyoming | collected 2017-08-01
CTCTTGTCCGGGCTGTAAACCGTGGCATAAAGCCGGTTCTTGGGGAACTTCCAGACCTCCGTGATCAGTTCCCACGCCCAATCAATCGCTTCTTTCTTGAAGTAATCGCCAAAGGACCAATTGCCGAGCATCTCGAAGAACGTGTGGTGATAGGTGTCCAGACCCACGTCCTCAAGGTCATTGTGCTTGCCGCCGGCGCGGATGCACTTCTGGGTGTCGGCGGCGCGCGTGTCGCTCCCGGGAATGGCTCCGGCCCACTTCGAGACATCGGCGGGTCGCTGGCCAAGAAAGATCGGCACGAACTGGTTCATGCCCGCGTTGGTGAAGAGGAGGTTCGGCGAATCCGGCATCAGGCTCGCCGAGGACACCAGGGTGTGCTTCTTCGACCGGAAGAAATCCAGAAACGACTGTCGTATTTCCGCGCTATTCATAAGCAAAACAGGGCGGAAAGCTACCAAAGCGATCACCAAAGCGCAAAGCGCAAAGCTGGCCCGGCCAGTTTCATGTTTTCTTTACGCTGCCGGCAGCAGACCCGCCTCAACCAATGCCCGGCACAGAAGATCTCTCAGTCCCAACTCCCGAGCCCATTCGTCCAGATAAGCCCGGTCCAGCGCTGCGCCTTGGACCTTGAGAACCCCCAACACGTCCAACCACTGCCGGTCAGAAGCGCCCCCGCCTTCCCGATACCACTGCAATTTGGCCAGGATCGTGTCTTCCGCGGAAGCGACGTAGATCAGGGACGAGTCAACCGCACTGAGTTGTTTGCCTGCTCGGCGCGCGAATTGACTGCGGCCAAACGCGTCGGCTTTGAACACGAAAACGTCCACCTTAACCATCGTGTCGAGGTGAATGACATTGAAGCTGCGTCGGGAGGCAACGGCTTCAGCAATGGTCTGCGGTTCCGCGTAAAACTGGTTTCCGAGAGCGGCCACAAATGGCTCGACCTGGCTTGGCAACATTGCTGCCACAAAGTCGATATCACGCGTCGAGCGAGCTTCGCCATAAAGCGCGCTGGCTACGGAGCCTCCCACGAAGTAACGAATGCCCGCCACATCCAAGGCATCCGCCACTTGGCGGGTGACCTGGAAAATCTCGGAAGGCGCTGGAACCATGTGATTCGTCACTCAGGGGGCAGCAGGGGCCCGTAGGCGGCAGCGGCCAAGTCAGTGCCTAACCAAAGATCCGCCAACCGGCGGCGAAGCAGCGCTGGCGGGTCCTGAGGAAATCGGCCACGAAGTCCCGCCATGAGCAAGTCCTTCACGGAGTGATTCGTGTCCTCGACCATGCGCAATTTGCGCCAGGCCGGCGCCTGCCGGAGGAGTTCAATGAGCACCCGCTCAGCTTCGGGATTCGTGTCGGGCGACTGCGTTCTCATCACGACACAATCCTAACACCCAGCCGTTCGCATGTCGAGTTGGCGGCAGCACAGCACGCAGAACGCAACGCTGGTTAGCGCGATTTGCCCGCAGGGAGTGCAAAAGCGACGTAGGCATCGCCGTAGGGGGTGCCAAGTTTGTTGCCACCGGTCGCGGAGACGATGATGTATTGCCGGCCTTCCACCAGGCAGGTCGCGGGCGGGGCATTCCCCACGAACGGCAGTTTGGCCTCCCATAGCTCCGCGCCGGTATCCTTATCGAAAGCGCGTATTTTGTGGTCGCGCGTTCCCGCACAGAACACCAACCCGCCGGCGGTCACGATCGGGCCTCCATAATTCTCGGTGCCGGTTTTCGGCAGACCCTCCGCTTTCAGCTTTCCATCCTCGCCGAGTGGGACCTTCCACAAAAGCTTGCCGGTGTTCAGATCGATGCAATTCAAGGTCCCCCAAGGCGGTTTGTTGGCGGGGTAGCCTTCGGGATCATAGAACTTCGGATAGCCAGTGGTGTTGTACTCAGGCCGCTCGCCGCGCGGCCGAGGCGGGGGGAGAGGACGATCACGCCAGAGGACATAATCGGCCACGGCGCAGACCTGTGCCTCGGTGAAATGGGTGTGCGCGGGCATGGCGTTCTTGCCGGTGCGCACCTGGTTGGTTACGGCCTCGAAGGTGAGGCGCTGGCGCAGTCCGCGCAGGGGTGGGGCCATGCTGAGGCCCATCATGTTGGTAGCGTGGCATTGGGCGCAATTGGCCTCAAAAACCTGACGGCCCGGCGTCATCGGCCACGAGGGATTGAACGGCGGATCATCGTTGCGAAAAACCGAGATGTACCAACCCATGTGGTTCGCGCTAACGTAAAGCCGGCCGGTTTCGGCGTCCACACAGGCGCCGGTCCACTCCGCGCCACCGTCGATGCCGAAATAGAGATTGGGCCGCCCTTCGCTGGCCGGCCGGAACCAACCGGTGGTGGCGCTCTTGAAGCGCGTTTGGGCGAAATCGGCTACTTCGTCGGTGCGATCAGTCAGATCCTCCCGGGTGAATTCCTGTTTTGAAAACGGCTCAGGCAATTCCGGCGCGGGCTGGTAGGGAGCCGTCTGCTCCCCGCGGAGATCGCTTGTGGGAGCCCGACGCAAACGAAACGGGAACACCGGTTTTCCGGTCACACGGTCCAGCAGCAGCGTGTTGCCGATTTTCGTCACCGCCGCCACCACATCCACCCGTTTGCCATCGCGCGTGATCGTGGCAAGGTTCGGGGGCGCGGGAATATCGAGGTCCCAAATGTCATGCCGGATTTCCTGGAAATGCCAAAGGCGCCGCCCCGTCCGGGCATCCAACGCGATGAGGCAATTGGCGAACAGGTTGTCGCCATGATGACCCGACCCGATGAAGTTGGGCTTGGGTGACCCTGTGGTGACGAAGGCGATGCCGCGCGTTTCGTCCATCGCCATGCCGCTCCAGCAATTCGCGCCATATTCCTCCGGACGATCCCAAGTCTCATAGCCGAATTCGCCCTCATGGGGCACGGTGTGAAAAGTCCACAGTTGCCGGCCGCTCAGAATATCAAAACCCCAGACATCCTTGATGAAGCCCGGGATCACCAGGATGTTCTCAAAATAGGTTGGACCGGCGGTGGCGGCGCCGAAATCTCCATCTGTGCGTCCAGGCAGGATGGCTCTTCCATTTTCACCGAACGAAGCGATCGGTTTCCCGGTCTGGGGATCGAGTGCGTAAAGGAACCTGCCAGCGGTGAACATCACCCGCGGACTGGCATTCGATGCCGCTCCGCCAGGCCAATAGACCAAGCCCCGAAAGGCCGGTCGCCCCTCCGGCTGGAACCTCCAGACTTCCTTGCCGTTCCGCATATCGACCCCCACCACACACTTGGCCGGAGTGGGCGCCACCAGCAGCCTGTCCACAATAATGGGGTTGCATTGCAGGTTGTTGCTGGCATCGCGGGATTGGTAGATCCAGGCAACTTGCAGATTGGTCACGTTCTGGCGGTTCACCTGGTCGAGCGCGGAATACCTCGTGCCGCCGTTATCGCCATGCGAGCGATGCCAGGAAAGGTAGGTCTCCTTGCCCGGCAGTCCGTTGGCGGGAGTCAATTCCTCAGGGTTGGCGGCGGGGATATATTGATAAAGGGGCAGTTTTTCGCGTTCGACGGGATCCTCCACGCCCCAATAATCTGTTCCGGCCGCCGCAACGGAGGCGGGCAGAGAAACAAGGCACGAGAATAAATAAATGCCGGTTAACAAACACCGCGTAAGCATGTTCAATGTTAAGATGCACCTGAACTAATTGAAAAGAACATTCCCAGTTTCGTCATCTCACGATTCGCCATTCCAAAAGATTCACTCCTCATTCACTCCTCATTTTGACACTGACAAGCCCTCCGCATAGCATCCCGCCCAATATGCGAATATTGTTTCTCGCCTCCCTGCTGATAGCCGGCAGCGCGGCCGCGCTGGCGGGCGTGCGTCCCGAAATCGTCATAGCCGATTTTGAAGCCGCCGATTATGGTGCCTGGAAAACTACCGGCGAGGCTTTCGGCCCGGGTCCGGCGCAGGGCACACTGCCTGGACAAATGAACGTGGACGGGTTCCAGGGCAAGGGTCTGGTCAACTCCTACTACAAAGGTGATGGCTCCACCGGCACGCTCACATCACCCCCGTTCAAAATCGAGCGCAAGTTCATCAGCTTCCTCATCGGCGGCGGCAAGAACCCCGAAAAGACCTGCCTGAACCTGCTGATCGACGGAAAAGCTGTTCGTAACGCCACCGGCCCGAACGACAAACCCGGAGGCAGCGAAACCCTCGCGCCGGAGTTCTGGGATGTTAGCGAATTCGCCGGGCAGACCGCCGTCATTCAAATCGTGGACAACGCCACGGGAGGCTGGGGGCACATCAATGTGGACCAGATTGTCCAGACGGACAGGAACCCAAAACGGTTCAGCGCAACCACCAAACGCGAGTTTAAGATCGAAAAACGATATCTGAATATTCCGATCAAGAACGGCGCACCCAAACGCATTGTCACCACCCTCGTCAACGGCCGCGTTGAAGTGAAGAACGACATTGAACTGGCCGATGGCACGCCGGATTGGTGGGCGCCGATGGACGTCAGTGCGTGGCGCGGGAAAACGGTCTCGCTCCAAGTTGAAAAACTGCCCGACGACTCCAAAGCACTGAGCGCAATCGACCCGAGCAATTCAATCAAGGGAGCGGAGAACCTGTATAGCGAGCCCCTGCGCGGCCAGTTTCATTTCTCCTCCCAGAGGGGCTGGAACAACGATCCGAACGGCCTGGTGTTCTTCAACGGGGAATATCACCTCTTCTACCAACATAATCCCTATGGTTGGGGGTGGGGCAACATGCACTGGGGACACGCGATCAGCCGCGACCTCATTCATTGGCAGGAACTGGGCGACCAGCTCTTTCCTGATGAATTCGGTCCAATGTTCAGCGGGAGCGCAGTAGTGGATTGGAACAACACGAGCGGTTTGGGCAAGATCGGGAAACCGCCGCTCGTCCTCATTTACACCGCCGCCGGCGATCCTACGGTACAGTGCCTGGCTTGGAGCGTGGACGGCCGCAAATTCACCAAGTATGGCGGCAACCCGGTCGTCAAGCAGATCACGAGCGGCAATCGCGACCCGAAAGTCTTTTGGCACGAACCGACAAAAAAATGGGTGATGGTGCTCTACGTCGAATTGAACAAGGTTCACACAATTCATTTCTTCACCTCGCTCAACCTGCGTGATTGGACTCTGGCCAGCATCACCAAGGCCGAGTCCGGCGGGAAAAATTTCCTGTTCGAATGCCCGGATTTCTTCGAGTTACCGGTGGACGGTGACGTTTTGAATAAGAAATGGGTGCTCACCGCGGCCAATAGTGAATACGCCATCGGCTCCTCCGATGGCATCACCTTCACTCCGGAGCAAACCAGGCTTCCTGGCCACCGGGGACAAGGATTTTACGCCGCCCAAACCTTCAGCGACCTCCCGGATAAGGACGGTCGCCGCATCCAGATCGGTTGGTTCCAGACCGAAACGAAGGGAATGCCGTTCAACAATTCCATGACTATCCCGCTGGAACTGAATCTCACGGCCACACCTGAGGGACCGCGACTGACCATGAATCCGATCAAGGAACTCACGTCCTTGCGGGCCAAGTCGCATCGAGCAGGCTCGTTCACCCTCAGGCCCGGCGACGCAAATCCGCTGGCAAAGGTTCGTGGGGATCTGTTCGAATTGCGCTCCGAGTTTGAACCGGGCGCCACGAGCATTGTGAACTTCAACGTGCGCGGTGTGGCGATCAGCTACGACGCCTCGAAGCAGGAACTGATCGTGAACGGCCAACGCGCACCTGCGCCGTTGCGCGGCGGGAAACAACGCATCACTATTTATTGCGACCGCACGGGATTGGAGGTTTTCGCCAGTGATGGACTGACTTATGTGCCAATGCCCTTCGCTGCGGATGCAAAAAATCTCGCGATCGGGGTCAGCGTCAGCGGCGCCCCCGTGAACTTCAGCTTGCTCGACGCGTATAATCTCCGCAGCATCTGGAAATAGTCAGTCGGAAGCTCAATATCTATGAAGACCCGCATCTTTTTTTGGTCCATCACCTCCGCCCTGGCTGGTTTCCTTTTCGGCTTTGACACGGTGGTCATCTCCGGCGCGGAACAGAAGATTCAGGCGCTCTGGGGGCTGAGCGCTGGCATGCATGGGCTCGCGATGGGTTCCGCACTCTATGGCACGGTGCTGGGCTCTTTGCTCGGAGGCTGGCCGACCGACCGATTCGGCCGCAAGAAGACGCTGCTGTTTATCGGCCTGCTTTACGTATTGTCGGCCATCGGCTGCGGCTTCGCCACGGGAGTAGGCATGTTCATCGCCGCCCGCCTCATCGGCGGCATCGGGATCGGCATCTCAACCGTCGCCGCGCCCCTTTACATCTCGGAAATTGCCCCGCCCGCCTATCGCGGGCGACTGGCGGGCATGTTCCAGTTCAATATCGTCTTCGGCATCGTCATCGCCTTCGCTTCCAATGCAATCATCGCGCGGATGGGAGGCGAGGATGCCTGGCGCTGGATGCTGGGCATTGCCGCAATTCCCTCGGTCATTTACGCGGTGATGTGCTTCGCCCTGCCGGAAAGCCCGCGATGGCTGATTGGCCGCAAGGGTGACCGCGAAGCCGGCCTTAAGGTCCTGCAACTGATTGAGCCTGATTTCCCTCCGGCTAAACTTGCCGCGCATGCGGACGAGATCATGGCGGCCGCCCGCTCGGAGACAACCGTCGCCTCCCGCTTCTGGACCTGGCGGCTGCGCGTGCCGATATGCCTCGCAATCCTGGTCGCCTTCTTCAACCAGCTTTCCGGCATCAACGCAGTGCTGTATTTCGCGCCGCGCATTTTCGAGATGACCGGTTTGGGCAAAGAAGCCGCCTTGCTGCAATCCGTTGGCATCGGCGTCACCAACCTGGTCTTCACCTTTGTGGGGCTGTGGCTGATTGACCGGCTGGGCCGGCGCACCCTGCTTTACATCGGTTCCTTCGGCTACATCGTCTCGCTGGGGCTATGCGCCTTCTCATTTTTGAATTGGGCGCCGCAGTTCAAAGTTGCCTCGACAGCCATCGCGGTCATTGAAATGACGGCCAAAGTCGAGAAAACCGAGGGCGGCACCCGCGCCAAGATCGAGCAGAGTTTTATGGAGGCCAAGGCCGCCCTGGTGAAAGCGGCCGCGGATCCGCGCTACACCTCGGGAACGGTGGTCATCCCCGACCAGGCCCCCCCTGCGGCCGTAAAGCCGCTGGCGGAAGACGCCCTGAACAAGGCGTCCAAGGCAGCGGGCTCGGGCGGGCTGATGGTGATGCTTTGTATCTTCGCGTTCATCGCCGCGCACGCCGTGGGCCAGGGAGCCGTGATTTGGGTGCTGATCTCGGAAATCTTCCCGAACCGCCACCGGGCCGAAGGTCAGGCGTTGGGCAGCTTTACGCATTGGATCTTTGCGGCGCTGCTGACCACCTTCTTTCCCAAAATGGTCACCGCGTTCGCGCCCGGCTACGTCTTTTTGTTCTTCTGCGGCATGATGGTGCTCCAGCTGGTTTGGGTGAGGTTCATGGTGCCCGAGACCAAGGGAATTTCCCTCGAGGACATGCAACACAAGCTGGGGATCGAAATGGAACCTGCACCAGCGGCACCTTCAACCCGCGCCTCGCGGGGCTGACTTAAGCGTGCGGATATGACTTTCAAAGTTGTCGGCATTGGCGAGGTGCTCTGGGATTTGCTCCCCAGTGGACCACAATTGGGCGGGGCCCCGGCAAACTTCGCCTATCACGCGCAGGCGCTGGGAGCCTGTGCCCAGGTCATTTCCCGCGTGGGCGACGATCCGAACGGACGCGAAATCAGGACCCGATTCGCCGCGATGCGACTGGCGAACAACTCACTTCAAACGGATGAGACAGCCCCCACCGGAACGGTGACCGTGGCGCTCTCGGGCCAGGGCATTCCGGAGTTTACCATTCACGAGAACGTGGCTTGGGATCGCATCGCGACCACGGAGGACGGGCTTGCCGCGGCACGCCAGTGCGACGCGATTTGTTTTGGCAGCCTCGCGCAACGCTGTGAACCCTCGCGGCGATCTATTCAGCGTTTGGTGGAGACGGCGCCAAAGACGGCCTGGCGAATCTTTGACATCAACCTCCGCCAGCATTTCTACAGCCGCGAAACCATCGAGCGCTCACTTCAATTGGCCAACGTTCTGAAGTTAAACGACGGCGAGCTTCCAGTGCTGGCGGCGATGTTCAATTTACAGGGGAGCCCCGAACAGCAGATTGCGGTGCTGGCCGGGCTGTTCAAACTGAGAGTTGTAGCCCTAACACGCGGGGCACAGGGCAGCCTGCTTTTTCAGGCCGGCCGCTGGTCTGAACGCGGGGTCCGGCCGGTGGAGGTCAAGGACACAGTGGGCGCAGGCGACGCCTTCACAGCTGGTCTCGCGATTGGCCTGCTTCGTGAATTGGACCTGGATGAAATCCACCTCGCCGCCAGCGACATCGCACGGCATGTCTGCTCATGCGATGGTGCAACACCAACCCTGCCGGAATCCCTGCGAGGATTGTTTTCACCCCAGGCAAACCGCCAACCTGGCACTCACTGAACCGCGACCGCAACGCTCGATCATCATGCAATCAAACAGCCCAAGTGCGCCTCCGCCGTACCATCCTTGTTCCTCTTCGTTTTGTTAATAATTATGAAAATCCGTCATCTATTTCACCTTACTTTGTTGCTGGCCTCCACTACCGGATTCGCCCAAGGCTCGGCGCCGAGCAGTGCGCAGTCGGAACTCTCCCTTAATTTCCTGCCCGGCGAAGTCTGGTGGGGTGGGGCAACCACGCTGGGCACGCAAATGCCGTTTGGCGCCGCGCCCGTTGAAATTGACTTGCGAGGCGACAATCGCGGCAATCAATACGCGCCGCTGCTCCTTTCCTCGAAGGGCCGTTACGTTTGGTGCGAACAGGCGTTCCAATTCGCATTCAGCAACCAGGTTTTACGCGTCACGGCATCGGGAAAAACATTCAGCTACGGCGTGGCCGGGGCAAGTCTCCGCGACGCCTATCGATTTGCGTCGAAGGAGTTTTTCCCGACCGACGGCAAGCTGCCGGATCTGTCACTCTTCGCCGCGCCTCAGTATAACACCTGGATCGAGCTGATGTATGATCAGAACCAAAAGGACGTCCTCAAGTATGCGCGGGCCATAGTGCAATATGGATTCCCACCGGGCGTTTTGATGATTGACGATAATTGGCAGGAGGACTACGGAAAATGGACTTTTCATCCCGGCCGCTTCCAGGATCCGAAGGCGATGATGAAAGAATTGCACACCCTCGGGTTCAAGGTAATGGTCTGGGTCTGCCCGTTTGTCAGCCCGGACTGCGACGTCTATCGTGCGTTGGCCAGGAAGAAAGCGTTCTTTATGGAGCCGTCAGGTTCGCCAGTGATGGTGGACTGGTGGAACGGCAAGAGTGCGATGCTCGATCTCTCGAACCCGGAGACGAAAGCATGGTTCATCGGCGAACTATCGCGGTTGCAAAAGGATTTCGGCGTGGACGGCTTCAAATTGGATGCGGGCGACACGGCCTTCTACAAGGAGAGCTACCTTGCGCACCAGAAGCTCACCATGGAAGACCATGCCCGGATGTTTAACGAAATCGGTCTGGCCTTTCCGCTCAACGAGTATCGCGCCAGTTGGAAGATCGCCGGCCGGCCGCTCGTGCAGCGGTTGCGCGATAAATCGCACGAATGGAGCGATCTGCAGAAGCTGATTCCCGACATGACCGCCGCCGGCCTGCTGGGCTACACGTTCGTCTGCCCCGACATGATTGGCGGGGGCGAGTTCAGCTCGTTTCTAAACAGCGCGACGATCGACCAGGATTTGGTGGTGCGTTCCGCGCAACTTCACGCCCTGGCGCCGATGATGCAGTTTTCCGTGGCTCCCTGGCGCGTTCTGGACGCGGTGCACCTCGCGGCGGTCAAGCAGGCTGTGGCGGTGCGGGAACGTTTCACTCCGCGCATCCTTGAACTCGCCAAAGCCAGCGCTGCCTCCGGTGAACCAATCCTGCGCCCACTCGCCTACGCGTTTCCTGCCGGCGGTTATGAGAACATCAAGGACGAGTTCATGATGGGGGATGATTTGCTCGTCGCTCCCATGGTCACGAAAGGTGTTTCGCGCACGGTGCGAATTCCGCCCGGCTCGTGGAAAGCGGACGACGGAAAGGTTCTCGTCGGACCTATGGAAAGAACTTTCGATGTCCCACTCGACCGACTGCTGTATTTTGAGCGGCAGAATAACTGATCCACAGCCGGCAGCGAGCCTCGCTAACATCCAATGGTCCGCCTGGCCTGAGCAGGAACTAGCCGACAAAGAGTGAGAATTTCCGTGCCGTTGACAATGCTGTCAGTTTCCGTCAGTCACGGCGAAATCAGCCTTATCCAGCCCCGGCGGCATTCCCGGCTGAAAATCCCATTATTGCTCGAGCAAGCGCAAGGCGCTACCTCTCGGACGAACCCGAAGCTGCCTCGATGAACGCGCGGAGATTCTCCGTGGTCACGCCAGGGGGCATGCCGCCCGCACAGGAGAGCATCAAGCGTGATTTATCCGGGGTTGTTGACAGCAGTTGTTCAACGGCCTGACAGACCTCCGCAGGAGTGCCTTTGGCAAGCACATCGCGTGGAGGAATAGTCCCGAGGATGGCAAGGCGTCCACCGGATATGGACCGCAGTTCCTGAAGCGTGTTGAAAATTCCCGGGTTATAAAGATTCACGCCCATTTCCGGGTAATACTTGATCGATTTCGCGCATTCGGCGTCGTTGTGGAAGAATCTCACCGGCAAATCGACTCCATAG
>Ga0315271_10002919_pt1 | contig 10768 bp, 10 predicted proteins | sample C3_top_MG_FD_204664 | JGI IMG/M metagenome (GOLD analysis project Ga0315271, IMG submission 204664) | Sediment microbial communities from Yellowstone Lake, YNP, Wyoming, USA - C3_top | ecosystem: Environmental > Aquatic > Freshwater > Lake > Sediment | place: USA: Wyoming | collected 2017-08-01
AGTTATTATCATTCCTAGTTTCAATTTTATCCCCAAAACCGAAAAGTTGCTAAAATGGTTTTTATACTATTCTTCATACCCGTCATTATTGCCAAGAAAAACTACAAATTTCCCAATTAATTTTTATTAATCAATAAAACTATTTCTTTTCTTCCTCATCGGCCTCGATGAGACCGACGTCCTGGACCAGGTCGCCTTCGTTCAGCGAGATGACCCTGACGCCCTGCGTGCTGCGTCCCTGCAGGGACACGGACTCGGCGTCGGTCCTGATCATGATCCCCTTCTCCGTGATGATCATGATCTCGTCCTGGTCCGCGATGCTCTTGACCGCGACCGCGCCGCCGACCTTGTCGGTCACCTTGACGTAGGTCATGCCCTTGCCGCCGCGTCCCTTGACGCCGAAGTTCTTGAACTCGACCCTCTTGCCGTAGCCCTTCTCCGTGATCACGAGCAGCCCGGTCTTCGGCAGGACCGGCGTCATGCCGATGATTTTGTCGTTCTCCCTGAGTGTCAGCGCCTTGACGCCGCGAGCGGAGCGGCCCATGTTCCTGATCTTCGTAAGGTTCATGCGCAGGCCGCGGCCTTCGCGGGTCGCGATGAACGCCTCGGTGATCTTCTCGACGAGGATGACGTCGATGAGCTCGTCGTCGCCCTGGAGGTTGATGGCGGTGATTCCCTTCTTCTTGGCGTTCTCGAACTCAGCGGTCAGCGTCTTCTTGATGATACCCCTGCGGGTGATCATCGCGAGAGCCCTCTCGCCGGCGAACTCTTTGACCGCGACGAACGCGGTGATCCCTTCGTTCTGACCGAGGTTCAGGAACGAACGGATCGGTTTCCCCTTGGAGACCTTGGTCTCCTGCGGAAGCTCGTAAGCCTTGATCCAGAAGACCTTGCCGCGGTTCGTGAAGAACAGGATATGGTTGTGGGTCGTGGTGATGAGGAGCCTCTCGACGTAATCCTCTTCCCTCACCTTGGCGGTGATCACGCCCTTGCCTCCGCGCTTCTGGCGGCGGTAGGTGTCGATGGGCATCCTCTTCAGGTAGCCTGTGTGGGAGATCGTGATGACGACCTCCTCGTCCGCGATGATGTCCTCGACCGAGAAGTCCCCCAGCACCTCGTGGGTGATCTCGGTCTTCCGGGGGCTCTTGTATTTGTCCCGGATCGCGATCAACTCGTTCTTGATGACCTCGAACAGCCTCTTCTCGGATCCGAGGATCAGCTTGAGCTCACCGATGAGCTTCTGCAGCTGTTCGTATTCTTCCTTGATCTTTTCGACCTCGAGGGCGGTCAGGCGCTGGAGTTTCATGTCGAGGATCGCGTCGGCCTGGAGCTGGGACAGCTTGAACGCGGACATCAGGCCTTCGCGCGCGGCGTCGACGGTCTTGGACTTCTTGATGATCCTGATGACCTCGTCGATGTTGGTCAGCGCGATGATCAGTCCCTCGAGGATATGGGCGCGTTCCTCGGCCTTGCGGAGGTCGAACTTCGTCCTGCGGGTGACGACTTCCTTCCGGTGGCTGATGTACTCCTGCAGGATCTGCTTGAGGTTCAGGACCTTCGGCTGGTTGTTGACGAGCGCCAGGAGGATGATGCCGAACGAGATCTGGAGCTGGGTGTGCTTGTGGAGCTGGTTGATGATGAGCTGGGTCTCGGTGTTCTTCCTGACCTCGAGGACGATGCGCATCCCTTTCCTGTCCGATTCGTCCCTGATCGCGGAGATGCCGTCGATCTTCTTGTCTCGGACCAGGTTGGCGATGCTCTCGATGAGGCTGGACTTGTTGACCTGGTAGGGGATCTCGGTGATGATGATCGCCTCTTTGCCGTGGGTCGTCTCTTCCGTGTCGACGCGCGCGCGAAGGATGATCTTTCCCTTGCCGGTCTCGTACGCTTCCTTGATTCCCTCGATCCCGTGGATGATGGCGGCGGTCGGGAAATCAGGTCCCTTGACGTATTTCATCAGCTCGACGATCCGGGTATCGGGATTGTCGATCAGGGCGATGGTGGCGTTGATGACCTCTTCGAGGTTGTGGGGCGGGATGTTGGTGGCCATGCCGACGGCGATGCCGTTGGAGCCGTTGATGAGGAGGTTCGGGAAGGCCGCGGGGAGGACGACGGGTTCCTGTTTCGTGGCGTCGAAGTTCGGGAGGAAATTGACGGTCTCCTTCTGGATATCCTGGAGCAGTTCCTCGGCGATGGAGGAGAGTTTCGCCTCGGTGTACCTGTAGGCGGCCGCGTTGTCGCCGTCGATGGAGCCGAAGTTTCCCTGGCCGTTGATGAGGGGTTCCCTGAGCGAGAAGTCCTGGACCATGCGGACGATGGTGTCGTAGACCGCCATGTCGCCGTGCGGATGGTAGTTGCCGATGACTTCGCCGACGATCTTGGCGGCCTTGACGAACGGCCTGTCGTGGGTCCAGTGGCGCTCGAGCATCGCGTGGAGGATGCGGCGGTGGACGGGCTTCAGGCCGTCGCGGACGTCAGGGAGCGCGCGGCCGACGATGACGCTCATCGCGTAGTCGATGTACGCGCTCTTCATCTCCTCTTCGATCGGAGAATCCTGGATGTTTTTATCGAGGGCTCTCGGGTCTTTATCTAACGGCATTCAACGCTCCTTGGCGTGACAACTGTCTTCGTCTCCGGCGTCCCATGAAAAGGCCGGCGGATGATTTATGCGGGATCCTTCCAGCGCACAATCGGGGGATCGAGTCAAGATGACGGGCCCTGGCCGGGTCACACGTCCAGGTTCTTGACTTCCGTTCCGTATTCCTCGATGAACTTCTTGCGCGGCTCGACCTGGTCGCCCATGAGGACGTTGAAGATCTCGTCCGCGTCGACCTCGTCCTCGAGGGTGACCTTGATGAGCTTTCGGAATTCCGGGTTCATCGTCGTCTCCCAGAGCTGCTCGGGGTTCATCTCGCCGAGACCCTTGTAGCGCTGGACGACAGGATCCTTGTCCTTGTATTCTTTCTTCCATTTCTTGAGGATCTCGTCCTTTTCGTCGTCCGAGAAGCAGTACTGGAAGGTCTTCCCCACCGCGATCCGGTAAAGCGGCGGCTGGGCGAGGTAGATGTACTGCTTGTCGATGAGCTGGGGCATGTAGCGGAAGAAAAGCGTGAGGATGAGCGTCATGATATGCGCGCCGTCAACGTCCGCGTCGGTCATGATGATGATCTTGTGGTAGCGGACCTTCTCGAGGTCGAACTCTTCCCTGCCGATGCCGCCGCCGACGGCGGTGATGATGGTCTTGATCTCCTCGTTGGCGAGGATCTTGTCGAGCCTGGACTTCTCGACGTTGAGGATCTTGCCGCGCAGGGGCAGGATGGCCTGGAACCTGCGGTCGCGTCCCTGCTTGGCCGATCCGCCGGCGCTGTCGCCTTCCACGAGGAAGAGTTCGGACTGCGCCGGGTCGTCCTCCTGGCAGTCCGCGAGCTTTCCGGGAAGCCCGGAATCGAACTCGAGCGCGCCCTTGCGGCGCGTGAGGTCGCGCGCTTTCCGCGCGGCCTCGCGGGCCCTGTACGCCTGCACGGCCTTCTCGAGCAGGACCTTCATGAACTTCATGTCCGTGTCGAAATATTCCGTGAGGCAGTCCTTGATCGCGCTGAAGACGATCCCCTCGATCTCGCCGTTCCCGAGTTTCGTCTTGGTCTGACCCTCGAACTGGGGGTTCTGCATCTTCAAACTCATGACGGCCGTCAGTCCCTCGCGGACGTCCTCGCCCGAGAGCTTGTCGGTTTCCTTGTCGTAATTCAGCTTCTTGATGAAATCGTTGAAGACCTTCGTCAACGCGGACTTGAACCCGCTGAGGTGGGTTCCGCCTTCCTTGGTGTTGATGTTGTTCACGTAGCTGTAGATGTTCTCGATATACCCGTCGTTGTACTCCATCGCGATCTCGATCTCGGCGTTGTTCGGGAGGGCCTGCTTGAAGTAGATGGGCTTCTTCGAGAGGAGAACCTTGTTCGCGTTCAGGTACTGGACGAACGAGACGATGCCGCCTTCGAAGGCGAAGATGTGCTGCTTCGGTTTGGCCTGGGGCTGGCGTTCGTCCGAGAGCTCGATCTTCACGCCCTTGTTCAGGAACGCGAGCTCGCGGAGCCTGTTCGACAGGACGTCGAATTTATACTCGATCGAGGGAAAGATCTCCCGGTCCGCGTAGAAGACGACCTTGGTGCCGTTCTTGTCGGTGGTCCCGATGACCTTGACCTTCTCCTCGGGCACGCCGCGTTTGTATTTCTGGTAATAGAGCTTGCCGTTCTGTCCGACCGTGACTTCCATCCACTCGGAAAGCGCGTTCACGACGGAGACGCCGACGCCGTGAAGACCGCCGGAAATTTTATAGGACTTGTCGTCGAACTTGCCGCCGGCGTGGAGCTTGGTGAGGACGACCTGGAGAGCGGATACCTTCTCCGTCGGATGGATGTCGACCGGGATCCCGCGTCCGTTGTCGACGACCTCGACGATGTTCCCTTTCTTCAGCGAGACGCGGATGTGGTCGCAGTAACCGGCGAGCGCCTCGTCGACGGAGTTGTCGACGACCTCGTAGACGAGGTGGTGCAGTCCGTCAAGGCTGGTTCCGCCGATGTACATGCCCGGCCGTTTGCGGACCGCGTCCATCCCTTCGAGGACCTGGATCTTCGACGCGTCGTAAGCCTTCGGGTCGACGGCCGCGATCTCGGTGTCCGGCCGGTCCGCTTTCGATTTCGCGTCGTTCTTTTCGCTGTTCTTCATTTACAAAATACTCCTTGAGGCGCTCAAAACGAATTTGACTTCCCGGATATCCAGGCGGGGCGCGAGCTTCGCGGCCTTCCGGACGATCTCCTTCCGTATCCCGTCGAGCTCGACCTTCCAGACGGGATGATCCACGCCGATCGTGAGAACCGACCGATCGATCCCCAGGGGCCGGGAATGACCGGCCGCGGGCTGAGGAATCAGCGAGTCCCAGGCCTCGGAGATCATCTTAAGGCTGTCGGCCTCGTCGAATTTCCGTTCCGGGATGACCGAACGGAGAATCTCGCCGATATCGTGGAACGACGATTCTTTTTTTTTCATGTGTCTCCGTCAGCCAGCCCCAGGTCGATGACGTAACGGTCTTTCGCGTCTTCGTAGACCGAGAGAGTCGTGGCGGTCTCGATGGTCTGGACGCCTCTGAAACGATCGTCCCAAAAGCGCCTGAAACGGTCCCGGTGAACAGCGTCCAGCTCGAGCAGGATGTCGTCGAGGAGGACGACAGGCGGATCGCCGAACACTTCGATGATCCGTCCGACCTGGACGCATTTGAGGACCAGGCCGACGATCCGCGACTGCCCGAGCGACGCGTGGTCGCGGTAGGGCTTTCCGGACCAGAGAAAATCGAGGTCCTCCCGGTGGGGACCGGCGAGGCACATCCCCGCGGCCGCTTCCCGGACGGCGTAGTCCGACAAGAGGCGGCTGAGCCGGTCCTCGGTCAGGTCGTCTCCGCAGAACGACCGGTACTGGAGGGCCAGGTCAAGGCGGTCGCCGGTCAGGATCCGGAACGTCTCAAGAAACCGTTCCCTGACAGAACCGACGAACTCCGCCCGTTTCCGGATGATCCCGATTCCATGTCCGACAATCTGGTCGTTCAGGCTGGACAGGATCTCCGGAGCGGTATCCCGCTCCCCGAAACCGGAAGCGCCGGAATTTTTTTTTTTATCTTCATCGTCTTCAACAGGCTGTTTTTCTGTTTCACTGTCCTGTTGTAGCGGACCAGGTCGTCGAGGTAGCGCGGGTCCGTCTGGCTGAGAAGCTGGTCGAGGTACCGCCGCCTGTAGGCTGAGGCTCCCAGGACAAGGTTCATGTCGTCGGTGTAGAAGACCACCGAACGGTTCCTCGCGACGAGCTCCCGGGCCGAGACCGTGCGACCGTCGTACCTCAGGATCTTTTTCCCCGCGGTCTCGTACGATGCCTCGGTCCTGTTCCGGATCCCGCCGGAAACCGTCTCTCCCCTGAGGTAGAAATAATCCGAAGTCAACCGGACGAGATTCTCGTCGTCCGCGGTCCTGAAGGACCGGCCGAAGGAAAGGTAATGGACGGCTTCGAGAAGGTTCGTCTTTCCCGCGCCGTTCCCGCCGAGAACGACGGTCGAGCCCGGGGGGAAACGGAAGGACCGATCTTCGTGGTTGCGGAAATTTTTGAGAGACAGGCTCTCGAGGATCATGACCGGCGGACCTGCGGCCTCAGACGTTCTTCATCGGCATGATGACGGACAGGAAATCGTCCCCGTCCTTTTCCATAATGACCGCGGGGTTGACGTTCTTATTGAACCTGAAGACGAGATCCTCGGTGTCGATCACCTTCAGGACGTCCATCAGGAAGAAGCAGTTGAAGGAAATGACGAAATTCTCTTTCAGCTCCCTGTTCTTGGATTTCAATTTGACTTCCTCGAACGCTTCGCCGATTTCCGGGTCCTGGGAGTCGAACACGGCTTTCTGCTCGTCCATGGTGATCGTCAGCTTCTTGAAGTTCTCGTTCACCATCAGGGAGACGCGTTTGGTGGCCGTCAGAAGCTCTTCCTTGTTGAAGACGACCTCGAGGTCGTGGGAGGCCGGGATGACCTGCTGGTAATCGGGGAAGTCGCCCTCGATGAGGCGGGAGATGACGGTGATGTTCTCGAACTGGAAGAAGGCCTGGTTTTCCGCGATTCCGATCTGGCATTCGCCTTCGGTGCCCAGCATCTTCTCTATTTCAGTCAGGACTTTCTTTGAGACGATGACGTTTTTTTCCTGGCTGGGGCCCTTGATCGCCGAACTGATGACGGAAAGACGCCGCCCGTCGGTCGCGACGAGCTTGATCCGGTCCCGTTTGACGTTGAACAGGATGCCGTTCAGCACGTAACGCATATCGTCGGTGGAAGCGGAGAGGATGACCTTGCGGATGCACGCTTTCAGGACTTTCTGCTCAATCTTGAAGACCCCGTCGTTGCTGATTTTGGGCGGCTCGGGGAATTCGGACTTGGCGAGGCCCTTCAGGGAAAAGAGCGCCTTGATGCCTTTGCTCAGGCTCTTGATCTTCAGGAGATGGTCCGCGGTGACCGAAAGCTGGACGTCCTCGTTGGGAAGGTTGGAGATGATGTCGCTCAACCTTTTCCCGAAAACGACGACCGATCCGTTTTTTTCGATGGATGCCGCCAGTTCGATCATGACCGACGTCTCCATATCCGTCGAGAGGATGCGGGTCATGTCCGACGAGGCGTCGATCAGGACGTCGGCTTTGTTGATGCTTTTCGTCAACAGAAGGGATTCGGCGATCCTCACGGCCTTCAGAAGGGGATCTTTTGCGCAGATGATATTCATCGTTCCTCTCCTCAAGAAGGCGGATTTTTCCGGAACCCGTCCGGTGCCTTCCTGTATTAGTTATTGTTTACTGGTTAAAGAATACTACTACTAGCGTGTTCAAATGTTCACAACTTTCATGACCGCGTCCGTTGGGTCCTGGCGGCGGGTCCAGCCGGCACAAACCGCTCAGACCGGATGTTCATTTCCCTGTTCACAAGAGAGCGGAACGTTCCAGTCCGCGAAGACGACCCTCCCTGAAACCCCGTTATGAACGACCGTGAGCATCCGTGAACACGCCGCGAACGTGCGAGACGGGTTAAAAACCAGCGTCCAGGTCGGCCCGGATCGTGTCAACGGCGTTCTTGATCGTTATATCCTTCTCGAGGGCTTCCGCTATCCGGTTGTGGTTGTGGATGACGGACGAATGGCTCCGCCCGAATTCCCTGCCGATTTCCTTGACCTGCTGGCCGGAGAGTTCGACGGCCAGGTACATCGCGACCTGGCGGGGCAAGAGGGCCGTGCCGTCCTTCCGGCGGTGCCGGAGCGTGTCGGCAGGGATCCGGTAGTGCTCCGCGGTCTTTTCCGCGATTCTGCGGACGCTGAGGGGCTTGCCGCCGGGGTTGTTGAAGTAAAGCCTCAGGATGCGGTCCACGAGCTCCTGGGAGGCCGAGGTCTGGTTGAACTTGCACTCGCTGACCAGCCGGTTCATGGCGCCTTCCAGCTCGCGGACGTCGTTGATGATGCGCGAGGCGATGTAATTGACGAGGCGCGACTCGATGACGAGGTTTTCCTTGTCCGCGATGGTCCGGAGGATGTCCTGGCGCGTCCTGAGATCCGGGGAACGGATCTCGGCGAGGAGACCCTGTTCGAACCTGTTGCAGAGCCTGGGCTGGATGTTGGGGATCTCCCGCGGCGGCCTGTCGGCGGTCAGGACGATCTGCTTCCCCGCCAGGTAAAGGGCGTTGAAGGTGTGCAGGAACATGTCCTGGGATCCGGGCATTTTCTCGAGCAGGTTGATGTCGTCGATGAGAAGGACGTCGTTGTTCCTGTATTTTTTCAGGAATTCGTCGAAATCCTTCCGCTTGATGGCGTCGCTGAAATCGTTCCTGAACTCCTCGATGGTGGTGTATTTGACGGAAAAAGGGAGGTGTTCGGACCTGATGAAATTTCCGATCGCGTGGAGCAGGTGGGTCTTGCCCAGGCCTTTCTTTCCGTAGAAGAAGAGCGGGTTGTAGGCCTTTCCGGGCTGTCGGCTGACCGCGAGGGCCGCGGAGAAAGCGACCCGGTTGCACTCTCCGGTCACGAAGGAGGCGAAGGTAAAGCGTTCCAGGAAGAAACGTTCCGCGACCACGGGAGTGGAACGGACCGGGGGTTCCTGGCTTTTTTTTCTGGGCCCGGCGGCGGGCTCCGCGGGTTCTTTCCGGGCGATCGTGAAGAGCACGGAAATGTCCCTGTTGGTCAGCTGCTGGAGGGAATTCTTGATGACAGCGGAGTAATTCGTCTCGACGAAGTCTTTCTGGAAGGTGTTGCCGGCCTCGAGGATGATCTTGTCGTGCTCCTGCCCGACCGGTTTAAGAGGCCTGATCCAAGAATCGAAGACGGATTTTTTCACGTCTTTCGAAATATGGTCGAGGGCCTTGTCCCAAAGGCTCATGCGCGTCCCTTTCGTTCAGTTTTATTCATGCGGGTTCCAACGACCAGCCGCGTTCCGCGGGAAAATTTTTCAACATTGCGGCCGCAGACCGAGTCTGGAACTTCTCCAATGATTTTGGGCGTTCGGGTGTTCCTGGTAATCTTTAGAAGAACCCGAAAAGACAGGTTAATATATAAAAAAAAGCCGGGTTTTACAAGAAAAAAAATATCCCCGTGACTTGACATTTCCCGCCGTATTGAGTACGATTTACAGTCACAAAAAGACATTTTTCAAGGACAAAAACGATGAAAAGGACTTACCAGCCCAGCCGCCTGAAACGGAACCGGACGCACGGTTTTCGCAGGCGGATGAAGACAGCGGACGGACGCAAGGTGCTGAAGCGCAGGCGCCAGAAGGGCCGCAAGAGGCTCACGGTCTCCAGCGAGAGGCAGAAATAGGCCCGAACAGCATGGCGGGGCCGACAGCCATTCCAGCCGGGCCGACGAAGGCACCGGAACATCCCAATAAATTCAGGAAAAAGGAGATCTTAAGAGGCCGACGCAATTTCGAGGACCTGTTCCGCAGCGGAAAGGTCGTCACGACCCGCCACCTGCGGATCGTGTACAGGGAGAACGGTCTGGACCACACCAGAATCGCAGTCAGCATCGGGAAAAGACTGGGGAAGAGCCATGATCGGAATTATCTGCGCAGGGTGATCCGCGAGATCATCCGTACAAACGCGGCAGTCATCAGGCCCGGTCATGATTTAAGCGTCATCGTGCGTCACGCCGCGTTCAGCGGCCTGGGTTTCGAAGAGAAGACCCGGGCAGTCCTGGCCGGCCTGGAGCGAATCTGAGCACTCGAATAATCCCGGAAAGTCCGGTGGACCGGATTCGTTAGCGATCATGGGCACGCAGAACGCGAGAAAAAAAACCGCCGGCCGGAAAGACGGCAGCAGCGCCCGGAGGCCGGTTTTTTCAAACCCGTCCAAACCAACGAACTTCTTAACTTTCTTCCGACCGTTGATTCGCCCCCTGACCCTGGCAGACCTCGTCGCGCGCAAAGCCGCGTCGTTCGCCATCCGGGGCTACCAGATCGTCATCTCGCCCCTGTTTGGCCGGCCGGTGTGCCGTTTCCATCCCTCCTGTTCCGAATACGGCAGACAGGCTTTCCAGCGTCATCCCTTCTTCAAGGCCCTGCTCCTGGCGGCGTGGCGCGTCCTGCGCTGCAACCCCTGGAGCCGCGGCGGCCCCGATCCTGTTCCCTGATTCAAGGAGAATCTTTTCATGGACAAAAAAACACTCTTGGCGATCGTCATCTCTCTCGGTTTCCTTTTCGCCTGGAACATGTTCTTCAACAAGAAGCATGCCGAGCAGGCCGTCCCCCCAGGCCAGGTCCAGACAAACGCCGTCCAGTCCAGGGGTGAGGTCCGGGAATCCGGCAAAGCCCCGGGCGGCGGAGAACGGCTCACGGCGTTCGATTCCCGCACCGAGTCGCTGACCAAGGATTTCGGGCTCTTCACCGTCGTCTTCGACCGCCGCGGAGGCGGAGTCCGGAACATCTGGCTGAAAAATTATCTCCTGGCCTCGAACCGGCGGGTCAACCTCGTCGACGGCGTCGACGCTTCTGATTTTTCGTCCCTTCCCTTCTCGGTCTATTTCACTCCGCGCAAGGAGCTGGGCCGGGTCTTCTACGACGCGGCCAGCCAGAAGGAGTCCGTCACCTTCACGTACCTGACGAGGGGCGCCGAGGGCCTTCCCGCCGGGCTCGAGGTCGTGAAACGATTCACCGCGGAGTCCAACAGCTACGTGATCAGGGTCGATGTGTCCGTGAGGAACACGACGGGACG
>Ga0315271_10002920_pt1 | contig 10767 bp, 5 predicted proteins | sample C3_top_MG_FD_204664 | JGI IMG/M metagenome (GOLD analysis project Ga0315271, IMG submission 204664) | Sediment microbial communities from Yellowstone Lake, YNP, Wyoming, USA - C3_top | ecosystem: Environmental > Aquatic > Freshwater > Lake > Sediment | place: USA: Wyoming | collected 2017-08-01
ACATCGAGGTCCGCCACCTTGCCCGCCGCCCGCCGCGCCTTCACCAGCCAGAGCAGGTTGGTATAGATCGCGACGGCCCGCTCGTTGAGCGCGAGCAGCTGGCGTGTTTCCACCGCGAGATACCAGCTCTTCGCCGTCAGGGCCGCCAGCGACTGCCGGGCCCACGCGTACTGCAACGCGGTGGCACTATAGGCGGCCACGGCGGAGGCCTTCTGCGCCCGCACCTTGCCCCAGATGTCGAGCTCCCAGGAGGCACCCAGGGTGCCATGGCCGGCGGTGAACGCATCGGGCTGGTCCTGGTCCTTCACGACAGAGCCACCGACGTTGAGGCCCACCATCGGCTTCAGGTTGGCGCTGACGACCCCGACCGACTGTCGGGCCACATCCACTCGGCCAGCCGCGGCGCGGAGGTCCAGGTTGTTGGCCACGGCCTCTGTGACCACCGCCAAGAGGCCCGGGTCCTGGAAGGTGGCGAGCCAGCCGCCCGAGACCGAATCGGTGTCGGCCGGGGACTTCCAACTGTCCGGAATTGCCGTGGTCGCCGGCAGAGCCGACTTCACCACCGCCGCCTGTTCCGGGGGGTGGGACAGGGCGCAGCCGCCGAGGAGGATGGCGGCCATGGCGGCGCCGAGGCGCGCGGTCCGGCTCGGCATCAGAGGTCCAGCGGGTAGAGCCAGTTAAGCCAGGTGTGCGTGCGGATGCTGATCCGCCGCAGCACGGCGAACCCGCCGCCGCCGGTGTAGATGGCGGCGGTCCCCTGGGCGCCGATGGGGAAGAGCGACTGCTCGGTGCTGTCCATGTCGATCCGCACGGCGTACATCCCCTGCGGCGCCTCGGGCGGCAGCGGGCGAAAGACCGGCAGGACGCCGCTCGGCAGGTACTGGCCGTCGCCGCTCGCCTTCCAGACGCTGGTGACCTTCCCCTTGAAGATCTGCCCCGGGTAGAGGTTGAAGGCCACCTCGGCCGACTGCCCGGGCTTCACGTACTTGAGGTTTTCCTGGGTGTAGGAGGCAAGCAGGTAGCGTTCGCCGGTGCAGATGAACGAGGCGATCGCGCCGATCCGGTAGTCGCCGGCCACCATGCCGGGACGCACCTGCAGATTGACGATGTAGCCGTCTTCCGGGGCCACCATCGTGGTGTTGTCGAGGTAATACTGGGCAGTCTCCAGCTCGGCCAGCGCCGAGGCCACCTCGGTGTTCACGCCCCCGATCTCGGACTCGTACCTGAACCGGGCTCGCGACTCCTCGGCCTGAGCCTCCTTGAGCGAGGCGGTGCGGATCGCCAGTTCGGAGGCCGCACGCTGGGCATCCTCCTCCGACCCGGCGCCTTGCCGCGCCAGCTCCTGGGCCCGGTTTTGCTGCCACTGGGCGTACGCGAGTTCGCTCCTTGCCTTGCTGACCTTCTGGGTGGCCACGTCGAGGTCGGCCCGAAAGATCCGGACGTCTTGCCGGGCCTGCGCCAGCTGGGACTTCAGCTGGGCCACGTTGTATTCGTACGGACGCCGGTCGAACTGGAAGAGCGGTGTGCCCTTCCTGACCACGACGTTCGGCTCCACCAGCACGGCGGTGACGAGCGTCGGGGCGGTCAGGCGTGGGACGAGCTGGATGGTGGGCTGGACGATCGTGGCGCTGGTGGAATACGGGGTGACGAAGCGCATCCCGATGAGGAAGACGAGGAGAAGGTGCCCAACCACCAGCGCGTAGACCGCGCCCCACGTCATGCTGAATCTGGCGAGCTTCAGCTTGCCGAAGATCAGCCAGAAGATGAACGAGACGACGAAGATGACCGCGAAGGCGAAGAGCATCGTTCAGCCTTCCTTTGCGGCCGGGGGAGCGGGGGCGGGCTCACCCTTGAGCCGCGCGATCTCGGCCTCGGTGGCCCGGCGCTCCTCACCCGGGAACCGCCGGATGTCCACCACGTCGGTCGGCTTGAAGGCCCAGATGAAGGCCTGGATCCAGGGCAGGACAGGGAGGAAGCCCAGGAAGCCCATCAACTGGACCGCCTCGGCCTCGGGATGTTTCCGCGCAATGGCGATCCGGCCCGGCAGCCCCGCCATCAGGACGAGCACCGTGACGGACCCGATCCCGGCCACGATGAGGACCGCAAAGGTGACGTAGTCCCAGAAGTCCAGCGAGAAGCCGAGCATAAGAAGTTTCCTAAGTGGATCGAAGTGTCAGGGTTCCCGTCCGTGGGGCAAGGACAACCGAAACGGGCGGCCCATTCGGACCGCCCGCTCAGCCCACCACTTCTGGGTTACGAGGCTCTGACTCGCTCCATCCTAGTTGTCCTGGCTTCCCGTCTTGGCCATTTGATCCTTCACCTGCTGGAGAACCTGGGCCAGGCTGTAGGACGCCGGGGACTGGAGCGCGGGGTACGGTCCGTAGCTTTCGAGTTCCTGAAGCCACAGCGCCTGGCCGATCGGAATGATGTTCCAATCGTAGATATACGCGGTAACTGGTCCGCCCAGTGCGCCGCCTTGGCCTGTCAGGGTTGACGGTTGGAACCCGACGGACCCCTCGAAGGGATCCCGCCTGATGTTGTCGACCAACGGCCAGTGGAAGGTCGTGACCCCCGTCAGGCCACCGGTCGCGGCCTCAGATGCCATCGCGAAGTAGATCTTCCAGTTCTTGTAGCGCACCGCCGACGGAACCGGGCCGGCGTAGTAGAAGAAATAATCACGCGCCGACGTCGGCGACTTGCCGGTCAGATAATCCAGCTGGTTCACGCCGCTGAGCATGGTCTTGACGATGCCGGGATACGTGCCCGCCATGATCTGCTTGTTGAGGTCGTTGCCCTTGGCGCCGCCGGCGATCTCGACGAAGGTCGGCAGCCAGTCGTACGACGCGAAAATGTCGTTCAGGACCGTGCCCGGCTTGATGTGCCCGGGCCAGCGGATTACGGCCGGCACGCGCATGCCGCCTTCCCACGTGGTCAGCTTTCCGCCCTTGAAGGGCGTGGTGCCGCCGTCCGGGTAGGTGATCACTTCGGCGCCGTTGTCGGTGGTGAAGACGACGATGGTGTTGTCGAGCTGACCCATCTGCTCCAGTTTCTGCAACACATAGCCGATGTTGTCGTCCATCTGCTTCATGCCCGCTTCGTTGACGCCCCAGTCCTTGCCGCCGCGCGTACCGACCATCGCCATGTACTTGTCCGACAGCACGGTGGTGACGTGCATGCGCGCCGGGTTGTACCAGACGAAGAACGGCTTGCCGGTCTTCTTCGGGTCGTTGCGGTCGAGGAAGTCGATCACGTGGGTCGAGGTTTCCTCATCCACCGTCTTCGAGCGCTCCAGCGTGAGCGGCCCCTGGTCACTGCAGGTCTGGTTCGCTTCCGTGCCGTCGGAAGAGGTGCAGGCGATGATCGGCCGCGGCGGCATCATGCACAACGTGGTCTTCGCATCCACCGCGCCCGGGGGGTCGCTGAGGCCACGGACCGGCGTGTTCTTGCACGGCGCCACGATGGCCTGCTGGGTCGGGGTCGAGTTGATGTCGGGGAAGCTCACGCCCTGCATCGCGTCCAGGTGGTAGAGCCAGCCCCAGTACTCCTGGAAGCCGTGCGCCGTCGGCAGCGCCGCCGAGTGGTCGCCCAGATGATTCTTGCCGAACTCGCCGGTGTTGTAACCGAGGTCGAGGAGGAACTTGGCCAGCGACGGCGTGCCGGGCTGCAGGAAGGACGGGCTGCCAGGCAATTGCGGCGGGATCATGCCGGCGCGCAGCGGCGTCATGCCGGTGAGGAAGGAGACGCGCCCGGCAGTGCAACTTTGCTGGGCGTAGTAGGTCATGAATTTGGCGCCCTCATGTCCGATGCGGTCGATGTTGGGCGTTTCGCCGACCATCAGCCCTTCATGGTAGATGCTCGGCTGCATCCAGCCGATGTCGTCGCCCATGATGAACAGGATGTTCGGCTTCTTGGCCGGGGTCTGCGCGGTGAGGACGCTGGCGGCCAGCATCGCCAGGCAGGCGGTTCCGATTCCTCGTGTAAGCGCTCTCAGGGGGGGGCATCGCAGTTACTCCGAAAAAGTGGTCCAAGCGACGATAATGGTGGGGCAACACGAAAGTACGATTGCGGCCTCGTCGCCGAAAGGGCATTAGACCTTCCGACTTCTCGGGCGTTTCAATCCGTTACGGCGCGAACGAGAAGACTCGTTTCCAATCCTTCCGCATGCTGATCACGACCCAGCCGCTCTTGAGGGCTTCGTCGTAGAGCGCCTGGCTGAAGGTACCAACTTTGGTGTCGGGAAGGCCCGTGGCCGGCCCGTAGGCGTACTCCCGGGTGGCGTCGTCGTGCAGGACCAGCATCGCGAGCCGGAGTCCGCTCCCGGCCTTGGTGTATTCCAGCATCTGCTGGTCGCCGGCGGTGTTGCCGAAGGCGGCGACCGGCCGCCGCCCGATCATCAGGTGGATGCCCTCCGGCTTCCCGGCCTTGTCGTCGTTGAGGAGGAGCTTCGGTTCCTTGGTCAGGATGGGTTTGCCGCTCGCATCGTACCCGAACGTGGTGGCCCCCGCGGTCCCGACCACCTGCTCCGGCGGGATGCCGTAGATCTGCTCCGCATACACCCGGACGAAGTCCTGCCCTCCGCCGGTGACGATGTAGGTCTTGTACCCGTTGGCGCGGAGGTACCGCAGGACCTCCTGCATCGGGAGGTAGGTGAGCGCGGTGTAGGGCTGCTTCCAGCGGGGGTCCCTGGCCGAGCCGATCCACCCCTTCACCTGGGCGTTGAACTCGTCCACCGTCATCCCGGTCAGGGTCGCGGCGACGATCTTCATCAGGTCGTCCATCGTGAGCGTCGCGATCGCCTCCCGATTGCCCGACATGACGGTCTTGAACGGTTCGACATTGGCCAGCTCCGGCCTGGCCTTCACCACCGCCGGCACCCGGTCGAGGCAGTACATCGCCTGCGCGTAGAACGGGTGCTCCACCCAGAGCGTGCCGTCCTGGTCGAATGTGGCGATCCGCTCGGCGACGGGCACGAACTGCGGGCTACCCTTGGTCGTCGTTGCTTTCACGAAGGCGACAATGGCCTGTCTTGCGGCGCTGTCGTTCCAGGAGGGGAGGGGGTCGGACTGGGCCAGCACTGGGGCGACGGCAACCAGGCTCGTCATGGCCATGGCAACCAGCGTCCGGGCGATACCGGGGAATCGCATCGGGAAGCCTCCGTTGGCTCAGCAGGGCTCTCATCGCCCCTAGTCAGGGCAATGTAATGAGCAGCGTAGCAGGGCGGAAGTGAAGGTCCCATTAGCCCAGGATGAACCGAGGTGTCGGGTCCCCAAACGAAGCAGCCCCGCCGGAAGGGCGGGGCTGCTTCACTCTATGGAGCCGGCGGCGATCAGCTGCCGAGGATCTTGATCCCCACGCCGACGCCGATCTTGGTGCTGAGCGGGAGCGGCGTGACGCCGGCCGTCTCCGTGACGCTGGTGCAGGTCGAGGGGCCCTTGGCGAAGTAGAGCTTCGCCCCGTTCGGGTTGCTCAGGACCTTGAACTGGAACGCCACGTTCTTGGTGCCGTTCGGGAACGAGGTCGTGGGGAAGACGAACTGCGTCGCCAGGTTCTGGCTGGCGCTTCCCCGGAGGTACACCGTCTGGGTGCTGGTGGCGAACGGCGTGGCGCCGTAGCTCTCGGCGCTGGCCTGGAGCTGGATGACGTACGGCGTCGGGATGTTGGCCGGGTCGTTGGAGGCCAGGTACAGCGTGACCTGCTTCAGCACCTTGTTGCTGCCCGGCTTGGCCCAGTAGAAGGCCCGGGAGAGTTCATCGCCGTTCCCGGCCGCGGGGGCGCAGGTGAGGAGCGCCGTGGTGACGGAGGTGCCCGTGGCCGTGAAGGACACGGCGTTCGCGGTGCCGAGCGTCGTGATGTAGGCGTTGAGGGTGTTGGTCCCCGCCACGATGGTCCACGTGGTGGACGCGATGCCGAGGGCCGTCGTGGTGGCCGTGGCCGACCCGACGCTGCCGGCGCCGCTCGCGACGGCGAAGCTGACGCCCGCCCCGCCGACCACGTTGCCGTAGGCGTCCGTCACCCGGACCGACGGGGCGGTGGTGCCCGCCGTGGTGCCGAGCGTGCTGCCCTCGGCGGCCGTCTGGTTGTTTCCGGCGTTGATCGTGATGAGCGCCGCCGAGCTCGGCGGGGCGACCACGTTGAATCCAGGGGTCGGGGCGGTGGTCGGGGTGAGGCCCGTGGACGCTGCGGTCACCTGGTAGGTGCCGGTGGACGTGATGTACACACCGCTGAAGGTGACCACGCCGTTCGTTGCCGCCTTGGTGCAGCCCGACGGACAGACCAGGGTGCCGCCGTTGTTGATGGTCAGCGTCACCGAGGCGCTGCTGGCCGGCACCGTCTGCGCGGGAGATTCGCCGTCCTGCACCAGCACCGTCACGCTGAACGGCGCGCCCGGCGCGAGGGCCGGCACCTGGGTCTTGAAGCCGTTCAGGGTGGTCAGCGTGGCGGCGTCATAGGAGAGCTGGGTCGCCGGCATCCCGGTCGCGGAGAAGGCGAGCGTGGCGCTGCCGCCGGTGGTCACGATGCTGCCACAGTCGGCCGCCGATCCTGCCACGACCGGCGCGCTGCACGGAATGGAGCCCGCCGCGGTCACGGTATTGGCGCCGACCCCGATGGTCCAGGCCGGGACGGAGGCGTATCCGCTGGCGTCGGTGGTGACCGTGAGCGTGGTCGGGCTGCCCGACACGCACGGGTTCGCGAAGCACCCGCCGCCCGCCGTGACGGTGAATGTCACCGGAATGCCGGCCATGCCGGGGCCGCTCGGATTGGCGGCGGCCAGCTGGCTCGGCGTCACGACCCGCACGCTCGGCGCCGCCACGGTGCCGCCCTGCGGGGCGGTGCTGGACAGTGCCGAGTTGGCCGTGATGTAGCCGTACGGGTCAACCGGGCCAAAGGGGCTCAGGCTCTTGGTGCCGCCCGAGACGCCGGTGCCGGCCATGAGCGCAACGGCGCTGAGCGGCGTGGCGCTGAAGACCGAGGTGACCGCTCCGGTGATCGACTGCCAGGCCCGTCCCGCCAGGGTCTGGGGAGCAGCGCTGGCCGCCGAGACCGCGCCGCAGGCAGGCAGGAAGCCGGTCGTGGACGGGAGGATCTGGATGTTCTCGTAGGGCGCCGGCTCGGCGATGTCATGGGCCAGCACGAGCCGGTCGAGGGCGCCGGTCGGGAAGTTCTGGCCGTTCTGCAGGCAGACCTCGACAACGACGTCCTGCAGGAAGGGATCGTCCACGGCCACGCCCTGCCCGGACGACGAGGTGTAGAGATACCGGTAGGTGTACTGGTCCAGGTTCGTGGTGAGCCGGACGCTCGGGTCCTCGATGCGGCTCACGGAAATGACCGTGGGGCGGGTGACCGTCCCGGTGCCGGGCGGCAGGTTGATGCCCGCCTGTCCGGAGGGGGTCGTCAGGAGCGTGGGATCAGAGCCCGGCTGGTAGACCGTGGCGTTGCAGTCGATGGCCGTGCCGAAGGTGCATACGTTTGCTGACAGGCCGGCGTACTGCAGCAGCAGGTTGATCAGCTGGGTCACCGCTGGCCCGGTGCCGGGGGGGGACGGCAGCACGTTCAGCCCGCCGGACTTGTAACGGGTCAGGATGTCGTTGATGAGGTCGTAGTCGTTCGACTGCGCGCCGGCCACATCGCACGGAGAAGCTGGTGGAGTCAGGGTGCAATTGGTGTAGAGCGCAGCGACCTGCCGGAAGCGGGTCTGGGCCGAGTTGAGCGGACCGTCGCCGTTGTTGAGGCCGCCGTAGAGTTGAAGGATCAGGCTCTCGATGGCGATGCTGTCGGACTGCTGGCCGGCCAGGCTCATGGCCGGCTTCGGTGCCACCGCCACTGCGGTCGTTTGGGGCGCGGTCGTCTGGTCGGTCGGCTGGTCGGAGCAGGCAGCCGCGAACGCGAGTGAGAGGGCGAGCGCAGTACGGATTCGACGCATGTGTGTGGTGCCTCTACCTATGGAGTGCGTATGAGTGCCGCGGGGCGCGACCGGAATTGGCAGTTCGTGAAGAAGGGCCCAAAGTACTATGAATTTGACATGTACGCAAGTTGGACACCAACAAACGTCGGAGCGTCGCGATCTTGTAACGCGTTGTAAATCAATGATTCGATGTGGCGGGCGTCGCGAGGCGACCGGCGAGGTGCTGGCGAGCAGGGGCTACGGCTATGGCCTGAGCCCCACCATCGTCTTGTAGCGAGGGTCCTCGGACAAGGCACGGAACCACCAGTTGACGTGGTCGCGAAAGTCCGAAACCCGGTCGGGGTTGGCGATGAGGTAGCGCTTGATCTGCCCCAGTGCCTCGGTCGTGTCCCCGGCGAGGAGCCAGATGAACGCGGCGGTGTTGGCCAGGTCGTTGGAGGGGTCCACCTCGGGGTCGGGCTTCGTGGCCTTGAGGACATGCTGCGCGCTGTCCTTGAGCCCCGCCCGCGCGAGCACGCCGGCCGTGAGCACGCGGGTATAAAGCCGCGAAAACCGCCGGTCCCGCTCGTCGGGCGTCAGCGCCACCACCGAGTCGCTCAGTCGCCAGGCCAGCGCCGGATCGGGGCTCGTCACGTACTTGGTGGTCATGATCAGCAGCTGGCACTGCACGAACCGCGGATCGGCCGGAAAGCGGCGCCGGCCCTCCGCGCACCACTTGCTGGCATCCGCCGCCTGGTCGAGGTCGTAGTACCCGAGCACGAGGCGATTGATGATGACGTCCGCGTTGCTCAGGTAGGCGTCCATGTCGAGCGCCTTGGTGGCCGCGAAGATGACGTCCGTGGTCGACTTGTCGGGGTGCCTGGCATACAGGTGTGACAGCATGGCGTAGGCGCTGGCCGCCGCCGGGTTGAGCCGGGTGGCCGCTTCGAGGTCCTGCTCGGCGCTGGCGAAGAGCAGGGCGCGCTTCGCCGAGTCGGGCTCGAGCGGATACAGGTATTTCCAGTAGGAAAGGGATCCCCGCAACTCGAGCGCGTCGGCGTCGTTCTTGTCCAGCGCGAGCGCCTCCGCCACGCGGACCAGTCCGGAGTCGATTGCGGCGTTGGCCAGGCCGGGATCGTCGGTGGCGCGGCGCGACCTCCAGTAGTCCAGCTGTCCCCGCAGCACCACGGGGTCCGTCCACTGTTTGTCGAGCCGTGACGCGAGCAGGGCGGTGGAGTCGGCGGCGCGGTACGCGGCGTCGAAGCCGGCCGCGTCGCCGGCCTTGTAGAGCGAGTCGCCGCGGCGGCGCGCCTGGAGCGCGCGCTGGTACATCGCCCAGGCCTCGGTGCTGCGGGTGCCGAGACGGGTCTTCCGGAGTTGGGCTTCGACGCCGATCCGGTGGCGGATGAGTACCGCCGCCTCCTGGGCCAGGCTGTCGGAGAGGGCGATGAGGTCATTCGCCGGCTTCTTGAAGGTGGCCTTGTCGAGCTCGGTCCCGGCGTCGTCGAGCATCCGGATCGTGACCCGGATGCTGTCGTGCTCGGACTCGACACTTCCCATCACCAGTGTGCCGACCTGGAGGGCCCGCGCGATGCTGTCGCGCGAGATGCTGCCGCCGCGGAACTGACCGACGCCGCCCTTCGAGACCACTGACAGTCCGGGCACCGAGCCGAGCGCGCTGATCAGCCCTTCGGTCAGGCCGTCCGCCACGTAACCCAGGTCGTGCTGCGGGCTTTGGTCCTCGAAGTAGAGGACGGCGATGTCGTGGGGGTCGGGCCCGCCCGGCACGACGGCGCCCGTGCCGGCGCGGAGCTTCCAGAAGCCCAGCCCGGCTGCGATGAGCACCACCGCCGCCGCGGCCCAGACCACCGGCCGCCGCCAGAGGGGGACTTTGGCGGTGGCTTCCGCCGCCTTCAGCGCCTCGAACTGTTCCAGGGTCATCCGCGCGCCCGCGGTCGAGTTGCGCGTGCTGGTGACCCGGAGGTTGGCCCGGCGCGTGGCGGTGGCGCCGAGCGGCGTGCCCATGATCTCGCAGAAGGCCTTGGCGGTCTGCGGGCGATCGGCGGGCACCTTGGCCAGCGCCGCCATGACCGCCTCCTCGACCTCGTCCGGCACCGACGCGCGCACCTCCTGGAGCCCGGGCACTGGCGTCATGGCGTGGCGCGCCATGATGGCGCGCGCGTTGGGGCCGGTGAAGGGGGGCGTGCCCGCCAGCATCTCGTAGAGCACACAGCCGAGACTGTAAATGTCGGCGGTCGGGCCGACCGTGTCGCCCATCGACTGCTCGGGGCTCATGTAGAGCGGGGTGCCGACGGCCATCCCGGTCTGGGTCAGCTTTTCACCGGCCTCCGTGGCGGCGCGGGCGATGCCGAAGTCGGCCACCAGGCAGTGGCCGTTGGCGAGGAGGATGTTCTCGGGCTTGATGTCCCGGTGCACCACGCCCCGCTCGTGGGCGTAGCCCAGCGCGTCGGCCACCTCGAGGGTGATGTGGATGGCGTCTTCGATGGGGAGCTGCGACTCGCGATCCAGCCGGTCACGGAGGGACTCGCCCTTGACGAAGGGCATGACGTAGTAGAGGAGGCCGTTGGCCTCGCCGGAATCGTAGAGGCCGAGGATGTGCGGGTGCTGGAGCTTGGCGGCGAGGCGGATTTCCCGGTCGAACCGTTCGGAGCCGATCGAGGCACCGAGCTCGGGGTGGAGCACCTTGATCGCCACCTCGCGCTCGTGCTTGAGGTCCTGCGCGAGGAAGACGGTGGCCATGCCGCCCGCACCGAGCTCGCGCTCGACGCGGTACCGGTCGGCAATGGCTGACTGCAGGCGATCGAGGGTCTCGCTCACGGCTCCGGAGTGGTCAGGGGGGGCAGGCCCAACGGACAGAGGAAGTT
>Ga0315271_10002921_pt1 | contig 10767 bp, 9 predicted proteins | sample C3_top_MG_FD_204664 | JGI IMG/M metagenome (GOLD analysis project Ga0315271, IMG submission 204664) | Sediment microbial communities from Yellowstone Lake, YNP, Wyoming, USA - C3_top | ecosystem: Environmental > Aquatic > Freshwater > Lake > Sediment | place: USA: Wyoming | collected 2017-08-01
GCTCCGCCTGTCACGGCCTCACCGACAAGGTGGTCCGCACGCCCCACAAGGTCGATTTCCACGACACCATCGTCCTGAAGCACGACGAGAAGAACCGCTGGTGCCTGGACTGCCACTCCGCCCAGCACCGCGACAGCCTGCACCTGGCCGACGGCCGGCTGGTGGCGTTCACCGAGTCGTACCGGCTCTGCGGCCAGTGCCACGGCCCGACCCTGCGCAACTGGAAGGCCGGCGAGCATGGCAAGCGCACGGGCTCCTGGTCCAGCACCAAGCAGTACCTGCTCTGCCCCAGCTGCCACAACCCGCACGCGCCCCATTTCAAACCGCTCAAAGGCCGGGAAGCCCCCCTGCGGCAGGAGGCCATCAAGTGATTGACCACACCGTTGCCCCAATGCCCGTGCCTGAACCACAGGCCGAAGGGCACACGCGGCGCGAGGCCCTCATACTCGGCCTCTTCGCGCTCGCCGGCGCGGCCATGACCACCGGCTGCTCGTCCGACCAGGACGCCATGGACGAGTTCGTCCAGAAAAACTTCAAGGACCTCTCCCCCGCCGAGCTGAAGGACGTGCTGGCCCGGATGGAGAAGCAATACAAGGAGAAGTACGGCCGCGACATCCAGGTCCACGCCACGCCGCCCATCGAGGGCGTGCTGTTCGGCTATGCGCTGGACCTGTCGCGGTGCATCGGCTGCCGGCGCTGCGTCTACGGCTGCGTGGAGGAGAACAACCAGTCGCGCAACCCGCAGACGCACTGGATCACCGTGCTCGAGATGGACAAGGAGGGGGGCGTCGACCTGCAGAACGCCGACGCCTACTACAACCACGAGACCGTCCCGGCCGAGGGCAAGTTCTACATGCCCGTCGCCTGCCAGCACTGCGAGAACCCGCCGTGCACCAAGGTCTGCCCCGTCGGGGCCACCTGGAAGGAGAAGGACGGCATCGTGGTGATCGACTACAACTGGTGCATCGGCTGCCGCTCGTGCATCTCCGCGTGCCCGTACGGCGCGCGCCGCTTCAACTGGGGGGAGCCGAGCATATCGCCCGACGAGCTCAACCCGGTCACCGAGTACCTCGGCAACCGTCCGCGCAAGCGCGGGGTCGTGGAGAAATGCACGTTCTGCATCCAGCGCGTGCGCAAGGGCCTGTATCCCAAGTGCGTGGAAGTCTGCCCGGTGGGGGCGCGCAAGTTCGGCAACCTGCTCGACCCGGACAGCGAGATCCGCTACATCCTCGACAACAAGCGCGTGTTCATCCTCAAGGATGAACTGAACACGCAGCCCAAGTTCTTCTACTACTACGGGCTCTGAGCATGCTCAGGAAAATCAGCAACTTCGTGACGGGCACCGGGCGCATGGCGTTCCTCGGCGGGAACCCGGTGTATTACGGCTGGCTGCTCGTGCTCACCATCTGCATCGTCCAGGGCCTCTTCGCCTACCAGCTGCAGTTCGAGCGCGGCCTGATTGTCACCAACATGCGTGACTCGGTGTCGTGGGGCTTCTACATCGGCAACTTCACGTTCCTGGTGGGCGTCGCCGCGGCCGCCGTGCTGCTGGTGATCCCGGCCTACGTGTACGACTGGAAGCCGATCAAGGAAGTCGCCCTGTTCGGCGAGATGCTCGCCGTGGCGTCCATTGTCATGTGCCTGCTGTTCGTGATGGTGGACATGGGGCATCCCGAGCGCTTCTGGCACCTGATCCCGGGCATCGGGCACATGAACCTGCCCAAGTCCATCATGGCCTGGGACTCGCTGGTGCTCAACATCTATCTCGTGGTGAACCTGGTCGTCGCCAGCTATCTCGTGTACTGCGCGTACCACAAGATCCACTACAACAAGAAGATCGTCGTGCCGCTGGTCATCTTCTCCATCCCGATGGCCATCAGCATCCACACGGTGACCGCCTTCCTGTACAACGGCATGGCGAGCCGCCCGTACTGGAACAGCGCCATCCTGGCGCCGCGGTTCATCGCGTCGGCGTTCTGCTCGGGCCCCGCGCTGCTGCTGATCCTGTTCCAGATCCTGCGCAAGGTGTCGGCGTTCGAGATCAAGGACGAAGCCATCCACAAGGTGGCGGAACTGATGTCCTACGCCATGGGCTTCAACCTCTTCCTGTTCGGCGCCGAGGTGTTCAAGGAGTACTACTCCAACACGCAGCACCTCGTGCACTACCAGTACCTGTTCGCCGGCCTGCACGGCAAGCCGTCGCCCATTGCGCCCTACGCCTGGATGTCGCTGGCCTTCGCCGTCATCTCGTTCCTGCTCTTCCTGATCCCGAAGACGCGACGGATGCCGTGGACCATGAACATCGGCTGCGTGCTGATTTACGCGTCGGTGTACATCGAGAAGGGCATCGCGCTCATCATCCCCGGTTTCACGCCCGACCAGCTGGGACAGGTGTACGAGTACGTGCCGAGCATGACCGAGCTGCGCGTGGCCGCCGGCGTCTTTGGCATCGGCTTCCTGCTCTTCACGCTGATGGTCAAGGTGTCGGTGGCCATCCTGTTCGAACGCGACGGCGGCGAAGCGCACGCCTAGCGGCGTTCACCGACGACACGGGGGCATCGTCAGCGACGATGCCCCCGTGTCTCGTTCCAGCCTCAGGCTCAGCCCGGCGACTGCTTGCCGCCGGTGCGCAGGAAATCGGCGAAGTCGTTGGGCAGGTCGCTCTTGATGATCGCCGTGGCCGCGCGCTCCACGTCGTACGGCACCCGCACGATGTCCACGTGCACGTCGTGGCCGTTCATCTCCAGCAACACGTACCCCGCGCGCGGGTCGCCGTCCTTGGGGCGCCCCACGCTGCCGGTGTTCACGTAGTGCACGCCGCTCACCACGCGATGCCACGGCTTGTGCGTGTGGCCAAAGCACACCACGTCGCCCGCCGTGGCGCCCAGTGACGCGCCCATCTTCTCGAGGAACTTGTCGGGGCGCTCCTCAAACACGTACACGGTGTTGAGCGCCTGGTTGCCGTGCACCAGGATCACGCTCGGCCCGGCGGCATGTCCGCCCTGCGGGCGCAGCACCAGCTCAAAGGGCAGGCTGCCGAGGAACGTCCGGGTCTCGGCGTTCACGTGCTTGAGGGTCCATTCATAGGAGAGGTGCGACAGTTCCTCTTGCCGCGGATCCTCGTACTTGCAACCGCAGTGCTTGTAGCCGATGGCCACGGTGGAGTCGTAGTTGCCCGCCACGCCGGCAATGGCGCGGCTGCGGATCAGCGCCACCGTCTCGATGGGCCACGGCCCATAGCCCACGAGGTCGCCCAGGTGGTACGTCGCCCCGATGTCGGGACGCTTGCCGATCTCGGCGAGCACCGCCTCGAGCGCCGGCAGGTTGGAATGGATGTCGGAGATCAGCGCGTAGCGCATCGGTCGTTGCCTGGATGGGGTTCAGGAAGCGCAGCTACAATCACGCCGGAAGCGCACGTTCATACCAGTCCCTGGAGCCGACGCAGGCCCGGCAGACCGAGAGCATCACCGGCACCTCCACCAGCACGCCGACCACGACGGCCAGGGCCGCGGGACTGGTGGCGCCAAAGAGCGTGATGGCCACGGCCACCGCCAGCTCGAAGAAATTGCTGGCGCCAATCAGCGCCCCCGGCGTCGCCACGTCGTGCCGCACCCGGAAGTGGCGCATGAGCAGGTAGGTGAGACTCGAGTTGAAATAGACCTGGATGAGGATCGGAACGGCCAGCAGCAGCACCGCAATCCAGTTCTTCGTGATGTTCTCCGCCTGGAAGGCGAAGATCAGCAGCAGCGTGGTGAGCAGCGCCACGATGGTGACGGGCCGGAACTTCGGCAGGAAGGCCGCGTCGAACCACGCGAGTCCCTTGGCACGGATCAGGACGGCGCGGCTCAGCCAGCCCGCCGACAGCGGGATCACGATGAAGACCATCACGGACGTGAAGAGCACGTCGCGGGGAATGTGCACGCCGCTCACGCCGACCAGGAACATCACCAGCGGCGCGAACGCGAACACCATGATGAGGTCGTTGATGGCCACCTGCGCCAGCGTGTACGGGCCGTCGCCGTCGGTGAGGTAGCTCCAGACGAACACCATGGCCGTGCACGGCGCGGCGGCCAGGATGATGAGCCCCGCCACATAGTTGCGGGCCGTCTCCGCGTCGAACAGGCCCAGCCACCCGGAGAAGATCGTCTTGACGAAGAGGAACCCCAGCAGCGCCATGCTGAACGGCTTGATGAGCCAGTTCACGAACAGCGTGATGAAGAGCCCCTTGGGCCGCACGAAGACCGCCCGGATGCCGCCGAAGTCGATCTTGAGCATCATCGGGTAGATCATCAGCCAGATGAGCACCGCAATGGGGATGTTGACGTGCGATCCCTCGCCGAACTCGAGCGCGCTCAGGGCGGTGGTGGGCCCAGGAAGGAGCTTGCCGAAGGCGACGCCGACAATCATGCAGCCGAAGACCCAGACGGTCAGGTAGCGCTCGAAGAAGTCGAGGCGCTTGGGGGCGGCTTCAGCGGTCGAGGTGGACATGCGGGCAATCTACGGAGCGACGTTCGATTCCGGACCCCGTCATTTCGTCCAGATCACGATGGCCCCACAGCCCGACATGGGCAGCTGGAACTGCGGGGGCACCGTGGCCTCGTCGTAGATCTCCACGGCCCGGATGTTCCGGGCGCGCATCATGGCGTCGAGCTCGCCGGTGCCGATGTCGAACATGGGCAGTCCGTTGACGTAGAACATCGGGCGGCAGGCGTAGTTGCCCTCCTCGTTCGCCGCCACGCCGCCCGGCTTGAACGCACTGCGCATGACAATCGCGCCGTCGTAGATCCGGACGCCCGGCAGGTTCTTGAAGACGTCGGACGCATCCACAGCGCCGCGCCGCATGATGTCCTCGGCGGTCAGGAAGTGCCCAAGACCCGAGCGCTGCCGCTCCTCGAATCCGCTGGCGAACCTGTCGGCGACACGCACGGCCGTGATGCGCACGGTGTCGAGCATCGCCTTGAACGTGGAGAGTGTTATGCGCACGGGGCCCCCGTCGGGCACTACGTCCACGGCCCGGCGCATCGGGTAGAAGCCGACGGCGCGCACCTCGAGCACCCGCGTCCCGGCCGGCGCATCAACGAGCGTCCATTCGCCAAGCTCGTTCGCGCGGACCACCGGCCCGTCGGTGATTCGCACGAGCGCGCCTCCAAGCGGCCGGCTGCCATCTGCGCTGACCACCGTCCCGCTCAGGCGCCCGTCACCGACGCGCACACGACGGGGAGGCGGCGCGAGCGTGTCGGCACGCGCCGTGGTGTCACGCGCTGCAACGCTGCGCGAGGCCCCGAGGTACAGATCCCGGCGCTGAAATCCCGACGACGGCACCGGCACCTCGATCAGGTCCGTCGTGTCTGCGCCCTGGCTCGCGCTGAGGAACATGGTGCCGCCGCTCGGCACGTTGCACATGGCAAACCAGCCGTTGATCGCGGTGGTGACGACGCGTCGGGGGCGGGATCGCCCGATGGTCCCGGGCGTGAAGGTGTACTCGAGCCACTCTCCGATCACCGTGACCCCGGCCGCCGGCGTGCGTCCCTTCGCCTCGCGGACGATGCCGATGACCACCGCGCCCGCCGCAGTTTCTGCGCCGCAGACGACGGCACGAAGCCGCGCCGCCGAGGGAATGGCAAGATCCGCGCGCACCGACCGACCGTTGGTGACGCGCAGTTCGCGGAACGTCGGCTCCACGCCAAGCGAATCGAGCATCGGGTGGAAGAAGCCCAGCGCGTAGCGGCCGGCGGGCACACTGTCGATGGTGAACCGGCCCAGCGAGTCCGCGACCACCGTGCGGACGTAGCGGTCCGGGTTGTCCGCGGCGGCCAGCTGCACCCAGGCGCCGGCGAGCGGCGTATGGGCAATGCTGTCGCGCACCACACCACTGACGGTGGCGCCGGGAGCACGACGCAGCGTGTCGGGCACCTGTGCGCCGGCACATCGCGCGATGAGCGCGAGCGACGCAACCACGACGAGGGGGCGACGTCCCACGTGCGGTGGACCTCTACTTCGTCCAGATCAGGATGGCGCCGCAGGCTGGCACCGTCCGCTGGTACTCGAACGGCGTCGCGGCCCCCGCATAGATCTCGACTCCGCGCACCTGTTGCGCCGGCAGGAGGGCGTCAATCTCGAACGCCGACAGCCGCCACATGTACAGGCCGTCGATGTACACCGACGGCGCGCAATTCTGGCCGAAGTCGTCACGCACGAGGATCGTGCGGTCAAATCCCCCGCCGTCCAGCCGGACGCCAGGGATCATCCGGAACATGTCGGAGAGCCAGAACACATTGCGGCGCTCGATCTCCTCGGCGGTGATGTAGCGCCCCATCCCGCTGCGGCGCCGTTCGTCGAAGGTGCCGCTGCTCCGGTCCTGCGCGCGCCGTACCGTGATTCGCACGGTGTCGAGCATGGCCTTGAACGTGACCAGCGGCACCGTCAGCGGCGCCGCCCCGGGGATGACGTCCACGGGACGGTTCTCCGGGAAGTAGCCGATGGCACGGACTTCCAGCATGCGCGTGCCGGCCGGCGCATTGGCGAGCGTCCATTCACCGCGGGCGTCGGTGCGCGTCTGTGGGCCGTCCGCAATGCGCACCATGGCACCGGCCAGCGGCCGGTCGCCGTCGGCAGTCACCACGGTGCCGCGCAGGCGCTCGTCGCCCAGGTGGATCCGGCGGGGAAGCGGCGCCGCGGTGTCGGTGCGCGGCGTGCTGTCGGCAACGGCGACGGTTCGCGACGCGCCAAGGTACAGTTCGCGCCGCAGCAATCCCGACTTCGCGGGAAAGAGTTCGATCACGTCGGTCGTGTCCGCGCCCCGATTCGCGCTCAGGTACACTGAACCGGCGCCGGGCACGTTGCAGAGCACGAACATGCCGTTCGCGCCAGTGGTGGCATTCAGGCGCTGCGGGCGACGCTCGAGCCGGGCCCGCTTCCTCAGGATGAACTCGAGCCATTGGGCCGTCACCGTGGCCCCCGCGACCACCGTGCGATCGCGCGCGTCGCGCACCACGCCGATGAGCAGGGCGCCCGTGGCGGTGTCCGGCAGTTGCTGCGGCCCGCACATCGCGGCCTTGAGCAGTGTCTGCGATGGCGTGGCGAGATCCATGCGCACCGGGCCGCGTCCTTTCACCACGAGATCGCGGAACATCGGTTCCGCGCCGAGCGAGTCGAGCAGCGGATGGAAGAAGCCGATGGCGTAGCGTCCGGCGGGGATACTGTCGAAGGCGAACTTGCCCAGCGAGTCCGAGGCCACGGTGCGCACGAACTTCGTCAGCGAATCCGTGGCGGACAGCTGCACCCACGCGCCGGCAAGCGGCATTCGCCCGATCGTATCACGCACCACGCCGTGCACGGTGAGCGCGGGCCGGGGCGTGGCTGCGGATTGCGCGACGGCGGGCCGCGCAGCCAACGCGAGCAGTATGACGCCAATGGCACGTGAAGGCCGCATGCGCTGGTCGCCTGCCAGAAGGGAGATGATCCAACATACGACGCTCCGGCCACAGCAACCATCAGTGCCCGGGCGGCCTACCCCCGCATCGGCTTCAGCGCCACGGCCCACCGGTGCAGTTCGTCGAGCATGACGGAAGCCGACGTGTCGGCTTTCTCGCCGGGATTGAACACGCCGGTGGCCGGGTCGATCTGCTGCGCAAAGAGCGGCAGCGCCACCGCCTCGACCAGCGGCACCATCTTGAGCGTCGTCACGAGCTGCTTGGTCACCTGCACGCTGCGCACGCCCCCGGCGTCGCCGCCATAGCTGGCGAAGCCCACCGGTTTGTAGTTCCACTCGTGGTAGAGGTACTGCAGCGCGTTCACCAGCGACGCCGGCGCCGAGAAGTCGTACTCCGGCGTCACGAAGATGAACGCGTCGGCACGCTCGACGGTCGCGCTCCACCGCTTGGTGTGCTCATGCTCGTACTTGCGCAGCCGGGGATGCCCGGCCTCGTCGTACACCGGCAGGTTGAACGACGCGAGTTCGACGAGCTCCACGCTGAAGGCGCCGTGCGCGAACGCGCGCTGCTGCATCCAGGCGCCCACCGCGGGTCCCTTGCGGCCGGGGCGCGTGCTGCAGAGGAGGATCTGGAGGTTGAGCATTGGTGGTTATCCGTGGTTATCCATCGTGCGTTCGTGCGTTCTCGCGCTCTCGCGTTCCGTTGCCTTCCGCACCGCCGGCGCCACCACCGTCCCATACAGCTCGATGGCGCGCATCATCTGCGCGTGCGGCATGGTGCCCACGCTCAGCTGCAGCATGAAGCGGTCGTTGCCGAACAGCTCGTGCTCGTACAGGATCTTGTCAATCACCTGCTGTGGGCTGCCGATCAGCAGCGCCCCGCCGGGCGCGCGTTCGTTGTCGAAATGCGCGCGCGTCGGCGGCGGCCAGCCCCGTTCCTTGCCTATGCGCCCCATGGCGTCGGTGTACCGCGGGTAGAACGCCTCCACGGCCGTTGCCTCGTCGTCGGCAATGAAGCCGTGCGAGTTGATGCTCACGCGCGCCTTGGCCGGGTCGTGCCCGCCGCGCGCCCACGCGTCGCGGTAGATGTCCACGAACGGCGTGAAGCGCGCGGGCTGCCCGCCAATGATCGCAATGGCCAGCGGCAGCCCCAGCATGCCCGCCCGGAACGCCGACTGCGGCGTGCCGCCGATGGCGATCCAGACCGGCAGCGGGTCCTGGATGGGCCGCGGAAAGACCGGCTGGTCCTTGAGCGCCGCCCGGTGCTTCCCCTTCCACGTGACGCGTTCGTTAGAGCGCAGCTCGAGCAGCAGCTCGAGCTTTTCGGTGAACAGCTCGTCGTAGTTGGTGAGGTCGTACCCGAACAGCGGGAACGACTCGATGAACGAGCCGCGCCCCGCCATGATCTCGGCGCGGCCGCCCGACAGCAGGTCGAGCGTGCTGTACTCCTGGAAGACGCGCACCGGATCGTCCGAGCTGAGCACCGTCACCGCGCTCGTCAGGCGGATGCGCCTGGTGCGCGCCGCGGCCGCCGCGAGCACCACGGCCGGCGTGGAGACCGCAAAGTCCGGGCGGTGATGCTCGCCCACTCCATACACGTCGAGGCCCACCCTGTCGGCGAGCTCGATCTCCTCGAGCAGGTCGCGCAGGCGCTGCGCCGAACCCTCGCGCACGCCGGTGGCCGGGTCAATCGTCGTTTCCGCGAAGCTGTAGATGCCGAGTTCCATGCGCCTCCGTCCAGTTATCTTTGTACTGAGATATATTCCGCATGCCGGCCGCGCACAAGCCCACCGGCCGCGCCGCGGGCAGCGCTTACATTATGTCCACATGAATGCGAAGGAGCGCTTTCTCGCCTTCCGCCGCGCGGCGCCGCGCCCCCCTCACCTCGAGGCGCGCAACATCCGCGCGCGCGGCCTCGACTTTGCCGTCTTCACCTCGCCCCCCGTCGAGGGCGCCCGGCCGCTGGTCTGCATCAACGGCGGCATGGTGTATTCGCACATCCTGCTCTGGCCGGCGCTCGCGCCGCTGGCGGCCAACCGCCAGGTGATCCTGTATGACCTGCGCGGCCGCGGCCTCAGCCAGGCGCCGCCCGGCGCCCGCGCCGCGCGCGTGGAACACGACGCGCTCGACCTCCCCGCGCTGCGCGACGCGCTGGGGTTCGACCAGTGGGACGTCCTCGGCCATTCCTGGGGCGGCGCCATTGCCATGCTCGGCGCGGCCGAAGATCCCGTGGGCGTGCGCAACCTCGTGCTCGTGGACGCCGTCGGCCTCACGCCCGAATGGCTGGTCGCCCTGCACGACGTGGCGCTCTCGCGACTCACCGGCGCGGCGCATGACAAGCTCGCCGCCTTCGATCCCGCGGACCTGCACGACCCCGAACCCGGCCGGCAGGCCGAGTACAACCGCGCGCTGTATCCCGCCTGGTTCCACGACGGCGAGCTCGGGGCCATGTTCACGCCGCCGCTCGCGCGCAGCGACACCGGCGCCGCCGTGGTGGCGCGCCTGCGCCGCGAGGGCTTCGACTGGCGCGCCAGTGCGGCCCGCATTCGCGCCCGCACGCTGCTCATCCACGGCACGTCCGACATGATCCCCGTGGCGCAGGCCGTGCGCACCGCCCAGACCATTCCTGCGGCGAAGCTGGAACTGATTCCCGACGCGGGCCACATGCCGTTCTGGGAGCAGCCCGAACGCTTCTTTGCGGCCGTGGAGGCGTTCCTCGCATGAATCGTGTCGTCGCCTTCCTGATCGTCGTGCTCGTGGCGATGGCCGCGTTCATCGTGTCGCAGGCGCTCAAGGTGCCCGCGCGGACGAGCGCGCCGATGGTCGCCGTCCCCACGACCGATTCCGCCGCGGTGCCATCCAGCCGGACCGCGGCCGACACGACCTCGCTCGTCGATGTCCGCGAGTCCTCGCTGCCGGCGCCCAAGCGCGATTTCGCCGAGATCCAGCGGCGCCTCGCGAGCGGCGAGGCCGGCACGTACATCCGCGAGATCCTGCTGCAACGCGACGACAACATTGCCCGCTGGCCCGACCGGCAGGTGGAGCCGCTGCGCGTCTGGATCCAGCCCACGAGCACGCTGCCCGATTTCCGCGCCAGCTATCCGGTGCGGGCGCGCGAGGCCTTTGAGCGGTGGATGCACGCCGGCGTGCCGGTGTCGTATGTCTTTGTGGTGGACTCCGCGCGCGCCGACATTCCGGTGACGTGGATTGACCATTTCGACATGCCCATCACCGGGCGCACCAGATGGACGCGCGACCAGCACTGGTGGATCGTCGGCTCGAGCATCGAGATCGCCCTGCATCACCAGAACGGCGGCGCACTGGATCCCGAGGCC
>Ga0315271_10002922_pt1 | contig 10766 bp, 8 predicted proteins | sample C3_top_MG_FD_204664 | JGI IMG/M metagenome (GOLD analysis project Ga0315271, IMG submission 204664) | Sediment microbial communities from Yellowstone Lake, YNP, Wyoming, USA - C3_top | ecosystem: Environmental > Aquatic > Freshwater > Lake > Sediment | place: USA: Wyoming | collected 2017-08-01
CGTGAGTGCTCGAGCGTGGCAGGTCAGGCAGTAATCGTTGGGCGCGATGGTGCGCTTCCAGGCAGCGACGTTTTTTACCCCATGCGAGCCGTGACACTCGACGCAGGTCAGTTGCTGATCTTCGAAAACGACTGCGGCGTGCTGCGAGCGTGCCCGCAGTCGTTCGGCCGGATGGCACACGAGACAGGCGCTCGCGGTGGCGCGGCGAAACGCTTCGCGACTCGCCGGCGAGTGCCCGTCCGGGTGCGAGTCGAGCTTCACGCCGGGATGGCACCCCCGGCACTCGACACCACGATGGGCCGAGCCGGCAAGATCGGCGGCCGTCACCGCCAGGGAGAGCGTCTCGCCGCTCGCCGTGGTCATGGAAAGACCGGCGACTTCGTGACACGAGAGACAGGCCCGCCATGTGGGTCCGGTGGCGGCGCCGGCCGGCCCGCCGGCGGCGATGACCCCAGCGGCGGCGATGATCAGCAAGAAGCGCAGGAGGGGCTGCCGCCCCCCCTGCATTCGGCTATTCGTCGTTGTCATGACCGCTTTCTCCTGGTGCGCGGCTCGTCGCGGTCACTTCTTGCCGAGCGCCACGCGCAGACCGGAACGCGCGATCACGTAGAAGCCGACAAACGGGAACGCGAGGATGTACGCCAGGCCGATGAAGGGAGCGGCGAAAAAGAGCGCCACGTTGCGCGCGATGCTCTCGGGCGCCTCCGCGGCAGTCGCTGCGGCGCCCGGGACAGCCGCCACCGAAGCGATCCGTCCCATGATCCGGGCCGCGACCTCCTCGATGAGCGAGGGGGAAACCGGCTTCTGGAGAAATTCGGAGATGCCGATCGCCTTGGCCTTCTCCTCGGCCTCCTGCGTCCCGTAGCCGGTCACGACCACGATCGGCAGCCAGGGGTTCATCTCCTTGATGCGGCGCGCGACTTCGAGGCCGTCCTGCCCGGGCATCCGCAGGTCGGTGAACACCATGTCGAAATCGGCGCCCGCGTACTTCTCGAACGCCTCCCGCCCGCTCAGCGCGGTGTCGACCCGATACCCCTTGTTCGTGAGCACCCGTTCGAAGCTCTTGCCAACCACCTGATCGTCATCAACCACCAGAATCCTCTTTTCCATCGTACTCACCCCCTCTATCCGTTGTTTGGGTTGCCGTTTCATCTTTCTCTTGGTTCACCTGCCCATGGGTATAGCATCAGGCGTGCCAATCGCCGGCGGAACATGCGAACAACAAAATTTTCTTTGATATTTCATGCAGTTATGGTTCATATTGCGGCATGCCTTCGATGGCGGATTTGACCAAAAAGCCTGTTGACGTACATTTCAAATATACACACCCGAGGGGGAATGATTAATTTTTATCAATATTTTTAAAGTGTTACGAAGAAGCAGCAGAAGTATTATTTCCCTGTACATCGACATTCGGCTCCTGTACACGAACTGGCTGCAAACGACTCGCCATGCCTGCCGCGCGATCACTGCATGAAATGAGCGTTATCCGTTGCACACGCACTTCGAACCGATTGTGGTCTATACTGGTTGCCAGCAAAAAGGCTGAGGCCGAATCCCTTGCTGATCGGTTCCTCAGCCCGACATTCCACCCTTATCGATGGAGGAGGGCTGCGATGTTCAAGGAATTCAAGGAATTCGCGATGCGCGGGAACGTGGTGGACATGGCGGTGGGCATCATCATCGGCGCCTCGTTTGGCGGGATCATATCCTCCCTGGTCGCCGACGTGATCATGCCGCCGATCGGCCTGATCCTCGGCAACGTGGATTTCTCGAACCTGTTCGTCACCCTCAAGGAGGGGGCAAAAATCGCCGGGCCGTACGCCTCGCTCGCCGCGGCGAAAACGGCGGGTGCCGTCACGGTGAACATCGGGCTGTTCATCAACACGGTGATCAGCTTCCTGATCGTGGCATTTTCGATGTTCCTGGTGATCCGGGGCATGAACCGCATGAAGAAAGAGGCGCCCGCGCCGGCAGCCGCGCCGGCAACCAAGGACTGCCCGTTCTGCTTCACGGCGATCCCGATCAAGGCCAAGCGTTGTCCCAACTGCACTTCACAACTCTAAAAGCATCTTTTCCTTGACAACGATTGAATTTTGAAGATAATCAGATTTCTTTTGGAACTGAAGTGCGAGGAGGAGATGCGCAATGTACACCATCCTTGAGACCGGCGGCAAGCAGTACCGCGTGGGAGTCGGCGACATGATCGACGTCGAACTCCTCAATGCGGCACAGGGCTCGACCGTCAATTTCGACCGGGTGCTGATGCTGGTCGCCCCGGATCAAACCCTCATCGGCCGGCCGACACTTCCCCAGGTGAAGGTCACCGGCGAGGTCGTCAGCGACGACGACACTGACCCGGTGAAGGGGCCGAAGATCATCGTCTTCAAGTTCAAGAAGCGCAAGAACATGCGCCGCAAGACCGGCCACCGCCAGCACTACACCCGCGTGAAGATCAGCGGGATCACCGTCGCGTAAGGGGAGAGGACCATGGCTCATAAAAAAGGACAAGGCGCCTCCCGCAACGGCCGCGACAGCGAAGGCCAGCGGCTCGGCATCAAGCGGTTCGGCGGGCAGCTCGTAACGGCGGGGAGCATCCTGGTGCGCCAGCACGGCACCGTCTACCACCCCGGGCCGAACGTCGGCATGGGGCGTGACTGCACGCTCTTCGCCAAGATCCACGGCAAGGTGGTCTTCCGTGTCATCGCCGGCGGCCGCAAGCTCATCGGTATCGAGGCGGTCTAGAACCGACACCGGCGGGTCCGCCGCCGGCAAAGCAGCGCGAGGCGTGTCCACCCGGGCACGCCTCGTTCGTTTTTAAGGAGAACGATGTTTGTAGACGAGGTCACGATACACGTCCGGGCCGGCCACGGCGGCAAGGGCTGCTGCAGTTTCCGCCGCGAGAAGTTCATCCCGCTCGGCGGGCCCGACGGCGGCAACGGCGGCAAGGGCGCGGACATCGTCGTCGAGGCCAGCCCGCACATCCGGACGCTGGTCGATTTCCGCTATCGGCCCCACCACTTCGCGCGCCACGGCGAGCACGGCAGCGGCAGCAGGTGCTCCGGTCACGCCGAGAAGGACATCGTCCTGCCCGTCCCCCAGGGGACCATCATCCGCATCAAGGAGACGGGGGAGATCATCGCCGACCTCGTGGAGCCGGGGCAGCGCGTGATCGTCGCCAAGGGCGGACGCGGCGGCCTCGGCAATGCCCACTTCGTCACCGCCACCAACCAGGCGCCGCGCAAGACGCAGCCGGGGGAGGAAGGCGAGGAGTTCGAACTCGTGCTTGAGCTCAAACTTCTTGCGGACATCGGCATCGTCGGTTTCCCGAACGCGGGGAAAAGCACCCTGATCTCGACGATCTCCGCGGCCAAGCCGAAAATCGCCGATTACCCCTTCACGACCCTCACGCCGAACCTCGGCGTCGTGCGGCTCGAGGAGGGCGAGAGCTTCGTCGTCGCCGACGTTCCGGGCCTGATCCCCGGCGCCTCGCACGGCGCCGGGCTCGGCACGCGCTTTCTGCGCCACCTTGCGCGCACGAAGCTGCTCGTGCACCTCGTCGACCTCTCGCCGGACGCCGGCCGCGACCCGGTCGCGGACTACCGGGCCATCAACGAGGAGCTCAAGAGCTTCGGCGGGGGCCTCGAGAAGAAGCCGCAGCTGCTCGTGGCCAACAAGGCCGACATCCCCGAAGCGGCCGAGAACCTGAAAAAGCTGCAAACCTTCGCGAAACGCCGGCGCATCGTCTGCCACGTCATTTCTGCGGCGACGAGGCAGGGGCTCAAGGAACTGGTCTACGCGATGAAGCAGTCCCTCGACGCGATCGAGCGCGCCGGGCGCGAAAAGGAGGCGGCCGCGCGACCGGTCCGGCGCAGGCCGAAACAGGCGTGAAGCGAGGAGAAGCCACCCCGTCCCGCGTCCGCGAGATCGGGGCGGTCGGGCGGGTCGTCTTCAAGGTCGGCTCGAGCCTTGTCACCGAAGAGCGCTCGCTGAGCCTCGCGAAGATCGACGCCATCGCCGCGCAGATCGCGGCATTCGCGGCACGCGGAGGCGCTCCGGTCGTCGTCACCTCCGGAGCGATCGCCGCGGGAGCCGCGCGGCTGAAGCTGCCGCGGCGCCCACGCTCGATTCCCGAGAAACAGGCCGCGGCCGCCGTCGGCCAGGGCTACCTGATGGCGGCCTGGGAACAGGCGTTCCGCCGCCACGACCTCCAGGTCGCTCAGGTGCTGCTCACCGGCGGCGACCTCGCCGACCGGCGGCGCTTCATCAACGCGCAGAACACGCTGGCCACGCTGCTGGAGTACCGGGTGGTGCCGGTGATCAACGAGAACGACACCGTCGCGGTGGACGAGATCCGCGTCGGGGACAACGACACGCTTTCGGCGACGGTCGCCGTCCTCGTCGGCGCCGACCTGCTCGTGATCCTCTCGGACGTCGAGGGACTGTACACCGGCGACCCGCGCCACGACCCGGAGGCGGCGCTGGTATCCACCGTGCTCGGTGTGGACGCCGGGCTGATCGAGCGTGCCGGCGGCACGTCCTCGGGCGTCGGCACGGGGGGGATGCGCACGAAGCTCGTGGCCGCGCGTCGCGTGAACGACTACGGCATCCCGATGGCGATCGCCTCGGGGCAGGATGCGGGAAACATCCGGCGGCTGCTCGCCGGCGAGTCGATCGGCACCGTTTTTCTGCCGGCGGGGCGGAAGCTCGCGGGCAAAAAGCACTGGATCCGCCACACCCTCGCCGCGACCGGCGACATCCTCGTCGACGCGGGCGCGGTCAAGGCGCTGCGGCTTGGCGGCAAGAGTCTGCTGCCCGCCGGCGTGACCGGCACGCGCGGCGAATTCGCTGCGGGCGACCCGGTGCGCATCGTCGGCGCCGACGGCAGGGAAGTCGCGCGCGGCCTGACGCGCTACAGCGCCGCCGAGATCAACAGCATCAAGGGCCTGACCTCCGATCGCGTGCGCTGCCTGGGTTGCCACCGCGAGGACGAGGTGGTACACCGGGACGAGATGGTCGTGACGGCGGCAATGAGCAACGACGAGAAGCGGTGACGCGGGAGGCAGGCATGGCGAAGGCTCAGAGCGTGCTCGAACTGGCAACAGCCGCCAAGGCGGCGGCCCGGCGCATCGCCGGAGCGTCCACCGGCGCGAAGAACGCGGCGCTGCTCGCCTACGCGCGGCGGCTCGAAACCGAAGGCGGCCCGGTGCTGGAAGCGAACGCGCGGGATCTCGCCGAAGCGAAGCGGCGCGGACTCTCGCCGGCGACACAGGACCGGCTGCGGCTCGATGAAAAACGGCTCGCGGCCATCGCCCAGGGACTGCGCGAGATCGCCGCCCTGCCCGACCCCGTCGGCGAGATCACCCGGATGACCGTGCGCCCGAACGGGCTGCGCGTCGGCCGGATGCGCGTGCCGCTCGGGGTGATCGCGATCATCTACGAGGCGCGCCCGAACGTGACCTGCGACGCGGCGGGGCTGTGCATCAAGTCCGGCAACGCGGTCATCCTGCGCGGCGGCTCCGAGGCGTTCCACTCGAGCACGGCGCTGGCGCACCTGGCCGCCCTCTCGCTGGCGGAGGCGGGCCTCCCCGCGGCCGCGGTGACCATGCTGCCGACCACCGACCGCACGGAGGTCGCCCGGCTGCTGAAGCTCGACACGCTGATCGACCTGGTCATCCCGCGCGGCGGCAAGGAGCTGATCCGCGCCGTCGTCGAGGGCTCGACGATCCCGGTGATCTTCCACTACGAGGGGGTCTGCCACACGTTCGTGGACGAGGCGGCCGACATCCCGATGGCCGTCAAGATCTGCTTCAACGCCAAGGTGCAGCGCCCCGGGGTTTGCAACGCGATGGAGACGCTGCTGGTGCACGAGAAGATCGCCCCGGCGTTCTTCAAGAAGATGCTGCCGGCGTACCGCAAGGCCGGGGTCGAGATCCGCGGCTGCGCGCGGACGAAGAAGCTCGCGCCCTGGGTGAAGGCCGCGAAGCCTGAGGACTTCGGCAAGGAGTTCCTCGAGCTGATCCTCGCGGTCAAGGTCGTCGGGTCGCTGGACGAGGCGATGGAGCACATCGCGCGCCACGGCTCGATGCACACCGACGCCATCGTCACCCGGGACTACGCGCGGGCGCTGCGCTTTGTCGCCGAGGTCGACTCCGCGTCGGTCATCGTCAACGCCTCGACGCGCTTCTCCGACGGCTTCGAGTACGGCCTCGGCGCCGAGATGGGGATCTCGACGCAGAAGCTCCACGCCCGCGGCCCGATGGGACTCGAAGAGCTGACCTGCAGCAAGTTCGTCGTCTTCGGCGACGGGCAGGTGCGGGAATAGCGAGGCCGCTCAGCGTCTCGTTCGTGCTCCCGGGGCGCATCGAAGCTGTGCGCTGCCGCGCCCGCGGCGTCAGAGCAGGTCCGCCGGCACGACGCCGTGCTCGATGATGATCCGCTTCCCCTCGGGGCCCTTGATGAACTGATAGAAACGGCCGGCGGCCGGCTTCAGTTCGCCCTTCCAGACCAGCCCGAACGGTGCGGCGATGCTATAGGCGCCCTGGACGACGTTCGCGGCCGTGGGCAGCACGCCGTTGATCTTCACCACCTTGAGCTTCAGTCCCTTGGTCATCGCGGCCGGCAGGTAGCCGATGGCGAGGGGGTTCTTCGTCAGCAGTTCGACCGCCTCGGGAGTTTTGACAGCGGTGGCGCCCACGGGGTTCTCGAGCGCTTTGAAACCCTCGATGTGCTTGTTCAGTTCGCCGCGCGAGGAGTCCTTCGCCTCGCGGTTGACGACGACGATCTTCCCGCCCTTGCCGCCGACCTCGGCCCAGGCTGCGACCTTGCCCGAGAAGATGTCCACGATCTGCTTCGAACTCAAATTCTCGACCGCCGTCGCCGGGTCGACCACGAACACCACGGGCGAAAACGCGAAAACTTTGAAGGTCAGGTTGAGCTCCTTCTCCTGGTCCTTGAGAACGCGGGCCACCCTGCCGAAATCGCACTCCCCGGCCGCCGCCGCCTTGACCCCGCCGTCGCTGCCGACACTGTCGGGCACGACGACCGCGACGCCCGGATTGGCTTTTTCAAATGCCCCCCCGAGCGTGCGCAGCAGCTCCTGGCTGTCTCCCGTCCCGCACAGGGTCACCGTATCTGCGGCCGAGGCGACCCCAACGGCCGACAGGAGCAGAATCAACGCGATCAGTGTCATTCTTTTCATGGCTTCCTCCGATGATGGGGACAGCGGGCCCAGAACCTCTGCCGTGATCTTGCCCGCGGGAGGCGCGCGCTGTCAATCAAACTCCACGGCTCTGCGCGGTTGTCAGCGCTTGCCGCGCCCGGGCTTTCGCCGCGCGAGAAACGGCGCCAGATGGGCTGCGGTGTGCGAACTCCTCGCGCGCCGGGCCACCGCGGCCGGCGTCCCCGAGGCGACGACCCGCCCGCCCTGCTCCCCGCCCTCGGGGCCGAGATCGATCAGCCAGTCCGCCTCCGCAATCACGTCGAGATTGTGCTCAATGACGATCACGGTGTTGCCGGCGTCCACGAGACGGTGCAACACGCGGATGAGCTTTTCGACGTCGGCCATGTGCAGCCCGACCGTCGGCTCGTCCAGCACGTAGAGCACCGCGCCGGAGGCCTGCGCCAGCTCGGTCACGAGCTTGATGCGCTGCGCCTCGCCGCCGCTGAGAGAGGGCGAGCGCTGGCCGAGGGTCAGGTAGCCGAGGCCGACGTCCTGGAGCAGGCGCAGCGCACGGTGAACCGGCGGGTGGACCTGGAAGAAGCCCGCCGCCTCGTCGACGCTCATCGCGAGCACCTCGGCCACCGTGCGCCCGCGATAGCGCGCCGCCAGCGTCTCGGGGGCAAAGCGCGCGCCGCGGCAGGCGTCGCAGGGCACCGTCACGTCGGGGAGGAAACTCATCTCGATGCGCCGCACTCCCTGCCCTTCGCAGGCCTCGCAGCGGCCGCCCGCGACATTGAAGGAGAACCGTCCCGGCCCCCAGCCGCGCATCTTCGCCTCCGGCGTGGCCGCGAAAAGACGGCGCACGTCGTCCCAGAAGCCGACGTACGTTGCCGGGCAGGAGCGCGGCGTCTTGCCGATCGGCGTCTGATCGACCTCGAGGACGCGGCGAAGCGGCTCCCAGCCCGTGATCGCCTCGCAGCCCCGCAATCCGTCGCCGTCCCCCCGGTGGTTGCGGGTGCCCTTCGCGGCGGGCCGTCCGGCAGTCCGTGCGGTGGGACGGCGCCGCTCGATGACGAGCTGCCGCAGGTTCCCGTGCAGCACATCTCCCACCAGCGTGCTCTTGCCGCTGCCGCTGACCCCGGTGACGCAGACCAGCCGCCCGAGAGGGATCGTCACCGAGATGTTCCGCAGATTGTGCAGCCGCGCGCCGCGCACCTCGAGCGCCCCCGGCGGCTGGCCCGTGCGCGGCGGCAGCAGCGGGTGGATCAGCGGCTCGCGCAGGAATTTTCCCGTCACCGACTCCTTCGCGCGGAGCAGGTCCCGAAGCGTCCCGGCGGCGACGACGCGACCGCCGTTGACCCCGGCGCCCGGCCCCAGGTCGACGAGGTGCTCCGCGGCGCGGATCGTCTCCTCGTCGTGCTCGACCACGACGACGGTGTTTCCGGATTTTCCGAGCTCCTTGAGGGTCGAGAGGAGCAACCGGTTGTCCCGCGCGTGCAGGCCGATGGTCGGCTCGTCGAGGATGTAGCAGACGCCGCGCAGGCTCGAGCCGAGTTGCGCGGCGAGCCGGATGCGCTGGGCCTCGCCGCCGCTGAGCGTCGGCGCGGCGCGGTCGAGCTGGAGGTAGCCGAGGCCGACGCGCCGCAGGAACGCGAGCCGGGAGCCGACCTCGGCCAGCAGGTCGCGGGCGATCGCGGCCTCGCGCGCATCGAGCGACAGCCCGCCGACGAAGGCCTCGACCGCCTCGACGGGCAGGCCGAGGAGATCCGCGATGGAGCGCCCGGCGAAGCGGACCGCCAGCGCCTCCGGCCGCAGCCGCCTGCCCGAGCAGACCGGGCATACCCGTTCGGCACCCTCGTACCAGTCGTTCCACCAGATCTCCTCGCCGCTCTGCTCGGCGTCGAAGCCCTCGATCGCCAGACCCGTGCCGAAGCAGGAGGGGCACCAGCCGTGCTTCGTGCTGTGCGAGAAAAGCCGCGGGTCGGGTTCGGGGAAGCCGCGGCCGCAGCTGGGGCAGGCACGGTTTGACGAGAACACATCCGGCTCCTTCGCGCCGGCCGGCAGGACGTGCACGACACCCTTCCCGTAGCCGAGCGCGGATTTCAGGCCGGCGCGCAACTCGGCCTCTCCGCGCGGCGAAACCAAGACCTCGGCGACCGGCAGCTCGATCGTGTGCTCGCGGAAGCGGTCCAGGCGCGGCCAGGGGGCGGTCGGCGTTGCGGCCCCGTCGACGCGCAGGCGCGCGTACCCCTGCTTCGCGGCCCAGGTCGCCAGATCGGTGTAGTAGCCCTTGCGGGCGACGACCAGCGGCGCCAGCAGCGCCACGCGGCGCCCCCGCTGGCGCTTGAGCACGGTGGCGGCGATCGCGTCGAGGCTCTGTGGGGTGATCGGGATGGCACAGTCCGGGCAGAACGGGGTGCCGAGGCGCGCGTAGAGCAGGCGCAGGAAGTGGGCGATCTCGGTCTGCGTGGCGACGGTGCTCTTGCGCCCGCCGCGGCTCGTGCGCTGCTCGATGGCGACGGTCGGCGGCACCCCGGAGACGGCGTCGACCTCGGCGCGCGCGGCGGGCTGCACGAACTGCCGGGCATAGGCGTTGAGCGATTCGAGGTAGCGGCGCTGCCCTTCGTTGAAGAGGATGTCGAAGGCGACGGTGCTCTTGCCGCTGCCGCTGACGCCGGTGATGACGGTGAAGCGGTCGCGGGGGATGGTGGCGTCGACGCCCTTGAGGTTGTGTTCGCGCGCGTTGCGGATAACGATTTCGTTGCGGGGATGGTCGGGCGTTCCCGACGTTCCCGTTCGGGCTGTGGGGTCCTGTCGCGGCGCACTACCGCCCGCTCGCTCCGCTGCGCGGCGGGGGGCCCCCGCTTGCGCCACCCCTTCGCCCGGACGGTGTACGGAATCCGGCGTTTTCATGAGTCGGACTCCGTCCGCGGGATGAATTGCCCTACCCGTGAGAAATCCCGTCTCCCGCAGTGCGGTGCCCGTCCTGCTCTCCTCGCAGGCCGCCACGGCCGTCGGGGTGCCGGCGCAGACGAGATTCCCCCCCGCGTCGCCGCCCTCGGGGCCGAGGTCGACCACCCAGTCGGCGGCGCGGATCACGTCCAGATTGTGCTCGATCACCACCAGGGAGTGTCCTTCGGCGATCAGGCGGCGGAAGGCGGTGAGCAGCACCGCGATGTCCTGGAAATGCAGCCCCGTCGTCGGCTCGTCGAAGAGAAAGAGCGTCGCGGGGGCGCCCTTCTTCCGGCGCGCGCCGGCGAGGTGGCCCGCCAGCTTGAGGCGCTGGGCTTCGCCGCCACTGAGCGTCGGCACCGGCTGACCGAGCTTGAGATAGCCGAGCCCGACGCCCTGCAGCGGTTCGAGCGCCGCCGTGATGTCCGCCCGGCCGGCGAAGAAGGCCGCGGCCTCGGTGACGGTCATGTCGAGGACGTCGGCGACCGAGGTCGTCCCGCGCAGCTTCACCTCGAGAACCTCGGGGCGGTAGCGGCGACCGTCGCAGTCGGGGCAGCGCAGGTAGACGTCGGAGAGGAACTGCATCTCGACGTGCTCGAACCCGGTGCCGCTGCAGGTCGGGCAGCGGCCGGTGCCGGCGTTGAAACTGAAC
>Ga0315271_10002923_pt1 | contig 10766 bp, 8 predicted proteins | sample C3_top_MG_FD_204664 | JGI IMG/M metagenome (GOLD analysis project Ga0315271, IMG submission 204664) | Sediment microbial communities from Yellowstone Lake, YNP, Wyoming, USA - C3_top | ecosystem: Environmental > Aquatic > Freshwater > Lake > Sediment | place: USA: Wyoming | collected 2017-08-01
CGCGATCGAGGAGGCAGGATCGGTGTGGGGCAGGATGTTGTGCGCGGTGTGGCACGACGCGCAGTTGGCGGCCACGATCAGGCCCTTCTTGAAGAGCGCCTCGCCGTGGATCGACTCCGAGTAGTTCTCGAGGATGTGGTCCTGGTGGATGTTGCGCTGCTGCGTCACCGGGGTGCCTTCCTTGTGGCAGCCTCCGCAGGTGAACGGAATCTTGAGCGGCGACACGGGCGAGAGGGGATCCTTCACCGCGCGGATGTCGTGCATCCCGTGGCACGAGGAGCACGAAGGAGCGAGAGGATCGCCGCGCTTCATGGCCTTGCCGTGGAGGGAGGCCGCGTGCTGCTTGACCTCAGCCTCATGGCAGCCGCTGCAGTCGACCTTCTTGAGCGGCGTGTCGTGGGGCAGCTCCTTGCCCTCGAGATCGACGTGGCAGTTGACGCAACTCAGCCCGCCATGGATGGAGGCGCCGAACCCCTTCTCGGAAACGTAGACCGATACGGTCCGGCCCTTGCGCTCCGCGGTGATGCCCTTTTCCCCATGGCAGCCCAGGCAATCGGAGTTCTCCTGCGCGAACGCCTTCAGGCCGGCGAACGCCCCGAAGATGAGCGCCATGAGCCCCCCGGCGATCGCCAGACGTCGAAACAGAGACGCCCCGCGTCCCGGAATCCGATGCTCTCCCATGACGGGACAAAGTTAGGCCCCGGGGAGAGAGCGGGCAATAGGCCATTTGGCCTGTTTGCCTGATCTTGAGCGCGAAAGTATTGCGCGCTATCCGGCCAGACGAACCTTGCCTTCGCGCGCCAGCTGGCGAAGATGAAGGTGCATGACGCGCGCCGCCAGGTCGTGCGCCGGGACATTCCAGTGGGTGTCGTCGCCGAAGTCCCACTTCAGTTCGGGACGGCGCCACCGAGGCTGGTCGGCCCAGCCGACGAGGGCGGCCTGGAAGGCCGAGTGGTCGAAGAGCCACGTGCGGGTGGGACGGCGGCGCTCGGCTCTCGGCGCGGGCGTGTCCACGAGCCTGACGTTCGCGCTGTCGAGGAGGAAGCGCGGCTTGTAGTAGCGGCCATACATGAAGCTCTGCAGGTTCCCGTCGAAGTCGTTGTCGCACATGAGGAGGATCACCACGTCCGGATCGAGGCGCGCCCCATCGGACTCGAAGGTCAGGGCCTCCTGATCGGTGGAATAGCCACGGCGCCTTCCGCAAGGCCGAGGGCGGTCACGATTCCCACCAGGTTCACGCCGCCCACCATCAGGACCTTGCGGAGGCGAATGACGAAATTCGTAAAACGCGTCATCGAGGCCGGTGGCTCCGCGGCATGGCCTTCTTGGTCACAGCCGGGCGAGCGGACCGGCGGCGAGCTGACACAGGAGCGCGCCCACCACGGTCATGGACAGTCCCCAGATCATCATCCTGGTGAAAAGACCCCGGGCGGCCTCGGGGTCGGTCACGGCGGCCACGCACAGCGCGCCGATCGTGGACAGGGGCGAGACATCGACGAGGGACGAGCCCACGTTGATGGAGAGCGCGATCGCGAAGGGATCGCCGCCTCCCACCTGCGTGGCCAGCGCCGTCGACGTGGGCAGGAACGCGGGCATGACCACGCCGGAGGTGCTGCTCCACGTGGAGATGACCCCGGTGACGAAGGCGACCATGCCGTTCACGGTGGCGGGGGTCGCGAGGGCCGCGAGAAGGGCGGTCACGAGCGCCATGCCTCCGGTCTTTTCGAGGACGGCGACGAGCGTGGTCATCCCCGTCACCATCACGATGACCGCCCAGGGAAGGCTCTTGAGCGCCTTCCGTTCCTCCGCGGCGCCGCCGAGGATCAGCACGCTCGCGGCCACGAAGGCGGCGAAGCCGACCGGGAGCGAGAGGACGAGCGTCCCGAGAATCCACAGGCCCAGAACCAGCAGGGTGAGGACCTGGGACGGCTTGAGCTTTTCGATCGCCCCCTCCGGCCCCTCGAGCGCGGAGGGGCCGTGGCGACGGCGAAGCCACAGCCAGGCCGCGCCACCCACGATCACGTGGGCCGCGAAGTTCGCGAAGAAGACCTTCCCCTCGTGGTGGAGGAGCCCGGCTTTGGCCATGCCGTCGCGCGCGATGATCCCCACCGCGGAAAGCGAGGAGAGGTTTCCGGCGTTCGCGCCGTTGGCGATCATGAGCGCCACCAGAAAGGCCGGGGCCCCCGCGCGAAGGCCGATGACCATGGCGAGCGGGGCCATCAGCGCGGTGGCCGCGACCGCTCCCGGGCCGATGCCGGAGAGAACGGCGCCCAGAACAAAGATGAGGGGCGGCACGAAACGGGGATCGCGCAAGGCGCCGAGAAACCGTCGCGCGACCGCTTCGAGCGTGCCGTTCTGTTCGGCGAGCGCGAACAGGAGAGTGACGCCGACCAGGGTGACGAACAGCATGGCGGGAAAACCCGCGGCCACCGCCTCGGGCTTGAGACCCGCCACCCATGAACCCAGGGCCCACGACAGGGCGAGAGCGATCAGGCCGACGTTGATCCGAGACGTGCACGAAAGCGCCACCGCGACGAGGAACGCGATCAACGACCAGGATGCGGGACTCATTGGGATGAGATTAGCCGTGTTTCCCCGGGAGAGTAACCTTCCGCCTTGCCCTGGAAACGGGAAGGAGGCCGGAGCGGTGCACCCCTCGTTCGCCCACGTCGATCATCGGCCCTGGCCCCTTCCAGGAGCGCCATGGACGTGGCGTCAGTCCTGGCGCGACCTCCTCTTCGCGCACTGGCCGATCGACGCGAGCGCCCTGCGGCCTCTCGTCCCCGACGGCCTGAAGATCCAGGAATTCGACGGCACGGCCTGGATCGCCGTCGTTCCCTTTCGGATGGCCGGCGTGATGCGGCGCACCCTTCCCGACCTGCCCTGGATCTCCGCGTTCCCGGAGTTGAACGTCCGCACGTACGTGGAGCGGGATGGCAGGCCGGGCGTCTGGTTCCTCAGTCTCGACGCCACGAATCCTCTCGCGGTGTGGGCGGCGCGGACGTTCTTCCATCTTCCCTACCACCAGGCCGAAATGAGGCTCGCGGACGACGGCGACCGCATCGACTATGTGTCGAAGCGCGGCAACGCGCGATTCGAGGGCTCGTATCGGCCGATCTCGGACGCCTATGCCACCGCACCCGGCTCCCTCGAGCACTGGCTCACCGAGCGTTACTGTCTCTACGCCCGCGACCGGGCGGGCGCGCTCTGGCGCAACGACGTGCATCACGCGCCGTGGCCGCTCCAGGGAGCGGAGGCGGAGTTTCGCGTGAACACCATGCTCTCAACTCACGGCCTGAAGGTCTCCGGCGCGCCGAGCCTTTTGCACTTCGCCCGGCGGATCGACGTGGTGGCCTGGTCGGGCGAACGCGTCGGCTGAGGGCTAAAGGCCGCTCAGCGTTTGGCCATGTCCGCCGCGCTCAGGTCGCGGTCGAGCAGGACCTCATCGTCCTTGAAGGTGGCCCAGGGCTCACCCTTGGGCCCGACCACGCTGACCGTGTCCATGCCCCGCTCCGCCGCGAAAGCGCCGAGACCGCGGACGATCGAACGGCGCTCGTCCGCGCTCAGGAGCATCCAGGTGCGACTCACCGAGACGAACAGCGTGGTTCGAAACATCCGTGCGTCGTCGAAGAGGTCGGCGCCCGGCAGGCCGGACACCTGGACCAGCCTCACCTCCGGGTCGACGATCTCCTTGGGAAGAGAGAAGCTCAGGAAGCCCGCGAGCGTCGTCACCGCGGCGGCCACCGCCACCACCCGCACCAGGATCCTGCGCTGGCGCCTCGCGCGGCGCGTCTCCTCGAGGGCGACCGCGGCCGCCTGGTTCGTCCGCGGCAGGACCAGATGACGGGGGACCCTCGAGGGCTTCCGCTTCAGGCTCGCCTCGAGCCGCAGCCGCTCCCAGAGGAGGTGGTCGGCGACATAGAGCAGGGGTTCGAGTTCGGCGGGGTTGCCCTGCGCGAGATCGGCGCTTCGCCGCAGCGACGTCCGCAGCAGGAGCATGGCGTTTGCGACCGCCCTCACCTGCGCCCGGTGCTCGGCGGAGGGAGCGTCATCCTGCAGGGCGCGCGCGCAGATCAGGTCGTCGGAGGTGAGGATGAGTTCGAGCGCGCGACGTCTCTCCGCCGCGTTGCTTTCCGAGTTGAGGACACCGACGTGCGACTTGCCGAGGAAGACATCGAGGTCGAGCTGCCAGACCTCGGGAGAACGCGGGCCGGTCAGGTACCGGTCCACGATGGCTGCGTTCTCCTCGAGCTTTCCCAACTCGAAGGCGCGATCCGACGGCTGTTGCTCGACATCGGCGGGCCGACCCGCCTCGTCCTCCGTTCCAGCGGGTGCGGGCGGCGCGGGCGCCTCAGCCCGCGCCTCCTCAGCCTCGTCGGAAGCCGCTCCCTCATCCCGGCCTTCCTCTCCTGAGGGCGGCGGGACGCCGACACTCCCCCGCGCGCGAAGCCGGCGAACGAACTCGAGGCCGGAAAGGTCGACTTCGCCGGTCTTGAGGTCCGGGCGTTTTATGGAAGCCGGCGGCGGTTCCGGCGCCGCCTCCGCCGGAGCCTCGACCTCGGCCTCGGGTGTTCCGGCGACCTCGACCCCCGGCGTCGGGGCCTCGGGTCCGGGTGATAGGACGGGAGGCGCGCTCTCGCCCGCCGGGGTCTGCGCCGAGGGAGCGCGCCTTCGCATGGCGCGCACGAGCTCGAGACCCGAGATGTCGATCTCTCCGGTCAAAAGGTTGGGCCGGTCTCTTGCGGTGATGGCCTCGGGCGCGGCCTCGGAGGGGGGCGCCGAGGGCGCCGACGGAGGCTCGGCAAGCAGGGCGGCGAGCGGCGCCGGCTCGGGCGATGGAACCGGGGGCGTGGCCGTGATGTTCCGGGCTGCCCTCGCCGAGGCACTCCCCCGCAGGGGCTGGCCGCCTGCATCCGCGAGAAGCTGGTTCCAGGAATTCAGCACCTTCACATTGGTCTCGACCACGGCAACGCTCACGCGGGGATCGAAGAGCTTCGGGCCGATCGACACCTTCAAGGACGAGAACCGACGCAGCAGGGCGCTCGTGGTGAAGCTCGCAGCGTCCTCTTTCCCGGCCGCCTCATCGGCGAAGGCCCTCAGGGCGCTTCTGAGGCCAGCCAGTTCGCCCTCATCCACGACCACGGCCGGGGCGCCCCACGACCGCTCGAGCGCCACCACGGCGTCCTCGAGGACCTCGGTGGGGGCGATCTTCCGCTCCGGGCCAATGGGCCCGGCGAGCCGCCTCGTGAGCACGTACTCGTACTTGCTCTGAGACGTGATCGAGAAGGGCAGCAACCGGTGGAGGCGGGCCAGGCTGTCGATGGTTCGATGGTGGAGCGGCGCGTTTTCGCAGGCCCAGCGCACCCGATAGGCCTCGATCGCGACGTCCCGCGAGACCACCCTCTGGCGGCAGGCCTCCAGCAGCACCCAGCTGCGTTCGACCGCATCGAGCGCGTGCTCCACATCGCCATTCCGGAGGGCTTCGCGCCAGTCCCTGAAGACCAGGGCCAGGTCGACGAAGGGATCCGGCCCGTCACCCACGAAGGGCTCGAGTTCGACCACGAAGCGGTACGCTCGCGCCAGGGACAGCCCCAGGGCCACGCGTGACTTGAACCGCTTCTGCAGCGACTCGAGCGCGGCGATCTCGGAGGCTCTCACCATGGGTCTACCGGATCTTCACCACGCGGCCGGACTCGTCGACCTCGTAGATGAAACCGTTGTCGAGGGCCTGCTCCGTCGCCTGAATGATGAACCGGCCCCGAAGGGAGCTGGTGGTCGGCCAGAGGGGCACCATCGAGTAACGGACTCTCGGCGAATCGACGTACAGGTCGTCGACGGTGGCGCCGAAGGCGGCGTGCGCATAACTGTTGAGTTCGTGCAGCCGCGCATAACGCCGGGCCGGGTCCGCCATGGAGGAAGGCGGCAAAGGCACCGGGCTCAGGAAGAAGAGCTGCTGGTCGGCCACCATGGTCTTGAGATTGCCGATCACGGCCCGTTCCGCGGCGAGGCGCCGGGCGGCCAGGAACTGCGGCACCGCGATCGCGGCCAGGATGCCGAGAACGGTGATGACGATGAGGAGTTCCACCAGCGAAAACCCGGCCTCGCGGCCCCGCCCGGTCCGACCCGACGCGAAGACCGCGGGCTTCGCCGAGCCCGGCGCATTCGACACGGCGCGAAGATTCACAACCACCATTCGATTATTCAGAAGACCACCGGATATTCGTTACTTGGGAAGGCTTGGATCTTAGATCCTTCGCTGCTCTCTTTGGAGGTCCATTTCGTGGCTAGACTACGCGGATGAAGTCCTGCGACACATTCTTGCGAATCCTACGGGTGACCGGCGTCACGGTCGCCCTTGTGGTGGGCACGCTCGCTCCCGCGGCCGCGGCCCCCGCGGATCGGGAAGCCGTCCGCGCCTGCTCCCGCCCGGGCGCGGGGTTCTTCTCCCGGGATGCGGCGGGCGTCCCGTCGGGCCTTGAATACGACATCCTCAAGACCTTCGCGGACGCGATGAAGGTCGACCTCGTCATCGACGATGCGCCTTCATTTGATGAGCTTCTGACCCGCGCCGAAGGTGGGCGCTGCCACGTGGCGGCCGCCGGCATCACCGTGACCGAGGAACGGAAGAAGCGCTTCGCTTTCTCGACGCCCTATTTCCCCAACCGCGTGCTGATCGTGCAGAAAGCCCCGACCGCGTTCCTGAAGGCGGACGACCTCAAGGGCCAGCGAATTGCGGTGGTGGGAGGAACCTTCCAGGCGCGCCTGGTCGCGGCGCTGCAGGGCGTGACCGTGGTTAGCGTCAACAACGACGACGCGCTCTTCGACGCGGTGTCCAAGGGTCAGGCCGATGCCCTGGCCTGCGACTCGGCGGTGGTCCTGCATCACCTCGCCCGCCACCCGGAGTTCAGTACCGCGTTTCCCCTCGGCGAACGCTCCTTCTTCGCATTCGCGTTGCCTCTCAAGTCGACTCTTCTGGGCCCGCTCAACGAACACCTCAAGACCCTGGTTCGAACCGGCGACTTCACGAGGATGCTCGCGAAGCATTTCGGCGAAGCCAACGCGGAGTTCCTGGCCTCCGAGATCGCGAACAACGCGCCGAAGCCGTAGCCTCGCCTACCAGTTCGAAGTCCTGTAGTCCTTCAGGAACTTCCCGTAGACGTGCTCGCCGGTGAGAAGCCCTGAGAAGAACGGGTCGCAGACCCGGGCCGCGCCGTCGACGATGTCGAGGGGCGGCGCGAAGTCCAGTTCGGCTTTCTTGCGGTCGGCGTGGATCGCGGGATCCTCGTCGGTGACCCAGCCGGTGTCGACCGCGTTCATGTGAATGCCGTCGTTCACGTAGTCGCGCGACGCGGTGAGGGTCATCATGTTGAGCGCGGCCTTGGCCATGTTGGTGTGCGGATGCTTGTCGGTCTTGGTGCCGCGCGAGAAGATGCCCTCCATCGCCGAGACGTTGACGATGTGCTTGTCGCGGCTGGGCACGCGCAGCATCAGGGGCTTGAGGCGGGCGCAGAGGATGAACGGCGCCACCGCATTCACGAGCTGGACTTCGAGCATCTCCGCGGTGGGCACGTCGGCGAGGGCGAGGCGCCACGTGTTCTGATGCCGCAGGTCGACCTGCTGCAGGTCGGCATCGAGCCGACCCTGGGGGAACAGATCGTCGCGGCGCGTGTCGTCGTCGTATGCGTATCGGATCTGAGACAGCTGCGCGGAAGCCACGACGCCGATGCCGCTGCGTCCGCCGTTCAAGGTCATGAGTCCCGCCCGATCGACCGCGGTCGAGCCCGAGATCGACTTCCCGCCTTCGAGGGCCGCCTTCAGGCTCTCGTGGCTCTTGAGCACCCCGTAGATGTCGGGACCGAAATCGGTGGCCGGCCGCGACTCCGTGGACAGGAGGTCCTCGTAGAACCCGGGCGGACGGCGCACGGTCTGGCAGGCGTTGTTGACGATGATGTCGAGACGGGGAAAGGAGTGCTCGATGAAGCGCGCGAAGATCTCGACGCTCGGGGGATGGCGGAGGTCAAGGCCGTGGACGTGGAGGCGGTGCTTCCACTCCGCGAAGTCGGGCTCGCGCGAATAGCGAAGCGCCGAGTCCTGAGGGAAGCGCGTGGTCGCGACGACCGCAGCACCCGCGCGGAGCATCTTGAGCGAGGTCTGGAATCCGATCTTCACGCGCGAACCGGTCACGAGGCCGACACGGCCCTCGAGCGACGTGGTCTGGAAGCGCTTCTGGTAGTTGAAGTCGCCGCACTCCATGCACATCGAATCGTAGAAGTGATGCAGCCGCGTGAACTCGGTCTTGCAGACGTAGCAGGCGCGAGGCTTCTTCAGTTCGCGAGGCGGTGCGGCCGCGGTGTCGCCCGCGAGAGCGGGCGCCACGAAGACCGCAGCTTCGCGCGCCTGACGAATCCCGGTGACCGCTCGCGATTCCCGGTCCTGCGCTTCCTCACCCAGGCGCCGCACGCGGCGCAGGGTCTTGACGAGGCGCTTCTCCTGATACGACGCCGGGCGCGAGGCCTGGCCGGCCGCGATGAGCAGCGCCTGCCGCATCTCGAGGGGCACCGACGCGAGCACGCCGCGATCAGCGACGATCTTCTGAAGGAGCTCGGTGCAGCGACGCACCTCGTCGAGATCGAGAGCGTCCGCCGCCTCGGGAGGGGAATCGAGGACGGCAGAATCGGGCGAGCGACGGGTCATCAGCCGATGATTCTCTCAGTTGGAGGGCGAAGGCGCGGAACTGCGAACCGATAGTGGCAGGAGGGGGTTGCTTCGTCGGGCCCCGGAACGTCGGCCTCCTCGCAACTCCGGCGCCCGCCCGGAGGGCGGGCGCCTACGGCTTTACCGGCTTGGGGACATCAAACATGATGCCCGCGGCCGCGACCTTCGCGAAGAGCGCGGACGCCTTGGGCAGGAGGGCGTTGACCGACTCGATGACGGTGGCGAGAGCTCTTTCGTTCTCGTCGATGCGCCGCATCTGCGTCTCCGTGGGCCGCATGGTGGCGCCCATGATCTGACCCTTGAGGCCGCCAAGCTGTTGGCGAACATTGCGACGCGCGGCTTCGGGATCGAAACCGCCGCCACCACCCGGCGCGGCGCCGGGAGTCGGGAGTCCGAGGCGCGGACGAACCGCGGCCATGTCCTTCTCGAACTCGTCCACCGCGGTCTTCAACTCGGCGGGGGCGGATGGGCCCTTCACCTTGTCCTTCACCGTGTTGAGCTGCTCGTTGACCGAGAAGAGAGCGTTGTAAGCCTCGTTGGCCTTCCGCCCGAGATCGTGAAGACGAGTCAGCGTATCGAAGCGCGCGCGCAGATCGGCGTCCGAGATGACAACCTCGGGGTCGCCCGTCACAGCAATGCTGGACTTCGCTAGTTCCTTGCCACCCGCGGAGATCGTCAAGGCGTAGGTCCCGGGAAGAACCATCGGCCCGTTGTTGCCGCCGCCGCCGAAACCGCCTCCCCCGCCGCCGCCACCGCCACCCGCCTGAGCACCGCGAACCGCGGCCAGGGGCGTCACGCGAAGGTCCCACGCAACGGTGTTGAGCCCTGCCTTGCCCGCGTCCTTCGTCGCATCACCGGTCAGTTCGCGGACGATCTTGCCGGAGGCATCCGTGATCGTGAGCTTCACGTCCTTCGCGTCCGCCTTCAGCCGGTACGTGATCAGCGTTCCCGCCGGAGGATTCTGGCCGAGGAACTTGAGGTCCCCCTCGAACTCGCGCATGCGTTCCGACGACGGGTTGCGCGTGACGCTCGGCTCGGGCTCGAAGACGAACGCCTCCGCGGCCGCGGTCTTCGCGTGCGTCTGGAACGGCTGCAGGTCGTCGAGGATCCACAGGCTCCGACCGTGGGTGGCGAGAATCATGGCGTTGTCTCGTGGATGCAGTGTGATCTCGTACACCGGAACCGTGGGCAGATTGGCGCGCACGCGCGTCCACGACACCGCGCCGTCGGTGGTCACGAAGAGGCCGGTCTCGGTGCCGAGGTAGAGGACATCGGGATTCTTCAAATCCTCGGTGAGTGTACGAACCACTTCGCCCTTCGGCAGATCGGTCGCGATCGACTTCCACGTGGCGCCGAAGTCCTGGCTCGCGAACACGTAGCCATTGAAGTCGTTGCCGCGGTGGCCATCGAAGGTGACGTAGACCCGGCCTTCCTCGAACCGCGACGGCACCACCTCCGAGACGTAGGTCTCCTTCGGCACGCCGGGGATCTTGTCGGTGACCCGCGTCCACGTCGCGCCCGCGTCCTTCGAGACCGCCACGACGCCGTCATCGGAACCCGAGTAGTACAGACCCGCGCGTTTCGTCGACTCCGCGAAGCTGACAATCGTCCCCCAGGCCGTGACTCCGTCATGCTTCGCGATCTTTGTGTCCTTGCCCTTGACCCCCATGATCTCGCGGTCGTCTCGCTCGATGGCGTTGGTGAGGTCGGGGCTCACCGCCGTCCACGACAAGCCGCGGTCGCTCGATCGAAAGACCATGTTCCCCGCGGCGAACACGGTCTTTGGATCATGGGGAGAGAGCAGCAGCGGCGTGTCCCAGTTCCAGCGATAGGGCTTCTCGCCCTCCTTCGCCTCGGGCCGGATGGTCTGGCGCTCGTTGGTCACGCGATCGATCCGGCCCATGTTGCCGTCCTGCGATTCGGCGTAGATGATCCGCGCGTCGCTCGGGTCGAGGGCGGCCGCGAAACCATCGCCGCCGCTGACGATGAACCACTCGTCGTTCCCGATGCCGTCCTTGTTGCGGATCGCCGAAGGCCCGCACCAGGTGTTG
>Ga0315271_10002924_pt1 | contig 10765 bp, 9 predicted proteins | sample C3_top_MG_FD_204664 | JGI IMG/M metagenome (GOLD analysis project Ga0315271, IMG submission 204664) | Sediment microbial communities from Yellowstone Lake, YNP, Wyoming, USA - C3_top | ecosystem: Environmental > Aquatic > Freshwater > Lake > Sediment | place: USA: Wyoming | collected 2017-08-01
CCTCGCGAATCGAATTCCATGTCAAGTGTTTTTTGCATTTTTAAAAAAAAATTTATCGTGCAGTCTGGGTGTCTTCGATGCCGAGAAAAAGCTGCGAGTGTCTAAACTTCAGTAATAGTGATGTATTTCCAGATATTCAGTATGAAGTGACTTTATATCTAACCAAACAGGGCCATATGGCTGTGTGGAACAGTGTAAGAGATCAAGAAAATTAATTCTTAAAATCCGAGGCCAATATGCGCAGGCCGAGCCGATTCTCTAGCGCTCACTGTCTAATATGGAAACTTGGCTTGGATCATCCATCTGTAGCCCGAATGAATTGCCGGGTTTGATTGCGGCGGTTGATTACACCTGTCGGCAGTCGTGGCGACCTGCTAAAATGGACAAGTTTTTCAGTCAACATAAAACGTCCATGCAAGCAAACAGTAAGCAATCAAACAAAGATTCCATGACGCCGGTTGAGCGGCGCGCCAGCTTGGGCCTCGCCGGAGTTTACGGCCTGCGCATGCTGGGTCTGTTCATCATTCTGCCGATATTCGCGCTGTATGCCGAGCACTTGCCCGGCGGCGAGAGCCATACGCTGATCGGCGTGGCGCTCGGCGCTTACGGCCTGACCCAGGCGATATTGCAAATTCCGGCTGGCTGGTTGTCTGACCGTTACGGGCGCAAGCCGGTGATTTACGCCGGGCTGATTCTGTTTGCCATCGGCAGTTTTATCGCGGCTTCGGCCGACAATATTTACTGGATCATCGCCGGGCGCGTGATACAAGGGGCGGGCGCGATCAATGCGGCGGTGATGGCGCTGACCGCGGATCTGACGCGCGAGGAACACCGCACCAAGGCGATGGCGATGATAGGCATCACCATCGGCATTACTTTCTCGATTTCGCTGGTGCTGTCGCCGCTGCTGTATCAGTACATCGGTGTGCCGGGCATCTTTGCGCTGACCGGTGTGTTGGCGGTGTTGGCGATGGGAGTGGTGGCATGGTGGATACCGAACCCGCTGATTACGCGTTTCCATTCCGAGACCGAGGCCAGCAGCAAGAAGCTGAACGAGGTGCTGCATAACAAGGATTTACTGCGCCTGAATTTTGGCATCTTCTCGCTGCACGCGATCCTGATGTCGGTGTTCATGCAGGTGCCGTTTGTGCTGCGCCAGGACGGCCTGCAGGCGACGGAGCACTGGAAAGTGTATCTGCCGGTGATGCTGATTGCTTTCATGTTGATGGTGCCGCCCATCATCATCGCCGAGAAAAAAGCCAAGATGAAGCAGATATTCATTAGCTCGGTGGCGCTGGCGGCGTTGGCGCAACTGGCGCTGATGCTGTTGCAGCACAGCGTGTGGGGCGTGGCGCTGGCGCTGCTGGTGTTCTTCACCGCGTTTAACGTGCTGGAAGCTACGCTGCCGTCGATGATCAGCAAGATCGCGCCGCTGGCCTCCAAAGGCACGGCCATGGGCGTGTATAGCAGCGTGCAGTTCCTCGGCGCCTTCTTCGGCGCGGCGATGGGCGGCGCGCTGATGCAATACGTTGGCGGCAATGCCGTGTTCGTTTTTGCGATTGTGTTGCTGCTGCTGTGGTTGGCCGTGGCGAGCACGATGCGGCCGCCAGCGGCGGTGAGCACCAAGCTTTATCACCTGAACGACATGACTGATGGCGCGGGGGCGCAATTGCAGCAGCAACTCGCGCAATTGAACGGTGTGCGCGATGTCATGGTGGTGGCGGCGGAAGGTATCGCCTGTCTCAAGGTGGATATGCAGGGTTTTGATGAAGCAGCGGTTGAACAATTAATCAAGGGGGCGTGAAATGTCGGTGAATAAAGTGATACTGGTGGGGCGTCTGGGCAAGGATCCGGAGACGCGTTACATGACCAACGGCGAAGCGGTGACCAACGTCACGCTGGCCACCTCGGAAAACTGGAAAGACAAGAGCGGCGAGAAACAGGAAAAAACCGAGTGGCACAGCCTGGTGTTCTACCGCAAGCTCGCGGAAATCGCCGGCCAATACCTGAAGAAAGGCTCGCAGGTCTATGTCGAAGGCAAGATCCAGACGCGCAAGTGGCAGGACAAGGAAGGCAAGGATCGCTACACCACCGAGATCATCGTGAACGAGATGCAGATGCTGGGCGGGAAAGCCGGTGGCGGCGGTGGTTACGAAGTGATGGACCGGCCAGCCGAAACATCAGCCGCGCCTGCTGCCAGCAAACCCGCGCCGGCCAAGGGTGGCGGCTTCGACAATTTTGACGACGACATTCCGTTCTAGAATCACCTGCGGTCAATCTGCAAGCAAAAGGCCATCTGTCAGACAGATGGCCTTTTGCTTAACCTGATCACTCCTCTGCCATTATTCGTGATCGACCTCGGGAATCTTTACCGACACCCGAGTTCCCGCGCCCGGCATGCTGTCTATAGTGGCTTCCCCGTCTATCATCAATGCGCGTTCCTTGATGCCGAGCAAGCCGAATGAATGCTCTTTGGGCAGGGCCGGGTCAAAGCCGATGCCATCGTCCTTGACCGTCAGGTGCAGCGCTCCGTCGCGCAGCGCCATGATGATATCCGCACGGCTGGCCTGGGCATGCTTGGCCACGTTGTTCAATGATTCCTGGACGATGCGAAACACCGTGGCAGATTGATCCCGGCCAAGCGTGAATTCCTGTTCGGGAAGATCAAGTGAGCATTCGATTTTGGTGTGCTGCTCGAATATTTTCACATAGTCCCTGAGCGCTGCCACCAGTCCGATGTCGTCCAGCAGATTCGGGCGCAGCTGGGTGACAACCTGGCGCACGATGCGAATTCCGCCGGATACCAGCTCCGCAATCTGCGCTGTTTCGGCCGCAAGATGCGGCATGTCGGGCGGCATCTTGGACGCCAGCCAGGCAACCCGCATCTTCATCGCAGCCAGCGTCGCCCCCATTTCATCGTGCAGATTGAGCGCGATCTTTGCCCGTTCATCCGCCCTGGCATTTTCCAGATACAGGGAAAGCCGTTGCAGTTTTGCGTAGGACTCGGCCAGTTTTATTTCGGACTGTTTCAATTCGGAGATGTCCGCCGCGATGCATAGTACGTTGACTGAGTCGTCTGCCAGCAGCAGCGGGCGCTTGGTGGTAAGAAACCAGCGTAACTTGCCATCCGGCATTCGCACGGATTCGGTTGAAGTCACTTCTCGGCGACTCTCAATCACGTCCTGGTCGGTTGAAAGAAATCCCTCTGCCACATTCTTGCCCGGGTTGACGTCGCGATTATTTTTTCCAACCAGGTCTTGTACGGTCATGCCAAAAAAATCCGCAGTAGGCTGGTTCGCCAGCAGGAAATTTCCGGCCATATCCATGACGAAAATCAGGTTCGGATCCATGTCGATCACCTGCCACATCAGATTTTTTTGCTGCCAGAATTCTTGTTCTATTATCGTGCGCGCGCTGATATCGCGCATGATGGCGACAAACAGTCCGCGGTCGTCCTCCCCTTCCTGCACCAGCTGTATCTGCACTTCAACCGGGAAATCGCTGCCGTCGCTGCATCTGAGCAAAGTTTCACAGCGCAGCATTTCTTTCTCGCCACTGATCAGCATGGCGATGGATGTGCTGCAGGCAAGTTCGGGCAGTTGCAGCATCACATCCGGCGCGGACATCTGCAGCAGTTTTTCCTGGCTGTATCCGCTGTACTCGATGGCGCCTTTATTCATATACACAAAGCGCAGCGTATCGGGCGCAAAGATGAAAATCATGTCCAGCGTGCTGTCCAAAATATTGCGCAGGCGTGCCTCTCTTGCTTCGGTCTCCCTGTGTTTGCTAATGTCGGTGAAGCTGATGCGAACCATCGTCGTAGTGCGGCCATTTGTCAGACGCAGGCTATCCAGTTGCACATAAAAGCGCGAGCCGTCACTGCGCTGCAGCTGCAGTTCGCAACTGTGTTTGCCGTCGTGCTGCAGCGTGTGCGTGAAATGCTGATGCCAGTAGTCGCGCTCTTCGGCCGCAACGAGCGCGGCAAAACGGTGCTGGATCAGTTTGCTGCACTCCTCGCCCAGCAGATTGGCACCGGTCAGATTGATTTCTGAGATCAGCGCTTCGCACGTGAGCGTGAGGTAGCCGATGGGCGCAAAGTCATACAGATCCCGGTAGCGGTCGCGGGATTCCTGCAGCTCGAACTGTGTCCGCCGCAGCTCATCGTTCTGCATCTCCAGTTCGATCTGGTGCACCTGCAGTTCGTGCAGCAGCTCCTCGGCTGGGCGCAGCGGGTCTGGTTGTTTGTCTGATTTACTGTTCATGCTTTCTCCTATGTGGAGTGCGGCGACGTGTCGACGCTTAATAAGCGCAGACATGTCTGATATGTCTACTAGCAGCCTGTCTGACTTAAAGGAAATCGGCTGCAAATCCGCCTGGCCGGTGCATATTTCGCCGTTTTTTTGGTCAATAGAATGACTATTGACCTGCAAAATCGGCAAAATCTGCCCTCGCCCAGCCGAATTTTTGCTTCGATTCTTCAAGTCAGACAGGCTGCTAGCCATTCCACTAAGCAATCAAAAGACGATTGCCAAGTGGCTGGTTATGCGCACTCGAAATTACTTTTTAGCTTCTTCCATCGCCAGCAGAATCATTTGCATGCCGCTCTTGCCGACGAGGCGGCCGCATTGAGCATCCTCCTTGGTGCAACACCTGTTCCTTAGCACTTGCAGGAGAAGGTTAAGATGGGGGTATAAATGTTGCGGCAAGTGGCGGAATACATCTGGGAGATTATAAGCATAATTCAACGCTGGCAGCACGCATGCTAAAATTTCCGTATAAGGTGGGCAACTATGAGCAAGGCTTTTATTAAGGAAAATGACGGCGAGGAAGATGCGGCACCGCCGCCGCAGCTCCCGGCCGGACTGAAAAATTACATTACTCCGGCCGGTTATCGACGCCTGCAGGACGAGCTCGACCAGCTATGGAAAGTGGAGCGCCCGGCGCTGGTGACAACCATCACCTGGGCTGCTTCCAACGGTGATCGCTCGGAAAACGGCGACTACATTTACGGCAAGAAACGGCTGCGCGAAATCGACCGGCGCATGCGTTTTTTGTCCAAGCGTCTGGAAGATGCCGCAGTGGTGGATCCGGCACAGCGCGGATTGTGCGATCAGGTTTTTTTCGGTGCGACGGTGACGGTGTGCGGGCAGGATGGCGTAGAGCGCACTTACAGCATCGTCGGCGTGGACGAAGCCGATGCCGGACGCGGGCTGATCAGCTGGGTGTCGCCACTTGCGCGCGCGCTGCTCAAGGCGCGTGCTGACGATGTGGTGCAGCTGCATGTGCCAGGCGGCGTGGAAGAGCTGGAAGTGCTGGCAGTCGCGTATATGCCGATCAGTCTGGGCGATTAACCGAGCGCTTGATTTCTGGGTTTAACCCAAAGTGGGAAACAGGCCGCGCATGCCGCTGGCAATGAATTCCACGGCGATCGCGGCGAGTATCAAACCCATTAGTCGGGTGAATATGTTGATGCCTATCTTGCCCATGCGCCGGGCGACCCACGGTGCAATCAGGAACGTCAGCCAGACGGTCACGCTGAGCAAAATAATTTCCAGTCCCATGATCAGATAATGCTCGATGCCGTGCGCCTTGTGAGCTTCCAGAATCACCGCGCTGATCGAGCCGGGGCCGGCCAGCAGCGGCGTGGACAAGGGCACGATGGCCATCTCTGAACTGGCTTCGCCGTCTGTACTGTCATCCTTGCCGGGAACAGGCTGATAGAGATTGCCATTCAGCATTTTGATAGCCATCAGCATCAGCAGTATGCCGCCCGCCACGCGAAATGAGCTGATGCTGATACCGAAAAATGCAAGCAGCGGTTGGCCTATCAGCAGCGCCGCCAGCAGGATTGCGCACACCGTCAGCGATGCGATGCGGCCGGTGTGCGCGCGCCGGGCTGCCGTCATGCCGGCGGTGAACAGGATGATCACCGGGATGATCCCGATTGGATCGAGGATCGCGAACAGGCTGATAAATATCTTGGTGTATTCGGTGAAATCCAGCATGTCGTTCAGTCCGCGAGTGAGTTCAGGATAGTGGGCAGCTTACAGCCCTGCCCGAATCGTTCGTCATTCCAAGTACAGCAATAGTTAGCCACGGATTGACACAGATAAACACGGATTCAAGCCGCTTTTCATCTGTGTCAATCCGTGTTTATCCGTGGCTAATTAAGGCTGTCAGGGCTTTCATCCACTGCCACTTCGGCTACCTGCGCAACCGGTTTGACCCGTTCCAGCACCGCCGCGAAGAAGGCATCGGTGCTGTGCAGTTGCGGCAGCAGCTGCAGGCATTCGCCAGTTTCCAGCGGAATTTTCTGCTGGGCGAGTATCTCTGCGACGGGGCGCAGCACGAAGTCGGCATGAGTGGCGAGGAAGGCGTCGACGATGGCGCGGTTTTCTTCCGGCAGGAAGCTGCAGGTGGCGTACACCAGACGGCCGCCGGGCTTGAGCAATCTGCTGGCAGAGGCGAGTATCGCGGCCTGCTTCTGTGTAAGTTCGATCAGGCTTTGCGGCGACTGGCGGAACTTGATGTCCGGGTTGCGCCGCAGCGTGCCTACCCCGCTGCATGGGGAATCGACCAGCACGCGGTCTATCTTGCCGGCCAGACGTTTGATCTTGCTGTCGTTCTCGTGTGCGATCAGTTGCGGCTGGATGTTGCTCAGGCCAGAGCGTTTCAGGCGCGGCTTGAGATTGGCCAGGCGTTTTTCAGATACGTCCAGCGCATACAAGCGGCCCTGCGAATTCATCATCGCGCCCAGCATCAGCGTCTTGCCGCCGGCGCCGGCGCAGAAATCCACCACCATGTCGTTGCGCTTGGGCGCGAGCAGGAACCCCAGCAGCTGGCTGCCTTCGTCCTGCACTTCGATCTTGCCGGCCAGAAACAGCGGGTGGCGGGTGAGCGATGGCTTGCCCTTGAGGCGGATGCCGAGCGGGGAGTAGGGCGTGGGCTGCGCATCCATGCCTTCCGCCTGCAGCGCCTGCAGAATTTCGTCGCGGCTGGCGAGCAGGCTGTTGACGCGCAAATCCAGCGCGGCCGGTTGTTGCATCGAGCGGCCCAGCGCGAGGATGGCCTCGTCCGTCATCGTTTGCTGCAATTTTTCCACCAGCCATTGCGGCAGTTCGGCCTGCACCGACAACGGCAGCTCTTCCAGTTTGATGGCCTTCACCTGCCCCAGCCAGTCGGCCTCATCGCGCTTCAGTAACGGGGTGATTTCGCGCAGATTGTAGCCGTCGAACCTGATCCAGTAGGCCAGCGCCATGCGGCGCGGCGTGGACTGGTTGGTGGTTGCAGTCGGGTCGGCGCAGGCGTGTTCCAGAAACAGGCGATGACGCAGCACGCCGAACACGGTCTCCGCCACCAGCGCGCGTTCGTTCGAGCCGATGCGCTCCTGCTGGAAAAAATAGCGCAGCGAAGTGTCGGCGGGATGCTCCAGCGGCAGGATGGTGCGCAGGGCCTGGATGACGAGATCGAGGCGGTATTCGGTGAGTAGCATGTTCGTTGTGTCCTGGTTATTGTTCTGTGTTCTGAAAGCCTAAGTTAGCCACGGATGAACACGGATAAGCACGGATGAAACATTGTATTGGGAAGGGTTGGCATTTCACTCAATCGGTAAAAGTAAAGAGTTGATACAACCCATTGTCCATCTGTGTCAATCCGTGTTCATCTGTGGCTCAATTGCATTTCCTACGTTTATTTATCCCCGATGCGGATATCGGAAATGATTATTTCTTCGGTTGTTGCACCGGAGCCGTCGACCTGGCGGAGTTTCAGCGGCAGTAGGCGGTATTCGATCCCCAGCCATATTTCATAATAGGGGGCGCCCTGCATGTGTATTTTACGCAAATGCAGCGCGCGCAACTCGCCTATCGGCGTGGTGATGGTTTCTTCGCCGCCGATTTCAAATTCGATGTTTTCCAAATGGTCGCCGTCGCTGATCGCAAGCAGGATAATTTCCCTGTTCTTTACCGGCAGCAATGACAGCTGGTAGGTGGCGCTGAGTGCGTCCTGGGCGGCATCAGGCAGAGCAGATTGAGGGCCGTTCAGGAACAGTATTTTTTTCGCTGCCCAGTCGAACGTGGCAAGCCGTTTTTGCGTGCCGCCGGCGGTGATTTTCTCCTCGATGAATGTTTCCGGCTGCAGTCCGTGCTGGTCTAACTTGCCGCGGCTGATCTGCGCGAGCTGGATAAGCTGGCCGCTGCCGGTCAGCTTGCCCAGTCCGGTCGTTTGTCTGACCGATTGCAGCATGTAGTTGTCGCCGTGGATTTCAAGTTGCTGGTGCAGCTCGCCGATCTTGAAAATGCCGCTGCCGTCGTACACGACATAGGCAAGTTGTATCTGGTTAGGAAGCGGGAGTGCCACTACCACTTTTTCCATTTTGTCCGGTGCCTTGTCCGGCGTCGTCTCGGGTGCTGCGGCTGGCGCTTCGGGCGGGGGCGGTGCATCTGGCTTTGCCAGCGGCTGTGCGGGTTTCACCATGACGGGTTTTGCCGGGCTGGGTTTTGCCTGGTCAGGGGGTAGCGCCGGTTGGGGCAGTGCTGCCAGCCTGACGGTGAGCGGCGGCAATTGCACTTTGTTGTGCGTGAATTTAAATTTCGGCAGCCACAGGATGGTGAGGTGCACCAGCGCGGACAACGCGATGGCAACGGCGATGCGGCGGGCAGGTGTGCGTAGTACGGCAATCACGGCTCTAGTTTGAACTGGGTCAATACTTGCGTAAGTTTGTCGCCGTCGGGGTCGGTGATGACCATTTTGCATGGGAAATTGGCATGCTCCAGATCCAGCCAAATTTCTGTCCGACTTTCATTGGGCTTCGACACGCTGGCTACATGCAGCGCCTTGAATGTGCCGAGCGGAACCGTCACGCTGGCGGCGGGCGTGATGCGGTAATTGTAAATATCCAACTTGCTGCCGTTGGTCATATGAAAATCGAGCGCACTGATATTTTGTAGTTGCAGGAACATGAACTGGTACATCGCGCTCAGCCTGTCCTGCGTGTCTGCGGGCAGCGGCTGAGTGTGCTGCCCTGCGTGATCGGTCACCTTGATGCGGCCGCCGGCCCAGTCGAAATCGACGCGCGCATTGCGCTCGGTATCGAGTTCGCGTGTCTGGATAAAAGTGAGCGGGCGCAGGCCTTGCGCGCCCAGCGTGCCTTCGCTGCTGATGCGGATGACTTCCGGCTTGAGCATTGCCAGCAGGCCGAACGGTTTGCTCACGCTTTCGATGCGGTAACGATCCTGCGTGCGGGTATAGGTTTCGCTGATTGTGGCGATTCTGAAGCCGCTCTTGAATATGTCGTAACTGGCCTGAATACGTGCAGGAGATTCTGCGGCCAGCAGCGGTTGCGCGGCAGCGCACAGCAACAGCCAGATGAACAAACGAAAATTGCGCATGGGGCTAATCCAGCGACGGATTGATGAGCGCCGTGCCAGGCTGTTCGATGCGGCTCAGCTGCACCCGGCCATCCGCAGTCAGGCTGAGCGCGCCGTCGCAGAACCAGCGGATGGCCTGCGGAAATATGCGGTGCTCCTCGCGTAGCACGCGCGCCGCCAGCGTGGCCGGTGTGTCGTCCATCAGCACCGGCACCGCCGCCTGGATGATGATGGGGCCGTGATCGAGATCGCCGGTGACGAAATGTATGCTGCAGCCGTGAATTTTTACGCCGTCCTGCAGCGCGCGCGCATGTGTGTGCAGGCCGCCGTAGGCGGGAAGCAACGAAGGGTGGATGTTGATCAGCTGGCCCTGATAACGCTCGACGAAACCAGGCGTGAGTATGCGCATGAAACCGGCCAGCACGACCAGATCGGGCTGGTGTTCGTCTATCGCGCTGGCCAGCGCGGCGTCGAACGAATCGCGGTCGGGATGGTCGCGGTGTGCCACGATTTGCGTGGCGATGCCATGCGCCTCGGCGATCGCCAGGCCGCCCGCATCGGCGCGATTGCTGATCACCGCGGCGATGCGGCAGGGCAGACTTGCTTCCAGCAGCGCCTGCAGATTGCTGCCGCGGCCGGAAATCAGGATGACGATGGATTTCATGCCCGGCTCAGCGCACCTGTGTCTGGTGTTCGTCGCCGTTACGCGCGCGGATGGTGCCGATGCGGTATGCGGTCTCGCCTGCGGCCTGCAGCTGTGCGATTGCCGCAGCCGCATCCTGTTCGGACACGATCACCACCATGCCGATGCCGCAATTGAAGGTGCGATACATTTCCTGCTGCGCCACATTTCCCTGCTCACGCAGCCAGCCGAACAGTTTGGGCATCTGCCAGCTGCTGCCGTCTATATCCGCGACCACGTTCTGCGGCAGCACGCGCGGCACGTTCTCGGTGATGCCGCCGCCGGTGATATGCGCCATGCCTTTCACCGTGAGGCTCTGCATCAGCGCCAGCAGCGGCTTCACGTAGATGCGCGTGGGTGCCATGATGCAGTCGGCCAGCGTGCGCTCTCCGTCAAACTTTGCATTCAGGTCGGGCTGGCTGCGCTCGATAATTTTTCGCACCAGCGAGTAACCGTTGGAGTGCGCGCCGTTGGAGGCCAGTCCCAGCACCACGTCGCCGGGCTTGATGTCGGCGCCGGTGATGATGTTGGCTTTTTCCACCACGCCCACCGCGAAACCGGCCAGGTCGTATTCGCCCACCGGATACATGCCCGGCATTTCCGCGGTCTCGCCACCGATCAGCGCGCAGCCTGCCTGTTCGCAGCCTGCCGCAATACCCTTGATGACTTCGGTGGCGGCATCCACGTCCAGCTTGCCGCAGGCGAAATAGTCGAG
>Ga0315271_10002926_pt1 | contig 10759 bp, 12 predicted proteins | sample C3_top_MG_FD_204664 | JGI IMG/M metagenome (GOLD analysis project Ga0315271, IMG submission 204664) | Sediment microbial communities from Yellowstone Lake, YNP, Wyoming, USA - C3_top | ecosystem: Environmental > Aquatic > Freshwater > Lake > Sediment | place: USA: Wyoming | collected 2017-08-01
TCTTGCGCCCGCCGCCAACGGCAGCATGGACGACACGATTGGCGAGGTCCTCAGGGAAAGTTGGGCGGCAAAGGTTCCCGCCGGTCCGCCCCGGTTTCGCTCGGCCAAAAAACAAAGGCTGGCGGCGATCATCCGTGCCAAAAAACTGCATAATTGACAGCGGCCCGCTGGCCGCATTGCTCGACCCGCGCGAAGAGCACCATGTTTGGGCGCGGGAAACCCTCGCCCGCCAGCCCTTGCCGTGGCTCACCTGCGAGGCCGTCGTGTCCGAAGCGTTGTTTCTCCTGCACGCGCCGCACGCGCGCGCGCTCGACCAGCTTTTGCGGCGGGGCCACTTGCGCGTGGCGTTCGATCTGGCCGACGAGTTGCTCCCGGTGCTCGACTTGCGGGCCAAATACGCCGATGTCCCCATGAGCCTGGCCGATGCCTGCCTGGTGCGTATGAGTGAAACGCTGCCCGACCCCGTGGTGCTGACCACCGATGCCGATTTCAAAATCTACCGCCGCCACAGCCGGCAGGTCGTGCCCTGCTTGCTGCCATGAATCGAATCCTGAAAGAACCTTTGCGCCACTTTCTCCTGCCGGGAGCGGCGGTGTCATGGTTGAGGTAACTAAAGCGGCACTTCAGGAAACTCAGCCGTGAAATCCCTCAAGCAACTGGACGTCACGCCGGGGGGTCACCGAGGACACGGAGAGCTTACTGAGAACACCGAGGAAGGTCTGCTCGGAACGCAGTACTCTCGGGTTGGGCCTCAGTGACCTCGGTGTCGTAACGGATCGGGCAACCGCCTTTCAACTCAATCACCAGCCATCCATACGATTGCCTCACTAATTATTAGTGGCCATTAGTGGCCATTAGTGGTTCAAACTGCCTTGGTCCTAATCCGGGGCCATCCGTGCAATCCGTGGCCAAACTCTCCTGGAAAATCTCGATCCAATTCAAAACCCAACCATGAAAACCAAACTGATTTTCCTCCTCGCGCTGGCCCTCGGGCTGGCGCTCCCCGGCTGCAAGAGCCCGCCGCCACCGCCGGAAGTCGCCGCCCAGAAATTGACCGTGCAGCTGCGCGACGCCGTCACCGAAAACGTCGCCGATGCCGGCCGTAAGGACCAGATGCTCGCCCTCGTCGGGCAGCTGGACACGGTCCAGGTTGACTACAACGCGAACGTCGCGGCCTTTGTCGCCTCATACAAGCAGTTGAACACCGGTTACGACACGCCCCGCGCCGCGTTCGACGACCTGTTCAAGGGCTATGATGCGCAGCGGATCGCGTCGCGCGACCGTTTCCTCGCCGTGCACTTCCAGCTCACCGCCCTCGCCACCGCCGCCGAGTGGAAGAAACTCGGCAAGGTGGAAAAGAAAATCTACCAGGAACTGCTGAAGCCCCGCGCGCAGCAGGAGGAGGACGCGTCATGATCATCTTAATTCTCTTCCTGTTCGGCGGCGGCGGTGCGTTCACCATCCTCACCTCCGTGCAGGGCCACACCCCCAAGGAAATCACGAAGGTCATCAAAAAAGAAGTCGTCGACGAGCGCCGGCAGGACGCGGCCCTCGCCGCGGTGAAAGACTGGGGCAAGGCCGACAAGGCGCAGGACAAGGCGCTGGCCAAGGCCCGCAAGGGGCTGTTGAAGCTCGTGACCCAGGACGACGCCAAACTCAGCGATACGACGGAATTCACCGCGCAGATCGACGCCGCCATCCACGAGACGGACAAAAACTTCCTCGACATGCGCTTCGCCCTGAAGGCCCAGCTGACGAAAGCCGAGTGGGACGCCGCGGTGGTGCGGTTGAACAAGTGAAAGGGTGATCAATTATCCGGAGCAAGGCAGTTTTTCTCTCCAAGGAACATTTCCGCAATCAAGGTGGAACGCGTTGCCCTCAACGCGTTGAAGGACTTTCGCGGCGGGGAAAGCGTCTTGAGGGCAAGCCGCTCCACCTTCGGCTGCGTCGTTCCGGAAAGCCTGACTTATGCCAATTACTAATCGTGTTCGGACTATAGCCCAAGTGCCTCAGGGTAGGGCGGAGCGGCCCGCGCCGCCGCGGCGCACCGGGCCGGTGCGCCCTACCGGCGCTACCGCGCCAAAGTCGCAAAGCGTAGGGTAATTGGTATTATGCTCAGGGCCGTTGAGGGCAACGGCCCCTTCCCAGCGTCCAAATATCACTAGCCGTCGGTCTCACTCGTCGTTCAGATCGTCGTCTTTCCAATACTTGGTGCCATTGAGGGTGGCCTGCAGGGCGAGACCGGTTTCCGTCATCTGGATCACCTCAACCCCTTCGCTGAGGTTGGCGGCGCGGGCCGCGGCCCCGCCTTTTTCACCGGATTTGGCCGCCGCATCCGCCTCCGCCCCGAAGTCCCAGCCCTTCTCCAGGAAAGCATCCAGCTTGGCTTGGTTGTTGAAAATGAAGATCCCGCGAAAATCCTTCACCCCGAGGCCTAGGCCTACCCCGGCCTGCCCCATTTTCATGTAGGTGCGCTTGCCCTTTTTGTCCTCCACGACGCCGTTGCCGCCCCCGGCGGAGACAAAAAATAAATTCACGCCGACATTGGAGAAAACGCCGTAAGCCAGGCTGCTTTCGATCCGCTTTTGGGCCCCCGGATCCGTCTCGTAGAGCTTTTCGAGAACCTCTTCCCGCATCGCGAGGATCTTGTCGCGCTTCTTCTCGGTCTTGGACTTGGCAAAAGCGGGGCCCGCAATCACCAAAGAAAAAACGACCAGCAACCAGGCGAGACGGGTGAAAAGTTTCATGGCCCCAGCAAAGCCTGCCCCTCCGGCGGCTTCAATGGTATTATGCCAATGTCACCTCGGTTTTTGACTTTGGCGCAGCAGCGCCGGTAGGGGCGGTTGCCCCCAACCGCCTTCCGGGGGACACAGGCCGTTGAGGGCAACGGCCCCTACCTAAATTCAAAGAGACGTTGGTACTATGCCCCCGCCATCGGCCAATCCGGGGCCGGGGACAATTCCTCCATTGCCTCTTGGGAAATTCCCGAAAAGTCTGTCCCGAAATGAAGTCCAACTATTTCCTGCTCGCACTCGCGCTGCTCGGGGTGGCCCGAAGCTTCGGCCAGGAGCTGGAGCCCGGCGCCTATGCGCCCTCACCCGTGGGGATGAACATCGCCGTCGTGGCCATGGTGTACAACACCGGCGAGCTGGCCTTTGATCCGTCCGGACCGATTGACAACGCGCATGCGGACATCTGGGTCACGGCCCTCGCCTATGTGCGCACGCTGCCGGTGGCCGGCCGGTCAGCCAGCCTGAGTCTCGCCCTGCCGTATGCCCGCGGCCCCTTGGAAGGTGATTTTCTCGGGGAGCGCCAGAACATCACCCGCTCCGGCCTGGCCGATCCGCGGCTGCGCTTCGCCGTCAATCTGATCGGTGGACCGGCCTTGGCTCCGCGCGAGTTTGTGTCGACGCCGCCGGCGCCGACCACGCTCGGGGCCAGCTTCGTGGTGTCGCCCCCGCTCGGCCAGTACGACTCCGCCAAGCTCATTAACATCGGCACCAACCGCTGGGCGTTCAAACCCGAGCTCGGGCTCCGCCACACGATGGGCAAATGGACCGTGGAAGCCGACGCCGGCGTCTGGCTCTACACGGACAACAACGAATTCTACAAAGGGGGCCGGCGCGAGCAGGCCCCGCTGGGCTCGTTCCAATGGCACGTCATCCACACCTTCAAGCCCCGCTGCTGGCTGGCCTTCGATGCGAACTACTACACCGGCGGCCGCAGCACGGTGAACGGCAAGGAGAGCCAGGATTTGCAGCACAATTCCCGCGTCGGCCTGACGTTGGCCTGGCCGATCGACCAGCAGCATTCGCTCAAGCTTTCCTTCAACCGCGGTGCCTTCACCAACATCGGGGCCAATTTCAATTCCTTCGGCGTGGCCTGGCAATACGTGTGGCGGTAACGCCGGCCGAATGAACTCAAGCCCCATGAACTGTTCAAGCAACGCGAGCTCTATCCCGGAAGTTCATTCGGGTGGAACGCGGCCTCCGGACGCGTTTTCTTCTTCGCGCATGTTTCGAACCCGTCCGGAGGCCGGGTTCCACCAGTCAGGGCTGGCGCGTCTTATCGCCGTGGGACTGCTAGCCCTCCTCCTCAGCGGCTGCTCGCTGCTGTCGGTCAAGGTCGGCAGTGACCCGATGCCGCCGCGGGATCTGAAGCTGCGGCTGCAGACCCGGGAATTCGCCGCGGCGTTTTCCACCCAGGTGGTCGGCACGGCCGACACCATCGGGGCCCGGAGCAACGATCCCCTGGTCCGGGCCAACGCCATCCGGTGGAAACTGGGGGCGACGGCGGCGGTGCAACAATCCGCCTTGCGCACCGACGCGATGCTGGCGCTGGTCGATACCTGGGTGCTCGCCCGGCAGATGAAGGATTTCTTCGCCGGCCGCGACGGCGAGCCGGCGGCGCTCGGCCCCGACACGCCCCTGGCGGCGCAGACCGCCGCCCAGCTCGAGCGGGAGATTGCCACGGTCGCCGGCACGTTGCTCACCGCCCAGGAATTGAAAGGGGTATCATCTTTTGTGGAAGATCACTGTGCGAAGTATCGTCTGAAGAACTTCGCGTTCGAGCGTGAACCGGTCGCCCTGTCCTGGCTCAAGCAGGAAAGCCCCTCGGCCGCAAAGTCCACGGGCAGCATGGCCGAGGCGATCACCGATCTCTCGGACCGGGTGGGCACCGTCAGCCAGCAAATTCCCTTGGAAGTGCGCTGGCGCATCGATCTCGAACGCCAGGAGTTCGACCTGACTTCCGCTGACTTCAAACGATTTTCCGCGGGAGCGGACTCGGCGTTGCAGAGTTTTGCCAAGCTCGCCGAGAACGCCACCTTGGCGACCAAAGCCGCGAACGATCTCGCGGTGACACTCGCGCCCGAGTTCGAGCGATTCGACCAGCGGTGGGTCGCAACCTTGGCGACACTGAAGACGGAGCGGGAGGCGGTGCTGGCGGCCGTACAAATCGAGCGGGCGGCCGTCGTGGCGTCGCTGGTCGCCCAGCGCGAGTCCCTGGTGCGTGATTTCGCCCGGGAACGGGCGGAAATCACCGCCGCCGCCGAGCAGATGACCCAGCGCGCCATCGCGCAAGCCGGGCAGGAGGCGCGAGCCTTCGTGCGCACCGTACTGCTCTTCGGCAGCCTGCTCGCGTTCATCGTTCTCGGTTTGCCGTTCTTCGCGGGTTATTGGGTCGGGCGCACGAGCAAGCGCGGCGTTCCGCCACCGTCCGGCGCGGGAGTAAAATGACGCAAGGCTGCCGAAAATTTCAACAGGAGGAAGCAGCGAGAGCAGAGCTCGAACCGGTAGGCGGGCTCGCAACTGTAGCCGGGGTCGCTGACCCCGGCAGGACGACCGACTCCGTTCCCAATCCTGCGAGACACCGGCCTCACCGAGGCCGGCTACAGCCAATCACTGCATATCATAAGGTCTTCTCCGCTCCCTCTGCTTCCTCCTGTTCAAAAATGAATCTTTCTACCCCATGAATCCCATCATCTATGGCCTGCTCTTTGCTGGCGGATTATTTGTCGGCATGCTGGTGTGCCTTGAGGCCGGCCGGCGCATCGGCAACCGGCGGCTGGCCCGCGACCCGGAAGGCGCGCGGCACGGCGTCGGGGCGGTCGAAGGGGCCGTGTTCGGCCTGATGGGATTGCTGCTCGCGTTTACTTTTTCGGGCGCGGCGGAGCGTTTCAATGCCCGGCGGCTGATGGTGGTCGAAGAGGCCAACGATATCGGCACCGCCTGGCTGCGGCTCGACCTGGTGCCGGCCCCCGCCGCAACCGGCCTGCGCGAGCAATTCCGGCACTATCTCGATTCACGCCTCGAAACCTATCGCTTGTTGACTGATATCGCGGCGGCCCACGCGGAGCTCGCGCACTCCGTCCAACTGCAGGGCGAAATCTGGAACGCGGCCGTGGCGGCGTGCCGGGACGCGGGTTCACCGGCCGCGCCCATGCTGCTGTTGCCGGCGTTGAATGCGATGTTCGACATCACCACGACGCGGATCGAGGCCATGAAAAATCACCCGCCCGCCGTCATCTTCGCCATGCTCGGGGGCCTTTCACTGGCTTCCGCGCTGCTCGCCGGCTACGGCATGGCCGGCAGCAAGTCATCCAGCTGGGTACACTGTGTCGGATTCGCCGCGGTTGTGGCCGTCACGTCGTATGTGATCATCGACCTGGAATATCCCCGGCTCGGCTTCATTCGCGTCGATGACGCCGACTCCGTGATGGTTGACCTGCGTGCGAGCATGAACCATTGATGAACGGATCACGGGAAATTAATCCCCGCTCCAGAATTTTTTACGCCACCATCATGAAAACAAAACACCCATTGCTCGCTGCGCTTTCCGCGCTGCTCTTCGCCCTCCCGCTCATTGCCGCGGACCCTCCGGCGGCGCCGGCCGCCGCGCCCGCTCCGGCGGCGCCCTACCTCGACCCCGACGCCACCCGTCTGCTGCAGGCGGCCAGCGCCCAGCTCACCGCCGCCAAGGCCTTCTCCTTCAAGGCGGAGATCTGGGAGGATGCCGTGGTGCTCGGCCACAAGGTCACCACGACCCGCACCGTGGAAACGAAACTGCGCCGGCCGGACCGCCTGCAGATCGAGGTCCATTCCCCGAAGCGCAGCCGGGGTTTCTGGTATGACGGCAAATCGCTCACGCTGCTCAGCCGGCCCGAAAATCTTTACGGCACGGTCGCCGTGCCGGATACCATCGACAAGGTCATCGACGCCGCCAACGACCAGTTCGGCCTCAATCTGCCGCTGGAGGACCTGTTGGTCAGCGACCCCTACGCGAGTGCGATGGAACGGGTCAAGGGCAGCGTGTATTTCGGCAAGGTCACGATCCTCGGCACTCCGTGCCAGCACCTCGCGGTCAGCTCCGACGTCGTGGACTGGCAGCTTTGGATCGAGGACGGCGCCAAGCCGCTGATCAAGAAACTGGTCATCACCTACAAGCAGGAGGCCACCGCCCCGCAATTCACCGCGATCTTCTCCGAATGGAAACTTTCCGGCGAACTCGCGGACCAGACCTTCGCCTTCACGCCCCCCAAGGACGCCGCCAAGATCGAAGTCCTGCCGGCCGCCGACGAATAATCCACGATCCAACCTCCTGTCCCAACCCATCAGTCCATGAAAACAATTTCCCACTCAACCCACCGGGGGATGCAGCTCTTCACCGTCTCCCTGCTCGCGCTCACGCTCACCACGCCGGTCTGGGCCGACCGCGGCGGCGCCCGCTCCAGCGGCCGCAATGCGAGCCGCGGCAGCAGCCGCAACGTCGGGCAAAACAACAACACCAATATCAACCGGAACAACAACACCAACATCAACCGGAACACCAATGTGAACGTGAACCGGCACGTCGACGTGGACGTGCACCACTACGGCGGCGGTTACTATCACAACGACAACTTCTGGGGCGGCGTCGCGACCGGCTTGTTTATTGGCGCGGTCCTCACGGCGCCGCCGCCCGTGCACACGACGGTGGTGTATTCGAACACCACCTACCTGGTGTCGGACGAGGTCTATTACCAGCAAAGCGGCTCCGGCTACGTCGTGGTGAATCCGCCCCCCGGCGTGATGGTCACCGCCCTGCCGCCCGGGGCGACGCAAACCGCCATCAACGGGGTGGTCTACTACCAGTCCAGCGGCATGTATTACCGCCCCGCCATCCAGAACGGCGTGACGGTTTACACGACGGTGGTGTTCTGAGCGGAGCCAGGCAGCAGAAATATATTCTCGAATGAATTCCCGCTCACCAATCAGTGTGTAGGGCCGGCGCTTGTCGCCGTGCCGTCGTTCGCTCGCGAAACGGTCCGCCGACTAGCGGCGACCCTACATTCAATTGCATGATCCCGGCTGAGGCGGAGCCAGGCAGCCTCAGCCGCAACCGGCGTCTGGCCCGCGCCGGGAAGGAACCGGGCTGGAGGGCTTTATGCCCTGATTCCATTCGGACGCTGGTAGCGGCGGGCGGCCTTTGCCGGGCGACGGCCCGGACAAACGCCCCGGCGAAGGCCGGTGGACGATCCCTGGAACGCCAGCAGGTGTTAACGGGGCATACCGGGTTTGCTGCAGCAAACAACGGTGCGCCTGCCGGGTTCGGCAGCGATCGCCAACCCCACGGTAACAGAATTGACCTGTCCCTAACAAATTGACCTGTCCCTATCACCGAATTGACCTGTCCCTATCACCCCCTATCACCCCTTAATTCCGCAGAAGGATTGGCCACCAACAGCGCAAAAAACACAAAAGCAGAAAGTTGGGACACAGACGTTGAGTCGGGATAGTCACCTCGCAGGTGTTGACATCGAAATGCCAGCAAATCTGCTTTTCGCTCTGGGTGCTTCGCGACCTCCGCGTTTCAACCGAGTTATTTTCGGATAAAACGAGCACTTGCGATCCCCGCGCTTTGTTGGATATTGCAGTCGAAACCCTCCGAACCCGTCCTATGGAAAATCATTTCACCCCGATGGAAGAAAGCCGCAGCCAGCTCGCCCGCGAACGCCTCATGGCCGACCTGGCCGCCATGGCTGCCGATGCCGAGGCGTTGCTCCAGGCCACGGCCGATGATGCGGGCGACAAGGCGAAGGAGACCCGCGCCCGGATCACCGCCTCGCTCGAAAAAGCCAAGGCCACCTGTCAGGAATACAAGGCGGAGCAGATCGATGCCGCCAAGGCGGCCTTGGGCAAGGCGGATGAGACCATTCGCGCCCACCCCTATCAATCGATCGGCATCGCGTTTGGCGTCGGCCTGTTGGTCGGCGCGCTGCTGCGGAGGAAATAAGCGGCATGTTTGAAGCTGAGCCGGACTCCCCCGGGTTCATGGATTCCCTGCGCCGGCTGGGCAGCTCGCTGACCGGGCTCCTGCACACCCGGGCGGAATTGTTTGCCGTCGAATTGCAGGAGGAGAAGCTTCGCGCCATCCGCCTGGTCATCTGGGTGTCGGTGGCCGCCGCCCTCGGCGTAGCGGGCATTTTTGTCGCCATCGCCGCGCTGGCGGTGTGGCTGTGGACCTGGGCCGGCTATTGGGGCCTGGGCGGGCTTGCGGGGGGCACGCTCGGCTTGGCGGCGATTATTCTGTGGCTGATCCATCACCGCATCACGCAGGGGCCCGGACCTTTCGCGGGGACAGTGGCGGAGTTTAAGAAAGACGCCGAATCCCTCGGCCCGAAAAAATGAGAAAGCCGACCACCGAAGGCGAGGTAACCACTAATGAGATTCGCCAACTGGCGAATCTTTTGGGCACCCCTACGACTAATCGTCTTCGGAGTATGCTTCGGGGGTCTGCTAATCGCAGACTGGAGCTTGGGACTGGCGTATCGCATCGAACGATCAGCCTGCGATCAGCAGGCCCCCGGAGCCCATCAGCGGAGGCGATCAGCCGCAGCACACTTTCAAGGATGCATCGGTTGATGAATCCATTAGTGGCTAAGAATCTCAGGGTGGTTGATTCGCCCCAGAGGGTGGAACCACTAATCCACCCTGATAGCACGCTAATGATTAGTGGCCGCTACAAATGGTGGAACGCGGCCTCTGGACGCGTTTCTGTAGATGCGCACATCCGAAAACGCGTCCGGAGGCCGCGTTCCACCATTTCAAACTGCTCTGGTCTGAATCCGCTTGGTCAGTTGGCGGGTGGTTCGAGTCGAAACCGGCACCCATGAACGACCTCGCCGACCGCAAACGCCTGCTCATCGCGCAAGCCGGCCTGCACCGCGAGCTCATCGCGCGGGAGTGCCAGCGACTGCTGCCGCCCGTGGACCTCGCCCAGGATCTCGCCCTGGGCTTCGTGCAACGGAACCGTTGGTGGCTGCTGGGTGGCGCCGCCGTCGGCGGAGTCCTGCTCCCTGCGAAATGGCGGGGGCTGCTGGGCCTGCTGCCCCTGGTTCCGGGTCTGCTCCGTTCATTTCGCCAATAGGCCACCCTCCGGCCAATCCACTCCTTTGATTCTACGCAATGCCATGAAAATCTCCCTCCCGCAAATCTGGCTCCCGGCCAAGGCAATCGCCCTCGTCGCCGCGCTCGGCCTCACCCTGGCCATTGCGCCTCACGGGAGCGCGGCGACGAGCGCCGCCGACGATGCCAACACCGAGCCGCGCAGCGGCGAATACCGCGTCACGGTGTTTCCCTATCATCGGATCAACGATGAGTTCACCGGGTTCGGCTATCTCGGCTACGTCTCCAATCCGGACAAGGACTACCAGACGGCCTATCTCGGCTACGGGGCGAGTTATACGCCCAGTCCGACGGTCCAGTGGTGGGCCGGGTTGGTGAGCACCTATACGAACAACCTCGCGAGCGCGGACAAGCTGGAGTTGCGGCCCTTTGTCGGCCTGAAAAATCTCATCCCGAACAAAATCAAGTGGAACATCTATAACTACGCCCGCTGGGAATATCGCGGCATTCAGGACCGCACGAGCGGGGACTGGGTCCGCTATTCCCGGTTCCGTGACCGCTTTGGCGTCGAGTTTCCCCTGGCTTCGGGCGAACAGGCCTGGAAGCCCGGGACCTGGTATGGGCTGGCGGACGCCGAGGTGATGTACCGCTTCGACAAGAGCCAGGTTGATCCGTGCCGCCTGCGCGCCGGCATCGCCTACATCTTCAGCAATCGCGTGCGGGCGGAATTCATCTACCACGCCCAATGGACCCGGCCCGGGGGCGGCGATCTCAAATTCACCGACAATATTTTCCGGCTGAACATCAAGGTCGCAATGACCAAGGGCCGGCTGCTCGACCGGCTGATCAACCCCGGCCTCGACTCCGGTCTCGAT
>Ga0315271_10002927_pt1 | contig 10759 bp, 9 predicted proteins | sample C3_top_MG_FD_204664 | JGI IMG/M metagenome (GOLD analysis project Ga0315271, IMG submission 204664) | Sediment microbial communities from Yellowstone Lake, YNP, Wyoming, USA - C3_top | ecosystem: Environmental > Aquatic > Freshwater > Lake > Sediment | place: USA: Wyoming | collected 2017-08-01
TGTCGGCTGCCCTTGAGAGCATCCTGTCGCAGGAGGAGGTCGCGCTGGAGTTCATCGTTGTCGACGATGGCTCTACGGATGGTTGCGCCGCGCTCCTCGACGAAGCCGCGCGCAAGGATCCGCGCCTGAAGATTGTACACAAGAAGAACGAGGGCTTGACCCGTGCGCTGATTAAAGGCTGCGCCCTGGCCTCCGCTCCATGGATCGCGCGCCAGGACGCCGACGATATTTCGCGGCCCGGCAGGCTGAAGGCGCAGCTGGATCGAGCCCGTCAGACGGATGCGCCGGTACTGGTCGGCTGTGGTGCGCGCATCTGCTCGCCCGCTGGCGAGACGTTGATGGAAATCCATCCCCCAACAGAAGCCACCGCCGCAAGGCGTCGCGTCTTGGAAGAGGGCCAGGCCATTTCCCCCCATGGCTCCATCCTGTTCAGCCGCGTCGCGTATGCGGAGTGCGGCGGCTATCGCGAGGTGTTCTATTACGCACAGGATATCGATCTAACCACGCGCCTGGCCGAGCAGGGGCCGGTCTCCGCCGTGCCGAAGTTACTGTACGAGTATCGCTATTCTCCATCCGCCCTCTCCGGCATCCACGGGCGCTTCCAGCGCGAGTTCTATCGCTTGATCCGCAACGGACACTCGCTTCGGAGCCGGGGAATGTCCGAGCAGGTTCTCCTGGAAGAAGCCGAACGGGTTCGGCAGGAGTGCCTGCGACAGCGGGGTCGAGCTCGGGGTCCCTCCTTTGAAGGACTGTATTTTATCGGGACCTGCCTGCTAACCCCCCAACCAGGGCGCGCCGCTGCATATTTCCGGCAAGCGTTGGGGATCCATCCGTGGTCCACCAAAGCCCTTCTGCGCTGGGGACAGGCGCTGTGGCGCTACCGTATGGGAAGACAAGCATGAGGCGGCCCGTCTATGATCCGGCATGGCCGGGCGCCTGGAAGGCCTTGTATGCCCATGACGTGCAGGAAATGTGGGATGCCTTGATCGCTCCGCATGTGTACAATATGTACCACGATGAACTCGACCGCTACTTCCAGATCGCCGGGCGCACTCCGTTGCGGATCCTGGATGTCGGCTGCGCGCAAGGCACCTTGGCGTTGCTCCTCGCGGAGGCGGGGCACCACGTCACCGCCGTGGACCTGCGTTCAGAGTTTTTGGACTACGCCCGCACCCGATATGAAAAAGGCGACATCTGTTTTGTGCAAGGCAACGCAATGGAACTGGGCTTGTCGGGTCCGTTCGACCTGATCTTCGCGAACCAGATCCTTGAGCATCTGGTCCATCCCGTTGAATTGATCCGGGGCCTCACCGGGTTTCTAACACCGGGCGGACGTCTGGTGACCACCACGCCCAACGGAGGGTATCTTAAATCCAAGTTGCCGCTCTACCGCGAGCTAGGCGATCCAGCTCAATACGAAGACCGCCAGTTCTTTCCGGACGGCGATGGCCATTTCTTCGCCTATTCCCCGGAGGAGTTGCAGACGATCTTCTCTGAGGCAGGGCTTGTCCAAGTCCGTGTCGACCCGTACGATTCACCGTGGATCACCGGTCATATGAAATTCAGATATCTGCATGGAAAAGTGCCCGTCGGACTGTTGCGCTTGCTCGACCGAGTCGTGCTTGGCCTTCCCGGATTCCGGTGGCGAATGGCCTATCAGCTGATGGCCAGCGGGAAAATACCGCTATGAATGTATTCTTGGAAACGATCGCAGACCGGTTTCGGGCCGGATGGTTGCGGATGCGCGGCGCGGAATTGGGCCCGAAGGTCCGCATCGGGCCGCGCTGCCGGGTGACCCGTCCTTCGGGCGTGAAGTTGGGCGAACGAGTTTGGTTCGAAGCCGACGTTTGGCTGAAGCTGACGAGCCCCGCCGCGCACGTGTCGGCCGGGGACTTCACTTTTTTTGCGCGGAATTGCCATGTGAATGCGATCCAACGAATCACCATCGGTGCGCACACCTTGTTCGGACCTGGCTGCGTGATCATAGACCATAACCACGGCATTCGCCCCGACCTGCGCATCGACGAGCAACCTTGCGTCGCCCGCCCGATCCATATCGGCAGCGATGTCTGGTGCGGTGCCGGCGCGGTCATTCTCCCGGGCGTGACCATCGGCGATGGCGCTGTGATCGGATCGCAGGCCGTGGTGACGCGCGACGTGCCGCCTTTAGCCGTGGTTGCGGGTAATCCCGCGCGTGTCCTCCGCATGCGGAGCGAGGCGGCCCGTGCCGATTGATGCACGTCAGATCAGCGTGGTCATCCCTACCTATCGGCGCGGGGAGATCCTGCTGCGAACGCTGGAACTGCTTTTCCGGCTTGAGCCGCCGCCGGAGGAACTCCTCGTGGTGGACCAGACGGAAGAACATCCGCCCGAGGTGGAGCGAAAACTTCAACAATGGGAGACCCAAGGCCGTATCCGACTCTTCCGGTTTTCTCCGCCATCGATTCCCCGCGCGATGAACACGGGGCTGCTCGAGGCAAAAGGGGCCGTGGCGCTTTTCTTGGACGACGATATCGTACCTGCGTCGGATCTGGTCACGGCCCATGCGGCGCGGCAGGATGGCGCGTATGCGGCGGTCTGCGGACAGGTGCTCCAGCCAGGCGAATTCCCCGATCCGGAAGCGAACCGGGTGCGCAGCGAAGGATTTCGTGCTGATCTCCATTTCCATTTTTGCGGAACGGAGCCCGCGGAACTTCACAACGTTATGGCAGGCAATCTATCGGTGTCGCGTTCGGCGGCTCTGGCCATCGGCGGGTTCGACGAGCAGTTCATCGGATCTGCCTATCGCTTCGAAACGGATTTCGCGCGGCGGCTGGGGGTGGCGGGGCATCGCATCCTGTTCGCGCCCGAGGCGTCTGTCCGCCATTTACGTCTCTCCACAGGTGGCACACGGAGCCAGGGGGATCATCTGAGCCGACCCTCCCCCTTGCATTCGGTTGGCGACTACTACTTCGCGCTTCGCCATTTGCACGGCACCGAACGCGCGGCCTATCTGACGCGCCGGCTTCTCCGGGAAACGGTCAATCGTTTCACTCTGTGCCACCCCGGGATGCTGCCCAAAAAACTAGGTAGCGAACTCCAGGCTTGGATGTTGGCCCGGCGACTGAATCGAGAGGGTTCACGCCTGATTCGGACGAAATGACGCCATGCCCATAAACCCCGCCAAAACAAAGGCTTTCTACGACGCCCAACGCAATGGCGGCAGGGGGCTTTCCCATTGCGCGCCAGCGGCTTTTCGTTCGCGCGGCGACGAGGTTCGGTCGTATCCGGATCATCCACGGGTCTTGTCCTTACATACCGGCACAGGGGTGGAGTTCTGCAGACCATGACACCCGCCCTTTCCAGACCGTACCGCCTGGTTGCGGTGGAGACGCATCCAATCCAGTATAAGGCCCCTCTTTTCCGCCGGCTGGCGGCGCATCCGAAGATCGACCTGACCGTGCTGTACGCGATGATTCCAGATGCTGCGGGGCAGGGTGCCGGGTTCGGCGTCCCGTTCTCTTGGGATGTGCCGTTGCTCGATGGCTATCGCTACGAGGTGCTTGAAAACCATGCGAAGAATCCCTCCGTGACACGCTTTTCTGGATGTGACACTCCGGGATTGTTCAATCGGTTGCGCCGCGACATGCCCGATGCGGTGCTGGTGAATGGATGGGTGGTGAAGACCTGCCTGCAGGCCCTATGGGCATGCCGACGGCTCGGCATCCCGTGTCTGGTTCGCGGCGAGGCGAATTTATTGAGGCCGCGCGCGAAGTGGAAGCATCTTCTCCACCGGTTGTTATTGATGCAATACAGCGGATATCTGGCCATCGGCTCGGCCAATCGTGAGTTCTATCAATTTCATCATTGCCCCGAGAATCGGATTTTTTGGGCGCCCTATGCGGTGGACAATGGCTTTTTCGCTGTGCAGGCGACCGCGCGCATCGGCCGCAGAGACGAACTGCGCGCCGCATTCGGTATTCCGAGCGGGGCCTGCGTATTTTTATTCGCCGGCAAGCTGGAAGAGAAGAAGCATCCACTGGATCTGCTGGAGGCCGTGTCGCTCCTGCCGGCGGACGTGCGGGCCCGGGTCCATGTGCTGGTGGCGGGGGATGGTTCCCTGCGCGGTGAATGCGAACAGCTTGCCCGCGATAAACAGATTCCGGTCTCGTTTGCCGGATTCCTGAACCAGTCCCGCCTGCCCGATGCCTATGCGGCCGCCGATGTGCTCGTGTTACCGTCGGGCGCAGGCGAGACTTGGGGGCTCGTCGTAAATGAGGCGATGGCCTCGGGCCTCCCCGCAGTGATCTCGCTCGGGTCGGGTTGCTGCGCGGATCTCGTGGTCGAAGGCGAGACCGGCCATGCCTTCGTTCCGTGCGACACGGCAGCCCTCGCAAAGATTCTGGACCGCTATCTCAACGACTCGGGCCGGGCCCGACGTCAAGGGCGGGCAGCCGCCCTCCATATCGACTCCTTCAGCTTCGAAAAGATCGAGGCGGGCCTTCTTGCAGCCCTGCGTTTCTGCGTACAAGCCGATCGGGAGAAAAGAGGGGCCTCGTCATGTTAGCATCGATCCTGGTTCTGATTTTTGCCGGATGTGTTGTGGCGTATTGGCGCTGGCGTTTTGGCATTGTGGCGGCCCTCCTGATCGGATTGATCCAGGATCCAATTCGAAAAATGGTTCCCGACAGCCCCGCTTATCTGGCCCTCTCGAGTCTTCCGGTCTGGCTGGCGGTCGTTGGGGCGGCCGCAGGGTCCGGAGAGGTTTCCATAAGCCGCTTTCTGGAGCTATTTCCCCGATTGACCATTTGGCTGCGCCGATTTTTTGCCTATCTCCTTCTTCCCATCCTGCTTTCAGCTACCAACGGGCCCCAGACGTGGCAAATCGCTCTGATGGGGACCTTTCTCTATGCCCTTACGTTTTTCCTCATTCTCGCGGGAAGGGTTTGTCCATGCCGCCAGTTCACGTTGCGCCGCATTCTGACGATTTACGCGATTCTCACTTCGATCATTCTCGTCGGAGGTCCATTGGATCGGCTTGGATGGGGTTCCCGTTTCGCTGCCATTAGCACGGAAGCGATGGGGCACATTTGGGTGACGTACCGCACAGGAGCCGCAGTGTACATGCTGGCAGGATTCTTTCGCGGACCAGACGTGATGGGATGGCATGCGTCGTTGGTTTTCATGATTTCCGTCATCCTCGCTTCACGTACCTGGGGCTGGCTTCGTTATTTGTGGATCACCGTATCCGTTTGGGGCGCATTGAATATGTGGCTGTGCGGCCGCCGAAAGATGCTGTCTATGATTCCTATCTTTCTTGGATGCTACCTTCTTCTGATCTACAAGTTTCAGAACGCGCGCCGTGTCGTACCCGTTGCAGGCTTGTTTTTGATGATCCTCGGGCTGGGCTGGTACGGAATTGGTTTATTGAATCCGGATTCTGCAACGGAGGCGTTTTATTTCACTGCGATCCATGAAGCGGGGAGCCAGTGGATGCAGCACAGTGTCGACTCCGTGCGCATTACACTGCAACAGGCGGGGTTTTGGGGGTATGGGCTGGGCATGGCCCAGCAAGGAATTCATCATATTCAAGGCGACAGGCCGGAAATCTGGCAGGAGAGCGGTCCGGGAAAGTTGATCGTGGAATTGGGGATTCCGGGCACCCTGCTGTTTCTTGTGATGGGCTGGACATTCTTTCAGACCAGTCTATGTGCCCTCCGCAGAAAAGCAGAAGATCCTTCTTTTTATCTATATGCGGGTCTTCTATCGATTCTGATCGCGAACGGGGCCGCCGCCATGATCTCTGCGCAAATCTACGGAGATCCGTTCATCGCCTCTCTGGTCGCCCTGATGACCGGCTTGTTGTTATCCAGTGCCCCAAGCCGTCTCCCGCAGGAGGATGCGCCATGCCCATCCTAGCCCTGATCCGTACTGCACCCCCGGAAATTCCGGGCAGCATGGCGGCCTATGGCGAACTGGTGCAGAAGGCGGTTGCGCCTCTGGCCGAAGGCTGGGAGGTGTCGGGTTGCGACCTGTTTGACCCGCTCGGCGGCGGCTCCATGTGGAGGCACCACCTGTGGCGCCTGCGCAATGTCCGCCGCATTCTAGCGGAACATCCCGCTGATCTCTACCACTGGCTGGATGGATCCATGGCGGCGTTCATCCCGGCCGGGCAGCGACGCCGGAGCTTGGTCACCGTGCACGACCTGATCCCGTTGCTTCAGTTGCGCGGCGAATTATCAGGCCGGCCCAGCCTGCCTGCGGCATGGCTCATCCAGCGTGGCGTGAAGGCCTTGGGCGACTGTGCCGGCTTGTGCGCGGTTTCCGGCGCCACCCGAAACGATCTGGCGCGTCTGGCGGGAATAGAGGAGGGCGTAGAGGTCATTCCCCATCCGCCGCGTCCATTGCCTCCGCAGGAACCCGTTTTAATTACGGAGTTGAATCCCAACGCCCGATTCATTCTTCACGTTGGAAACAATGCCGCCTACAAGAATCGCCAGGGAGTTCTGGATGTCTTTTCCCGCTTGCACGCTTTCGCGGACCTGCATCTCGTTCTGGCGGGTCCGCCGCCGTTGCCGGAGCTGCAAGCCGCGGCCGCAGGATTGAGCCGCGTGCATTTCGTCGGTCCGGTGAATGATGCGCAGTTGAGCGGGCTGTATCATCGGGCCGCACTGTTTTTGTTTCCAAGTCTTTACGAAGGCTACGGCATGCCGGTGCTTGAAGCCATGGCTGCGGGGTGTCCCGTGGTCTGTTCTACGGCGGCGGCGTTGGCCGAAGTGGCTGCCGACGCCGCCTTGTTCGCGTCGGCCGATGATCCGGATGCGATGGCGACGCAATGCCGTTCCTTGCTCGCCGACGAATCCCTGAAAAGAAGGAGGGTGGAGCTCGGCCGGATCCGCGCCGCAACTTTTGATATTGATTCAATGGGCCGTTCCCTGATGGGATGGTACAAAACGGTCCTGAATGCAGTGAAAACCAAGGAATCCCATGTCTGATCCAACGCCTTCCGGAATCCGGGTTGACCGGACGGTCTGTCCAAGTTTCCACTCGTTTGCGAACAAGGTCGCTCGGGTGCTGTGGCAGGTGGCCTGGCGATGTCTATTCCGTCCGGTGCCTTGGTTCTGGCACGCCCCGCGCCGCGGGCTGCTGCGACTGTTCGGCGCACGCGTGGGCTGCGGGGTTCAGATCATGCCCTCGGTTCAGATCTGGGCGCCGTGGAATTTATCCCTTGGCGACCATGCCGCCGTCAGTCATGGCGTGGATCTCTACAATGTGGACCGCATCGAAATCGGGTCCCATGCCACCGTCAGCCAGCGCGCCTTTCTGTGTACGGCCACGCACGATATCGACCACCCGAACATGCCGTTGAGGACGGCTCCTATCCGGATCGGCGCGGGGACCTGGATCTGTGCCGAGGCCTATATTCATCTGGGCGTCACCGTCGGAGTCGATTCCGTCGCGGGGGTCCGTGCCGTCGTATTGCATGACGTGCCGCCCGGACAGGTGGTGGGCGGGAATCCCGCCCGCTTCCTCCGCACGCGAAACCTCCGGAAAGTGGAGTGACCATGGCCGATCCGGTTCCTGTCACGGCGGTCGTACTCTCGCACAACGAGGCGGAAAACCTGCCGCGCTGTTTGCGGGCCTTGCGCGATTGTGCCGAAGTTGTCGTGATCGACGATGGCAGCACCGATGATAGCCGGCGCATGGCTGCCGGGTGCGGCGCGCGGGTCGTTTCGCATCCGTTCGTCTCCTTTGCGGATCAGCGCAACTGGGCGATGGATGCGGCGGGGTTGCGGTACGACTGGGTGCTGCACCTGGATGCCGACGAAGTCATGACGCCTGCCGCCTTGGAGGAAATTCGCCTCCGCCTGCCGTCGATGACCTCTGGATCGGCCGGATTCCTTGCCCGCAAGGTCATACTGGAGGGACAGTGGCTGCGCTTCAGCGCGGACTATCCCGTCCACGTGCCGCGCCTTCTGCACCGTGCCGGCCTGCGCTATGTGATGCGTGGACATGGTGAGGTGCTGGCATCGAAACCGGGCGAGTCCGTTTTCTTTGATGAACCGATGCTGCACTACAATTTTTCCAAGGGCTGGGCGGAATGGCGGGTGCGCCACCTGCGCTACGCGATTGCAGAAGCCGTGCGCATCCGTTCCGGCGCCGCATCGTTTTCTTTGCGCGCGCTGTTTTCGGCAGACCGGACGGAACGCCGCGCCGCGCTGCGCGCCCTGTCCTATCGACTTCCCGGTCGCCCTGCGCTTCGCTTTCTATATGCATATGTGCTCCGGATGGGCTGCCTCGATGGCGTGCAGGGGCTGCGTTTCTGCCTCGCGATGGCCTCCTATGAACGCATGATCGACGCCGCTCTGTGCGGACAGGAGGTAACGAAAGCCCCGTGAATATCGTGCTGATCAATCAATTTTTCCCGCCCTCCCAGGCACCGACCGGCGTGCTGCTGAGCGATCTGGCCGGGGAGTTGGTGCGCCGCGGGCATGTCGTGACCGTGATCACCTCCGTAGCGGGCTGTGGGGTGGAAGCCGGTGCGCCGGCCGGCGCGGCAGGCGGCGTCCGCGTGATCCGGGTGGGGCCGGGCGGATCCCACAGCAGCGGCCTCTGGGCCAAGCTGGGCGACTATGGTTCCTTCTTCCGCCGCGCTGTGGGGGAATTGTCGCGCCTTCCGGAGCGGCCCGATGTGCTGGTGTGCATGACCACCCCGCCGTTTTGCGGGCGGATCGGAGCGCGCTTGCGCAAGCGGCAAGGGATCCCCTATGTGCTGTGGTGCATGGACCTGTATCCCGAAGCGTTGTCCGCGCACGGGCTGTTTCGTCCGAGCCATCCTGTGTATCGAGGGCTGCTTCGTCTCTCGCGAGGTGAACGCGAACGTGCGTCCGCCGTGATCACGCTGGGCCCGGATATGTCCTCCCGGGTGCACGCGAGCGCCCCGAAGGCTCAGGTAGAGGAGATTCCCGTGTGGAGCCATCTGACCTCCACTCCGGAGGCTCTGGCCGGGGCGAAGAGACTTCGCCGTCAGCGGGATTGGGCCGACGACGAGCTCATCCTGATGTACAGCGGCAACATGGGTCGCGCTCATCGGGCGGAGGATTTCGCCGGACTCGCCCGGATTCTACGCGAAAAGAAAGTCCACGCTCGCGTGGTGATGAGCGGCGCGGGTCCCCGGCGGGCCGAGTGGGAGAGGCTGGGGAGCGGCCATTTCGAATTCATCCCCGCGGCGACGGATACCGCCTGCGCAGCTCACCTGTTGTCCGCAGATATCCATCTCGTATCCCAGCGGCCGGAATGGACGGGACTCGTCGTCCCCAGTAAATTTCAGGCAGCCTGCGCCCTGGGTCGACCGGTGATTTACACGGGTCCACCGCACAGTGCGATTGGCCTCTGGATCCAGGATGCGGAGGCGGGCTGGGTGATTCCTCCGGGCGAGGCCCGTGCGATGGAGCCGGTGGTTAAAGATCTTCAGGACCGCGAGGTCTGCCGGATCAAGGGCGTAAAGGCGCGGCGACTTTTCGAAGATCGGTTTTCCTTTGACGTCAATTGCGCTAGACTTTGCGATCTTCTTGAAACCACTGGACGAGTTCAGCTATGAGCACGGAAGTTCTTTTGAAATATCCGTCGGTCTTTTTGACAGGGTTGATTGTGACTCTGTTCCTCACCCCGCTCTGGCGGGCATGGGCGCCCCGTCTGGGATTCATGGATCGGCCTGGAGGGCGTAAAATCCATGCATCCCCCATTCCCACAGGGGGAGGCATCGCTCTGTTCGCGGGATTTCATGCCGCTTGTGCCGTGGTTTTCCTTCTGCCGTGGCAGCCGTTTGCAGGGCAGATTACCAGGGACTGGTGGTTGCGCTTCCTGCCTCTGTCCGCAGCCGTGATCCTCCTCGGCCTGATGGATGATCGGCGGGCCCTCCAGCCCAAGGTTAAACTTCTCGCACAAGGGCTTCTGGCGACGATCGCGTACTTTCTGGATATCCGGATGCAGAATATCTTAGGTGTCGCTCTTCCCCTCTGGGCGGATTATCTCGGTACGGTGCTGTGGTTTCTTACGTTGATGAATGCCTTCAATCTGATTGACGGCATTGATGGGCTCGCCGTAGGGATCGCGCTCATTGCCTCCGTGGGCATTGCCCTTTCCATGCTGTTTCGTAATATTCCGGGCGACTTACTGCTGTTTGTCGGCTTTGCGGGTGCTTGTCTCGGATTTCTCAGGTATAATTTTTTTCCAGCTAAGGTGTTCCTTGGAGATACCGGCAGCCTGTTCATTGGTTTCTCACTGGCCGCTCTGGCCCTCTCCACTAACTCCAAAGGACCCGCGCTTGCGGGGTTCGGCATGCCGTTGCTCGCTGCGGGAGTGCCGCTGTTTGACAGCCTTCTCGCCATATGGCGCCGGTCCGTGCGCACCGTATTGAACGGGTCCTCCGCAGAAAAAGGACTGGGCCTGGATCAGGCCGATGCGGATCATCTGCATCATCGGCTCTTACGTCTGGGGCATGGGCAGAACAGGGTCGCCCTGTGGCTCTATGCGGCGACTGCGCTCCTGGCGGCCGTCGGCGTTTTAGCGAGCGTGTTTCATGATCGGGCGTTGGGTATTCTCGGCCTCGCTTTCCTGCTGGGAGCCTACACGATCCTCCGTCATCTGGCCTGGATTGAACTGCGCGACAGCGGCCGGGCGGTTCTTCGGGGGATCGTCCGTCCGGTTCGGAGAAACCGGACGCTGATATGCCATATCGCCGCCGATATTTTGATTCTCAACGCGGCCCTTCTGGTCT
>Ga0315271_10002929_pt1 | contig 10754 bp, 8 predicted proteins | sample C3_top_MG_FD_204664 | JGI IMG/M metagenome (GOLD analysis project Ga0315271, IMG submission 204664) | Sediment microbial communities from Yellowstone Lake, YNP, Wyoming, USA - C3_top | ecosystem: Environmental > Aquatic > Freshwater > Lake > Sediment | place: USA: Wyoming | collected 2017-08-01
TCCAGAATCAACCTGGCGATACTCACGGAACGCTGTGCCTGTCTCAGCAGCGACTGATTGGTAAGAAGCGCCGCCTCGGCATCCAGAACAAAATTGATCACACTCCGGCCGGCTTCATACTTAAGCCGTTCGTTGCGAAGTACCTCATTAGCCTGGACAACCGATTGCCGGGTGGCTTCCACCCGCTTCTCAGCGCTTTCAAGCTCGGCAAGCGCACTCTTCACTTCTTTTTCGATATTGAGTCGAAGCTTCCTTTCGGCGGTTTTGGCAAGCTGCGCCTGCGCGGCGGCGGACCCGATCTGCCCGGCTCTCTTGCCTGCGTCGAAAAAAGGAAAGGTGACGCGGAGGCCAACCGCCCAGTCCTCGGCTGCGTTATCCGGACTGACCCCCTGCGGGCCTGCGCTTGACGTGGGATCATTCCCTCCGTATTCATAGACCCCGGCACGAAGTTCGATGCGCGGCCACTGCGACCGGTGAGCCGCTGTTTCCTGAGCCATCGCGGCCCGGATCTCATGTTGCTGCGAAACCAGATCCGGCCGATTCGATATGGCCTCCCGTATCATCTCTTCGACGCTTTCCGAAACGATAGGAACTGCTTTATCCGGAAGTGCGTACACCAGCGGCGGCAAATCCCCCTCAAATCCCATGTCGGCGGCAAGCTGATTGATGGTAACACGGCGCCCCGCTTCCAGCGTTGCAAGATCGCTTTCAATCTGGGCAAGGCGGGAAGAAATCTTGAGGACATCCGCCGGAACGGCCCTCCCGGCATCGGCAAGCTCCCGGGTTTGGGTCATCAGCGCCTGAAGGCTTTTTCGGGTGGACTGCGCCGCTTCCATCAGGTCGTCATAGGTCAGGGCCTTCAGGTACAGGGACGCCACATTGTATGCCACCTGCTGTTTTTGTCTGTCCTGGAGAAATTGTGACGAAAAAATGTGTTCTCTGGCCGCAGCCAGTTCACTGGACGTCTGTTGGAAATCCCACACCAGGACTTTCAGCTCGGCCCCGGCCATATAGATGGTATCTGAAAACCGGATCACCTGCGGCGCGGTGGCTGGCGGATAGGCGTGATCGTGGCCGGCATGGTTTATATCTCCGAAAACATCTATCTGCGGCAGCAGTGCCGCCCTGGCCGTCTTGGCCGCTCCTTCCCGCCTGACGGTTTCGAATTTTGCGGATTGCAAATCCGGATTATGTTCCAGCGCGTAGCCTATGGCCTGATCAAGCGTCATTTCGGTAGTTATTTCTTGGGCGTGCAATGAGTCCGCGCTCGTTATGGGGATTCCCGCCGCAAAAAGAAAAAACGCCAGCAATACAATCAGGATGCGCCGCCCGCGCAAATCGGCTGTTTTTTTAATCACCTCTTTCATGCGTGTCCTCCGCTCTCTGTTTGGATTGCCGCCCGGAGATTCTCCGGCAGTCCGAAGCCCGGTTTGTTCGCATAGATCAGGTTATAGGCCACGGGAATCACGAAGAGACTGAAAAGGGTCGAGGCGAACAGCCCGAAAATAAGCGACCAGGCAAGCCCCGCAAAGACCGAGTCCATCGTGATGGGAAAGGCGCCGAGCATTGCCGCCCCGGATGTGAGAAGAATCGGACGAAGACGAACGGCGCAGCTTTCCACAATGGCGGGGATCAGCGTTTTGCCCCGGCTCAGGGAAATGTGAATAAAATCGATGATGATGATCGAGTTTCGTGCCACGATTCCCGACAGGGCGATCATGCCGATCATGGCCGGAGAAGAAAAAAACATGGGGTTGGGGAATTGGCCCACCATGCGGAGCCCGACATGGTTCAGAAGCCAGTAGCCGGGCATGACCCCGATCACCATGAGCGGGATGGCCAGCATGATGACAAGGGGCAGGCCAAAAGATCCGGTCTGATAGACGAGAAGGATATAAATGCCCAGCAGCGCCCCCAGAAAGCCGACCCCCAGATCCCGGAAAATATGAATGGTGAGGCGCATTTCGCCTTCATCCCACCACTGCACCCGAATGCCTTCCGGAATCGCCCACAACACCCCGCCGCCTTTTTTCATGAGCGTGCGTTCCTGAAGCGGACGGGCATTTGCATCCGATACCCCGGTTCCCGCCGGATGCATCTTTGCGGGTGGCGTGTTGTCCGCCCGAATATCCATGATCGTCTCCACCGGAGGCCTTCCGGCCATCTCCGCCGTGACATACACGACCGGCTCCAGATCACGGTGATAAATCGTTTTGTCTTCCATTGTCGTCTGCCAGCGGCCCAGCTCGGCGATGGGAACCTGGTTTCCCCGGACGCCCTTTACATACACACGGGAAAGATCAAACGTGTTTGAGCGCTGCGCCCGGGGCAGCCAGATGATGATCTGAAGCGGATTTTTTTCGTCGGGTACAGCCAGCGTGCCAACAGGTGTTCCCTCCAGACACATTAGGATTGTCCGGCTGATGTCCTCAGTGGTGATTCCGTTGAGGGCGGCCTTTTCCTTATCGACGGTAAAGACTTCTTTTACCTGGTCTTCTTCAACGGTATCGTCCACATCGACCACGCCGGGCTCGCGAAGCATCCTGGCTTTGACAATCCGTGAGGCGGCAATCAGGTCGTCGTAGCTCTGGCCGGGTTGACCGTAAACCGCCGCAACAACCGTGGACATGACCGGAGGCCCCGCTGGAAGCTCCACGATCTTGAGCTTGGCGCCGGTGCGTGCGGCAATGGCGGTCAAATCACTGCGCAGCCTCAGGGCGATCTCATGGCTTGCGGCAAGCCGTTCCGTCTTGTGGATAAGGTTCACCCGGATATCAGCCCGGTTGGGAAACTCCCTGAGAAAATATTTGCGCGAAAGTCCGTTGAAATCCACCGGAGAATGCGTGCCGACATAGGCTTCAAAATCGGTGGCTTCGGGTACGGTTTGCAGATAGTCCTCAAAATCTCTAACAACGCCATCCGTGCGTTCCAGCGTGGTCCCCGAAGGCATATCGATGACCAGCAGCAGCTCGTCCTTGTTGTCGAAGGGAAGCTGTTTGGGCTGCACCCGGCGTGTGGCCACCAGTGAAAGGCTTGCGATAAAGGCCAGAAAAATCACGAAAAGAAATCCGAAGGACAGCAGTCGGCTTTTTAAAAGCGGCTCCAGCAGCGGCCGAAAGATGCGGTAAAGCCGGGTTTGCGTGATATCGGCCGGTTCATGGGGCGCGGGGACGGATTCCGCCTGATTTCGCTTTTTTGCGTAGCGTCCTTTCAGGGCGTGATAGGCCAGCCAGGGTGTAATGGTAAAGGAAACGAACATGGACATGAACATGGTGACGGGAACGTTTACCGCCATCGGCCGCAGATAATCGTGCATTTCTTCGGTTACGAAAAAAAGCGGCAGAAAGGAGATGATGACCGCAATGGTTGCGGCGATCAGCGGCGGACGCACTTCGTTTACCGCTTCCAGAACGATGTCGCGCGTGGCGCTGCCCATCATTTCAAAATGGCGATGGATGTTTTCCACATCGACGATGGGGTCATCCACCAGAAGCCCCAGAGAGACCGTCAGCGCAAACAGGGTCACACGGTTGATGGAAAAACCGAAAAGGTAGTTGACGGCAAGGGTCAGTCCGAAAACGCAGGGCACCGCCACCGCCACCACGAGCGATTCGGTAAACCCCAGGCCCATCGTCAGCAGGGCGATGACAACGATGATGCCGACCGCAAGCCCTTCCACAAGCTCATTCACCTTATCGTTGGCCGTAATGCCGTAATTTCGGGTAATGGCAATGCTCATGTCATCCGGGACAACGGCTTTTCGAATGGCTTCCATCCGGGCCAGGATGCCTTCTGCCACCCGGACGTTGTTGGTGCCTTTTTGCTTGGCAATGGCGATGGTTACCGCCGGCTGCGATACCGGAGGCTTGCTGGGGTCGGAGGTGGCGGCGTCGATCCACTGGCCGGCGGCGCCCGCTTCCTTGCGGTGCGTCCAGGCGGGGCCAGCGCTGAAGCGCACATAGCTGGTCACTTCACCCGGACCGTCCGTTACCCGCGCGACATCTTTCAGGTAAATTGGACGGTCGCCGGATGTCCCGCCGGAAGAGGACTTGTCGGTGGAGACGCCAACCACCAGGGATTCCACGTCCTGCTTTCCGGATAGAAACCGGCCGGCCTCCACGCGGACTTCCCGATCCGCCCGTGAAAACTCCCCAGCCTGAAAATTGGCATCCGCCCCCTGCAGGGCGCGGCTGATATCCAGGGGCGTTACGTGGAAGGCGGCCATGGCTTCGGGATCGGGACGCACCAGAAGCTGACGGGGTCTTCCGCCGACAATCGATGTAATTCCAGTATCGGAAACAGACTGGAGCCGGTCCAGCACCTCTTCGGCAATGCGGCGCAGGCTGTAGTCATCCTCGCTGGAACTGGTGAAGGTAAGGGTTGCGATGGGAACATCATCGGTTTCAACGGGTTTTACGACAAAGCCGGAAACCCCGGCCGGAATGCGGTCACTGTTCTGGTCAAGCCATTTGCGGAGCTTCACCAGACTTTTTTCCCTGTCCTGTCCCACGAAAAAGCGGACCGTGACAATGCTTTTTCCGGGAAGCGACCGCGAGTAAACGTATTCGACGCCGTCGATCTGAAAGAGATATTTTTCAAGACGCGCGGAAACGAGCTGCTCAACCTCTCTGGCCGAATGGCCTGGAAAAGAAATAAAGATATCGGCGACCGGAATCACGATCTGGGGCTCTTCCTCACGCGGGGTTACCATCAGCGCCACGGTGCCGACCGTAATGGAGAGCAGAATCAGGATCAGGGAAAGGTTGGATCCCAGAAAGGCGCGGACGATGCGAATGGGCAGACTGTCATGTCCCGGTTTCATGGCGTTCCTCCCTGAGATGACGGACACACCACTTTTTCGCCCTCGGCAAGGCCGCTCAAAATTTCCACCTGATCCCCTACGCCCCCGCCGGTTTGAATCGCGCGCCGTTTGATCTGGTCACCCACAACGACATCTACCAGGGTCAGTTGGCCGATCCGGATGATGACATTTTCCGGAACAAGTATTTTCTTTGTCTGGCTAATGGGAATGGAGAGGCGTCCGAACATGCCGGGATACAGCCCGCCGGTTTGGGGCAGGGTGATGCGGGCGATGACGGTCCGGCTTGTCGGATCGATCGAAGGGACGATCTCAACGAGTTTGCCGTTCATTGTTTCGCCGGTGGCCGCAATCCGGATTGCATAGGATTGCCCGATGCGCAGCATCGAGGCTTCCTGCTCGCGCACGTTCGCCTCAAGCCACAGACGATTTTCCTCATACAGGGTCAGAAGCGCCTTGCCCGGCGCCGCCAGGTCGCCCACATCGACCAGCTTGTCGATAACAACGCCGGTTGCGGGGCTGCGGATTTCAGCGTAGCTCAGCGAAACATCCGATTCCTGAAGGGCCTCCCGGGCGTGCTGCACGTCGGCTTCGCCTGTCCGAAGCCGCATATCCGTCTGATCGAACTCGGATCTGGGAATTACCGCCCTTTCCATAAGCGGCTTGTCGCGCCGATAATCGCTTGCCGCAAGATCCCGGGTCGCCTGGGCGCGGCGCAGGGTTTCCTTTGCTTGGGCCGACCGGGCAGTGATGTCCCGGGAATCGAGGCGTGCCAGAAGTTCATCTTTTTGGACGTGCTGTCCAGCCCGGACCCGCATTTCGAGAATGTTGCCCGAAATGCGCGATGAGACCGTCATCCGGTATTCCGGCTGGATGGTTCCCGCGGCCTCCGATACAATCGGCGTCATGACGACGACAACGCTGCAAGTTGGAACTCCGGCCGCGGGACGCATTTTTACATCCAGTTTTGCGGGTTCGATCCGGTCTTTGCTGAAGGCCCCGGTCAGCCAGAACATCATCACGACAATAATGGCGATGGGAAGAACAAATCGCGCGCTTTTTTTTATGTATGGATTACCGATCATTGGTTTTACTCCCGACTCAGTACATATGTGGGATTGGATTTATGATTCTTCGGGCTGTTTTTTCAGCCTATTCGCCTGAGTGGTGACAAAAAGCAGATAAGCCGAAAGGCTGAAAAAGAAAACGTCCCGTAAGACAACCCACCCGGAGAGTCCGGATGACGTTGTTTCGGTAGAAAAACACCCGCAGGAGATATTCAGGCCCCTGGCCGTGTTGAAGATAATGGCAGCCAGAAAGATTATCATTAAGAGGTTTGCCCCGAGGACAGTGCCGGGCACCCAGATTCCGGAAAGAAGCAGCAAACCCAGGATCAGCTCCAGCCAGGGCAGTATCAGGGCCATCAAGTTGATCATTTGAGAGGGAAGAATCTGATAATTAAACACAGCCTCTGCAAACGCGGCCGGGTGAAGAATTTTATCGAAACTGGCATAAATAAACACTCCGCCCAGAATCAGTCGTGCCACAAGGGCAAAACGCCGGGGCCATATTTTTTGGGGCCATGCGGTCTGGTTGCCGTCATGATTGTGAGTCTGGGCCGGGCTTACGGCAGTGCAGGTGTCTTCGCAGAAAAGATTCCCGTTTCCGCAGGTGTTGGTTTCAAATTGCAGGACCGGATGATCGATGCCGAATTCGTGGAAAAGCACATGGCTGATTTTTTCGCGGAGCTGCCGGGTCTGGCTGATGGGCTGGTCTTTGACCACCACGTGACAGGAAAATGCGACGCCGGATGATCCCAGGCTCCAGGCATGGAGATAATGAACGCCTGAAATCTCAGGAAAATTCTGTAAAAACGTTTGAACAGCAAGAATGTCCAGATGTCCGGGGGTGGCGTTCATGAGGATGGCGGTCGATTCTTTTAAAATGCCCCAGCAGTTCTTCACGATGAATATCACGATTAGTAAGGACAAAAGCGGATCCAACCAGTACCAGGGCTTATAGATCAGAATCAGGCCGTTCAGCATTACCGCCACGGATGTCAGCATGTCTCCCATCATGTGGAGAAAAGCCCCGCGAACATTCAGGCTGTCTTTGGCGTCCCGGTGAAGCAGCCAGGCTGAAAAACCGTTTCCGATTACGCCGATGGCAGCAATCCACATGACCAGGCCGCCGGAGACGATTTCCGGGTTTTGAATCCTCTGAAACGCACCATAGGCGATGATTGCGGATGCGCCCAAGAGAATCGCTACATTCAAGAGAGCCGCCAAAATCTCGGCCCTTCGGTATCCGAAGGTGTTTTGAAGGGACGCGCCTTTTTTTCCGATTTTAAGGGCGATGTATGAAATCAGAATCGCAGTAAAGTCGCTGAAATTATGCGTGGCATCGGAAATCAAGGCCATGCTGTGGGCCATAATGCCGCCGATGATCTGGATTACCGGAATAATGAAATTCAGGGCAAGGGTTATCAGAAGCCGGGTGCCCGTGGAATCCTCGGAAAGTTGGTGGTGATGCGAGCAGCCGTTGGCATGCACTGCAAAGCGGGCGCTGCAATCCTTCCCATTTTCAGGTGGCTGCTTTTCACAGTTGCAACTGTCTTGAATAAATATGGTCTGTTCCATCTAACCCTTCTTGTCTTCCCAACTTCTTTAGTTTCCAGTCTCAACCGGCAATCCGGCATTCCGCCATACGGTCCAGCCGTTGACCAGCACACGGGCGTTTGTAAATCCCAGATTCTCAAGAAACAACGCCAGGTCCTTGCTCAGGTCGCAGGTATCTCCATCGCAGTAGGTAATGATCACGGTGTTGTTTGCAAAATCCGCAGTGACATCCATCACCCGCTGTTCGGCTTCGTGCCACGGAAGGCTAATTGCGCCTTGAATATGCCCTTTGGTGAATTCCTCCAAAGGCCGGGCATCGATGAACACCGAGCCTTTGGATTGGAACAGGTTTTTTGCCTCATCCAGGGAAATGGCCATCTGCCGACCCGATGGGGAAGTCAGCCGCGCTTCCGGCGACCAGTCTCCGATAAGTGGCAGAGGCGCCGGCCGGAAATGATTCGAAATCAAGGCGATTGCCGCCGCCGCCAGTACGATCAGCGCCAGTTGCCGGATGGAGCGGATCCACGGATGAAAATGTTCGTCTCTTGTCATGATGCGATACGTTCCTGAAATCCTACGGTTTGCAGGTCAGATGGCAGACGCCGGTGGGCGTGACCATTGTAAAGGGGAAATATCTTTTCTTGAGCCACAACGCCACGTTCACCAGGGAAATCAATACCGGCACTTCCACCAGCGGACCGATCACCGCGGCAAACGCTTGGCCAGAGTCAATGCCGAAAACGGCCACGGCCACGGCGATGGCCAGTTCGAAATTGTTGGATGCGGCGGTAAAGCTCAATGTGGTGGTCTGCTCGTAGGTAGCCTTGAATTTCATGGACAGGTAAAAGGATAAAAAGAACATGATGAAAAAATAAATGCAGAGGGGAACGGCGATCCGGATCACATCCAGCGGCAGTTGAACAATGTACTCGCCCTTGAGGGAGAACATCACCAGAATGGTAAAAAGAAGGGCGATCAGCGTGATCGGGCTGATTTTGGGGATGAAGCGCTCTTCATACCATTTTTTGCCTTTTGTTTTTATGCCGATCCAGCGGGTGATCATTCCGGCGATAAAGGGAATCCCGAGATAAATAAATACGCTTTCGGCAATCTGACCGATGGAAATATTGACGACCATGCCTTTTAGCCCCAGCCATTCGGGCAGCACCGTGATGAACACCCAGGCGTACACGGAGAAAAACAGGACTTGAAAAATGGAATTAAAGGCCACCAGGCCAGCGCAGTATTCTGTATCCCCGGATGCCAGCTCGTTCCACACGATGACCATGGCAATGCAGCGGGCAAGACCGATCAGAATCAGTCCCACCATGTATTCCTGATAACCGGATAAAAAGGCGACGGCCAGAAAAAACATCAGAATCGGGCCGATGATCCAGTTCTGAACCAGGGAGAGGAGCAAGACCCTTCCGTTTTTAAAGACTTCTTTCAGCTCCTCGTACTTGACCTTGGCCAGCGGCGGATACATCATCAGGATCAGACCCACGGCAATGGGGATGTTTGTGGTTCCCGCCTGAAACATGTTGATGACATCCCTGACCCCCGGAAACAGATATCCCCAGGATACTCCCACAAACATGGCCAGAAAAATCCACAAGGTGAGAAAACGATCCAGAAATGAGAGTTTTTTGATGGCTGACATAAAACCTCCTTACCCTTTTGTCTTCATGAAATCAGCGGTGTCAGGATAAAATATAATCCGAGACAGCCGATCAGGGCTCCTGCGCCTTTCCGGAACCAGTTTCCTGCGCCCTGCCAGGCGCCGTTTTCCAGAATGCGACGCACCAGCGCTGTCGAGCTTCCGGCAATAACGATGGGAATGCAGTGCCCCACGGCAAACATCAGGATCATCAGCACGCCGGTGGCAATCTGCTGCTGAACCGTAATCACAGCCAGAATCGGCGCAATAAAGCCGAAGGTGCAGGAGCCCGAAAGCGTGCCGTAAGCCACGCCCAGGCCCAGGGCGCCCCAGAGCCCCTTGAATTTCAGACGGTGGAGAAAACCGCCGCCCATGGAGCATCCTTTGACCCCGAACATGCCGAGGCTGACCCAGACAAGCACCAGGCCCACCAGAATCTGCCAGTAATTGCCCACATCGCCCAGCATGCGGCCCAAAATCGCACAGATAATACCAATCGCGGCAATGCTTATAAATAACCCGGTGGTGAATACAATCGAGTACTGCATGGCCTGAAGGGGCCTCGGCTGCTCTTTCTGGCCCCCGACATAGGCAACCATTAGCGGGATGGATGCCAAGTGACAGGGGCTGAAGAGCACGCTCACCACCCCCCACAAAAAACATCCCAGCAAGGCCAGAGACGCGCCGCCTGTCATCCACTGATTCACTGTCAGAAAAAAAGATTCAATCATGATGTCTCCCAGGTCCGGCTTACTTCACACCCATTTTGGTAAGCTGGCTGACGATGTCTTCTTCGCTCATAAACCCGACATGCCGATAAACTTCTTTCGCGTCCTTGTCGAAGAAAATTTGGGTTGGAATGCCCCGAATGCCGAACCGTGTGGCCGGTTCCCGATCTTCCCAGACATCAAAAAAATGTATGACGGCTTTTCCCTGATACGTTTTTTCGATTTTTTCCATGACTGGCATCATCATCTTGCAGGGAACGCATTTTTTGGCTCCCAGATCCACCATGGTAACCATCCCCTTGGCCGGGATTTCCTTGGTTTCCGCCGCCTGAGCAACAGATGAAGTCAGATCGGAAAAAACCGAGGTCTGCGGAAAGCTGAAAAGAAAAAAGAACAGTCCTGCGATAATTAGTGATCCAGTTTGTGTCTTCATGTATTGGTTCTTCATTAAATTTCCTGTTAATGGTAATTTCTGACAATCAGATATAGATTACGCTGCGTTGCCGAACAGATTTTTGACGGCTTCCTTGACTTTCTGAACATCCGCGGCATCCAGATTGAAATTCTTGTTCTTTTCAATCCCCAGATCCGTCAACACCATGTAATTGGAATTGGGAATCTGAGCGTTAGCTAAAATCGCCTTGGCGCAGCCCACGGCGCAACCGTCAATGGCCACCATCGCCGGTACGTCTTTGGCGGACTGAATAAAACCGGAAAGGTTTCCGCCGATGCCGGCCAGGCAGAACATCTTCGCGAAACCTTCCTGAGTCAGTTCCACGGCAGCCCGGTTGGAAAGCTGGCCCACGTTCGACCCTCCGGAACAGGCCAGAATCATAACGTTTTGATCCGATGAACAGCAATCTCCAGACATAATGCACCTCCTTTTATTTGGCAGCACTTAGCCATTTCTTGATTTCGTCTTTCTTGGGAAT
>Ga0315271_10002930_pt1 | contig 10754 bp, 12 predicted proteins | sample C3_top_MG_FD_204664 | JGI IMG/M metagenome (GOLD analysis project Ga0315271, IMG submission 204664) | Sediment microbial communities from Yellowstone Lake, YNP, Wyoming, USA - C3_top | ecosystem: Environmental > Aquatic > Freshwater > Lake > Sediment | place: USA: Wyoming | collected 2017-08-01
CGGGCACTGCCACTGACAGGGTGTGGATGGCACCGGGCAGTGTCTGAAGCGATTGTTCCGGAGCCAGCATGACCTTGGTCGTCAACACAAACAGCGTGCATCCATCCGGCCCGCCGAGCATGCAAGCCACGGCCTGACCCGGTGTGGCAACGCGGTGCGTGACTTCGCCACCCTCACGCACCCGCAACACTTCGCGACTCGTCGGCGACGCCAGCCAGATCGCGCCCTCGGCATCGAGGCTGATGCCGTCGGGCGTTGCGCCGTCCAGGGCCGCCCAGACGCGCCGGCCACTCAGGGAGCCGTCGTCGCCGATGTCGAAAGCGCTCAGGCGCGAGGCGTAACTTTCGCCGATGATCAGGGTGCGCCCGTCGGGCGTGATGACGGTGCCATTGGGAAACAGCAGATCGTCCGCCACCACACGCGCCCGGCCATCGGGTTGCACCAGGATCAGGCAGGTGCTGCGCGGTGTCTGCCGTGCCACAAAGTCAAAACCGAAGTTGCCAACGTAGGCGCGGCCCTTGGTGTCCACCACCATGTCGTTGCAATGAAAAGGCGCGAGCGCCGACAGATCAGCCACCTGCGTCAAAACGTCGCCATCGAGCCGCAGCAGGCGCCGGTCGGTCATCGACACCACCAGCAAGCGGCCATCGGGCAACCAACCCAGACCCGAGGGCTGGCCCGGCACCGTGACCACGGTTTCACAATGGCCGGCCATGTCGACGCGCTGCACGCGATGCGTGTAGAAATCCGAGAACCACAGGGCGCCGTCATGCCAGCGCGGCGATTCGGGGAAGGCCACCTTGTCGAGAAACGGCGTGAGTTGAGGGTCGATTTGCATATTGCTCAGTTCCAGGTTGCAGCGCAATTCTTGCAGCACAGGTGCCAGATTATCCGGACTGGCAAATGAAACACAATCTGTGCATGAACAACGATCTTCAATCCCTGACCCAATCCTTGCGCGACTTTGCAGCGGCGCGTGACTGGGAGCAGTTTCACTCGCCCAAAAACCTCGCTTCAGCCTTGAGTGTGGAGGCGGCGGAATTGCTTGAGCATTTCCAGTGGCTCACCGAGGAGCAGAGCCGAAATCTCTCTGCGCCGAAGAAGGCGGCAGTTGCCGCCGAGGCTGCCGATGTCTTGCTGTACCTGCTGCAACTTTGCGACAAGCTGAACATCGATCTGATCGACGCCGCGCGCAGCAAGTTGATCGTGAACGGCGAAAAGTACCCGGTGGACCGCGCGCATGGCTCCAGCAAGAAATACACTGATCTGTAGGCCACGCGACTGAACGTTGTGACGTTGCTGCGGAAGTGCTCCGGTCAATGTAACAAGCCCTAGAATGCCCGCTACAGGAGAGGGCATGACGCCAGAGCAAAAGGCCAGAGTCAGCATCGACACGCTACTGCAGCAAGCAGGCTGGCACGTCTGCGACATGGCGGATGCCAACATCCATGCCACCCGTGGCGTGGCGCTGCGCGAATTTCCGCTGAACCCCGGCTACGGCTTTGCCGACTACCTGCTCCACATTGACGGCAAAGCCGCTGGCGTGATCGAGGCCAAGAAGGAGGGCAGCACGCTCACCGGAGTCGAAGTGCAGTCCGCCCGCTATGCGCAGGGCCTGCCCGCCGCGCTACCGGCCTGGGTGCGGCCCTTGCCCTTCAGCTACGAGTCCACCGGCATCGAAACCCACTTCACGCAGGGGCTGGACCCGCAGCCGCGCGCACGCGCCGTATTTGCCTTTCATCGACCTGAGACCTTGGCCGCGTTCCTGCACTACATGCCGGGAGCCGGCGCAGCCATACCCACTGGCGCTATCCATACCGGTAGCCATATCCCGCCTGGCACGGACTTTATCGGCCCTACCTTCCTCAGCCGCATGCAAGCCCTGCCGCCCTTGATCGAACAAGGCTTGTGGCCAGCGCAAATCATCGCCATCCGCAACCTGGAGGCCTCGCTCAAGGCCAACAAACCGCGCGCTCTGATCCAGATGGCCACCGGCAGCGGTAAGACCTTTACCGCCATCAGCTTCATCTACCGCCTGATCAAGTTTGCCGGTGCCCGGCGTGTGCTGTTTCTGGTGGACCGGGGCAACCTGGGGCGTCAGGCCAAGAAGGAATTTGACCAGTACAGCTCGCCCTACAACAACTACAAGTTTGGTGAGGAATACATCGTCCAGCACCTCACCAGCAACCAGCTCGACAAGACAGCGCGTGTCGCCATCTGCACCATCCAACGATTGTTCTCCATGCTCAAAGGGCGCGAACTGGCCGAGGAAGATGACGAGCAAAGTGTGGATCGCCTCGGCAATTTGTTCACCAAGCCCGAACCTATCGCATACAACCCGAACTTTCCGATCGAGACCTTCGACATCATCGTCACCGACGAAGCCCACCGATCCATCTACAACCTGTGGCGCCAGGTGCTGGAGTACTTTGACGCCTACCTGATCGGCCTGACCGCCACGCCATCCAAGCAAACCTTTGGCTTCTTCAACCAGAACCTGGTGATGGAATACGGCCACCCGCAGGCCGTGGCCGATGGCGTGAACGTCAACTACGACGTGTATCGCATCCGCACCCAGGTCAGCGAGCAGGGCAGCCAGGTCGAAGCTGGTTTCTCGGTGGGTTACCGCGACCGCCTGACGCGCAAGACCCGTTGGGAACAGCTCGATGAGGACCTGGCCTACGACGCCGATGCGCTGGACCGCGCCGTGCAGACGCCGGACCAGATCCGGACCATCGTCCGCACCTTCCGCGACAAGCTGTCGATGGAGATCTTCCCCGGCCGCACCGAGGTGCCCAAGACCCTGGTGTTTGCCAAGGACGACAACCACGCCGAGAAGATTGTTGAAATCCTGCGCGAAGAGTTTGGCAAGGGCAACGACTTTGCGCAGAAGATCACCTACCGCACTACCGGCGAGAAGCCAGAGAACCTGATCAGCGCCTTCCGCAACAGCTACTTTCCGCGCATCGCCGTCACCGTGGACATGATCGCCACCGGCACCGACATCAAGCCGGTGGAAATTGTGATGTTCATGCGCGCCGTGAGAAGCCGTAACTTCTTCGAGCAGATGAAAGGTCGGGGCGTGCGCGTGATTGAGCCCACCGACCTGCAGGCCGTGACGCCGGATGCCATCAAGAAAACCCACTTCGTCATCGTCGATTGCGTGGGCGTGTGCGAGCAGGACAAAACCGACTCTGCCCCCATGGATCAGAAAAAGTCCGTGCCCTTCGACAAACTGCTGCAAGCCGTGGCGCTGGGCAATGTGGAGCCCGAAGTGCTCTCCAGCGTGGCGGCGCGGCTGGCCCGCCTGAACCGCGAACTGACCGAGAGCGACAAGCAGCGCGTGATGCAAGCCGCAGGTGGCGCGTCCCTGCAGGAACTGACGCGCGCCATCGTCGATGCCCTCGACCCTGACGTAGAGGATGTCATTGCGGCGCAAGTCGCAATCCATGCCTCAGTGCGCCCCTTCGCCTCGCCCGAACTGCGCAACCTGTTGATTGACCTGAAGCGCAAGGCCGAGCAAGTCATCGACACCGTCACGCAAGACACATTGCTGCAAGCCGACTTCAGCGAGGCAGCGCGCGAGCGCGCCAAAGGCACGGTCGAGTCGTTCGAGAAATTCATCGCCGAGCACAAGGATGAAATCACGGCCCTGCAAATTCTCTATAGCCGCCCGCAAAGAATGAGCGGCACAGACAAAGGGCAGGGCGCAGAGCCGTTGACCTTTGAAGCGCTCAAGACCCTGGCCGACGCCCTGCAAGCCCCGCCGCACCTGTGGACCGAGAGCCAGCTCTGGCAAGCCTATGCCGCGCTGGACAAAAGCAAGGTCAAAGGCGAAAACCGCCGCCGCATCCTGACCGATTTGGTCAGCCTGGTGCGCTTCGCCATGCACCAGGACAACGAACTCGTGCCCTTCCCTGAGCGCGTCAACGCCAACTTCAAAGCCTGGCTGGCCCAATCCGGTCAATCCGGCGACCCCACGCGTCATTCCGGCGAAGGCCGGAATCCACGCATCCCCTTCACCAAAGAACAAATGCATTGGCTCGAAATGATACGCGACCACATCGCCGCCAACCTCGGCATCGTCCCCGACGACTTCGAATATTCCCCCTTCGCGCAGGAGGGTGGCATCGGCAAGGTGTACCAGTTGTTTGGCGCGGAACTGCCGATGGTGCTTGAAACGATGAATCGGGAGTTGGCGGCGTGAGTAGCAGTTGGCAGCAGGTCGTTATCAGCGATGTCGCGGAACTGGTGCGCGGCGTACCTGATGCGTGCGGGCGAGGACCTGGTGCCGATGACCCCGGACTATTTGCGGCGCATCTTTTCAGAGGGACAGCCAGACTGGTTTTCGCAGACCGCCAAGGCGGATGCCAGCGCTGACGAAGTCATTGCATTGCTGGACACGCAAACCTATTTTGATTTGCTGCGGCAGCCCTATCCGACGACGCGCGACGCGGTGCTGGCGCGGCTGGAAGCTGAGGGGTTGATTGCTCGCAGCGAGTCGGGATGGACCATTTCCAACATGGCGGCCATCCTGCTGGCCAAGCGGCTCGACGCATTTTCGCCAGCGCTGGCGCGCAAGGCGCCGCGGGTGGTGATTTATCAGGGAACCAACAAGCTGGTTACCAAGGACGACAAGCCAGGCAATCGGGGTTACGCCGTTGGATTCCGTAGCCTCGTGGACTTTGTGCATTCTGCTGCGCCCCAAAACCTGTTTGTAGAACAAGCGGTGCGCGAAGAAGTCAAAATGTTCCCAAAGCAGGCGTTGCGTGAGTTGATCGCGAACGCCTTGATACATCAGGATTTCTTGGCCGCGGGTGCATCGGTAATGATTGAGTTGTACTCGGACCGCGTTGAAATTTCCAACCCCGGTACGCCGCCCATCAAGGTGGAGCGGTTTATCGATGAATATCGCTCACGCAACGAGCGGCTGGCTGACCTCATGCGCAGGCTGGGTATCTGCGAGGAAAAGGGCAGCGGCGTGGACAAGGTGATTCACGCGGCCGAGATGTTCCAACTGCCAGCACCAGATTTTCGCGTAGGAGAGATGCGCACCACGGCGCTGCTGTTTGCGCACCAGGATTTTGCTGACATGAGCAAGCGCGACCGGGTGCGGGCGTGCTACCAGCATTGCTGTCTGATGTACGTGACGAACCAGCGCATGTCCAATCAGTCGCTGCGCATGCGATTTGGATTGGGAGAGGACAAAACCGTGGTCACATCCCAGGTCATTGGCGTTGCAAAGGAGGCCGGACTGATCAAGGCAGATGAGTCCGAAACGACCTCGACAAGGTATGCGCGGTACTTGCCGTTCTGGGCGTAGATCGAGTTGCGAAAGTGCTTAAACGCAAACCAGAATAGGCTGTTTTATTTCATAAAAAACGTTTAAAATCAATGGGTTATGTGATTAATCTCAGCCCAAAAAAAGCCCACCACGGGCCTCTCAGTCCAGGCTCGCGAAGCTGGACAAGTCGGCGGTGCACTCAGTGGTGACGGCTCAGTTGGAAGGCAGCGTGACCAATGGCCGTATGCAGGAAATCACCGGGGAGCGTTCCAAGGACATCACTGGCGTGCTGCAAAACCTGGTGCGTGATGGCCTGCTGACGCAACCAAATCAGCGCCGTTGGGCAAGCTACCGCGTGGCGGAGGACTCCCCCCAATTGGACCGACTGGCCGGACTGTCGCCCGAGATTCTGGACCTGTTGCCGCTGGCAGAGCCTGCCCGCAAAAACAAGAAACTTCCGGTGGATCAGCTGAAAGGCATTATTCAGCAGTTGTGCCAAGACCGCTGGCTGGCAACTTCTGAACTGGCGGCACTGGTAGACCGTGATGCAGAGAAACTGCAATCGCGCTTTTTGACGGCGATGGTGAAGGAGGGAGTATTGGAGTTGCGGTTTCCCGAAGTTCGCAATCGGCCAGATCAGGCGTATCGCGCAGTTCCCAAAGACGAGGTAATCAAATAATGGCAGGCTCAACTTTTCAGACCAACCCCTACGACTTATCCAAGTTACTTGACGACTGTCACCGGGGGGTGTTGCAACTGCCCGACTTTCAGCGCAGCTGGGTCTGGGACGAAGACCGCATCAAGAGTTTGATCGCTTCAATTTCGCAGGCTTTTCCTGTCGGCGCGTTGATGACGTTGGATACGGGTGGAGATGGCCTCGGGCCAGCGCCGCAGGTAGGGGTTGGATTATGTGAGTGTCATAAGGTTATCGTATGCGGAACAAAGGTGTCCAACCAGTTCCTTTGGGTGCAGAGTGCCAGATGCAGATTTCCCTTATTGTTCTAGTATTTGCTACAATTGAAGCAAAATTAAGAACATGACATCCATTGCCCACCATCTTCTTGGTCAGACGCGTTCCAGCGTCTTGAGCGCCTTGTTTTTGCATCCAGACAAGTCGCTGCATGTTCGCGAGTTGGCGCGTGCCACGGGTGCATCGCCGGGGTCGCTGCACCGGGAGTTACGCGCTCTGTCTGACCTGGGCTTGTTGCTGCGCCAGGAGGTGGGGCGGCAGGTGCACTATCAGGCCAACCCGAAGTGCCCGGTGTTTGCCGAACTGGCGGGGCTGTTGCGCAAGACAGCTGGCGTGGCAGACGTGTTGCGCGACGCATTGCTGCCGCTGGGCAAGCGGGTGGCGCTGGCCTTTGTGTACGGCTCGGTGGCGGCGGGCACAGAGCGGCCTGACAGCGATGTCGATGTGATGCTTCTGGGCAGCGCTGGCTTTGCCGATGTCTCCATGGCTTTTGCAGACGTGCAGGCCACGCTCGCGCGTGAGGTCAACCCCACGCCCATGACAAGCAAAGACTTTGCCCGCAATTTCGCGGACGGCGACGGCTTTGCCCGCAGTGTGGCGGCCAGCCCCAAGATATGGTTGATTGGCGGTGAAGATGACTTTGCAAAACTTGTTGCGCATCGGCAAGCTTAAAGACCACGTGCCCACGGCCGCAGAGTTGTTGCGGTTGCTGGCGGCGGTAGATCGTAATCTGGCCGATGCGGCCGTGCCAGAGATCAGCGATGAAAGCCGCTTTGACATTGCCTACAAGGCCGTGATGCAGTGCGCGCTGGCTGCCATGCTCGCCAGTGGCTATCGCCCCTCCACCAGCGAGCCTGGACACCACGTCACGCTGATTCAGTCTTTGCCGTTGACCTTGGGTGTGGTCAACGCAACTTGGGTGGTGCTGGATGCCTTGCGGCGCAAACGCAATGGCAACGACTACACGGGCGATGTGGTCACGCCCGATATGGTGGCCGAGTGCGTCGTCCAGGCCACCCGACTGCGGACCCTGCTGCGCAAGCATCTGACAAAAGAGCATCCTGAACTTCTCAAGAAACAAGTTTGAGTCTTTCAGTCATGCACAAGCGTTATGCAAACCATGTCCTAAGGTCTGGACAGGACGATGGAAAATGGCTAAAGTAAGGAATCCTTACTTTGGTAATTAATCATGCTTGCAAAGATCACCTCCAAGAACCAGCTCACGCTGCCCAAGAGCGTGACGCAGGCTGTGGGCACGGCCGAGTACTTTGACGTGGAAGCCCGCGCTGGGCAAATCATTCTGACGCCGGTACGCATTCATCGCGGTGACGCGGTACGAGCCAAGCTGGCCGAACTGGATCTCTCGGATGCGGACATTGTGGATGCTGTGGCCTGGGCGCGGTCGGCGGCTAGGGCGCCGGCAATGGCTGCGGAGCCAGCGGTGTCTTATGGCGCTGGCATTAAGAAGCCCAAACGGGTGGTAAGCAAAAGGGCCACCTCCAAAAAGCCAGCCTCCAAAGTATGAGCAACCCCTTGCGCGTGGTGCTCGACACCAACCTGGTGCTATCTGCGCTGGTATTTGGCGGAGGCCTGGCGGGTCGATTGCGCGTCGGTTGGCAGCGGGGCACTTTTGTACCGCTCGCAAGTACTGCCTCCGTGCAGGAGTTGATACGGGTGCTGGCTTACCCAAAGTTTCGCCTCTCCAAGTTGGAGCAGGATGAATTGCTGGCCGACTACCTGCCCTACACGCAGGCAGTACGCATCCCCCTGCCACCCCCGGCAGTGCCCAAGTGCCGCGACCTGCTGGATGTGCCATTCATGCATCTGGCAGTGGCGGGCAAGGCAAAGGTGCTGGTTTCTGGCGATCGTGCTTTGTTGGCGCTGGCGGATGTGTTTGAAAAAACCAGCGGCTGTCTGATCGTGAATCTGGGTACGTTTGTTCGGGTGCATATGCTGCCCATTGAGGAGTACACGTCGGCACGTTTGAAGGAATTTGACGAGTCCGAAGCGAAACTCGTAAGTCTGATGCAGACGCGAAGATCTGGGCGCTGAATTGTCACTGTTGGTTGTATGTTATTTCTTCGTTCATTCGCTATTTGCAAATGGCGAATACTGCGATAAACTGCCCGGATGTACCGCTCAAAATCCAACCCGCAAATCATGCTCCGCCCGCAGGATGTAGTCGTGCTGCTGCGTTTGGCACTCCAGCAGGGGCCTGCGCCCACCTACGCCACTTTGGCCGAGGAGCTCAAGCTCACTGCGTCTGAGATTCATGCAGGGGTAGAGCGTGCCACGGCTGCACAATTGCTCCGCAAAGATGCCGCAGGAAAGCCAGTTGTGTTGCTGGAGTCACTGAGCTTGTTTGTGCAGCACGGGTTGCGCTATTGCTTTCCTGCAACGCGTGGCGAAATGACGCGCGGCGTTCCCACCAGCTACGCGGCACCGCCCATGCTGGCGCTCGTTGTTCAACCCAACGAGGCGCCGCCTGTATGGCCACACAAGGCGGGTAAAGTGCGCGGCGCAGCCTTTTACCCGCTGTACCCCACGGTGCCTGAGGCTGCGTTGGCCAACCCTGCGCTGTACGAACTGTTGGTGCTGGTGGATGCCATACGGGGGGGGAGCCCGCGAGAGCGCGCCTTGGCCATTGCCCAATTGGATAAACGGTGGTCCGCATGACGCGTTCGCTCAACCCGAACGACCCCAATGTGGTGATGCTGGAACTGGTGGCACGGCGGCTGGGCGCCGATTTGTGCGACCGTTTTGCATTTGTAGGTGGTGCGGTTGTTGGCTTGCTGATTACCGACCCGGCCAACCCCCCGATTCGGTCTACTGAAGATGTGGACATCGTTGCGGAGGTGCTGGCCTTGTCTGGCTATCATCGCGTTGAAAAGGCACTTCGCGAGCGTGGGATTCACACAAGACATGAGTGCTGATGCGCCGATCTGTCGCTGGCAGGTCGAAGGCGTCACGGTAGATGTGATGCCCACTATGGAGGCGATTCTTGGTTTTGCCAACCGCTGGTATCCGCTGTGTGTAACGACTGCAGAGCCACTGACGTTGCCCAGCGGTGTTGCCATTCGTGTCATTCAAGCACCGGTCTTTGTCGGCACCAAGTTGGAGGCATTCCACGGGCGGGGCGGGGGCGATTATTTGTTCAGTCATGATCTGGGCGATATCCTAAGTGTGGTGGACGGGCGCGACAGCTTGGTTGTCGAATGCAAGCAGATGCCCCAAGAGTTGCAAAACTATCTTGCCGAGCATTTTTCCGCATTGCTGGTGGATCGCCGATTTCTGGATGCTCTGCCTGGCCATTTGCCCGGTGACGCCACCAGCCAAAGCAGGCTTCCGGATCTGGAAGCCAAAATTCAAGAACTTGCCAAGCTTTCCAACCCATGAACTCTGCCACCATCGTCCAGAAACTCTGGAACTATTGCAACGTTTTGCGCGACGACGGCATGAGCTACGGCGACTACGTGGAGCAGCTTACTTACCTGCTGTTCTTCAAGATGGCCGATGAGCGCAGCCGCCCACCGTGGAGCCAGCCCAGCCCCATCGCCAAGGGTTTTGACTGGCCTGCGCTGCTGGCCAAAGACGGCGATGAGTTGTTTGACCACTATCGCCACACGCTGGAGAAACTGGGGGCCGAGAAGGGCACCATCGGCCTGATCTTTGGCAAGGCGCAAAACAAGTTCCAGGACCCGGCCAAGCTGCGCCGCCTGGTGGTGGATTTGATTGATTGCGAGAACTGGTCGGCCATGGGCGCCGACGTCAAGGGCGACGCCTACGAAGGACTGCTGGAAAAGAACGCGCAAGACACCAAGAGCGGGGCAGGGCAGTACTTCACGCCGCGCCCGCTGATCCAGGCCATGGTGGACTGCATTGCGCCCAAGCCGGGCGAGACGATTTGCGACCCGGCCTGTGGCACCGGCGGCTTTTTATTGGCTGCGCACACCCATGTGGCGCAGCACAACCCGAATCTCACGCGCGAGCAAAAGAAGCACTTGAAAGAGCACGCTTTGCGCGGTTGGGAACTGGTGCAAAGCACTGCGCGCCTGGCGGCGATGAACATGATGCTGCACGGCATTGGGTCCGACAAGTCGGTGCCCATCGTGGTGGCCGATGCGCTGGCGGCAGACCCTGGCGAGCGTTTTGAGGTGGTGCTGGCGAATCCGCCGTTTGGCAAGAAGAGCAGCACCATGATCACGGGGGCTGAGGGCAAGGTCAGCACCGAAAAAGACGTGATCGAGCGCGATGACTTCTGGGCCACCACGTCAAACAAGCAATTGAATTTTGTTCAGCACATCAAGACCCTGCTCAAGCAGCATGGTCGTGCCGCCGTGGTGCTGCCCGACAACGTGCTGTTTGAAGGCGGCGCCGGCGAGACCATCCGCAAGAAGTTGCTGCACGAGTGCGATGTGCACACGCTGCTGCGGCTGCCCACCGGCCTGTTCTATGCGCAGGGCGTCAAGGCCAATGTGATCTTCTTCGAGCGCAAGCCGG
>Ga0315271_10002931_pt1 | contig 10754 bp, 8 predicted proteins | sample C3_top_MG_FD_204664 | JGI IMG/M metagenome (GOLD analysis project Ga0315271, IMG submission 204664) | Sediment microbial communities from Yellowstone Lake, YNP, Wyoming, USA - C3_top | ecosystem: Environmental > Aquatic > Freshwater > Lake > Sediment | place: USA: Wyoming | collected 2017-08-01
TGGCCATGGCTGGCGTTCAGCGCCTCCCTGGCGGCTGTGAACGCGGATACCTGGGCGACCGAATTGGGAGTGCTCAACCTCACACCGCCGCGCATGATCACCACCGGCAAACCGGTCGAGAAGGGTACCTCAGGCGGCATCTCATGGGGAGGCAGCCTGGCGGCACTGGGAGGCGCAGGTCTGGTGGCTTGCATTGCAATTCTCGTGCAACCCTCTGCTGGATCGGGGTTGATCTTAATATTCACCACACTGGCAGGTGTGCTAGGAGCCATGTTCGACTCCCTGCTAGGAGCCACGGTGCAAGCCATCTACACCTGCCCACAATGCAAGAAAGAGACCGAACGCCACCCCCTGCATACCTGCGGCACTGAAACCATTCCATTACGCGGCTTGAAATGGTTGAATAATGACCTGGTGAATGTCGGGTGTGCCCTGGCAGGCGCCGTGCTGGGGCTGGTGTTCCTGTGGTTCGGAGCTTGAGAAAAATCGGTCATTATTAGAATTCAATGAGAACTTTCGCCCGGAATCTTAATAATCGCATATAATCTGCCTGTCATGTGAAATTCACCCCAAGCGGGCAATAACACAGAAATAATTATTTTTTCAAGGAGAGAATGAAATGGAAAATGAAGAAAGTGAATCCCTGCTCTTCCACAACCCCAATGCAGTTTCGCGCATAGCCCTGTGGACCTCGATCGTTTCCTGGATCGTACTCGGACTGACAGTAATCGCCTTTGTCAGCCAGACCTATTACATCGTTGTCAATTGGGCTGGATTTTCATCACAATATGCGGCTGTCGCTGACAAGATCCGCATCTTTTCCCAATATTTCAATGACTCATTCCACGGGATCGTCTCCTTCCTGGTGCTGCGAGGGGTCTCTCAAGGTCTGAAACTCCTGCAGGATCTGTTCTACGGGAACACAGATGATGAAGAATTCGAAGAAGTCGTGGTAGTCGAACCTGCCGCGTAGGTATAAACGGGATCTTTCAAAAAAGTCTTCCGACCTCCGTCCTTTCGAGAGGTGGAAGACTTTTTTATTAAATATCATTGGAAACCTTTAAACCAGGAAAATATGCGATAAGAGGATGCGCACACCGATCAGGATCAGCACGATCCCCCCGATCACTTCCATGCGCTTGCCGAATCTTTTACCCAAACCGTTACCCAGGCGCAGCCCCAGGAGGGACACAAGCCCGGTGACAATGCCGATGACCACGGCGGGATACCAGATGGCGACGTTCACCAGCGCCAGGCTCAGACCGATGGCAAGCGCATCGATACTGACCGCCAACGAGAGTAGCACCATGGTCCAGCCACGGGAGGGATCGTTTTTGTCGGAGGCCTCATCAGGGACAAACCCGGAACGGATCATACGTCCACCAACAAAAGCCAGCAGGGCGAATGCCACCCAATGGTCATAAGACTTGATATAACCTGCCACGGTCATGCCTGCAAACCAGCCGATGACCGGCAACAGGAACTGGAACAACCCGAAATGAAAAGAGAGTCGAAAAGTGGGACGAGGTCCCTCGCTTTGACGGTTGGCTCCCACCCCCAGGCATACTGCGAAAGCATCCATTGCCATGCTCAAAGCAATGAAGAGAATTTCAAAAAAACCCAATTTATGCCTTCCAGATCTTGAAATCTTTCAAAATGGAACCACCGATGAATTCACGCAACAGTGAATTGTCGGGGATCAGGTCGGTCTCCACCGGCTGGAACCACTCCAAAAAGGAAAGGAGCCGCTTGGCTTCGATGAATTCGGGCGTTCCAAAAGGCACCTGCAGCAGGATCGGCTCCGCCAGGCGCACCATGGCAGACAGCTCGTAAACCAGGGCAGAATTGAACATCACATCGGCATTTTCCTGGTAGGGGAAGATATTGCGCCCTTCACCACGTCCGACCGAGTCCCAACGCTGGATGGTCTGAGTTGCCGAGTAACCGCGCTGATAGGCATCGCGAACAATCCGCCGCACCAGGCGGGTATCCGTGGTGGAAACGCGGTTATGCCGATCAAGGTTGATCTGGGTAAGACAGGAGACGTAAACCCGAAATGCATGCCTTCCAAGAGAGGCCGGAATCAAGCGGGGATTCAGCCCGTGGATGCCTTCCAGGATGATGATGTTGTCATCATGCAACTGGACCAGGTCGCCTTGTTCCTGTCGGCCGAGCTTGAAATTGTAGCGCGGCAATTGAACTTGTTTTCCCGAAACCAGCAATTGCAAGTGTTCGGCAAGTTTTTCCAGATCCAACGCTTGCAGGGCTTCAAAATCCAATTGACCCCCGTCATCCCTGGGGGTTTCCTCCCGATCGACAAAGTAATTGTCCAATTCCAGGGCGAATGGAGATAACCCGAGGGTGAGGAGCTGCACCGCCAACCGCCTGGAGAAGGTGGTCTTCCCCGAAGACGAAGGTCCTGAGATCAGGATCATGCGGACCTGGCTGGACCTTTTCGCAATTTGCTCGGCGATGGAGGCGATGTTCTGCTCGTGCAGGGCTTCAGAGACCAGGATCACTTCCCTCGAGCGTCCCGCCACGATGGCATCATTGAGAGCGCCGACATTGTCAATCCCAAGGCGTTCGAGCCATTCCCCATACTGTCGAAAGGTGGCAAGCAGCTTGGGGTAATCCGGCATGGGCAACAGTTTGGTTGGATCACTGCGCTGCGGGAAACGCAGGGTAAAGCCGCCATTGGTAGTCAAGAGGTTGAACCAGGCCAGGTAACCGGTACTGGGCACCATGTAACCGTGGTGATAATCCAGGTGACCCGCCAGCTTATAAAGAGTCACATAATCCTTATGCCGGTAAGCCAGGAGGCGGACCTTGTCCGGAAAGTCGTGTCTTTCGAAATAAGCCACAGCTTTTTTCAGTGGATATTCAAAGCGCTCAAAATGCAGGTCTTGATCGACAAGTGAGCGCATTTCCTTTTCAAGGGCTTGCAGTTCGATCCGGGTCAACATAGTCCGTCCCTGGATATGGCAGTAATACCCACCGGAGGCAACGGAATGATCGATCAATAACCTGGCATCTGGAAAAAGTCTGGAAAAGACAACTTCCAGCAAGAAGGTCAGGGAGCGGCGGTAGATGCGCGCTCCATCCGCATCCGCCATGGTCACCGCGGACAAATTGGATTCCATCATGATCGGAAAAGTAAGTTCATGCAGTTCCCCATTCACGATGGCAGCCACCATGGGCGCCGGTAAATCCGCGGCGATCATTTTCAGGAATTCGCCCACCTGGGTACCACGCGGACCGGACAGAACCTGCCCACCTGGAAGGTTCACCTCCACTTGTGAACGGGCGGGGATGCTTTCAATTTTTGATAGAGTTTTCATAGTTGAGCCAGCAATTTCTCCGGGTTTCGGGAATAAGCGCTGACCTGCTGCCTGCCTTGCACCAGGTCTTGCAGAGTATCATTCAACAAGCGGTTGACCGGGGTCGGTATGCCGGTCTTTTTCCCGGCACGCACCACGGCACCATTCAAGTAATCCACTTCGATCTTCCCGCGCCCGGAATGAAGATCAATATGGAAGGATGGCATCTTGGCTCCCCGACCGCCTCCCACTACTTTGACCAGCACAGGTCGGGCAATGAAGGCTGGCAGGAAGCGAGCGGCCAGTGCAAACAAACGGATCGGTACTTTGGGCAGATCGACCGGGTGAATTCCCTGGGCAGCCATTACTTTTAATGCTTCCCGCAACATGCGCATTTCCAAACCAAATAGACCCGGGTGGTTTAAGACTTCGGCAGGGGTCATATCCAGGATGGCGGCAGAAGCATTTCCCATTAAATTGGTGACCATCTTGGACCATTTCATATCGGCGGCATCAGGGAACAAGCTGGCATTCAACCAGGCATCATTCATGGCATCCACCAGGCGTGCCGCCAAAGCGTTCAACTGCGGGTCTGAGCCGGTGGCGATCCCCACTCCCCGCAACCTTTCCAGCACGATCTGCCCGGCTGCCAACCTGCCGATCGAAGAGGTAGTCGTCCCGGCAATGACCTTGCCCGACCCCAACACTGCTGCCAGGGCTGGTTCATTATCCACTCCGTTCTGAAGACAGAGGACCGGGGGTATGTGGTTGATGAAAGGTTTCATATTTTCCAAAGCCGGGACGGTATCAAATGATTTCAAGGCAAAAATGGCAGCATCGAAAGGTCCCTGTTCCAGGGCTTCTTTCAACGAAGAGACACAGGAAAAGCTGGAAGGAGGCAAGAGGAAAGGTTCTTTTGATTTTCGGCGCTCATCCAGGCTCAGATCCAGGGAGAGACCAATTTTTTGCAGTTCCGCAACAACTGCAGGTTGCTCGATGAAAACAACCCGATGCCCTGAAAGAGCCAGCGAACCACCCATGTATGTGCCAATCGCCCCGGCACCAAAGCAAAGAACAGAAAGCTTTTGCACCAATGTGCCTCCACTTACGAGTTATTCGTTTTCCAATGGGAATGATCGTTGATGGTATCCACCTGCCAGCGATGTTCATTTGGATAATAAACGAATGCCGCAAAACCGGTGTTTTCAAAACGGAACCGGGCGCCTGAGTAATTTGCCTGAGGAGTGATGCCCAGGATGGTATACATGATCTGGTTAAGCAGACCACCATGCGAAACAACCAGGTAGCGTCCCGGCGGACGGCTGATGAGGTTATGCAATGCCTGACCTGCCCGCAAATAGAGTTCCCAATCGCCCTCCCCCGTCCCGGCAAAAGGCTGATAAATATTTGAAAATTCTGGTTTTGGAAGGATTTGCTGACCAGCTTCACGCTTCTTCCCGGACAGCCTGCCATTGTCCCGTTCCATCCATAAGGGATCCAGTTCAACTGGAGCATTCAAGGCAGAGGCAATGATCTCAGCGGTCTGTCGAGCGCGTGAAAGCGGGCTGGACACCACCAGGGTGAATTTCTCCTTCTCCTCCACCCAACGGTCCGCCAGTGCCCGGGCCTGCGCCAATCCAGTCTCATTCAAAGGGAAATCAGACTGCCCCTGGAAATATCCATCTGCATTGCCCACTGACTCGCCGTGGCGTAAAAAAACGATCTCATACACAGGCATTTTCTTTCGCATAAGAGCTTTATTTTACCAGAATCTGGAGACTCAATTGTTTAACCCCATCCCCCGGGAAAAGAGACTGACCCGTGCCGCCATTTTCCCCACCAAAACACGCCCAAAAGACCTAAAACATGGATCTGGAATTAGATCTCTCCAAAAATTAAATGTTTACTCTTGCATGCAGAAAGATGACCTTGATCTTTTGTACCAGGTTCTCAAGGAACTCACAATAAAACACCATAATTATCCGCCAGAATGGCAAGCGTGCGGGTCACCTCTGCCTTCCTGACAGATTCATCCCAACCCAACCCGGCTGCAACTGCCGAAGCCATTTCTTCGATCAAAGGCAGGCTCAACTCACCCAGGTAAGCCAGCAAGGTGCGGCGAAGAAGCAAGTCATCCAGATGCATGATCTTCTCTTTTTGCACCAGGTACAAGATCTCACGATTGGTGAAATTCGGCCAAGCTTCAATGGGAGTGTCCTTACCTGCAACCAGGAATTTGACCACTTCAACAGCCCGAGTGCCATAACGCCTGAAAAGGACTTCCACCTGCTTGCGCGGCAAACCGGAGGAACCTTCCAATGCATCGATAAATCTCCTGGTCTCCTCCTGGCTGGCAGGATAATCCCTGCCACCGCCGATGGGTAACATGGTGGTTTCAGCTTTGCGTTGAAGACCTAAAAATGCGAGGGTGCGGTCGGTCACTTGTTCGGAAAAAGCCCGATAACTGGTCCACTTGCCTCCCACCAGGGAAAAGACAGGCATCCCACCAAGCTTATCCTCCTGGATATGGTGATCGCGCGTGATCTGTCCGGCATTTTTGGCTTGAGTGTGTGCCAACGGACGTACACCTGAAAAGCGGAAAACCACCTGGGATGGATCCACATTGATATTCGGAAAAACCCTGGCAAGCATCTCCAGGAAATAATCAATCTCGCCAGGGGTGCAGCGTGCTTCATCCGGATCTTCGATGGGTAGATCGGAAGTTCCGATAAGGACCTTGTCACGCAGAGGGAAGATCAAAACAATCCGACCATCCTTGTTCTCAAAAAAGATCTCGTGATCTCCGATGGCTTGATGAAGTTCATCGTGGTGCAGCACCAGGTGGAAGCCCTTGGTGCCACCAATATAGTGTGTACTTATTCCCATTTTCTGGTTGGCAAGATCGATCCAGGGACCGGCAGCATTGATTATGAGTTTTGGAGAAACCTGGTGGATCTCACCGGTCATTTCATCTTTCAGGTGTACCATTTGGTCGGTCATACCTTGCACGGAGACATAATTAAGTGCAAGGGCATGCTGACCTTCAGCTACCCCTTCCAGCAAAAGTTCCACGGTCAACCGCTCAGGGGAAAGGATCGAACCGTCATAATACGTGGCGACATAACGAACATCCGGATGCATACCGGGATATTCAGCCTGGGCTTTCTTCCGTCCCACAAAACGATGAGGGGGGACGGTCTTTTGGGCACGGGTGAAGGCATCATAGAAGATCAAGCCGATCTTGATGACCAGGGCACCACGCTCGGAAGGTTTTTCCAACCAGCCCAGGAACTTGAGGGGTGCATTGAGCAGACCGGAAAAAACCTTGAAGATCGGGATGGCGGTGGGCAGAGGGCGGACAATATGGGGAGCGTTCACAATCATGCGGTTGCGTTCCTGGACTGCTTCCCGCACCAATCGAAATTCACCATTTTCCAGGTAGCGGATACCACCGTGCGCCATATGCGAAGAAGCTGCCGAAGCGCCTGAACAAAAATCAGAGCGATCCACCAGCAACACATTGACACCATTGAGAGCCAGGTCCCGGAAAGTACCGACGCCATTGATGCCACCACCGACGATCAGCACATCCGGTGAATGGGATTTAATGGAATTTAGTATTTCTTTTCGCTCCATGAATGCTTCCTTCCTTACCATTTTACCGGACGAAAATCCTGAACGAGGATCTTCGAAAAATCTTGAAGAAGATCAATCTTCATCCACCCAATCAAATGTACGCGTGACAGCTTTCTTCCAACCAGCGTACAGTTTTTCACGGCGGGCAGAAGCCATGGCTGGCTGCCAGCGTTTGTCCATGCTCCAATTCAATTTCAACTCTTCGAAATTCTGCCAGAAGCCTACTGCAAGACCGGCGGCATAAGCTGCACCCAGGGCAGTCGTCTCAGCCACCTTCGGGCGGATGACGGGTACATCCAGGATATCCGCCTGGAACTGCATGAGCAGTTCGTTGAAGACCATACCCCCATCCACCTTCAGATCGGTCAACTTCACCCCTGAGTCCTTTTCCATTGCTTCCAGGACCTCGCGAGTCTGGTAAGCGCTGGCTTCGAGCACCGCACGGGCAATATGTCCGCTGGTAATGAAACGGGTCAGTCCCAGAATGGCACCGCGGGCATCACTGCGCCAATAAGGTGCATACAAACCGGAAAAAGCGGGCACAAAATAGATGCCCCCGTTGTCTTCCACTTCTGCGGCGAGCTTTTCTATGTCAGACGACTTTTCGATCATCTTCAGGTTATCCCGCAACCACTGCACCAGAGCACCCGTGATGGCGATGGAGCCTTCCAATGCATAAACCGCAGGTTGGGTACCGATCTTATAAGCCAGGGTGGTCAAAAGACCACTCTTACTCGGAACAGCTTCCAGACCGGTGTTCATCAACATGAAGCATCCGGTACCATAAGTATTCTTGGCTTCCCCCGGCAAGAAACAAGCCTGCCCGAAGAGGGCTGCCTGCTGGTCTCCCAGGTCACCAGAGATCGGGACGCCTGCAAAAACCGCGCGGGCTGGTGCGAAGATCCCGGATGAGGATCTGATCTGCGGCAGGAGACTGCGCGGGATACCCAGAAGCCCCAGGATCTCATCATCCCAATCGAGTGAATGCAAATTCATAAGCTGGGTGCGTGAAGCGTTGGTCACATCGGTGACATGCGCACCGGTCAGATTCCAAATGATCCAGGAATCCATATTACCAAAGAGAAGCTCCCCATCCTCAGCCTTCTGGCGCGCACCCGGGATATTATCCAGGAGCCATTTAAGCTTGGGACCGGAGAAATAAGTTGCCAGTGGCAAACCGGTCTTATTACGAAACCTGTCTTGTCCACCCGCTTTTGCCAGGTCCGAACAAATCGCATCCGTGCGGGTATCCTGCCAGACCAGGGCATTATAAATGGGTCTGCCGGTAGCTTTTTCCCAGACAACGGTGGTTTCACGCTGATTGGTTATACCGATGGCTGCCAGGTCGTCAGGATTTAACCCGCTTTTCTCGAGGGCAACCTGCATGACTTCCCGGGTGCGATCCCATACTTCCAGTGGATCATGTTCCACCCAACCCGGTTTTGGATATATCTGCCGGTGTTCCTTCTGGTCAACTGAGACGACGCGACCGGCATGGTTAAAGATGATAAAACGGGTGCTGGTGGTGCCCTGGTCAATGGCGGCGATGTAATCAGGCATGCCGAACTCCAATAATTCTATTAAACCTACCAGTCTCTTGCCCCGGCAAGGAATGCCTTGCCGTACATTGTCTTACGCCCGGATGGCTGGACTTCATCCAAAACCAGCAATCCAGCAGAAGTCGATATGGCAGGTTTTCCATCGATGACAGTATGCCTGCCAGGGTGCGAAGGACCTGGCGTGGAGTGAGCAACATGAATTTTCAGCGGCAACTCATTAATCAGAGTGTATGCCCCTGGCCAGGGATTAAAAGCGCGCACCCTGCGAACCAGATTTTCAGCCGGTTCTTTAAAGTTCAGCAAACCTTCTTCTTTTTTAAGCATGGGTGCATAAGTTGCCAAACTTTCATTCTGAAGGAGCGGAATGATCTTACCATCCAGGTAACCGGGCAAGGTTTCCAACAATAATTCAGCCCCCAGAGCCGAGAGTTTATCAAACAAGATCCCACCAGTATCCTGCGGCCCGATCGGGATGGCTCTTTGATTGAGCAAAGGACCGGTATCCACACCTGCATCCAATTTCATTATGGTGATCCCTGTTTCAATATCCCCGGCAAGAATGCTGGCTTGAATGGGAGCTGCACCGCGCCAACGTGGAAGGAGGGAAGCATGGATATTGATACAGCCAAAAGGTGGCAGGTCCAATACCTCCTGGCGCAGAATCATACCAAAAGCCGCCACTACAATCACATCCGGATGCCACTGGGATAATTGTTGGAACACCTCGGGTTGGCGTAATTTTTCGGGTTGGAGTAAAGGCAATCCCAATACCAGCGCGGTCTCCTTGACCGGCGGCGCCATTAACGTCCTGCCCCGACCGGCGGGACGATCTGGCTGGGTGACCACCCCAACTACCTGGAACTTTCCGGCCAAGACCTTCAATGCTGGAACTGCGAAATCGGGCGAACCCATAAATACGACACGTTTTTGGGATTTCCTCATAACATTAATTCTAGCACGCCTTTCAAATTCAGGGGTTGGTTTGAACAATTCAAAAACCTTCCCTGCTTGAAATTGGACAAACTCCATGCCAAACTCTTTATATCCAAAAAGGTGACCCAATAATCGCATCTAGCAAAAGACTGGCATAATTCGAGCTATAATTGACTGGTAGATCCAAACATGCCCGGGAGGAAATCTTGCTAATAATCATCAGTGATCTGCACCTGGTGGATGGGACTTGCGGAGTACCAATCACAACGGCTGCTTTCAATTTATTTGCAGACCGGATCAAGGAATTGGCGATCAATGCTTCCTGGCGCAGAGATCAGACCTATCGCCCGATAGAGAGCATAGACATCCTGTTGCTGGGGGATATCCTTGACCCCCTGCACTCCACCCAATGGTTTAATGAATCTCCCGGTCAACCTGGTTTTGTACGACCATGGTCGGATCCACAAAGCCTGGCTTTCGCGACCAAGATCCGTCAGATCACAAGATCGATCCTACAATATAACGCAGATTCAATAAAGATATTAAGAGACCTTTCCGAAGGAAGGCTTATTCGCATCAATCCTGCCGACCGGCAAGGTCGAATCGCACAGAGTACACGTGAACGGATCCTCATTCCAGTCCAAATCCATTACATGGTCGGTAATCATGACTGGTATTACCACCTTCCCGGTACAATTTTTGACAACATCCGTAGAGAAATCATCAATCAATTGGGATTATCCAATCCCTTCTCCCCATTCCCGCATGAGGCGTCAGAATCATACCTCCTCCAGAAATTGTTCGAGCAATACAAAGTCTGTGCACGACATGGGGATGTGTACGATTCGCTTAATTTCGATCCTACTTTTGGGCGAAATGGATCCTCATTGGGAGATGCTTTTTCCATCGAAATGGTCAGCCGCATTCCATGGGAGGTGAAACGCCAACTCGGGAACGATCTTTCTCCTGAATTCATTCAAAGTTTGCGAAACATCGTGAATGTCCGACCGACCCTGATAACTCCATTATGGATCAGTGGGCAATTAAAGCAAAACAACGTGCCAAAATCCGAACAAGAAAAGATCAAAAAAATATGGGATGAACTTGCGAAAGAGTTTCTCGACCTGGAATTTGTTCACTCCTTAGACCGGCATTTTGAATTCGATGCTGTGGATGCGCTGAAGGTATTGCTGCAATTTTCCAGTCAGGTCTCTTTTAAGACGATTGACGATATTGTAAAATGGATCCGTGAATGGTTTAAGACAGGCGAATCCACTTTCTCGAGAAATGCCTTGAAGGAACCCGCCTT
>Ga0315271_10002932_pt1 | contig 10753 bp, 6 predicted proteins | sample C3_top_MG_FD_204664 | JGI IMG/M metagenome (GOLD analysis project Ga0315271, IMG submission 204664) | Sediment microbial communities from Yellowstone Lake, YNP, Wyoming, USA - C3_top | ecosystem: Environmental > Aquatic > Freshwater > Lake > Sediment | place: USA: Wyoming | collected 2017-08-01
GAACGGCTAAAAGAATACGAGGCCGTGAGGGCCTGTAGCTCAGTTGGTTAGAGCACGCGCTTGATAAGCGCGGGGTCGATAGTTCAACTCTATCCAGGCCCACCATAAGAGACCGAGAGATATTGGTAGGTGGGCCGTTAGATCGCGTATTGGAAATTCGATTCGGAGGGGACACATACTGAGAAGATTTTTTGTGAGCATCAGCGGTTCAGCCGATCGGCCCTACCATTTCCGTTAGACTCGCGTGCAGGTTGGGGCTGTAGCTCAGCTGGGAGAGCACCTGCTTTGCAAGCAGGGGGTCGGCGGTTCGATCCCGCTCAGCTCCACCAAAAACTCGATAGTATACATCCGGGAATCTTTTTTGCCCTGAGCAATAATCTCAGGACCGTTCTTTGACAGATGAATAGATCTTTTCAAGATCATGTGTGAAAGACTGTGTGTGTCAGGGGCAAATTTTAGTTAAGCTACTAAGGGTGTACGGTGGATGCCCTGGCATCAGGAGGCGAAGAAGGGCGTAGCAAGCTGCGATAAGCCTCGGCGAGCCGCCAGCAGGCCGTGACCCGAGGATACCCGAATGAGGCAACTCACCACGGGGAATGCCGTGGTATCGTGCGCTGAATACATAGGCGTACGAGGCCAACTCAGGGAAGTGAAACATCTCAGTACCTGAAGGAAAAGAAAGCAATCGCGATTCCCCAAGTAGCGGCGAGCGAAAAGGGATCAGCCTAAACCGGACATATGTAAGCCCGTGTGCGTTGTATGTCCGGGGTTGAAGGCCTTCACTGGGTTGCGATACGGAGCAGCCGACGAGTTACAAACCAGGACATTAGTCGAACGGTCTGGAAAGGCCGGTCAAAGAGGGTGAAAGCCCCGTAGACGAAAATGCCCTGGCTCGTTTGTGGAGGTCCTGAGTACCGCGGGGCTCGAGAAACCCCGTGGGAATCCGGGAAGACCACTTTCCAAGGCTAAATACTACCTGATGACCGATAGTGCACCAGTACCGTGAGGGAAAGGTGAAAAGAACCCCGGTGAGGGGAGTGAAATAGAACCTGAAACCGTACACCTACAAGCAATCGGAGCACTATACCCCGTAAGGGGGATGTGTGACGGTGTGCCTTTTGCTTAATGAGCCTGCGAGTTGTTCGGCGTAGCAAGGTTAAGCCGGAAAGGCGGAGCCGTAGCGAAAGCGAGTCCGAAATGGGCGTTTAGTTGCGTCGAACAGACCCGAAGCGAGGTGATCTACCCATGACCAGGGTGAAGGATCGTTAAACCGATCTGGAGGCCCGAACCGGTGTACGTTGCAAAGTGCTCGGATGAGTTGTGGGTGGGAGTGAAAGGCTAATCAAACCTCGTAATTGCTGGTTCTCCCCGAAATAGCTTTAGGGTTAGCCTCGCCCGGACCGTAACGGAGGTAGAGCACTGGATGGGCTAGGGGCGTTCCAACGCTACCGAACCCAACCAAACTCCGAATGCCGTTACTGGATAGGCGGGAGTCAGACTATGAGCGCTAAGGTCCATGGTCGAGAGGGAAACAGCCCAGACCGCCAGCTAAGGTCCCTAATACGTGCTAAGTGGAGAAGGTTGTGGGAGCGCTTAGACAGCCAGGAGGTTGGCTTAGAAGCAGCCATCCTTTAAAGAGTGCGTAATAGCTCACTGGTCAAGCGAGCCTGCGCCGAAAATTCAACGGGGCTCAAGCACGTAACCGAAGCTGCGGACTTGCACCGCAAGGTGTTTAAGTGGTAGGGGAGCATTCTCTGGGAAGTGAAGGTTGACCGACAAGGACAGCTGGATTCCAGAGAAGAGATTATGCAGGCATAAGTAGCGATAAACGATGTGAGAATCATCGTCGCCGAAAACCTAAGGTTTCCTGGGCTATGTTCGTCAACTCAGGGTTAGTCGGTCCCTAAGCCGAGGCCGAAAGGCGTAGGTGATGGACAACAGGTTAATATTCCTGTACCACCAGGCTCGCGTTATCAACGAAGGGGGGACGCAGGGGGGTAGGCACCGCCGGGTGTTGGATGTCCCGGTCCAAGCTTGTAGGAGGGGTCTGCAGGTAAATCCACAGGCCCGTTACCTCCGAGAAGCGAGTGCGAGGCCGCAAGGCCTAATCAAAGGGGCTGATCCCGCACTGCCAAGAAAATCCTCGTCGTGAGTGAGTCAGGTGACCGTACCGTAAACCGACACAGGTAGGTAGGATGAAAATTCTAAGGCGCGTGAGAGAAATCCCCCTAAGGAACTATGCAATCTAGCCCCGTAACTTCGGAAGAAGGGGTGCCTCTGGTAGGTGAAGCCGTACAGGCTTAGCTGAAAGAGGTTTCAAGAAAGTGGCTCTGGCGACTGTTTATCAAAAACACAGCACTCTGCTAAGGCGTAAGCCGACGTATAGGGTGTGATGCCTGCCCGGTGCCGGAAGGTTAACCAGAGGGGTCAGCCGCAAGGCGAAGCTCTGAAGCGAAGCCCCGGTAAACGGCGGCCGTAACTATAACGGTCCTAAGGTAGCGAAATTCCTTGTCGGGTAAGTTCCGACCTGCATGAATGGCATAACGACTGGAGCGCTGTCTCGGGGGGATACTCAGCGAATTTGTTGTTCCGGTGAAGAAGCCGGGTTCCCGCATCTAGACGGAAAGACCCCGTGCACCTTTACTATAACTTGACATTGGGTGTTGGATGAGTATGTGTAGCATAGGTGGGAGACTTTGAGGCGAGGGCGCTAGTTCTCGCGGAGTCATCCGTGAAATACCACCCTTACTTTTCTGATATTCTAACCTAGGCCTCTAATCGAGGTCAGGGACAGTGTCTGGTGGGTAGTTTGACTGGGGCGGTCGCCTCCCAAAAGGTAACGGAGGCGCCCAAAGGTTCCCTCAGGCTGGTCGGTAATCAGCCGTAGAGCGCAAAGGTAGAAGGGAGCTTGACTGCGAGACTGACAGGTCGAGCAGGGACGAAAGTCGGGCTTAGTGATCCGGTGGTTCTGCGTGGAAGGGCCATCGCTCAACGGATAAAAGGTACGCCGGGGATAACAGGCTGATCTCCCCCAAGAGTTCACATCGACGGGGAGGTTTGGCACCTCGATGTCGACTCATCGCATCCTGGGGCTGAAGCTGGTCCCAAGGGTCGGGCTGTTCGCCCGTTAAAGCGGTACGAGAGTTGGGTTCAGAACGTCGTGAGACAGTTCGGTCCCTATCTGATGTGGGCGGAGGAGATTTGAGAGGGGCGGTCCCTAGTACGAGAGGACTGGGACGGACGGACCTCTAGTGTGCCGATTGTCGCGCCCGCGGCATTGTCGGGTAGCTATGTTCGGTTGGGATAACCGCTGAAAGCATCTAAGCGGGAAGCCTGCCTCAAGATAAGATCTCCCGGACCGTAAGGTCCCTAAAGGCCACTCGAAGACTACGAGTTTGATAGGCTGGAAGTGGAAGGGCCGTAAGGCCTGTAGCTAACCAGTACTAATCGGCCGTGAGGCTTAACTTTAAATTTGCTCCTGATAGACACTGTCTTTCACACAATCATCAGTTTTCCCGGTGGCCATGCCGGAGAGGTCACACCCGTTCCCATCCCGAACACGGAAGTTAAGCTCTCCAGGGCCGATGATACTGCCGCTGTAAGGCAGTGGGAAAGTAGGACGCTGCCGGGATTAATTAGAAGCCCGCTGATCGCAAGGTCAGCGGGCTTCTTTGTTCCTACCCGTTGACACTTTCATCTCGCCCTCCTAGAATGGCGCCACTGCTGTCCAACCTGGAGACCTTTGCCCATGAAGGAATCCACGCCTGATGCCATCCGCAATGTTGCTGTTCTCTCCTACGGTGGATCCGGAAAGACGACGCTGATCGAGGCGCTGCTGTGCGCCAGCGGAAATCTTCTCCACATGGGGTCCGTCGCGGCCGGTACGGCGGCGATGGATTTTGAGCCTGAGGAACATCACCGGAAGCACTCTCTCCAGACCAGCCTCTGCCAGATTACCTGGAATGGGGCGTCGCTCAATCTGCTCGATAATCCTGGCACGTCAGGCTTCCAGGCCGAAGCCAGGCAGGCCGCGCACGTGGCGGATGCCGCCCTCTGGGTCTTCAATGCCGGCGTCGGCGTAAAGACGGAACTGGAAAAGCTGTGGGAGTACGCGGCAACGCGCTCCCTGCCGAGCCTGGTATTCATCAGCGCGCTCGAGAAAGAGGGAACATCCTGGGAGAAAGTGGTCGATGAGATAGAGAAGGCGTTGGAGATCAAGACCGTCCCGCTCAGCATCCCGATCGGGCAGGGCGCGTCTCTTGAAGGAGTCGTAGATCTGGTGAACGGGGAGGCGTTTCGGTACGCTGCGGACGGAACAGGCAAGCGGCAGAAGATTGAGGTTCCGGCGGCGCTGAGCGGGGCTGTCGAGGCGGCACGCAAAAAGCTGATGGAAGGCGTGGCAGAGGCGGACGATCAATTATTGGAGAAGTACCTCAGCGAAGGGGCCTTGACGGCCGCCGAGATCCTGAAGGGACTGAAAGCAGGTGTTGCGAACCGGGGGCTGTTCCCGGTTCTGTGCGGCTCTGGAGCAAAGAACATCGGCGCGATCGAGCTGCTGAACACCATTGTCTCGGTCTTGCCCTCTCCGGCGGAGTCGGCGAAAGCCTGTCCGATACAGGCTCTTACGGGCGACGGCAAGGAGCCGGTGGCGCTGCTGGTTGACGGCGCGGCGCCCTTCGCCGCCTACGTGTTCAAAACGCTTATCGATCCGTTCATGGGCCGGCTGAATTACATTCGAGTCTACTCGGGGTCCCTGGCGGCGGACGCCGGCTTCCTGAATGCCACCCGCAGCACCAAGGAGAAGGCCGGGCGCCTGTTCCACGGCATCGGAAAAAAATACACCCCGGTCGAGAAGGCCGTGGCGGGGGACATCGTGGCTATCGCCAAGCTCAAGGACACGCAAACCGGCGACACGCTGACCGGCGAGCATAATACGGCGTTCCATATTCCCAAGCCGCCGTTGACCCGTCCCCTCATGTCGTTCGCCCTGGACCCCAAGTCCAAGGAAGACATCGAAAAGGTGAGCGTGGGTCTCCATAAACTGGTCGAGGAAGATCCTTCCCTCGTGTTCGTCCGCAATGCCGAGACGCACGAGATGATTCTCAGTGCCATGGGGCAATTGCATGTGGACGTGGCGTTTGAAAAGCTGAAGCGCAAATACGGCATCGAGGTCAATGTCCATACGCCGAAGGTTCCCTATAAAGAGACCATCAGGAAAGCCACCAGCGCCCAGGGGAAGTACAAGAGACAGACCGGAGGGCACGGCCAGTACGGGGATACGTGGCTGAAGCTGGAGCCCTTAAAGCATGGAGGCGGCTTCGAGTTTGTGAATGCGATTGTCGGGGGCGCCATTCCCAGGAACTTCATTCCGGCCGTCGAGAAGGGGGTCGTGGAGGCCATGCACGAAGGCTTTCTTGGCGGGTTCCCCGTCGTGGATATCCGGGTCACGCTCTATGACGGCTCGTACCATGACGTAGATTCGTCCGAAATGTCCTTCAAGGTCGCTGCGTCCATGGGCTTCAAGAAAGCCATGGAACAGGCGTCGCCGGTGCTGCTCGAGCCGATCATGACCGTGGAAGTCAGCACACCGGATGAGTGTATGGGGGCGGTGATCGGAGATCTGAACGGCCGGCGTGGGCGCATCCGTGACACGCTCCCGAAAGCTCACGGAACCGTCATCATGGCGGCGGTCCCGCTGGCGGAAATGCTGAAGTATGCTCCTGTCCTCAACTCACTGACAGGCGGGCGGGCGACTTACTCCATGGACTTTTTGACCCACGAGGAAGTGCCTCGCGAGTTGGTAGCCAAGGTTCTGGAGGAGCATAACAAGACTACCAAGGCCACTCCCGCTCACTAATGCGGCTTTTCCCGCACTACTTTTCCTTGGGGCTCAGCACGGAGTAGAACGCGCGGTTCTCCCGGACCACGCGCAGGAGGACGGACTCTCCTTTTTTCGCCTGCGCGACCGCGGACTTGAACTCTTCCGACGAGGCGACGGCCTGGCGGTTGACCTCCTTTATCAGATCACCTTCGCGCAAGCCTTGTTCCTGCGCGACGCTGCCGGGGTCCACTTTGTTCACCAGCACCCCTTTTTGATCCTTGATCTTGAACTTATCGGCCAGCTCCGGTGTGAGATCCTGCACGCTAAGGCCGAGCTTGACCTCCGGCTGCGGGGGAGGGGAGGGAATCGACGCAACGACGGCGTCCTCCTTGCGCTCGCCCAAATCAACGGTGATGGTGCGGCGCTCGCCGCTCCGTATGACATCGAGTTCAATCTTGGTTCCAGGCGTCAGCCCGGCCACGGCGCGCGACAATCCCGCCGGGGTCTCCACACGGCGCCCATCCACCTTGATAATGATGTCGCCGGGCTTCAGGCCGGCCCGCGCGGCCGGTTCGTTCTCAAACACATCGTTGACCAGCACGCCGTCGTTCTCCTTGATGCCGAATTTCCCGGCCAGTTCGGCCGTCACTTCCTGGATCCCGACTCCCAGCCAGCCACGGGTCACCTTGCCGCGGACGCGCAGTTGCCCCACGACCTGCTGCACCATATTGGAGGGGATCGCGAATCCGATGCCCTGCGCATAGTTGATGATGGCGGTATTGATGCCGATTACTTCGCCTTTGATGTTGAACAGCGGGCCGCCGCTGTTGCCGGGATTGATCGAGGCATCGGTCTGGATGAAGGCTTCGTACCGGGACAGCCGGACGGCGTCGCGCTCCAGGCCGCTCACGATGCCCAACGTCACGGTCCGGTCAAGAGAAAACGGATTGCCGACGGCTATGACCCACTGGCCGACACGGACTTTCGAGGAGTCGCCGAATGGAACCGTGGGAAGCTCACCGGTTGGGGTGATCTTCACGATGGCGATGTCGGTGTCGGGATCGCGGCCGATCACCTGGCCGATGAATTTAGATTTGTCGGACAGCCGGACTTCCACTTCCTTTGCATCACCGACCACATGATTATTGGTGACAATCAGACCCTCTTTGTCCACGATCACGCCGGAGCCGGTCCCCGGGTTGCTCGGGCCGCGCTCACGGGGGGTCTCGCCTGACTTGGCCGAGGCTGACAGGGGTGCGATGTTTACGACCGCAGGCTTGACCCGGTCGGCGAGGGCGACGAGGACGCTCTGCATTTCATCGAGTAGGCGGAGGCCGGACAGTTCTTCCGCGGCATGGGAGATGCCGGGAAAAGGTTCGAACAGCAGGAGGCTTGCCAGCACCGCCCAGCCTAATAGCTGCTGACGCATGTGAGGGTTCCGAGCCTTCATTGTATGCTCCTTTGCAAGGTGAGACAGCATGTGCATTATCCTCTTTGAGCCAGGCACGGATTCCTCCCGCTCTCGGTTATCCTAACAAAGGGCTTTGGAAAAATACAACTTGAGCCGCTATGCCGATTATGCAAGGAGCGCTTGAATGGCGCCTGGAAGCTCGGATCGGTTTCCAATGATGGTTACCTGGTCGCCGGCCCGCAAAACCATGGGGCCGGAAGGAAACAGGAGAGAATTGTTCCGCCGGATCAGGACGATGCGGACGCTCTCAGGGAGCGCCACCGCACTGAATGGCTTGCCGTCGGCCTGGGCGCTCGGGACAATCGTGACGCGCTCAATGGTGCCGCCACCTGCCTGCAAATCTTCCTGGAGACGGAGCAGGGGGACGATGAGAACGTCATCATACCGTGATGCCAAGCGATCCCGGATTTCCTGCAGCGCGCGCTGTTCGGCGCGAATGTCTTCGCAGAGGGGAAGGGAATCATCAGTCTTTGCCGTTTCCGGTGAATGGGTGGCATGGACGGCATACAGGCGCTGCCCCAGGGATTCATAGGCCTGTCGGAGGCGCGCTTCAGCGTCTTCGGCCTGGAGTTGCAGTTTCGTGACTTGGACCCTGCGGGCAACACGCTCCGCGACAGCCATTACGGCCTCTTTTGCACCGTCAAAACTGGTTGATAGTGTTCGCAGGGAGGATTGGAAGATGCTCATAAATAACGTCGGATAAGAATGATTATGTTAACTTATATTTCATGGTGAAATGATGATGCCATGAGTGGATGGCTGTTGCCCAAACTTCGGCTCGGTCCCCGCCCGCAGCCGACTGATGTTCTCTCGGTGCCGATACACAATCAAAAGAACGATACCCGCCGCGAATGCTGCCATGGGCACAGTGGCATGAAACAGCCACACCCAAAGAGGCAGGCTCCCAAACGCGATCAGAGCCGCCAAGGATGACATCCGCCAGATGGCAGCTGCGGCCAGCCATGTCACCACAAGGCACCCACCGATGGCTGGTTCCACCGCCAGCAGAACACCCAGCGCGGTGGCGACACCTTTTCCCCCTTTGAAGCACAAGAAGGCCGGGAACATATGGCCCAGAATCGTGGCGGCCCCGGCCGCCAGGACGGAGTCGCCAGCCGCGGGTCCTATCAGCACGCGGGCCAGATAGATCGCCAAGGCGCCTTTTCCCATATCGCCGATTAGCGTGACAATCCCCGCCGCTTTCCCGGCAACTCTGAGGACGTTGGTGAACCCTATATTTCGGCTGCCAGCATCGCGGGGATCGATGCCTGAAAACGCTCTACCGGCAAAGACACCGATCGGGATCGCGCCCAGGAAATAGCCGAAAACAAGAGAGAGGGCCAGGTCCGTCGCCATCAGGCACTACCTATGCCGGAGCCACCTCTGGGAAGCATCTGGAGGACGAACTGCCGGATGTATTGCGCGGCGGAAATCAAGGAAAGCGCCAGGGAAGCGAAAAGAATCGCCGTTCCCCAGTGATGGAAATTCAGCGAGACTGGTACGGCCTCGTCCAGGATCAGGAAGAGTATGGCCACCACCTGGGCCGCCATTTTTACTTTGCCTGTGGTTTCCGGGGTCAAATCGATTCCTTCGCGGGCGGCCACTCCCCTCAAGCCGGTGACGGCCAGTTCGCGGCCAGCCAGCACGATGGCGACCCAGGCCTGCACCCGGTCGAAGTCCACGAGGAGAAAGAGCGCGGTCAGGACCAATAGTTTGTCGGCGATCGGGTCGAGTATCTTGCCCAGTCGGGTAACCTGTCCCCACCGTCTGGCGACGTAGCCGTCCACGGCATCGGTCAGAGCTGCCAGCCCGAAGACGGCCGCCGCCACGATGGAACGATAGGGCGTCGGCTCCAAAAAACACAACACAAAGACGGGAATCAGCAGGATACGGCTGACGGTGATGGCATTCGGCAAATGCACGAGCATGCCGGCCTGCGTGTGCGTGCGCGGGTGTTCGTGACTCTGAGTGGGCAGGGTGGTCACGCCGGAATGCGCCCGATCGCCGCCGCCACGCGCACGATCTGCTCCAGCAGGCCGCGCACCTCGGCCAGCGGAACCATATTGGGCCCATCCGACAGGGCCTTGTCGGGATTCGGATGGACTTCCATGAACAATCCCTCGCAGCCGACCGCCACGGCGCCGCGGGCGAGCGGCGCAATGAACTCCCGTTGCCCGGATGATGTGGTGCCAGCCCCACCCGGCAACTGGACGCTGTGGGTCGCGTCAAAGATGACCGGATAGCCCAGGCGCCGCATGATCGGGAGCGCGCGAAAGTCTGTGACGAGGTTATTGTAGCCAAAGGAGGCGCCCCGCTCGGTCAACAGAATCCGCCGGCTGCCCGCCTCCTCGATTTTTTGGACGACGTTGGCCATGTCCCAGGGGGCCAGAAACTGGCCTTTCTTGACGTTGACGACCTTGCCCGTCCGTGCGGCTGCGATGAGGAGGTCGGTTTGCCGGCACAGAAAGGCCGGGATCTGGAGCACGTCCAGCACTTTCCCCGCTTCCGTCGCCTCCTCGACCGAATGGACGTCTGACAAAATCGGCACGCCCACCTGGTCGCGCACGCGATTCAGGATGTGAAGCCCTTTCTTGATCCCCGGTCCTCGGAACGATTGCCCAGAACTCCGGTTGGCCTTGTCATAGGATGATTTAAAGATAAAGTTAAGCTTTAACTCCACGGCGATACGCTTCAATTCTTTGGCCGTTTCCATGACCAGCCCCTCATCCTCGATTACGCAAGGCCCGGCGATGACGAGGGGCGGCTGCCCCTCCCCGACCTTGAACCCGGCGATGTCGACCGTCTGCATGGGCTGGGTCACCCCCCGACCTTGTGCCGGAGCGCGGCCTGGATGAATCCCTTGAACAGGGGATGCGGCCGGCGTGGGCGTGAATTGAACTCGGGATGGAACTGCGTGGCCATGAACCAGGGGTGGTGCTGCAGTTCTACGATCTCCACAAGCCGGCTGTCCGGCGAGAGTCCGCTGAAAACCAGCCCGTGCTTAGTCAGTTGGTCCCGATAGGCGTTGTTGAACTCGTAGCGGTGGCGATGGCGCTCCCGGATCTCCGTGGCGCCGTAGGCCTCGTGCGCCCGCGATCCCTTTTCCAGCACGCAGGGGTAGGCGCCCAGCCGCATAGTGCCGCCCTTGTCCTCCACCGTCCGCTGGTCGGACATGAGATCAATGACAGAGGTCGGCCCTTCCGGAACAAATTCAGAACTGTTGGCGTCCGTCAGTCCGGCGACGTTCCGGGCGAATTCGATAACGGCACACTGCATGCCCAGACAGAGACCTAGGAACGGCACCTGCTTTTCCCGCGAGTGGCGGATGGCCTGGATCTTTCCTTCGATCCCCCGGTTGCCGAAGCCGCCCGGCACGATGACGCCGTCCACGCCGGCCAGCACGCGATCGGGGCCACGCCGTTCGATGTCGTCGGACTCGATCCACTGGATGTTCGCCCGGG
>Ga0315271_10002933_pt1 | contig 10750 bp, 18 predicted proteins | sample C3_top_MG_FD_204664 | JGI IMG/M metagenome (GOLD analysis project Ga0315271, IMG submission 204664) | Sediment microbial communities from Yellowstone Lake, YNP, Wyoming, USA - C3_top | ecosystem: Environmental > Aquatic > Freshwater > Lake > Sediment | place: USA: Wyoming | collected 2017-08-01
CGGGAATGGGCCCGGGCCCGGACCATCCCGGCCAGCCGGCCGGCGGTGCAGGAAGTGAAAAACCAAAGGAGGGTACAGATATGATGATGGTTGAGATCAATGAGGAAACCTGCAAGCCCGCCACCGTCACGGTAGAAATCACCATGCCGGAGTGGAGGTGGAAAGTCCTCTTGAAGCGGGCCGATGCCCTTTTCGAGGGAGACTTGGGGGAGTGCCTCTCTCAGATTCTTGACGTGGGGTTTATGACGGAAATCAAGATGATGGGGGCCTTTCAACAAGAAGGCGCGCACTGTAATTAGGAGGCGGCAATGTCCCATTACAGCGAAGTTCAGATCGAGTTTAAGGACAGGGCGGCCCTGGTGGCCGCCCTTGGACGTTTGGGGTTTAAGGACAAGATTGAAGTCCACCAGGAAGCTAAGTCCCTTTACGGCTACCAGGGTGACCGGCGAGAACAGCAGGCCCACATCATCATCCGGCGGCAGCACGTGGGCCTGGCGGCCAACGACATTGGGTTTCAGCGGCAGTCGGACGGCACGTACCGGGCCTGGGTTTCGGAGTTCGACCAGCGGCAAAACGGCTACAGTGAGGCCTGGATGGGCAAACTCAAGCAAGCCTATGGCGTGGAGAAAGCCCGGGCCGAGGCCAAGAAGCGCGGCTACCGGGTCAGCGAACAGAAACTGGACGACGGCCGGGTGCGGCTGGTGATGCGGAGGTAAGGCCATGAGCGAAGAAATCATCCTGGAGTTTCTGGAAGACGGCCAGATCAAGATGGAAGGCAAGGGGTTCCAGGGGAAAAGCTGCGATGAGGCCATGGCGGTCTTTGAGCAGGCCCTGGGAGTGGTGACGGATCGTAAGAACAAACCAGAGTATCTCCGGGCAGAGGTGAGGGGCAATGCCAGACAGCGGACCTGAAGAGATCGTCCTGGAAATCACCGACGACGGCGCCGCGGCCACCTGGTGGTGGACGGAAGAGGTGGATGAAATCCTCTCGGCCCTGGGGCCGCCAGCCCCGGGGTTTGAGGAGATCAATTCTAACCGATGGTGCGGGTAATTTTCTCCTATAGGTAAAGACCTCATTTCCTGACCTTGCCCAGGGCGGGGCCTGGATTGGTGTTGAGGCACGTTTCCAGAATCGGGCCGGCTTTGACCGGCCTTAATCTTGTGTGCCGAGCATGCACCGCAGCTTGGAGGTGAAAGTCCTCTACCCAACCTGATGGAGGTGAAGGGTTAGCGAAGCGCAAGGGCGTCGTCGTGAGGCGGGGTCTGAAGGAAGCGTGGAGCAAAGCCGCGACCTGACGGACAGAAACCGGATACGAGGCAGTTTTGGTCGGACGAGTGGGCAAGAGGTCGCGAAGTCCATATCCATCAAGGGCCAGGGCTGTAAATTCGGCAGGTGTGCGGTGAAGGCGGCGGTGCTTACCTCGGGAGGCCTGGGTCGTGTCCCGGATTCGGGACTGAGGGGGTCGTGAGGCTCTCTGACCGCGGCCCAGGAGTCAGCAGAGGCCATAGTAGGTGGACTTTCACCGAAGGGCCGAACGGTATGGAGCGGCGAGTAGGACGTATCCCTCATGGCGACCAAGCAGCAGAAAAACCAGATGAGGCTGGCCTTTCCGGGAGAAGGTAGGGGTGAAGCCCCGAAGACTGCCGGTGGAGGGACTGAAGTCGCCAGGGCGGGATATGGGACCGAAAGCCCGGCGTCACCTGAGTATCTGATGGAGGAGGTATGTCAGCGAGATAATCTGGTCAGGGCGCTGAAGCGAGTCAGGGCTAACCAGGGCAGCCCGGGGATGGACGGTATGAGGGTGGAGGAGCTTACCGACTATCTTAAGGAGCACTGGCCCCGGATTCGGGAGCAGTTGTTGCAGGGCGCCTATCAGCCGCAGCCGGTGAAAAGGGTGAGGATCTCCAAGCCGGGAGGTGGGGAGCGTCCGTTAGGTATCCCCACGGTGCTGGATCGTTTTATTCAGCAGGCGGTGATGCAGGTGCTGCAAGGCTCCTGGGACCGGACGTTCTCCGAGCACAGCTACGGCTTTCGCCCCGGACGATCGGCGCACCAGGCGGTAGCCCAGGCCCAGGCGTATATAGGCCAGGGTTACGGCTATGTGGTGGATATCGACCTGGAGAAGTTCTTCGACCGGGTGAACCACGATATCCTGATGGGACTGGTGGCCAAACGGGTGAAAGATAAGCGGGTGCTCACGCTTCTGCGGGCGTTTCTCAACGCGGGAGTGATGGAGAATGGCTTGGTAAGCCTGGCGCTAGAAGGGACGCCACAAGGCGGGCCACTGTCGCCGCTGCTGTCCAACCTGATGTTGGACGTGCTGGATAAGGAATTGGAGAGACGAGGCCACTGTTTTGTGCGTTACGCCGATGATGGTAACATCTATGTGCGGTGCGAGCGGGCGGGCCAACGGGTGATGGCGAGCGTGAGCCGGTTTCTGGAGCAGAAGCTCAAGCTCAAGGTGAACCAGGGGAAGAGTGAGGTAGCCCGTCCTGGGGAGCGCAAGTTTCTGGGTTTTAGCTTTACGTTTGGCAACAAACCCAAGAGACGGATAGCGCCCCAGGCCCTGGAACGCTTCAAGCTAAAGGTCCGGGCACTGACTCGGGCTGGACGCCATCTGGACCTGCCCCACGTGGTGAATCGTCTGCGACTCTTTCTGACTGGCTGGCGGGGTTACTTTGGCTTTTGCGAGACCCCTTCGGTGCTGCGTAAATTGGATGCCTGGATCAGGCGTCGTTTGCGCCTGGTGCTTTGGCGACAATGGAAGCGGGGCCGGACCCGGTTCGCCGAATTACGGCAACTGGGGGTGGGCCGTGATCTGGCGGCGCAGTCGGCCGGCAGTGCTCACGGCCCCTGGCGGCTCAGCCGCAGCCCGGCCCTCAGCTTTGCCTTACCCAACACCTATTTTATCTCGCTTGGCCTTCCATCGTTAGCGCCTAGGTGATAGCTCAACCAACCGAACCGCCGGGTACGGATCCGTACGCCCGGTGGTGTGACAGGGAAAGCCCGTGAGGGCCTACCTATGTCGATTTAAGGAGGTGTGTAATGAAAAGCAATGGCAACGGCTTTGAAGAAATGGTGGCCATTCAGTTGAACACCCGGTCCTGGCCGGGGCAGGCCAAGTTGAGCGCCGAGGATCTGGGGTTAAAGGAAAATGAGGTCCCGGAAATCTTTCGGCTGGGGAATAAGCGTCTCTACCCCGACGAATGGCGGCAGGTGTTCGGCCAGTTGGGCAATCGGGCCCGGAATTACCTGAACGACAACTCTTACCCCTTTATCATGGAGTATGTGCGGGCCATCCCCAAGCGAAACCTGGCCCGGGTGATGGACCGGCTGGAAGACCTGAAGTCTGACTACCTGGCCAAGGCCGAAGAGTTCGTGGAGCGCTACGAGGCCATCAAGGATGAATGGCGGGCGAAATACCCGGACATCTGGCACCGCCTGGCCCCCCACTACCCTACCTGTAGCCAACTTCGGAGAAAGTTCGACTTCTTCTGGACCGTGTTTGAGATCAAGGGGGCCGAGGTGAAGGAAGGCAGCGCCCCGGAGATCGTAGCGGCCTACGAGCAGGCCCGGACTGAGTTACAGGAGCGTTATCAGGAGATGGTGGAAGAAGCGGTGGTCTACCTCCGCAAGAAGGTGGTGGAGACGGTGCAGAATCTCTCTTCCCGCCTCAAGGAGGGCAGGATTGTCCGCAACGACACCCTGGAGAGCGTGCGCCGGGTGGAGGACTGGTTCAAAGACCTCAACATCTTCGGTGATGTGCGGGTGGAGGAATCCCTGACCCAGCTCCGGGCGGCAATCAACGGCACTGACTACGAGGACCTGAAGGACAACGAGGCCCTCAAGCAGCAGTTGGCGGGTCTGGCGGACCAGGTAGCCGCGGCGGCCGGCAAGCTGGACGACGTGAGCGTGATCTCCGGGAATTACAAACGCTGCATTGACCTGAGCTAAAGGAGGCGGCCATGATCGAGTGCAGGGGCAGAAACGGCTGGTTCAATCTGTATGAGGCCAACACCTATAAATCGTATGAGGGACGGGTGGCTGTTCTGATGAGGTCAAAATCTCCTTACCGGGACATGCCCCCCATCTATTTTGCAGGACCGAGAGAAGAGGTCTTAGCTCTCCTGAACGAGCTGAAAACCCAAGTGGAGGAGGATTAACTCATGGCGTTAACTAAAGACCAAATCGCGGCTTATCTGGCCGACCCTTGGACCTGTCCGTTTTGCGGAAGAGGGCAGAATGGAGAAGTTGAACCACTGTCCGGGGAAGAAGGCGAATATGAGGAAATGTTCACGGACGGCCAGGAAGTTTATGGCCACAAGCACTGCACCGCCTGCGGCAAGTCCTGGCGGGACTACTACAAGCTGCATGATATCGAGGAAGAAGACGCGGACGGCTGTGCCGTTCCCAATGAGGAGGGCTAAGCGCATGACAACTGAATGGAAAGTGGTAACTCCGGGGGCCATTGAGGTCGACGGGCGGCTGATGTTCGTAGGTTACAGAAGACCTATCCCGCCCAAACCGGAACGGTTGGCCCGGACTCGCTTCATCGTCCAGGCCGTCAACGCCCACGAGGACCTGCTGGCGGCTTGCAAGTTGGCCCTGGCAGGGGAGGCCGACGACGACATCATCTTTAACGCCCTGGCAGACGCGGTCGCCAAGGCCGAAGGAAAGGAGGTGAAAGCATTATGAGTGAGGCGCATGGGCTGAACATCCGGTTTTTGGCCCAAGGGATGCTGAAGTTGGGGCCAGACCAGCTCCCCCCTGGTTTCTGCGAGTGGTCCAGGGATGATCAAATCAAGTGGGCCCAAGACTTCTGGGAAAACTGCACCAGGGAAGACTTCATAAAGGCCCTGGCATATCTCGACGTAGAAGAAGATTCCGTGCCCGATTGCCTGGAGGCGGACGACGAAGAATATACCATCCTGGCCGAGACCCCGGCATGGAGGGCCTTTTGTTCTGAAGGGGCTCAAAAACTGATTATAGAGGAGGGATAATGCACACGAGCAACTTCTGGCATTTCACCGGAGAGCCGGACGATCCCCGGTTGGTTTCCATCGCTCTGTGGTCCCCAGGCTGGTACAGGGGGCGGCGGCGTTACCCGGCCCTGGCCCCCCGGCGGAGCATGCTCAAAATGGCCGAAGACGCCTACCGGGTAGAGTTTCAAAAAATCCTGGACAAGCTGGCCCCCCAGAAGGTCTTCGAGGATCTGGGGGAGGATGCGATCATGTTGTGTTGGGAGCCCCCCGGCAAGTTCTGCCACCGCCGATTGGTGGCGAAGTGGCTGGAGGAGTGTCTGGGGGTGACGGTGCCGGAATTGGAGGCCTGCGAGCGGCAGAAATCTCTCTTTGGGTAAAACCTATTAAAAGGAGGCGACGATGGCAAGGACAGCAGCCCTGATGAATTGCGACCGTGCTGAATATGGAGTCATCAGCGTGGATCAGGATCTGCTTTCCAGGCAAATAACCTGGCTGACAGGGCTGGGTATCAGCAGCCCGGAAAGAGACGGCATTTTAAATCTACTTGAGGGGATTCAGGATTTGGCTGACCCCATAGAGGAGGCGGCGGAAAATGGCTGACCACTACCAAGCAACCTTACACGCCCCCAAGCACCTGCTCACGCCGGAGATTGAGGCGATGATTGACAAGTATATCCAGGAAAATGAAACCGAGGACAGCGTGGTGGACGGCATCTTTATCTTGGTGTCCTACGAAGCCAGGTGGGGCGAGTTTGAAGAAATCGAAGCAGTGTTAGTCGATGCAGAAATCCCCTTTGACCGGGAAACCGTTGCTGACTGCGGAAACCCGGCCTTTACCCTGTATTTTCGGCCCGGGGTCACCAAAACCCCTCAATACGTCTGCGAGGTAATCGGCGCGATGGAAGTGAAGGACGCCATCAAGACTGGCGGCCTGCGGGCCTTAAAGAAAAAGCTGGCAACTTTTTATCCCAACTTCCTTCCCCTGGAGGGAAGGAAAGAAAGCGAGGTGGCGTAAATGGCAGCAAAAAAGAAACCGAAGGCGACGGGTGACTGCGGAACCTGCGGATTCTGGCGGTCAAGAGGGAACAATCTCAAGGGGAAGATCATCCCCGGCGGCACCGGCAAGTGCACCAGGCCCGAGGGCCGGTGCGAAAACCCAAAACCCAAGGACCCGCATCCGGGCTGGGAAGGAAACCCGAAAGAAAAAGGGGACGTGCCCCACACGCCCCCCAAAACCGCTTCCCAGACCCCGTCTGACGGGAGCTGCGAAGTCAACCTATCTTTAATTTACCCTAACACTAACCAACCCCGCAAGATTTTTCTGCGGGAGGCCCTGGAAGAACTGGCCCAGTCCATCAAAGAGCAGGGGCTTATCGAACCCCTGGTGGTGGCGCCTCGAGGCGAAGGGAAACCCTTCATGCTCATAGCCGGGGAACGACGCTGGCGGGCTTGTAAGTTGGCCGGACTGGAAAAGGTGCCGGTGCATATCATCAAGGCGGACGACCGGCAAATCGCCGAAATGGCCCTGGTAGAAAACCTGCAGCGCCAGGATCTGACTCCGTTGGAAGAGGCTATGGCCTTTCAGGCCATGATTGATACCGGCTACACCAGAGAAGAACTGGCCCGGAAACTGGGCTTCAAGCAGGTCTGGCGGGTGAATGAGCGTCTGTCACTTTTGAGCCTGACCCCCAAGTACCAGGAGGCCATGGTTCACGGCATCATCTCTCCTTCTCAGGGCTTCGAGATGAGCCGCTTGACTGCTCCCGAAGAGCAGGAACTGGTCTACCGGAAGATCAAGGGCGGTGAACTGCCCACCTATAACCATTTGCGGCGTTTCGTCAATGCCCTGGTGGAGGCCAGGAAGCAGACCGCTTTGTTTCCTTTGCCCAAAAAGGAAGACCTGGAGGTGGCCTCCCGCTGGGAAAAGGCCCTGGACGCGGTTACCGGCCTCGTCGTCAAATCCTTTGCCCCGGAAGACTGCCGGGTACTGGCCAAAGTGTACCAGGGGAATACCCAGGTGAACCTGGCAAAGATCGACTTGGTTGTCAGGCATCTGAACATGATTAAGAAGGCCATGATGGAAAACGCCGGCCGGCAGGAAGTTATGCGCATGGTCCAGGGAGAAGAACCCCTATGCGAGGCGAGTTCCTCATCGACATAAAGGCAACCAATAATCTCTTGGACCGGCAGCGGTGGGTGATCGAAAAAGTCACCCGCCGTTGCTTCTTCAAGGGTAATAACCACCATCTTTATTGCCGCACCTGACCAGGTTGGGAGGGGTGCGACGTTAAGAATTTTCCCAAGGAGGAAAGAAGACATGCAAGTCAATATTGAACAAGATGTCCTGATGAAAGGTATCGCCAACACCCTGGGGGTGGTTGACCGCCGGGGATCCATGCCGATCTTGACCCACTGCCTATTGGAAGCCAATGGCCATGGCCTGGTAATCTCCGCCACCGACCTCGAGGTAAGTTTCAAAGGGGTTTACCCGGCGGAGGTGCAGGAGCCCGGGGCCTTCACCGTCCAGGCTCACGCCCTGCACAGCCTGGTGAAAGATCTCCCCCGGGGCCGGTTGGACTTCTCCGGCAATGACACGCGGGCGTTACTTTCGACCGGCGAGTCCCGGTACAAGTTTAACGCCTTGTCCCCCGACCAGTTTCCCCCCATCCCGGACATCGAGCCGGAAGGGCTGGTGGAGTTGGAGGTCAAGCCTCTGCTGGAAACGATCAAGAAAACCATCTTTTCGGCATCAGGGGACGACTTGCGGTATAGCCTCTCCTGCGTCTTTTGGGAGCAGGTGGAGCACGAGGGCGGAGCCAAGTTGCGCATGGTCTCCACTGACGGCCACCGGCTGAGTCTGGCCGAGCAGCCTATGCCGGGGGAGGCGCGGCTGGAATTGGGCTCGGGCATTCTGGTCCCCTTGAAGGCCATGCAGGTGATCCAGCGGTTTCTGGCCGACTGCCCTCAGGAGACGATCAAACTGGGGGTCAATGACCGGGTCCTTTGCCTGAAGGCGGGTGACAAGGGATTTTCCGTGCGGCTCCTGGAGAAGAAATTCCCGGACTACCGCCGGATCATCCCGGAAACCTGTGTGCGCCATTTCACCTTTAACCGCCAGGAACTGGCAGAAGCGCTCAAGCGCATTGTCATCCTGACCCGGGACCGGTTTCGGGGAGTTATCTTCACCCTATCCGGAGACTGCGCCGAGATGGTGCATGAAAACCCCGAGGTGGGCAAGGGCCGGGAGGTGGTGGACATCAGGGAGAAGACCGGGGAGGAGTTGATCGAACCTCTGACCATTGGCTTCAACGCCCCTTACCTCCTGGCGCCCCTGGGAGTGATGCAGGGGGAAACCGTGGTCTTGGGTTGCAATGAACCTAACCGGCCGACCCGTCTCACCGACCCGGCGGACCCCGGGACCGTCTATCTCGTCATGCCCATGGACATGTAACGGGAACGGCCGGCAAACAGGGGGAGGCGATGCGTCAAGTCGCCTCCCCTTTTTCGTTTGGGAGGAAACTATGGAAGACCACTGGCTCTGGCCCTTGAGGGGAGGAACCTGGAAAGAGCGGCTGGCCGCCCTGGGTTACCTGGCCCTGTTGTGGGGTGGGTTGTTGGCCATGTATGTGCTGGCCTGGGCCCTGGCGCCCTTCTTCTGAATGGAGGGAATCTTATGTCTGTCAACCGGGCTCCGAGTTTTGGAACCGGCTTTATTCCGTAAATGCCCCAAAAGGTAAAAACACCGTTAAGGAGGAAACTGCAAATGATCAAGAATTTCATACCCAGATTGGCTGAAAGAGGCCGCGTAAAAATCGGCGAGAAAGGCGAAATGAAAACTTCCCAGGGTGGAAAGCAGTTTTCCCAGCCGAAAAAACTTGACCACATGGTCGTCACCACCATGCAGAGGGACGCGGCCGGGCGGTTGCTGCCGGATACTCCTCTCATGGCCCAGCTCAACCCTGGAGGCGGTAAAATTACCGAGATCCCGGTGCGACTGCTCTACGATGATCCGGACCTCAACTTTTTCACCCGCTATGCCTGTTACCGGGGCACCCGATGCTGGTGTAGCGGCGACGGGGAAGCGGCCCAACGGCTTACCGGCGAGAACGGCAACTACCAGCCGGTCCCCTGCCCCTGCGAGCGGCAGGACCCCATGTACCAGGGGCAAGACAAGTGTAAGACCCTGGGAACCCTGATGGTTTTAATCGAGGGGGTAAATAGGGTGGGCGGTGTCTGGTCTTTTCGCACCACCTCCTTCAACTCTGTGAATGCCATCCTCTCTTCCATGGCGCTCATCAAGACCATCACCGGCGGCCCCCTGGCGGGCATCCCTTTGGTAATGGTGCTCTCGCCTAAAACCGTCACTATCCCCATTTCTGGGCAAAGCATGGTGGTTTTCATCGTCTCCCTGGAGTACCGGGGTCCGGAGACTGAGTTGGCCGAACTGGGTTATGAACTGGCCCGGCGGCGAGTGGAACACAAGGTCAGAATGGAGGTCGTTGAGGAAGTTGCCAGGAAACGGTTGGCGGCCCCTCACCAGGAACCGGTGCAGGAACAGGAAGACACGGCGGCGGAGTTCTTCCCGGCTGGCGAAGCGGCAGAAGCGGCCTCACTAGAGCCCCGTAGTGACACGAACGGGGACGATCCCTTACTTCCCCCTCCCCCCGGCCTGGATGCCACCGGGGCGGAGGACGCCTTTCCGGCCGAACAGGTCTATGTCATCCCCCAGGAGACCAAGCGGCCCGAGCCCCAGGAAGAAATCCCGCCTGGCTGGGATAGCGTACCGCACGGCGGCCCTTCCACGGCAGCGCCCCCGAAGGCGCGTGGCGGCAGTATCAAGGGCGAGGGCCGGGCGTTGTTTTAATATGCTACGCCTTTTGTGGCATTGCCACGTTCTTTGTGGCGTTACCATAGGGGAAAGGGGGCCTCCGGGCCCCCGATCTTTTTAAAGGAGTCCCGATGACCAAGAAACCCCCCTCGTATTCGTTCAGTAGGCTCGATCTATTTGGGCGATGTCCATTTGCATTCCAGAAAATTTACGTGGAGAAAATCCCTCGGGCTGCATCCGATGCCCTCATCACCGGGAGCACCGTACACGAGGTCGTAGCCAGCTACCTGGAGCACCTGATCCAGCACAGTCTTGTTACTGACTGGGCCTGGGCAGAGAAGCAAGGCTTCATAGACGTGCCGGCCGACGTTCCAGAAATCTGGTCGCGGTTCTACAACAACTTCATTTTGCCCCCGGGCATGGAGGCCCCCGCGGTGGAAAAGAAACTGGCCTTTGACCGCAACTGGCAGCCCACGGAGTTTGTTGCCCCGGACGCTTTCTTCCGGCTGGTGGTGGACTTTACCTACAGGCAGGGCGGCCTGGTTATGGTGCAGGATTGGAAAACCAACCGGGTGGTGCCCGGGACAGTAGCGAAGGACCTACAGCTCCGTATTTATGGCTGGGGCGTGCGGCAAGCCCTGTACCAGGACGCCCAGGAGATCCTGCTGCGACTCCATTTTCTGCGCTACGGGGCCGAACGGGAAATCTTGCTGGCCCCCGGGGACCTGGACACTGTGCCCCAGGAGCTTGAGGCCAAGATCGCCGTCATCGAAGCCGAGAAGCATTTCGACCCCAAGCCCGGCTCCTTCTGCGGCTGGTGCGGCATCACGGCTCATTGTCCCGTCATGGCCCAGGCCCTGGTGCCGGTGGAGGTCCTGGCCCCGGCCACCCGGGAACAGGCGGAGAAGGCGGCCACCTTACTTCTGACCCTGCAAAACC
>Ga0315271_10002934_pt1 | contig 10749 bp, 9 predicted proteins | sample C3_top_MG_FD_204664 | JGI IMG/M metagenome (GOLD analysis project Ga0315271, IMG submission 204664) | Sediment microbial communities from Yellowstone Lake, YNP, Wyoming, USA - C3_top | ecosystem: Environmental > Aquatic > Freshwater > Lake > Sediment | place: USA: Wyoming | collected 2017-08-01
GGGCTAACAGTGTATTGAATGGAAAGATCTTGTTGAAGGTTAACAGAAACCGTTGTTGTTTGTTGAGTGGTGGGCGCGTGTTTTGTCCTCTTGCGCACGTTTCTTGCTCTCTGCAAAAGCATGCAAGAGGGTCGACTCGATGCCAATCAGGGACAGGATGCTCTCTTCCCAGGTCTCTGGCCTCGCTATCTGGTCGCGATGCGCAAGGCTGGCGTGCCGGCGAAGAATATGCAATGGTACGAGCGATGGGTTGGCCGCTTTGCGGCATCCCACCAGGATTCTCCTTTGACCAAACGCACTTACGCCGACGTGCGCGACTTCATCGATCGTCTGCGCGCTTCGGGGGAATGTGCCAGCTGGCAGCTCGTTCAGGCCGACCACGCCCTTCTTCTGCTCTATCGCGACGTCGTAGGGGCGCCGTGGATTGCGCAGTGGCGCCCCGTCGAGGCGAGCGCCGAACCGCCGGTCTGCCCTGAGCCTGGGGCCAGGAGAACCAATAGTTGTTTCTTCAGGGACCACGCATCGCAGGCCAACCAGGGGGCGCAAGACGAGCTGGCGGCGAGAATCCATGCCGAGATACGAACCCGTGGCTATTCCTGGAAGACGGAGGCGACCTACCGCCACTGGGCATTGAGGCTGCTGGCGTTTACGAAGGCGACTTCGTCCGAGAGCATCCCACCGGAGAAGGTTCGCGAATACCTCGAGTACTTGGCCGTGTCCCGCGGCGTGGCGGCAGCGACTCAAAGCCAGGCCCTCAACGCGCTCGTGTTCCTCTTCACCCAGGTGCTCAAGCGTCCGCTCGGTGAGATCGGGGAGTTCCCGCGCGCCAAGCGACCGCAGCGGCTGCCGACGGTCCTCAACCGCGCCGAGGTCCGCGCGCTGCTCGCGAAACTCGAGGGAACGGCGGGGCTCGTCGCCCGGCTCTTGTACGGCAGCGGGCTGCGCCTCGGCGAGGGACTCGGCCTGCGGATCAAGGACGTGGATCTGGAGCACCGGCAACTTCTGATCCGCAACGGCAAGGGAGCGAAGGATCGGGTGACGGTGCTCGCGAACGAGGCGGTTGATGCGCTGCGCGCGCAGATCGCTGTGGCCCGCGAGCGACACCGCGCCGAGTTGGGTTTCGGACGTGGCGAGTCCTGGGTCTGGCCGGCGCTCGAACGCAAGTACCCCCTCATCGCGCGTGATCCCGGCTGGCAGTTCGTCTTCCCCGCGTCGGGGCTCTGGAAAGATCCGGACAGCGGCCGACTCCTCCAGCTGCATGTCCACGAAAGCGTGGTTCAGAAGGCGGTTCATGCTGCAGCGCAGGCCGCCGGGATCGCGCAATCCGTGGGTTGTCACACGCTGCGCCACTGCTTCGCGACGCACCTGCTCGAGTCCGGCGCCGACATCCGGACGGTGCAGGAACTGCTCGGCCACAGCGACGTTTCGACGACGATGATCTACACGCACGTGCTCAACCGGCCGGGACTCGCAGTGCGCAGTCCAGCCGACACCTGATGCGGTGTTCCATGCCGCAAACACGCTACCGCAGGTCTTGTGACGGGATGCCGGTGCGTTTTTCGCCAAAGTCGCTCCTGGTCCGGCATCGCGCCTGGCAGGTTGAACAGGCGACATTTGCCAGACCATACTCCCCGGAAATATCTCAGGTCAATGCCTGAGTGTGGGAGGGCTGCACCCGCTCTGTCGACCGGCGAAGCGTCGATCCGGACGCCGCGCTTCCGTCTTGACAACGTCCCCGACGGGGAGACAATTGCCCACCAGCGACCGGGATTGCCCGTCCCGGTCGGACAAGGTTTCCGAAACCTCGAGAGAACGGGCTGATCGGGGCACGGGGGGTCTCCTCGGCAACGTACGGAGGTCAAGACGATGTACGAGATGAAATTGCTCGATCACGGTTTCGGCGGACTGCTGTTCTTGGCGGCCCTCTCGCTGCTACTCTCTGCCTCTGCTGTCGTCGCCGCGGAGACGTACGAGAAGGACCGCCTGACTGGACCCTCGGGGGAGGTGGAGATCACGTTCCTCGGGCATGCGAGCCTGATCCTCTCAGCCGGAGGGAAGGTCGTCCAGATCGACCCCTTCAGCAAGGTCGCCGATTACGCGACGCTCCCGAAGGCCGACCTCGTCCTGATCACGCACGAGCACCCGGACCACCTTGACCAGGCGGCGCTGAAGGCGATCCGCAAGGAGTCAACGCGCGTTTTCGCCAGTGCCGCGGTCGCAGAGCAGGTTGCAGGGGCGACCGCGATGGCGAACGGCGACCGCCTGACGGTGGACGGGATCGGCGCCGAGGCGGTGCCGGCCTACAACATCAAGCACGAGCGCAGCCCCGGCGCCCCGTACCACCCCAAGGGCCGCGGCAACGGGTATGTCGTCACGATCGCCGGCCTGAAGATCTATGTTGCCGGGGACACGGAAAACGTCCCGGAGATGAAGAACCTGGGGAAAATCGACGTCGCCTTCCTGCCGATGAATCTCCCGTACACGATGACGCCCGAGATGGTGGCGGACGCGGCGCGAATGATCGGCCCGAAGATTCTGTACCCCTACCACTTCGGGGAGACGGACACCTCCCGCCTGGCCGTGCTGCTGAAGGACCGCCCTGACATCGAGATCCGCATCCGCCGCATGCCCTGAGGACTGCCGCGGATCACCCCTTTTCAGCGGCTGTCACGAAGTTCAGCATCCTGCCGCTGCGGCGGCCGTCGCGGCGGTAGCTGAAGAACAGGTCCTTCCGGCAGCAGGTGCAGTGCTGGACGAACGCCACGTTGCTCGTGCGCACGCCGATCTCGCGGAGCTGGATCAGGTTGGCCGTCGGCAAGTCGAGGCGCCAGGGGTCGCTCTTCTCGAGGATCCGGCGGGCGTGCGCCGCTCCCCAGCGCTCGTGAAACGCTGCGTGCACTTCCGCGCCGACCTGGAGGCAGCAGCGCCCGATCGACGGGCCGATGGCGGCGAGTATCTCGCTCGGGTCTGCACCTGCGACGGCGCACAACTCGCGCGCGGTCTCCTGCACGACACCCTCGAGCGTGCCGCGCCAACCGGCGTGCGCGATGGCGACGGCGCTCCCCCCGGGGACCGCCAGGATAACCGGGAGGCAGTCGGCGGTCAGCACCCCCAGGACGACGCCCCGCTGCGCCGTCACCAGGGCGTCCGCCTCGACGTGGTTGCGCCGGTGGTGGCAGGCGGGACCGCCGGCGGCGAGCCGCTCCACCCGCGCGCCGTGCACCTGCGAGAGCAGCCCCCAGCCTTTAGCCGGGAGCGAGGCGGCGGCTTCGAGCCGCGCCCAGTTCTCGACTACCCGCGCGGGGACGTCCCCCTCGCGCGAGGAGAAGTTGAGGCTCGCGAACGGGCCGCGGCTCGCGCCTCCGGATCGGGCCGTGAAGCCGTGAGGGACGCCGCGGCGCTCGAGGTGCTCCGCGGCAAACCAATGCACGCCGTCGCGGCGGTGTTCGACGATCGCGGGGGCGCTCATCGTCCAATCCCCGCTGCGATCGCCTTGTCGTACTGCGTCCGCAGGGCGCTTTTGGTCAGCCCGGTCTCGATGAAGTCCCAGGGAAGCAACTCGTCGCGACCCTTCTCGCGCAGCACGAAGAAATCCGGATCGATCGCCGCTTCGCGCAATGCCCGCGGCCAGTCGCTCGCGACGACGGCGGCCTCGAGGATGTCTGCCACCCGGCGGTCCCCGAGCGAAAGCAGCGCCTGGATGTACGACCACTTCGGCATGTCGTGGGTGACCGCGACATTCGGGATTTTGCGCAGTCCGCGGCTGAGGGCTGACTGCGCCTCCTTGAGGGCGCGGACGCCGGCGAACGGGTGCCACTGAAACGGCGTCCAGGCCTTGGGCACGAAACAGCCGAGCGTGACGGTGATGCGCACGAGGTCGGTCTTCTCTCTGCGGCCGGAAAGCGTGCGCTCGCGGACCCGCCGCACCAGTTCGGGTATCGCCGCGCGGTCCTCCGGCGTCTCGGTCGGCAACCCGATCATGAAATAGAGCTTGAGCTGGCGCAGGCCGGCGGCGGCGGCACGCTCCGATGCGTCGAGGATCTGTTCGTCGCTGATGCGCTTGCCCGCTACGAACCGCAGCCGCTCGCCGCCGGTCTCCGGGGCAAACGTCGCAGTTCGCGTCCCCCCGGCGGCGAGCAGGTCGAGCAGCTCGGGGTCGACATGGTCCAGGCGCAGCGAGGAGAGCGAGAAACCGCGCCCGGCGGCGACCAGCTCGCGGCCAAGAACCGTGAGCTCGGGGTGATCGGCAACCGCCGCGCCGAGCAGCCCGACGCGCGGCTGCAGCCCGGCGGTCGCGGTGATGGCGGAGCGCAGGGCGACGAGCGAGCGGTGGCGCAGCGGGCGGACGACGTGCCCGGCCGCACAGAACCGGCAGCCGCGGCCGCAGCCGCGCGAGACTTCGACGAGGCAGAGCTTCTCGAATTCGCTGCCCGGGGCCACGGTGCGCCCGTAGGTCTGCCAGGCGTCCAGGTCGCGGACCGAGGCGCGAGCGACGCGCCGGGGGGCGCTTCCGGACGGTTCGAAGGATTGGAGGGTCCCGTTGGCGGCGTAGGACGGCTCGTATCGCGAGGGGATGTAGATGCCGGGCGTCAGAGCCAGCCGCTCGAGCGCCGCATCGCGCCCGGCGCGACCGCGGACCGCATCGACGAGCGGCGCGAACAGCTCCTCGCCCTCCCCGATCGCGACGGCGTCGACGAAAGGCGCAAGCGGCTCGGGGTTCAGCGTCGGCGCGATGCCGCCGGCGACGACCAGCGGCGATCCCGGGGAGCGATCGGCGGCGCGCAGCGGCAGGCCGGCGAGTGCCAGCATGCGCAGCAGGTGCTCGTAGTCGTTCTCCCCGCTGATCGAGAAGGCGAGCAGGTCGGCCGCGCGCGGGGCGAACCCGGCGTCGAGCACCTGGAGCGACGATTTCGCGCCGTCGAGGAAAACGCGCTCGGCAACGACGCCGGGCTGCGTGGCGAAGTTGTACAGAACGGTCTGGAAGCCGAGCGACGACATCCCCGCCCGGTATTGGCCGGGGTACGCGAGGGCGACCCGGACATCCCCGCCATGCCGCGGCGGCACCCAGCCCCGTTCACGCTCAAAGGAAGAACACGAAGCGCCGCGACGATTCACAGCGCCATTGTGCAGCAGCAACGGGCCAACGGAAAGAGAATTACCACGCTGGACAGCAGCGGGGGCGAGGAAGCTGCACTGTTCGCGTCTTCCCCGTGGCTCGACAACAAAGAAACGGTCTGCCCGAGTCGATCGGGAGCGGATTTTTGCGTTCTGGCAAGGCAGGCCGCACGCTCGCGCGGAGGCGGGCTGGTGCCCGCCGCACAAGCGAAGCGGCGGACAACGCGGCCAGGGCGCAAAAAGCCCTCCCGAGCGACCCGGGCTAATCAGCCTGGCGCCTCAGGAAGGTCGGGATGTCCAGGTCAGCGCTGTCGAGTTCGCTGTCGTGGCTGAAGTCCATGCCGACGACTTTCTTCAGGTTCTGGTTGCGCACGTAGGTCGGCTTGTCGTAGTCGACGGCCAGCGGCTGGCGCGTGCTCGTCCGCGTTGACGACCGCGCGTGGATCGGCTCCGCCTTCTGCTCGAAGCCCGTGGCGATGACGGTGATGATGATGTCGTCCTGCTGCTCGGGCTTGATCACGGTGCCCCAGATGATCTGGGCGTCCACGGCTACTTCCTTCTGCACGATGTTCGCGGCGTCGTTGGCCTCCTGAAGCGACAGGTCCGGCCCGCAGGTGACGTTGATCAGCACGGCCTGGGCGCCGTCGATCGAGCCGTCCTCCAGCAGCGGCGAGGAGATCGCGCGCTGGGCCGCCTCGACCGCGCGGTTGTCCCCGCGCCCGATCCCGACGCCCATCACCGCCCGGCCCATGCGCGACATGATGGTGCGCACGTCGGCGAAGTCCACGTTCACGTACCCCGGAACCGTCACCAGGTCGGAGATGCCCGCAACCGCCTGGCGCAGGATGTCGTCGGCCATCCGGAAGGAGTCCAGCAGCGTGGTCTTGCGGTCCACGACGCCGAGCAGGCGCATGTTCGGGATCGTGATCAGCGTGTCGACGTTGTCGCGCATCTCCTTGAGGCCCTCTTCGGCCTGGCGCATGCGCCTCTGCCCCTCGAACGCGAAGGGCTTGGTCACCACGCCGACGGTGAGAATCCCCATCTCCTTGGCGATGTTCGCGATGACCGGGGCCGCTCCGGTGCCGGTGCCGCCGCCGAGGCCGGCGGTGATGAACAGCAGGTCGGTCCCCTGGATCGCCTCGGCGATGCGCGTGGAATCCTCGTTCGCGGCCTTGCGGCCGACCTCGGGATTGGCGCCGGCCCCAAGTCCCTTGGTCAGCTTGGTGCCGATTTGCAGCTTCGAGGCGGCCAGCGAATGCGCAAGCGCCTGAAGGTCGGTGTTGGCCGCGATGAACTTCACACCCTCGATGCCGGCGTTGACCATCGAGTTCACCGCGTTGCCGCCGCCGCCGCCAACCCCGATGACCCGGATGTCGGCCCCCAGCATCATGTCGTCCTCAATCTCGAAGTGCATCCGCCCGCCCTCCCGCGCATCGTCCAGAATCTCGAACCCCATCGCCGCCCTCCCCCTGTCTTTCGATGTCAAAACTCAATTGCCGTCAAAAAAACCACCAAACCAATCCCGCATCCGGTTCGCGGTCCGCCCGACGAGTCCCTTGCTGCCCGAGCGCGGCCCGAAGCGCGCGCTGTCCTGGTTGTGCATCCCGTAGAGGACCAGCCCGACGCCGGTCGTGTACACCGGGCTGTCGATGACGGTCACCATCCCGCCCACGTCGTGCGGCGTGCCGCGGCGAACGGGCAGGTCGAAGATCTGGTCCGCCAGTTCCGGCAACCCGTCGAGGATCACCGAGCCGCCGGTCACGACGATTCCCGAGGGGATCATCTCGAGAAACCCCGACTTCTCCATCTCGTGCCGCGCCAGCTCGAGGATCTCCTCGATCCGCGGCTGCACGATCTCGGCGAGCACCATGCGCGAGAGCGTCCGCGGCTCGCGGCCGCCGACCGAGGGGACTTCGATGCTCTCCTCGGGACGGACCATCGAGGCCATCGCGCAGCCGTACTTGCGCTTGATCTTCTCGGCCTCGTTCGGGGCCGTGCGCAACCCGACGGAAATGTCGTTGGTGACGTGGTTGCCCCCCAGGGCGATGACCGAGGTGTGCCAGATGCTCCCCTGGTGGAAGACCGCGATATCCGTGGTGCCGCCGCCGATGTCGATCAGCGCCACCCCGAGGTTCTTCTCCTCCTCGGAGAGAGCAGCGTACGAGGACGCCAGCTGCTGCAGCACGAGGTCGCGCACCTCGAGCCCGGCGCGGTTGCAACTCTTGATGATGTTCTGGGCCGAGGTCACCGCGCCGGTCACGATGTGCACCTCGGCTTCCATGCGCACCCCCGACATGCCGAGCGGCTTCTTGATGCCATCCTGCTCGTCGATCACGAACTGCTGGGGCAGCACGTGGAGCACCTCGCGGTCCATCGGGATCGCCACGGCCTTCGCCGCGTCGATCACCCGCTCGATGTCCCCCTGCGTGACTTCCTTGTCCTTGATCGCGATGACGCCGCGGGAGTTGAACCCCTTGATGTGGCTGCCGGCGATGCCGGCGATGACCTCGTTGATCTCGACCCCGGCCATCAACTCGGCTTCCTCGACGGCCTTCTTGATCGACTCGACGGTCGAGTCGATGTCGGAGACGACGCCCTTGCGCATCCCGCGCGAGGGGCTCGTCCCGATGCCGATGATGTCCAGGCCCTTGTCGGTGATTTCCCCGACGACCGCCAGGACCTTCGTCGTCCCGATGTCCAGGCCGACCACGCGGTTTTCGTTCTTAGGCATGTCCGCCTCCCGCCTTGACGCGGCCCGCACCGGCGTTCGTTCCCTGTCCCGGCGGACGTTTGGCCGGCGAACGCGTCCCCGGCTTCCCCTCGTCGCCCACGGCCGGCGCCGGGGCCGCCGGCATCGCCACAACCTGTCCTTCGGCGCGCAGGTCGACGTACTCCAGCTCCGGCCACCGCTGCGCCATGTCGGGCGCCACGAGGCGCCAGCGGCGCAGCTGCCCGGCCGCGTCCCGCCGGCCCGCGTGAACCAGCGGCCGCCCTGAAACAGGGACAATCACTGCATCGTCCGGATCCGCAAGATCGACGTGATCGATCGCCGAGAGCGCCGGGAAGCCCACCTGGCGGATCGTGGCGACCAGTTCGATCCCGGCCGCGAGGTCCGCGGCGCCGCGCGCCGTAAGCCTGCCGGCGAGCGCCTCGATTCCCGTGAGCACCGGCAGGCCCGATTGCATCCCGGGAACGGCTTCTGCAACGATCACCCCATCGGCATCGACGAGATAGTCGCGGTCGGCGCGCACGATGACGCAAGGCACCCGCTCGGCGATCTCGACGACGATGGTTCCGGGCAGACGACGGCGCACGCTCGCCTCGCGCACCCGCGGGTGTGCGACGAGCCTTGCGCGCGCAGCCCCCAGGTCGAGGCCGACCAGGCTCTCCCCCGTGCGGAGTCCGGCGGTAGCGAACACGTCGGCGCTCGCGAGCGTCCGATTGCCGCTGACCTGCATGGTCTCGATGCGGAACAGCCGCAGCGAGGCAAGGCGCGCCCGCACCCAGCCGGGCCCCAGCGAGGTCCAGGCTGCGGCACAGATACCGATCAGCGCGGCGAGCGCCAGCGCGACACCGCCGCGCCGCGCCAGCATCAGCAGCCTGCGACGCCGCTGGGCGCGGTGGTAGACCGCCTGGTGGGCATCGAAGTCCGGGCGATAATAGCTTTTCACCGGGCGACTCCGCGTTCGGGACGGCGCGGCGGCGAGTCGCGCTGCGAGGCGGCCAGAATACGGGCGACCAGTTCGTCGAAACCGATCCCAACCGCTTCGGCCGACTTGGGCAGCAGGCTTGTCGCCGTCATCCCCGGGATGGTGTTCACTTCGATCAACTGCGGCCGCCCGCGCTCGTCCAGCCGGAAGTCGACCCGGCTCGCGCCGCGGCAGCCGAGCGCGCGGTGCGCGGCCAACGCCAGCTCCCGCGTGCGCCCAGCCTGGCGGGCGGTCAACGGGGCGGGAACCAGGTACTCGGTCTTCCCCTTGTTGTATTTCGAGTCATACCCATAAAATCCGCCGCGCGGACGCATCTCGACCACGGCAAGAGCCAGGTCGTCGAGCACGCCGACCGTCAGGTCCCGTCCCGGAACATACGTTTCGACGAGCGCTTCGGGATCGTAGCGGAAGGCCATCTTCAGCGCCCGCGCCAGGGCGCCGCGCGTTCGGACCACGCTCACGCCGACCGAAGAGCCCTCGCAGATCGGCTTGACCACGACCGGCGGCTCGAGCCGCTCGAGCGGCCAGGCTCCCTGCACCCCGCGGGTCATCACCTCGAAATCCGGCGTCGCAAGCCCGTGCGCGCGAAATACCCACTTGCTGTGCTTTTTATCCATCGCCAGCGCGCTCGCCAGCACGCCAGAGCCGGTGTACGGGATGCCGAGGCATTCGAGCAGACCTTGAACCGTGCCGTCCTCGCCGCCGCGCCCGTGCAGCGCGATGAAGGCCACGTCCACCTTCTTGCGGGCCAGCTGCCGCGGCAGATCCGGGCCGGCGTCGATCCCTACCGCCCGGCGGCCGAGTCGGCGCAACGCGGCCAGGATCGCCGCTCCGGTGCGCAACGAGACCTCGCGCTCAGCCGAACGCCCGCCCATGAGCACGCCCACAACCGCCTTGTTCATCTGCTGTGTAGCCATCGACTCCCCCGCCTGCCCCTCACCGATCCTCGCCCACAATCTGGATCTCCGACTCGAGCCGGACCCCGAAATCCTGCTGTACTCGAGCGATGATCGTATCCATCAGCCCTTGAATGTCTGCTGCCGTCGCCTGTCCGATGTTCACGATCACATTCGCATGCTTCACCGAAACCTCCGCGCCCCCGACCCGCACCCCCTTGAGCCCGGCAGCCTCGATCAACCGCCCCGCAGAGTCCCCCGGGGGATTCTTGAAGACCGACCCGGCGTTTGCCCAGCCGAACGGCAGCCGCCGTTTGTGCTCCTCGAGGCAGCGCTTGGTCTCCTCGAGCACCTCCTGCTCGGACCGCACCCGCAACTCCAGACCGGCCGCCACGACAAAACCGGGGTGCTCAAAGCGCGTGCTGCGATAGCTGAACCTGATCCTGTCGGACGGCACGCGTTCCTCGTTCCCCTCGGCGTCGACGAGATCCGCCCAGCGGACAAGCTCGCCCATGCTGTGCCCGTGCGCGCCGGCGTTCATGGCGATCGCGCCGCCAACGCTTCCCGGGATGCCGGAAGCCCACTCCAGCCCTGAGAGGCCGGGGCGCACGGCGAAGTTGATGACCCGCGAGAGGGGCGTCCCCCCGAGGGCCGAGAGGCTGACCGGGGTACCCAGCGGCGCATGGTGGGGGATCTCCCCCCCCTCAATGCGGTTGAGATCCCCGAGATTGACGACCAGCCCGCGGATGCCGCCGTCGCGCACGAGCAGGTTCGTCCCCCGGCCCATCACGAACACCGGCACACCGTGAGCACGGGCCAGTCGCAACCCCGAGCGCAGATCGGCCGGGTCAGCCGGGAAGAACAGCAGGTCGGCCGGTCCGCCGGCGCGAAACGAAGTGTGCGCGCGCAACGATTCGTCCGGGAACAGGCGCCCGCGGACCGCAGGGCGGAAGAGAGGCTCGAGCCGCCTATGCGCGGATGCCATCGGCCTCCCTCATGATCTTCAGCAGGCCGTCGCCGGCCTTCCA
>Ga0315271_10002936_pt1 | contig 10745 bp, 10 predicted proteins | sample C3_top_MG_FD_204664 | JGI IMG/M metagenome (GOLD analysis project Ga0315271, IMG submission 204664) | Sediment microbial communities from Yellowstone Lake, YNP, Wyoming, USA - C3_top | ecosystem: Environmental > Aquatic > Freshwater > Lake > Sediment | place: USA: Wyoming | collected 2017-08-01
CGACTTCATGTCCCATCTGCGTCATGCCGCTGCGCGACACCACGATCGGCACGCCCATCTGCGCCGACTTGATGATCATCTCGCTGGTCAATCGGCCCGTGGTGTAAAAGACCTTGTCGTGGCCAGACATGCCTGCCGCCGCGCCGGGCCGCCCCAAGCAAGGCACGGCCACTTCGGGGGGCAGCGAGGACACGCCAGTGCCGAGCGTGGGGGCTTCATCTTGCATCCACATCCAGCCGGCAATCGTGTCAATGGCGTTGTGGCGGCCCACATCTTCCACAAACAGCAGCATCTCCTCACCCCGGAACAAGGCACAGCCGTGCACCGAACCCGCTGACTTGTAGGTGCTTTCCTGCAAGCGGATGACATTGACGATGGCATAGAGTTGGGCCTGGGTCAAACTGGCGGCCGGCAGCACCAGGCTGTCGACTTCGGCCATCATGTCGCCAAAGACGCTGCCCTGTCCACAGCCGGTGGTGACGACGCGCCGGGCGGTGCGCGCTTCGATGTCGACAATGCCATGGCGTGTTTTCACGGCAGCCGCACCAACGTCCCAATCGACGGTGACCGATTCAACTTCCTCAATCGACTGCAGCAGACGCTGATTGCGCAAAAAACCCAGCACCAGCAGTTCCGGCTGGGCGCCCAGCGTCATCAAAGTCACGAGTTCGCGCTTGTCCACATAGACCGTCAACGCCCGCTCGGCCGGGATCGAAACGGTGGCAGGTTCACCAAACTCGTTAATGGCCTCGACCTCCCGGGTCAGGGGCGCACGGGCCTGTGTCAGAAAGGGCAGGCGGCTCAGGATTTCTTCACCGGTAGGGTGGCCGAAGCAGGTGCGGCGGCTGGGCGTAAAGGCGTTGCTGCGGGGGCATAGACAAAGGGTCCGGGATCGGCACAGGTGGCGGTGGCAACAGCGGGTTTGCTGTCCTTGCCGGTCGCCTTCACGGTCTTGTAGTAATGCGCCGCCACCTTGTCTTGCGCTTTGCACAACTGGTAGCCATCGACCTTGCCGCTCCAGGCCGTCTTGGCGGCAGCTTCTGCGGCCTTGGCCTTGGTTTCATCCGAGGGTGCAGGCAGCTTGGCCATGACCGCGGCACTGAACAGCAGCACGCTGGCCATTGCCAAAATTGGTTTCAGATATTTCTTCATGAAGAGTTCCTCAAACTTGAACCGGCTGGCCTGCGACGCCCGGCTGCGAACGCTGCGCCGGTATCTTGCCGCTCTTGATGTCGGCTAGCCACAAGGCATGGTGCTCACGCGCCCAGGCCTCATCGACATAGCCGCTTCGCATGGCTTCGTAAGCGCCTTTGGTTCCTGCCGTGCCCATGTAGATGTGACCCAGGAACATGCACAGCATCGCCAAATTGGAGACCGCGTGCACCATGTGCGCCACCTGCATGCTGGCGCGCTCATAGACCAGACCGGACAACAGCTTGTCCAGGAACAAACCCGATGACACCACGATCAGGCCAAGCACAAAGACACCACCCCAATAAGTGACTTTTTCGCCGGCGTTGAAACGACCCGACTCGATTTCATGGCCCGCCAAGATGCCGCCACCCTTGAGCAGCCAGTTCAGATCACCCTTGGCCGGCAGGTTGTCACGCATGAAGGTTGCAATCACGATCAGCAGCGAGACGGCAAAAACCGGCCCGGCAAAGTTGTGCGCATTTTTCAACGCATAAGCCAACCAGCCAAACAGGGTCGTACCGATGACCGGTAGCAGGAAGAATTTGCCGAAGGCCATCACCACGCCGGAAATGGCCAGCACGCAAAAGGCAATCGCGTTGGCCCAGTGCGCGGAACGCTCCAGCGGCGTGAAGCGCTCAAGCAGCCGGCCGGTGGGTTGATCCTTGACCGGCAGGGGCCCGACGCGCCAGTGAAAGATGGCAATCGCTGCCACCACGATCAGCAGCAGGGCACCACCATACGGAATGATGAATTTGTTGCGCACCTCGCGCCAGGCTTCGCCGGCATTGGTCAGGCGCGAGCCCGGGTACTGCACAAAGGGCTGAATCAAGGTGCCCGCCTCAGGCGCCTCCGACTTGGGCAGACTGCTGATGCCGGTGACGCCGGAGCCCACCTGCCGCCACATCGGGGCATTGTTGCCGGGCTGCACCTTGGAGCGTTCGGCGTTGCTTTGCTTTGCATAGTCGGGCTCAGTACTGGCGTCGGGCTTGACGTCGAGAATATTCTGGCTCAAGACGGCGCTTGCCGCGGGATGTGGCGGGCTGGCCTGCGCCAGCGCGCCAGCGCCGAGCAGCAGCGATAAGGCAAAAGAAAGTATTTTCTTCATGCGGCTCTCCTGCTCAGTTCATGCGGCTGTAGTCGTTCTGTCCCCGTTGCATGCGCGCCTTCAGTTGTGACTCCCAACTGATGCGATCGCCCTGCTTCCATCCCCCCGCAACGAAAGACTTGCCCGTACCCTTGTAAGCTGCCTCATCCTTGCTGACGGCACCCAGCGCCTGTGGTTTCTCGCCACACGCCGCAAGCAAGACAGAGAGCACCGCGATCGATAGTGCGAGTTTCATGATTTGACTCCTGCCGGCGCAGCAACACCGGGTTGCCCGGCTTGTTTGGAACCATAAGCCGTGCCCCAGCCCCAGACTTCGGCGCCTTTGCCACGATTCAGAACACGGTTGCGCAAAATGTCCGCCACCACATCGCCATCACCGGCAATCAGGGCCTTGGTCGAACACATTTCGGCGCAAATGGGCAGTTTGCCCTCGGCCAGGCGGTTGCGACCATATTTTTCAAACTCCGCCTGACTGCCATTGACCTCAGGGCCACCGGCACAGAAGGTGCACTTGTCCATCTTGCCGCGCACCCCGAAAGTGCCTTGTGACGGAAATTGCGGCGCGCCGAACGGACAGGCGTAGGCGCAGTAACCACAGCCAATACAGACGTCCTTGTCGTGCAAGACCACGCCCTCATCGGTGCGGTAAAAACAGTTGACCGGGCAGACCGCCATGCACGGCGCATCGCTACAATGCATGCAGGCCACCGAGATCGACCGCTCGCCCGGCACACCGTCATTGAGCGTGACCACGCGCCTTCGATTGACACCCCACGGCACCTCGTGCTCGTTCTTGCAGGCCGTCACGCAGCCGTTGCACTCGATGCAACGCTCGGCGTCACAGATAAATTTCATGCGGGCCATCTTGAACTCCTCATGCTTTCTCTAGATTGCAGACCGTCGTCTTGGTCTCTTGCATCATGGTCACGCTGTCATAGCCGTAGGTGGTCGCGGTATTGATGGCCTCACCGCGCACGATAGGCGCTGCCCCGTTCGGGTAATAGGCCAGCATGTCGGCGCCCTGCCAGCGACCCGAAAAGTGAAACGGCATGAAGACGGTGTCCGGGCCAACGCGTTCGGTCACCATCGCCTGTACGTTCAGGCGCGCACCGGTCGGCGTCGAGACCCAGGCGCGCTCGCCATTGCGAATTCCCTTGTCCGCCGCCACCTTGGGATTGATCTCGATGAACATCTCCTGCTGCAGTTCGGCCAGCCACGGGTTCGAGCGTGTTTCCTCACCGCCGCCCTCGTATTCGGTCAGACGTCCCGAAGTCATGATGAAGGGGAACTTCTCGTGCACCTTGTCCGCGATGTTCTTCTGCTGAATCGTCTTGTACAGCGTCGGCATACGCCAGAACGCCTTCTTGTCGTCATGCGTCGGGTATTTGGCCACCAAGTCGGGCCGAATGCCGTACAAAGGTTCGCGGTGCTGCGGAATCGCATCCGGAAAGTTCCACACCACAGCACGCGCCTTGGCGTTGCCAAAAGGATGGCAGCCGTGCACTTTCAGGACGACACGCTGGATGCCGCCCGACAGATCGGTCTTCCAGTTCTTGCCTTCAGCGGCCTTCTTCTCGTCCTCGGTCAGGTCGTCCCACCAGCCCAGCTTCTTGAGCAGCACGTGATCGAACTCGGGGTAGCCGGTGGTGATGTCGGCACCCAGCGAATGCGAGCCGTCCTCGGCCAGCAAATTGACACCCTCCCTTTCAACACCGAAATTGGCGCGGAAGTTGCCGCCGCCGTCCATCACGTGCTTGGAGGTGTCATACAGATTGGGCGAACCCGGGTGTTTGAGTTCCGGCTTGCCATAGCAAGGCCAGGGCAAGCCAAAGTAGTCACCAGTAAAGTCGTAGCCGGTTTCCTTGTCCTTGCCGCCTTTGGCCCTGAGCGTCTTGACGTCGAACAAATGCATGTTGCGCATGTGCGCCTTGAGCCGCTCAGGGCTCTGGCCGGTATAGCCAATGGTCCATAAGGAGGCATTGATTTCACGCAGAATATCCTCCGGCACCGGCTCATCCATGCCCTTGACCTTCTGCATCTTGAAGTTCTTCGACAGTTCTTTGCCAAAACCCAGCTTGTCGGCAAACTGCTGCATGATCATGTGGTCGCTGCGACTTTCCCACAGTGGTTCGATCACTTTTTCGCGCCACTGCAGCGAACGGTTGGAGGCCGTCACCGAACCACTGGTCTCAAACTGGGTGGCCGCTGGTAGCAGGTACACGGCGCGATTGGAATTGAGGTCCTCCGCCCTGCCCGGCATCGCCGCCATTGCCGCCGTGGCCGATGGATAGGGGTCCACCACCACCAGCAGATCGAGCTTGTCCATGGCGCGCTTCATCTCGAGTCCACGGGTCTGGGAATTTGGCGCATGGCCCCAGTAGAAGACACCGCGCAGATTGGAATCCTGATCGATCAGTTCGTTCTTCTCGAGCACGCCGTCGATCCAGCGCGACACCGTGATGCCGGGCTTGCTCATCATGGCGGGCGATGAAAAACGACCCTTGATCCACTCAAAATCGACATTCCAGACTTTGGCAAAGTGCTTCCAGGCGCCCTCCACGATGCCGAAATAACCAGGTAAGGAATCGGGGTTCGGACCGACGTCGGTCGCCCCCTGCACGTTGTCATGGCCGCGGAAAATATTGGTACCGCCACCGGACTTGCCGACATTGCCCAGCGCCAGTTGCAAAATGCAGGAAGCCCGGACCATCGCGTTGCCAATCGTATGCTGGGTCTGACCCATGCACCAGACCAGGGTGCTGGGCCGGTTCTGGCTCATCATCGTGGCCACCTTGAGCACCTGTTCTTGCCCGACGCCACAGGCCTCTTCGACCTTGTCCGGCGTCCATTTGGCGAGCACTTCTTCCTTCACCCTGTCCATGCCGTAGACGCGGTCATTGATGTACTTCTTGTCTTCCCAGCCGTTCTTGAAGATGTGAAAAAGCACGCCGAACAGGAAGGGAATGTCCGAGCCGGAGCGGATCCGCACATACTCGTCGGCCTTGGCTGCCGTGCGGGTAAAGCGCGGATCGACCACGATCATCTTGGTGCCGGTTTCCTTGGCGTGCAGCATGTGCAGCATGCTCACCGGGTGCGCCTCGGCGGCGTTCGAGCCAATGTACATCGCGCACTTGCTGTTCTGCATGTCGTTGTACGAATTGGTCATGGCGCCATAACCCCAGGTGTTGGCCACACCGGCCACCGTGGTGGAGTGACAGATGCGTGCCTGGTGGTCGCAGTTGTTGGAGCCCCAGAGACTGACGAACTTGCGCAGCAGGTAAGCCTGCTCGTTGTTGTGCTTGCTGGAGCCGATCCAGTAGATCGAGTCCGGCCCGCTGGCCTTGCGCAGGTCCGCCAGCCGGTCACTGATTTCGGTCAGGGCCGTGTCCCAGCTGATACGCTGGTACTTGCCATTGACCAGCTTCATTGGATAGCGCAGCCTGAACTCGCCATGTCCATGCTCGCGCAGAGCAGCCCCCTTGGCACAGTGGGCGCCAAGGTTAATTGGCGAATCGAACACCGGCTCCTGGCGCACCCAGACACCGTTCTCCACCACCGCATCGACCGCACAGCCGACCGAACAATGCGTGCAGACGGTACGCCTGACCTCGATCTTGCCCTCACCCACCGCCACACTGCCGGACGCCGCATTGACTTGTCTGACCAGCGTCAGTTGCGAGGCCGCAATGCCGACGCCGACACCCACGCCAGAGCGCCGAAGAAAAGCGCGCCGGTCCATGGTCGGCAATGCCTGTGACAAACCACGATGCAAACCGTGAATGAAGGAAGAATGGGCGCTCGGACTGAAGGTGCCCGGCTTCTTGGTCAGCAGCATGAAAGTCTCCAGAAACGGATAAGGGCAGGCATCAGACGCGCGTCGTCTTGTAGTACTGCTTGACGTGATCGCTCAAACTGTAGCCACCGCCTCTTTCAGGCGCAGGTTTGGGTGCGTCCAGTGACCCTGTTGGCGCTTTGCTCTTCATCCAGGTGGCCGAAGCTGCGGCGGCACCGGCAGCGGAAGCTGCCAAAAAAAACCCACGGCGGGACGCTCTTGGCTGCTTGTCTGACATGTTGTACTCCAACGGACGTAACTTATGTAACACAGTTCATAGTGTAGGCAGAACCGTATCACCCTACAACGCCAGCCGGGTTTCATTCGCTAGGGTAAACCCGGGCTCACAATCATCACAAAGTGCCAGTCAAAGGTGTCCAACCCCTCAGGCCAGCATGTCAAATCCCTGTGCCTCGACCGCCATGAACTCACGCGTGAGGACGGCCAGGGCAGCAAAAAAACGGGCTTTCGGATGCGACTCCACCGCCTCGCACAGCATGTTCACCCACGGCTGCAGATGATGGACAAAGAACTCGCGCTGTTTTGGCAAATCGGCAAGTGCCACATCTTCGCCGGCAATCAGGTAACGCATGACCTCGCACAAACAGGCGATGTGATCCTCGGTTTCTGCCATATTTTCATCGCGCGCCAGACCGAGCCGGGCCAGATCGGTCCGCAGTCTGGCGAGTGGCTTTTCGTTCAGAAATCCACTCAAATAATAGGAAGCATAAAGGTAAATCTCAGGCTTTCCGATGCCGCCAAAAAGGTCGTCGTATTCGCTCTTGATCGTCTGCTCGGGCATCTCGCGCGCGAGGCCCACCAGGGCTCGCCAGGGTGCCTCCAGCAAAGCACCAGCAGCTGGCGCATCGGTTGCTGCAGCGCGCAACTGGGACAGCACTTCGGCAGACGGCGGCGCAAAATAAAGAAGCGCCAGCAGGCCATACAACTCGGAGCGGGCGATCTCCTCGTCAAGGGCACTGGAGCTTATTGAATTCGGTAGGGGGATCATGCTCAGAGGTCCGTGATTCTGTATTCATTGCTGGACGTGTGGATGTCGATGACCCGGCAATCGCTGCACATTTTCAAACGCTCCAGCGCCGCTCCTTGAAACATGCTATGGCCACTCAGCTTGCCGAGCATGGCTTCGATCGCCTTCAAGGTGCCAAAGGGTTTGCCACAGCGCACACAGGCGTAAGGCTGCATCTCGTTGAGCAGCACTGGCTCTGCGCGCAGCGGGCTCAGGTTCAGACGCGGCAGCAGCGAGAGCGCAGCCTCCGGACAGGTCTTGACGCACAGGCCGCACTGCACGCAGTTCTTCTCGATGAACCTGAGTTGCAGCGATTGTGCGTTGTCCTGCAAAGCGCCGACGGGGCAGGCGTTGACACAGCTCAGGCACATCGTGCAGGTCTGCTTGTCGATGGCCAGAGAACCCAGCGGCGAACCGGCGCTCGGCAGCGTGATGAGTTCCGGTTTGAGCGGTGCCTGCGCAATCAAATGGTCCAGCGCCAGTTCCAGCGTGGCGCGCTTGTCAGACTGCACCGCAAAGCCGGCGCTGCGCGCCAAGCATTGCGCAGGCGCCGCTGCCAGGTCCGCATCCAGCGCAACCAGATCGCGCGCATCCCTGGCCTGCAGCAAACGGAAATGCTCGCCCTGGTAACCGAGCCCGGTCAGAATCGTTTGCGCCAGCAGCATCTGGCTGCGCAGTGCTTCAACGTATTGCGGTGCCTCCTCGTCGGTCAGCAACAGCCAGACCTGCGAGGCACCGTAGGCAATCGCCGTCAGCCAGAGTTCCAGCCCGACCGACGAGGTGTGCCAAAGGGCGATCGGCATGACCCGCGCCGGCACGCCATGCGTGTCGCGGTCCAGCCGTGCCGCACGACCCAACTCATCGAGCAGGCGTGCGCCGGCGGTCTGACTGTGCAGCAGCAGCGCGGCGTTCTTGCCGCCACTGCGCGCATAGGTGCCCAGCATCGTCTTGAACCTGACACCCTGCTCCGAGGCACGCGGATAGGCATAGCTCAGGGCGCCACTCGGGCAGACTGTGCTGCAGCTGCCACAACCGATGCACAAATTGGCGTTGACCAAGATTTTCTGAAGATGACTTTCGCTGCTGATCGCTGACGCCGAGCAAATATCGACACAGGCGTGGCAACCGATCTTCTCGTTGCGGCTGTGGGCACAAAGGCTTTGTTTGTAAGCAAAAAATCTCGGCTTCTCAAACTCGCCAATCAGACCGTGTAACTGCAGCAGCGGTCTGACATCTCGACCATCCCAGCGCAAATAGCCTTGCGGCATGGCGTGCTGGGAAAAAGCGGGTGTGGCGCGCAAGTCAAGCACCAGATCAAAAGTTTCATTCGATATGCCAGGTGTTCGATTGAAGTCGATGGCCAGCGCCACGCCACAAGCCTTGACGCAAGCGCGGTGCGCCTTGCACGCCTTGAGGTCAATTTGGTAGTCGAGACCAATGGCATCTTCGGGACAGGCCGCCACGCAGGCGTTGCAGCGCGTGCACAGGTCCAGATCAATCGGGTTGTTGCGCAGCCAATTAAGCTCAAAGGCACCGAGCCATCCTGTGAGCGATTCGATCTTGCCGCCCAGCACCGGGTAGCGGCGCTCCTGCAGCGCGCCAGCAAACCCCATCGCATCGCCGGCGCCTTGCGTGAACAGCGTGATGTCGAACTCATCGCCCAGCAACTCGGCGGCCCGCTCGGCCAGGCCCAACTCGCCAATGATCAGCAAGCGCCCCTCGCTCTTGTAGCTGACGCTGGCAACCGGCTCAGGCGCCGGTAAGTGCGCAGTCGCCAGCAGCGCCGCCATTTTGGGCCCGGCCTGTGCGCCATCCCTGCTCCAGCCAGCGGTCTCGCGGATATTGACAAAGCGAACCGGAGCGTAGCCAGAATCCCTGTGTTCTGCCTTGCTTGACTGCTGAGCCAATTCGACGAAGAGCCGCCTTTCCTGCGTGCAGGCGACCACCAGTTCCTCTCCTGTTTGCATGGCCTGCACAAAAGCGCCGGCCTCACGCCGGCAGAGCGTGGAATGCAGCGTCAGGTTTTCATTGAGTGCCGCGCCCAGGGCCTTGGGATCCAGCGGCATTGTTTGGTTGCAATCGCAAATCAGTGTGGTCATGGTGGGTGTCTGCTTCAAGAACTTTGCTATCTGCCGTGGACTCGGGCGTCGCACTTTCCGGACTGTCCTCGAACAATTTGAGAAAGCTGGCGCTGGCCATTTGACGCAGCAGCGACTCGGGCAAGGGGTCAGCTTTCGAGTAATCGTCAATATAGGTGTCCATACCGTCCATCACGTTGTAGTGAGGATCGGCAAACAGCTTCTTCATGGCCGCGTTTCGCACTTCAGGCGCGACCTCAGGCGCCACAAACGGTTTGAAATCTGAATCAGCCGAGAGAGCCTGTGCGTCCTCAAGAGACAATGGTGGTGACTCCTGCACTGCTGGCGCCTGCACTCCTTGCGGCTCAACAGCCGGTATGGCCTCAATGGCCCAGGTCTGCGGTGGCTCGTCGATTGGTTTGCCGTCACGCAATGCCTGCTTGCGCTGCGACCAGCGGCCCAGGAAGCCATCAGCCACGAGAGCCGCCTGATTCTTTCGCGGTGCTGATCAGCGCCGGGCGGCCAAACCTGTCCGTCAGAGCGCGAAAACTTTGCGGCCGCCGGCGCTGCCTGGCCTCCGCCACGGGGTGCGCATCGACAAAAGCCCGCAGCCACGCCACAACCGCCGCTGGTGCCGCAACCTGCTCCACAGTCTCCTGCGCATCGAGCCAGCGACCCGCATCGACATAGCTCAGCGTCACCATTTCGGGCCGTGCAATCGGTTCCTGCGCCACGCTCGCTTGTTCTTCCATGCGCCACAAGACAAACCAGCAGGGCGCGCTGGTGCTGAGATTGAGGTAGTAGCCCTCGACATCGTCGGCGAACAACTCCACTGCGTAGCCCGGATGGAGCCAACGCTGTTCATTGTCACTGTCATAGAGCAGGCGCGCTGCACTGCCAAAGCCTAGCTCGTCGGGAACCACATCGGCGAGCACCCAGCGCCACTGCTGCCAGCGGCGCATCGGTCCGGTGATCCGCTGCCGGCGCATCACGACCGCGACTTTCAATTCAGGGCGAGCTGTGTTCATAACAGTCCGGAATGTAACGGATTGCTGGCGCTCGCACCATGAGCCACGGACAAGCCGTTTGGCACGCTCAAGGCGATCGAGACCATTTTGCCCCCCCGTGTCGCCGCGCGACGACGAGCCTATCGTCAACTCCGGCGTCAACAAGTTTTTCGGGACCAAGCTCGATGACTACCTGAAGGCAAAGAACATCAAGACCGTCATCGTGTGCGGCACGATTTCGATCGGCGCTGCCAGGGTGCTGACGGCAAGCACGCTGGACATGATCAGCATCGAATGACACTCCCACCTCGTCGGGCGCTTCACCGGTCGCTCAGAGAGCGCGTTGCGGCCAGCCTTTGCATGAACCGCTCACACTGCGCCAGCTGCGCGAGGCTGACAAATTCATCTGCCTGATGCGCCTGACCGATGCTGCCCGGGCCGCAGACCACGGTCGGAATGCCGGACTGCTTGAAGATGCCGGCTTCGGTGCCAAAGGCCACCT
>Ga0315271_10002937_pt1 | contig 10745 bp, 8 predicted proteins | sample C3_top_MG_FD_204664 | JGI IMG/M metagenome (GOLD analysis project Ga0315271, IMG submission 204664) | Sediment microbial communities from Yellowstone Lake, YNP, Wyoming, USA - C3_top | ecosystem: Environmental > Aquatic > Freshwater > Lake > Sediment | place: USA: Wyoming | collected 2017-08-01
AGCGCCGCGACAGTGAGCCCCATCACGATGGGCGTGGCGATCACGACCTCGGCGATCACCATCGCGCCCGGCGTGTACATGAGGCCGAGCCCACCAAGGATGCCGCTGCGCCACAGGAGGAGGGCGATGAACAGGCCGGCGACCACCGGCGGCAGGGCCATCCCCGTGTTGACCACGTTGAGCACCAGGTGGCGAGACCGGAACCGGGTCAGGGCGAGCCACGTGCCGATGGGCAGCCCGATGAGCAGGCTGATCAGCGTGGCGGCCCCCGAGACGGCAAGGGACAGCAGGGTGATCTCGACGAGGTCGCTGCTCATGTCATGATCGAGATCACGCTGCTCGCGTGAGGATCGGCCGGCAGGGGCTTTGGCGCGATCAGGGCGCCGTCAAGGTGCTCTCGTCCTTCCCGGCATCAGGGACGAAGAGCTGCTCGCCATACTTGTCCACGCCGAAGTCACCGATGATCTGCTGGACCTCCGGGGAGAGAACGAACTGTGAGAACGCAGCGGCACCCGCGGCATTGACCTTGGGCCACTTGTCCGGGTTGACCTGGATCACGTGGTAGATGTTGAGCAGGACGGGGTCCTTCTCCACCATCGCCTGCAGGTCAAGGTTTGCCTTGGTCGCGAGCCACGTCGCCTTGTCGGTCAGCGTATAGCCCTTCTTCTCGGACGCGATCTGAAGCGTCGGGCCCATGCCCTGCCCGGATTGGATGTACCAGTCTCCCTCGGGCGTGATGCCGGCAGCCTTCCAGATGGCCTTCTCCTTGGTCTCGGTCCCGGAGCCGTCACCGCGGGAAACGAAGGTGGACTTGGTGTCGTTGATCTTCGTGAAGGCGTCCTTGGCGGAGGTCATGCCGTTGATTCCCGCGGGATCGGCCGGCGGCCCGACGACCAGGAACATGTTGTGCATCAGGAGTTGGCGGTTCACGCCGAACCCGCCCTCCACCAACGTCTTCTCGGCGGCCGGCGAGTGGACCATCAGCACGTCGGCGTTGCCCTCCGTGCCCAGCTTCAGGGCCGCGCCGCTGCCGACGGCGACGGTCTTCACCTTGTAGCCGGTCGCCGTCTCGAATGCCGGGACGAGGACATCGAGGAGCCCGGAGTCCTGGGTCGAGGTGGTGGTCGCGAGGATGAGATCGCGCGACCCCGCTGGTGACGGGGCGCCCGTGGCGTCGGGGGTGGCCGCTGAGGTGGCCGCTGGGGTGGCTGTGGGTCCGACGGTCGGGACGGGCGACACGGGCGTGCCGGAACAGGCAGCGACCAGGGCCGCGAGCATCACGATGCCGACCGCCAACCATGCCCGGCGCGGCGCGCCTGGATCAGTCCCCATTCGCTCCGTAGCCTCCAGCTCAGTCGATAACGCGGCGCCTCGAAGGTGGCCGCCGTCAGATCATCGGGCGGCCCGACCCGCGGCTACACGACCCAGTCGAGTCCCAGGCGCGCCAGGGTCTCCGGCGTCGGGTTGCCGGTCTGGCCGTCCCAGCCCGCGAGACGGTAATACTCGTCGAGGGCCCCCTCGATCACCACCGGGTCGAGCGCGACGCCCTTCGTCGGGCCAGTCCCGGTCAGCGGCTTGAAGAACTTGGCAGGTAGCTTGTCGTTCTTGCGGTCGATCCCCTCGCGGGCGTTGAACGCGCGCAGCATGTTCAGGCGCCGCTCGCCGATCTCGATCAGCTCGTCCATGTCGAAATCCGCCCAGCCGGTCACGGCCTTGACGGCGTCGACCGTCTCCTGAGGCCCGAACAGCGTCCAGGACGGGCCCCACACGAACTGGCACAGGTCCGCCGTGTCCAGGAATGAGTAGAACTGCTGGGTCTTGAGGGCGAACCGCACCTTGTCCGGCCCGAGCGAGTCGTATGGAAGCCGGGCATCGAACCCGATCATCTTGAGCCGTTCCATCGAGAGGTCGCCCGCGCCCTCCTCGATCGCCCCGTCATGCTCGGACGACTGGTGGTCCGCGCCGAACGGGTTCACCGCGTAGACGACCCCCAGGGACCGTTTCGCCTGGGGCATGTGGGCGGGCGCCTCGGCGCCCTTGACCGTGATCAGCAGCTCCTGACCCTTCCCGAGCAGGGCGGCGGCGCGCCGCGACCCGTTGGCCAGGACATCCCCGATGCCCTCCCGGGCCGCGAGCATTTCGGTCAGGCGCACCATCGCCGCCGTATCCCCGAACGGGGCCGGGAAGCCGATCTCCGCCTCGGACAGGAGGCCGTGCTCGAAGCAGTCCATGGCCCAGGCGACCGTCGCCCCGGTGCCGATCGTATCGAGTCCGTTCTCGTTGCAGATCTTGTTGGCCAGGGAGATCGCGGGCAGGTCATCCACGCCGCAGTAGGACCCGAACACGGCCGCCGTCTCGTATTCCGGGCCGCCATGGCGCGGCTCGACCGGCCGGCCCTGCCACTCGGTCTCGACCACCCGCTTGCATCGAACGGCGCAGGCGTAGCAGGTCTCGCGATCGGTGAGGATCGTCGCGGTCATCGTCTCGCCGGAGATCGCCTCGTAGCCGTCGAACTGGCCGGCGCCGTAGTTGAACGTGGGGAGCCCGCCGGCGGCGTGCTGGCCCTCGAGCACACTCTCGGTCCCGTGCGTGCGCAGGCCCATGACATCGTCGTTGTTCGGGAGCTCCTTGGCGCCCCACTTGGCGAGCTGGCCGAACGCCGCGGCGTCGGCCATGGGCACCTTCCGGTTCTTGCCGCGGACCGCGACCGCCTTGAGGTTCTTGGAACCCATCACGGCGCCCATGCCGGTGCGGCCGTTCGCCCGGTTGCCCATGCTGATGACCGCGGCAAGGCGGACGCCCTTTTCGCCGGCAGGTCCGATCGCAGCGACCTCGATCTTGCTGTCGGCGAGCTCCTCCTTGAGGAGATCCGTGGTCGCGGACGTGGTCTTGCCCCACAGGTGGCCCGCCGGCCGCAGCTCGGCCTCGCCGTCGTGGACCCACAGGTAGACGGGTTCGGGTGACCGGCCCTTGATCACGATCCCGGTGAACCCGGCGAACCGCAGCTCAGCCGGGAAGAAGCCACCGCCCTGGCTGTCGCCGATGCCGTCCGTCAGCGGTGAGCGAGCGCTCATCGTGATTCGGCTCTGGCCGGCGATGGGGGTCCCGGTGAGGAGGCTGTCCATCATGGTCAGGACGTTGGCGGGGTCCAGGCCGTCCGTCCCGGCGGGCACGTCGCGCAGGATGTAGTACAGGCCCATGGCGGACCCGCCGAGATAGGTCCGGTAGAACGACTCAGGCGGGGTCTCGATCTCGATCGACCCGGCGGAGAGGTTCACGTGGAGGATCCGCCCTGTGAAGTCGCTCGACATGTCCTGCCTCCGGTCGGTCCTTCGAGGCGATCGCCTCCTGTGACCGTCAGCATACTCACTCGTCGGGCACGGGATGGGCCGGACCAGAAATCTCGCGGCCGCCAAGCCGTCGCTGCACGCACTCGGATGGGGAGCCTTCGACGAGGTAGCCTTGAGGGATGGTCGGCGCGAGAGGTCCTGGGACGAGCGACATGCCGTGAGCTCGCGAGGGCGGCTGGCGGCAGGCATCGTCGGATGTCTGACCCTCCTCGCCATCGGCTGGACCGGGCTGCTGATCCCGTCCCTGATCCGCTCGATCGAGACCACCTTCGACCAGACCGATGCCGGGATCGGGGTCGTCTACCTCGCCTATGCCCTCGCGTACGCGGCGGGGTCCTTCGGCGGCGGTTCCTTGACCGAACGCTTCGGTCGTCGCGTGGTCCTCGGCGGCGCCATGCTCACGCACGGCCTGGGCGTCGCGGGTCTCGGCCTGGCTCCGACGTGGGCCGCGTTCGTCGCGGCCGCGCTGACGGCCGGTGCCGGGGCGGGTTGCCTGGACGGCGGCGCGAACGGCCTCGTCCTCGACGTGTACCGCGAGGGCCGTGGGCGAGCCATGAACCTGCTGCACATGTCGTACAGCGTGGGAGCCCTCTCCGCGCCACTCATCGTCGGGTCGCTCGTGGCTGGCGGCGTCCCGTGGCAGGCCGTCGCCATCGCCTCCGGGGCGGTCGTGTCGCTGCTGACGATCGCGTACGCCGTCATCCCGATGCCCAGCGGACGGCGGACGACGGTCGGTGCGGATGCGCCAACAGCTTCGGGCAGTCACGGCGGTCCGCGGCTGCTGGCCGGCCCGCTGCTGCTCCTCGGGATCGCCATCGCGACCTACGTCGCCTCCGAAGTCGGCGTCTCCAACTGGCTCGTGCGATTCCTCGAGCCGGCGCCGCTCACGACGGCGACCCTGGCGCTGTCGCTGTACTGGGCTGGGCTGGCGGCGGGGCGCCTCGTCGCGTCGGTCATCGCAGACAGGTTCGACCATCTTCGGTTCACGATCACGTGCGCGCTCGCCGTGGCGTGCCTCGTGGCCGTGGCCGTCCTCGCGCCGTCGCTGCCGTTGTCGATCGCCGCGTTCGCGGCCGCGGGCGTCGCCTCCGGACCGGTGTTCCCGATGATCGTCGCCATCGGCGGTGAGCGCTACCCCGACCGTTCGGCCGCGGTCGGCGGGTCGCTGACCGGCATGGCGATCGTCGGCTCGATCGTCTACCCGCCCACGATGGGCCTCCTGTCCGTCACCGTCGGTCTGACCGTGGCCATGCTGGGCAACGTGCTGCTGGCGATCGCCTGCGCGGTCGCGCTGGTTGCCTTCGATCGAGCCACCCGGCGCCGGGCCTGAGGCGACGCAACCGACGTCATGAGCGGGCTTTTGGTGGAATGCTCTCCCAGGTCTCATGCGGTGTAGCCCCCTGCGCCCAGCATCTCGTCGCGACGTCCGCAGCGAAACGCTAGCCCGCCCCTCCGGCAGCGGCGCGCTCCGCGAGGATGAGGCTTCCGAGCGGTCCCGCCATCCCGCCCAGCCCGGCCGGCACGACGAAGTCCTTGCCTACGTGCTCCGGCAGGCCCGGGTAGCCACCGAGTCGAGTGGCCAGCGCCGCCCGGGTCGCCGGCACCAGTCCCGGCATCAGTCCCAGGCCGCCGCCGATGACGACCCGCTGTGGCGCCAGGGCGTAGACGAGCGAGCTCACTCCCGCTGCGAGGTACCAGGCGACGAGCGCCACGGCAGCCTCGCGGTCGGTGCTGTCGAGCTCCTCGGCCCGCTGCGCGAACCGGGCGGCGACAGCGGGGCCGCTGGCCATGCCTTCCAGGCAGTCACCGTGGAAGGGGCAGGATCCCGGGAACACGTCCCCCGGCCGGCGCGGGACCACGACGTGGCCCATCTCCGGGTGTCCAAGCCCAGGGAGCAGACGCCCATCGACGACTGCGCCCCCGCCGATCCCGGTGCCCACCGTCAGGTAGACGAACGAGCCCAGGCCCCGGGTGGACCCCCAACGCCCTTCGGCCAGGGCGGCCGCGTTGACGTCCATGTCGAAGCCCACCGGCACCCCGAACGCAGCCCTGAACGGGCCGATCATGTCCGTCCCGGACCAGCCTGGCTTGGGGGTGTTGGTGATGGACCCGTAGCGGGGGTGCCCCCGCCGCAGCTCGATCGGTCCGAACGAGGCGACGCCGATCGCCGCCAGCGAGACCCCGCCGTCGGGCGCGTCACGGAAGAAGCGCACCGCGGCGGCGAGGGTCGTCGCCGGATCCGAGACCTCGATCCGGGTCGTGGCGAGGATCGCGTCGGGGCCCGTCCCGACGACACACACGAACTTGGTCCCGCCCGCCTCGACCCCGCCGAACATCACGCCTCCATCGCAGCCGTTGCCCATTCTTCGTTCATGCGCGACAGTACCGCCTCGGCCCAGCCTGAGGTCAGTCGATACCGCCCTTCCAGGAGATGACGATCCGGTCGACGGGGCGAAGCGCAGCCCAGAGCGCGGATGCGTCGGAACCCGATCGGGCATCGGGAGCGATCAGCTGATGCAGCGCGGGGCCATCGATCCCCGCGGGGCTGGTCGGGGCGAGAGGTGACCCCTCGCCGACGCGCACCGGCTGGCGCTGTCAAGCCTTTCAGCCCTTGACGCTCCCCGACGTCAGGCCCGCGACGATGTAGCGCTGGAACGCGAATGCGAGGATGACCGGCGGCACTGCAGCGATGACCCCGCCCGTGGCCAGCAGGCCGAAGTCCACGCCGTGACGGCCGATGAAGTCGTTGATCGCGATCGGCAGCGTCTTGGACGCATTCGTCTGGGTGATGATCAGGGCATAGAGAAACTCATCCCAGGCCAGCAGGAAGGACAGGAGCGCCGTGGACGCCAGGCCTGGTGCTGCAACGGGCACGATGACGCGGATGAGCGCTCCCAACCTCGAGCAGCCATCCACCCGCGCGGCGTCGTCGAGCTCCGGCGAGATCGTCTCGATGTAGCCCCGCATGATCCAGATCACGAACGGCGTCACGAACGACGAGTAGATGATGATCAGCGCAAGCGGCGTGTCGCGAAGGTGGAGGCTGCTCATGATCTGGTAGAGCGGCAGCACCAACGCGATCGGCGGCAGCATGTAGGTGGCCATGAACGCCAGGACCAACCAACTGCGGCCGGGAAAGCGGAGCCGTGCGAAGGCGTACGCCGCAAGCGTGCCCACGACCATCGCCACCGCCGTGACCGTGCACGCGATGACGGTGCTGTTCACCAGGGCGGCTCGGAAGCTGAGCGCGCTGTCGTCGACCGTGTACCCGACCGTCAGATCGACGAAGCGCTGGAACGTGACGTGGGCCGGGATCCACTGGAGCGGCCGCTCCAGCAGGTCCACGGGTTCCGCGACGCTGGAGATGAGCAGCCAGGCGAACGGCGCGAGGATCGCGATGAGGGCGAGGATCATCGCGCCGTAGAGGAAGGCGGTGCCGACCGCCCGGCGCACGCGGAGCGCGATGGGTCGGTGGCGGGGTGCCGCAACGTTCGCGGGCCTGGTGCCGGGAGCCGGGGCCGTGCTCATCGCCTATACCCTCCCCGTCCGGCCGAGCAGGCGCAGGTAGATGGCGGCCAGGACCATGATGATCAAGGCGATCAAGTAGCCGAGTGCGGCACCAGCGCCGAAGTCGTAGCCCTGGAACGCCGTCTGGTACGCGTAGATCGCGATGGTCTGCGTGGCGTTGGCGGGACCGCCGCCAGTCATGATCCAGATGATGTCGAAGACCTTGAAGGCCTCCATCGTGCGCAGCACGAGGAGGATCAGGATCACGGGCGTCACGAGCGGCAGCACGATCCGGCGGAAGGCCTGGAACGCCGACGCACCGTCGACCTTGGCTACCTCGACGAGTTCGCGGTCCACCGATTGCAGGGCGGCGAGGAGGAGGATGGCAACCAGCGGCGTCATCTTCCAGACGTCGGCGACGATCACCATCCACATCGCGAGATCGCTGTTCGATAACCAGACCTTGTAGTCGTCGAGCAAACCGAGCTGCGTGAGAAGCGCATTGAGGGCCCCGTACTCCGCGTTGTCGATCCAGCGCCACATGAGCGCGTTCACGATGGTCGGCAGCGCCCAGGGCAGGATGATCAAGGTCCGCAGCAGCCACCGCCCCCGGAGCGGCTGGTCCATGAGCAGCGCCAGCGCCAGCCCGAACATGAGCTCGAGCGTCGTCGAGGCGACCGTGAAGAACAGCGAACGCCCCACGGCTGCCCAGAAGTCCGGGCTTGTCAGCTGGTCGATGTAGTTGCCCAGGCCGACGAACGGTTCGTCGCCGGGACGGATGAGCGCGATGTCGAAGAGGCTCATCCACGCCGCGCGCGCGAGGGGAACGAGCACGACGAGCACGATCACGGTGGCCGCAGGGGCGATGAACGCCGCTGCCACCCAGGTCTCCGGCCACGGCCTCGTCCGCACCCGCGGGATGCGGGCGCGGACGGGAGCATCCATGGTCAGGCCGCCTCGGTCACGGGGCCACTGGGCGCGCGGCTGGCGCGCGCCCGGGTCACGCGGATCCTACTTCTGGAAGTCGGGCAGCTTCGCCGCGACGCCGTTCAAAGCCTCCTCTGGGCTGACCTTGCCCTGGAGCGCCTCCTGGATCGCGACCTGGAGAGCGTTCGAGAGCTTGGTGTAATACGGCACGACCGGCCGTGCCACGAGGCCCGAGAACTGAGTCTTCGCCGCCGCCCAGAAGGCCGGGTTCGACTTGGTGAGCTCCGGGTTGTCAAAGGATGCCGTCCACATCGGGAACGCGAGCGTCGTGTTCAGCTCCTGGCTCTTCTGGCTGGCGATGGACAGCGCATACGCCAGCGCCTCATCGGGGTGCTTCGAACCCTTGGTGACCGCGAGGGCCATGCCCCCGTTGACGCCGCTCGTGGCGACACTGCCCTGACCAGGGCTGCCGATGACGTCGACCTGGCCCGCGACCTTGGACTGCTTCGGGTCGTTCATGACCGCGTCGCCGTACGTCCAGTTCAGGGCCATCGCCGCCGAGCCGGCCGACATCGTGGCGTTGACGTCGTCCTCGCCGAAGCCGAGCGATGCCGGGTTCATGAGGCCGTCGTCCAGCAGCTGCTTCATGAACTGCAGCGCCTTGAGCCCGCCGTCGGTATTGAACAGCGCGTTGCCCTGCGCGTCCACGAAGTCGGTGGCGCCGAAGGCTGCCGCCAGCTGCGTCCAGTCGCAGATGACCGCCTCGGCCTGCTTCCAGCTGCCGACGAGCGGGAACTTGACCAGGCCCTTTGCCTTGATCGCCTTGGCGGCCGCCACGACGTCGTCCCACGTCTTGGGCGGCGTCGTGATGCCGGCGTCGGCGAGCATCTTCTTGTTGAAGAAGAAGAACTTCGAGTCGTTGATCCAGGGCACGCCGTAGGTCTTGCCCTGGTAGTTGGCGGCAGTCCAGGCAGATTCGAAGACCCCGCTCTTGAACTCCGCCGGGATCTTCGAGGTGATATCCGTCACGATGCCGGCCTGGGCGAACTCGGCAGGCCAGATGGCGTCCATCAGCACGATGTCGTACTGGCCGGAGCCCCCGACCTGGTCGGTGACGATCTTGTCGTGGAGCGAGTCGTAGGCGACGAACTCCGGGATGACGGTGACATTCGGGTTGGCCGCCGTGAAGGCGTCCGTCATCGTCTTCACGTCCTGTTCGCTGTACGCCGCCTGCTTCATGAACAGGGCGTGGAGGGTGACGGCTCCGCCCGACGGACTCGCCGCGCTGCCGCAGGCGGTGACCAGCAGCACCGCCATCGAGATCGCCGCGCACCGACCCAGCCGGCCGCGTTGCGCCAACAGGTTGTTTCCCATTGCCAACTCCTCTCGGGTCCGACGACGCGCCTCGTCGGGCGCGCCCATGGTTCCTCGCAAGACGGCTAGCTCACCCCATGCACCACCCCACTGAACGAGAAGTCGCCGAACAACGCTGAGGGGGCGGACCTCCGGCGTGCGAGCTGGAGGGCCGCCGCGACCGCACCCAGGAGCGTTGCATCCCCGTGCAGGCTCGAGACGACCAGGCGCGGCGGCCGTGGCAGACGCAGCTTGAGTCGGGTGGTGAGGTCCGGGACGCACGGCTCGAGCGCCCGTCCCACCGGGCCATCGAGGATGACGAGCGCCGGGTCCACGATGGCCCCGACGGCGACCAGGACGAGGGAGACGTGATCGAGCAGGTCGTCGATCACCGCCCCGGCGATCGGGTCGCGGTCCGCGGCAGCCCGGAACAGCTCCTCGATGGGCACCGGCCGATCGGCTGACCCCCAGCGATGGCTATCCGGCCCGGCAAGCTGGCGCGCGCGAGCCAGGAGACTGCCGGTCGAGATGACCGCCTCGACGCCGTCGGCCGTCCCGCCAGGCAGCCCACCTGGACCGGCCGAGTCCAGGATCAGGTAGCCGACCTCCCCGCCCCCGTTGTGGCGTCCCTTGACGAGGCTCCCGTTCGACACCACGGCACCGCCGACGCCGGCCCCGAGGTAGAGCGTGAAGAAGTCGTCAACCTGGCGTCCATCGCCGCGCCACGCGTGGGCGAGCGCTGCCAGGTTCACGTCGTTCTCCACGACGAACGGGATCGACACATGCGCCGCGAGGGAGGTCACGATCTCGAACGCTTCCCACTCGACCGACGGTCCGGCGATGCCGAGGCCGGTCTCGGGATCGAGCATCGCCGGCACGCCCACGGCAAGGGCGGTCACCGGGAGGTCCTGGCGCGCCGCTTCCCGGGTCAGGGCGTCGAACGCGGCCACGAGCGTCGGAAACGCGGCTCCGTGCTCGCGGGTCGGGAGGACCTCCTGGTACAGGAGGTCCCCGGCGAGGTCGGCCAACGCGCCGTGGCAGGCCGTCGCACCAAGGTCGATCGCCATGACGGCACCGGCCCGGCGGTTGAACGAGAGGACGGCTGCAGGGCGGCCGCCATCGGACCGCGAGGCACCTTCGTCGACAACGAACCCGGACCGAAGGAGGCGACCCACGATGCGGCTCACGGAGGCCGGTGAGAGGTCGAGGGCTCGACCGATCTCCGGCCTGCTGGATCGCTGATGCTCACGGACATAGTCGAGCACGAGAAACTCGTTCACCTCGAGCATCGTCGAGTGTCGAAGCGGCATACTTCCTATCCGAAAGAAAAGAACCTCAACCAGAGTACTGCGCCCGTCAAGCGGCGGCCAGGTAGAACCGACAGGACGCCGCGATGCCGGCAGGCGTCGCGCGCTAGCCTTCCCATCGTGCCCCGTTCTGCCCCGCCGACACGGTCCCCGACCACCGTCATCTTCGACCTGGGTGGCGTCCTGATCGATTGGGACCCACGTCACCTGTACCGGGGCCTGTTCGCGGACGACGCGTCGATGGAGGCGTTCCTGGCCGAGATCACGACCCCGGCCTGGAACACGGAGCAGGATGCCGGCC
>Ga0315271_10002938_pt1 | contig 10744 bp, 9 predicted proteins | sample C3_top_MG_FD_204664 | JGI IMG/M metagenome (GOLD analysis project Ga0315271, IMG submission 204664) | Sediment microbial communities from Yellowstone Lake, YNP, Wyoming, USA - C3_top | ecosystem: Environmental > Aquatic > Freshwater > Lake > Sediment | place: USA: Wyoming | collected 2017-08-01
GCGGGCGCGAAGTCCCAGCTCTCGTCGCTCATCACGTCGGCCCTGATCCTCGCCACGGCGGTGCTGCTGGCACCCCTGTTCAAGAACCTGCCCAACGCGGTCCTCGGCGCGATCGTGATCGCGGCGACCCTGAGCCTGATCGACCTCGGCGAGATGCGCCGCTACTGGAGGTGGCGACGCACCGACTTCGTCATCGCGATGACGGCGATGGTCGGCGTGCTCCTGACGAGCGTGCTCGCCGGGATGATGATCGCCGTGCTGCTGTCCGTGCTGTTCCTCCTCTACCGGGCGAGCCGGCCCTATGCGGCATCGCTCGGCCGCATGCCCGGCTCCCGGGCGACCTTCGCCGATCTCGCGCGCCACCCGGACGCGGAGCCGATCCCACGGCTCGTCATCGTCCGGCTCGACGCGCCGCTCTACTTCTTCAACGCCAACGTGGCGAAAGCCGAGATCCTCGAGATCCTCGCCGGCCAGGAGGTGGAACCGCGCGGGGTGCTCATCGATCTCGCGGCCACGGCCGATCTCGACGTGACGACGACCGACATGCTGTTCGAGCTGGTCGGGGACCTCCGTTCGCGCTCGATCGAGGTCCTGGTGGCCCAGGTCAAGGGGACCGTCCGCGACCGCCTGCGCAAGACGGGCCTGATGACCGACCTCGGCGAGGACCGCGTCTACCTGTCGATCGGCTCGGCGGTCAGCGACTTCCAGCGCCGCTGGCCGTCGGACGGCGAGGCCGCGACGAGCGCGGAGCCGGGATCGGCAGGTCCGGGCGGTCCCCCATGAGGCGGAAACCTCGACCGTGCGACGGCCCGAGCCAGGGCGGAGTGTGGTACGGAGCGGTCAGGCGGCCGGCGGCGGCGGAGAGGTGTCCCGGATCGGTCAGCCGAGGCCGAGGAGCTTCGCCTTGGCGGCAGCGAACTCCTCGTCGGTGAGCACACCGGCGGCGTGGAGGTCGCCGTACTGCTTCAGCTGTTCGAGCTCCTTGTCGATCCCGCCGGCGGCCGGAACCGGGGCCGCGGGCGCAGCCACGGGTGCCGCGGCGAGCGCCGCCTGCTGTTGGGCGAGGGCGGCCTGGTTGGCCTGGAGCTCGGCGATCTGCTGCTGCTCCTGCTGCTCCCGCGCCGCGCCCTGTGCCGACTTCCTGCCGGCGTAGGCGGCAGTTCCCGCGACAGCTGCCACCCCGAGGAGGCCGACGCCGCGTCGTCGTCGCATCATCATGTTCGCATTCTCCTGTCTGTCTTGACCGCGTTGCGTACGGCGTCCGGATCAGGCTGTCGCGGCCGCGGCCTCGAGCTCCGCATTGACGAGTTCGAGGATCTCGGGAGCGATGGTCTGGCGTCCGACGAGGAAGCCGCCGGCGGCGCCGATCGCGTCCTTGACGTGCTCCGCCCAGCGGTGCTCGAAGAGCATGACGAGGGTCGAGGTGTTCGGACGAAGGCCTTCGGCGATGGTCGCCACGTCCTCCAGGGTCAGGAGGCCCATGCGATCAGCGAGGAGTGGGGCGAAGCCAGCGAACTTGGGATCGTCCTTGTCATCGATCTCGACGATCGTCGCCTCGCCGTCGATGTCCTTGGTGATGAAGACCGCGTCGACGACGCGGATGATCCGCTTCTCGATAACCTTCTCGATCTCCCTGGCGATCTCGCCGTTGAAGCGGTTGCCCTCGAAGCCGATGGCGATGTACTCGAGCGGACCGAGTGTCATGAGGACCTCCCGAAGCAGAAGTTGGATCGCCCGGGAAGCTGTCCGAGCATCGGCGCAATCGCACCACCTCCGACCAACGTGCGCATCGCCCGTGGAGGGGGATGGCTAAGAGGCGAGCAAGCATCGTGCGCTTCGAGCGCTGTAGGCTAGGCTTCGGTCGTCGCTCCCGAACCACATGCGCTTCGTGAGCACGAAACCGGCCGGGGTGTAGCGCAGTGGTAGCGCACGTGCTTTGGGAGCACGAGGTCGTGGGTTCGAATCCCACCACCCCGACCACCTTTGTCCGCGAGGGCGACTCACCAGGTCTCCCGCTTCGAATTCGCGCAGTCGAACGTGCGGCGTCTGTTCACTCTCGCCTTGACAGTGAACGCTTAAGCGCGCATTGTCGCGTTAACCGTTCACTGTTGCGCGACGAATGAAGGGAATCCAATGCCCCGACTGGTTGATCGGCGCTGGGAGGGGAATGCCGGCGCGCCGGGAGGGCGTCGGGCGCGCGCGTCGTTCCTGTATCAGGCGTTCGTGCCAGACCCGATCGCCGCGCTCGAGCCGGCCGTCACGTTCGACGTCGCCGCGGCCGTGACGGAGGCGGAGCAGGCGATCCGCACGCTCAACGAGCGCGCGAGCGCCGGCGGCCTCGGGTCGATCGGACCACTGCTCCTCCGGTCGGAGGCGGTCGCCTCGTCGCGAATCGAGGGCTACCAGGTGAGCACGCTCAACCTCGCCCGAGCGCTCGTCGACCCGCGAGCGGCTCGCGGCAGCGCCCGGATGGTGGCTGCCAACGTGAGGGCGATGGAGGCTGCCACCGCACGAGCCGACGACCCGGCGCCCATCAACGTGGCTGATCTCCTCGCACTTCACGCGACGCTGATGGCCCACGACCCGAAGGCCGAGCCGGGTCAGGCGCGCTCGGTGCAGAACTGGCTCGGCGGCCGCCTCGACAGCCCGCTCGACGCCGACTTCGTCCCGCCTCCACCCGACGAGATCCCCGCCCTCCTGGACGACCTCGTCGCGTTCCTTGCGCGCGAGGACCTCCCGCCCGTCGCCCAGGCGGCGATCGCGCACGCTCAGTTCGAGACGATCCACCCGTTCATCGACGGGAACGGTCGGGTCGGGCGCTGCCTCATCCACGTTGTGTTGCGGCGCGGCGGCGTCGCGCCGCGGTTCGTTCCGCCGGTCTCGATCTCGATGGCCGCGCGCCCGACCTCCTATGTCGGCGGCCTCGTCGACTTTCGGGAAGGCAGGATCGCCCGATGGGTGGGCTCGTTCTCTGCCGCCTGCGCGCTTGCCGCAGCCCGAGCTTCCGACCTCGCCGATGATGTAGCCGGCCTCCAGCAGGAGTGGACACGCCGCGCAGGCCGCCCGCGAGCCGGCTCCGCAGCGGCCAGGCTCATCGCGCTCCTCCCGGCCCAGCCGATCGTGTCGGCGCCGACGGTCCGGGAGGCGATCGGGACGAGTCAGCAGCGCGCGCTCGCCGGGCTCAAGGCGCTCGCCGACGCCGGTGTCGTGCGCCAGATCAGCGAAGGGACCTATGACCGTCAGTTCGCGGCCACGGAGCTGTTCGACCTCGTGACTGCCTACGAAGCGCGCGTCGCGGGGCGCGAGGTCGAGCCGTGATGTCCCAGGCCAGCCACCGACGCACGCTCAAGGGCACCGGTGGCCCGCGCGGGAACCAGCCCGCCGCCTATCCGCGGAGCGGCCAGACCAGCTCCGTGCGCCACTCGGCTTCGTCCACGCCGCTGCCGGGACCGATGAAGTAGACCTCCCACGGGTCGTCGCCGAGCTGCCGTCCCATCGCGTCGACACGCTCGCGGAGCGCCTTCCAGGCGGCCTCGAGTCCCACGTAGGACCCCACGTGCGTGGCGACCGCCGCGGGACCGGCGGGGAGCTCGTCCGGGTGCACGATCGCAGATGCGGGCGCCTCCTCGACGGTCCCGGACTCGGGCTGCGGGAGCGCGCCGCTCGCCCCGAGGAACGGCTCCGCGACGGGGAAGCCGGCCGCCATGTCGAGGCCGTCGGGGCCGGAGGCGTAGTAGCGGGCGAAAGGCGGTCCCGCGGGGGCGAGGCCGGCCTCGCGCAGCGCAGTTGCGACGAGCGCGAGGGCGTCGGACATGAAGTCGGGGACGTCCTCGGCGGCGACGATCGACCGGATTGCGGCGACCCAGACCACCTCGAGCTCGACGATCTCGACCACGGGCAGGCCGGCGCCGCCGGGCGTCGGGTTGCCACCGGGCACTCCGTTGCTGTCTGCCGTGAGGTTCACCTGGTGAGTATGCGGCGGAACTGCCAGGTCCCGATGGCAAGCAGGGCAACCGCGTAGAGCACCAGCATCCCGAGCTCCCCGATGACGTCGACCACCGTGCCGCCCCGGAGGGCGACTTCGCGGAGGCCCTGGATGGCCCACGCCTGCGGCGTGAGGTAGGCGAGCGTGTGGGCCGGCTCGGGGAAGATCTCGAGCGGCACCATCGCGCCACCCAGGGCGCCCAGCAGCATCCCGGCCATGACCCCGACCGCACCGGCCTGGTCCGGGTTGTTCGCAAAGGCGCCGATGACCATCGCCGCCCCCGTGCCCACCAGGGCGAAGAGGACGACGATCGTCCCTGCCGCCAGCGGGTCGCCCCAGCTCACGCCGAACGCGAGGGACGAGAGCAGGATGATGAAGAGACCCTGGAGCATCGCCACGCCGAACCGGCCGAGCGTCTCGCCGACCAGGATCGTCCGCACCCGGATCGGCGAGGCCAGCATCCGCCGCGAAACACCGAGCTGCCGGGTCAGGATGAGCTGGGTGGCGGCCGTCATGGACGTCAGGAACATGAACAGCACGAGCTGGCTCTGGGCGCCTGGCGAGAAGGCTCCCGTGCCGGCCGGGAAGATCCCCTCGCCGATCCGCTCCACGGCGACCGTCACGCCGGCCGTCCTGCCCTGGACGGTGCGCGCCGTGGCCAGCGCCTCGTCGAACGGGATTCCCTCGCGGCTCGCCGTGAGGCGCGCGGCCCCGACGACGGCAGCCTGCGCGGCGACCGCCTCGCTGACCGCCTCGCGCAAGGCGGAGACGGCGCTCTCGGGCTTGCCCAGGATGACCACCGTCGCCGCCTCGCCGGCCCGCAGCGCCGCGTCGTAGCCGGCCGGGATGATGACGCCGATCTCCAGCGAGCCCTCCTCGACCCGGGCTGTGAGCTCTTCGACCGTGGCGGGCTCCTTGAGCTCGAGCTTCACGGCGCCGTTGCGGATGGCGTCCACGAGCTCGGCTCCGAGGGCGCCGCTCTCCACCGCAACGATGCCCATTCGCGGCGCGATCCGTCCGCCGTAGACCGTGCCCAGCACCACGATCAGGACGATGGGCAGGACGAAGACGAAGAAGGTGCTCGTGCGGTCGCGCAGGAGCCGGCGGACGCTGACCTCTGCGATTGCGAGGGCGTTCACGGAGCCACCACCTGGCGCGCCCGCAGCAGGCCGATTCCCCCGGTGACCACACCGACCCCCACGAGCACCGCCAGCGACGGCCCGACGACCGCGATCCCGCCGCCTGCCGCAAGGTCGTTGACGCCTCGCAGGAACCACGCGTGGGGCGTGAAGAAGCTGAGTGCCGTCATCGCCTCCGGCGCCTGCGACATCGGGAAGAACGACCCGCCGAAGACCGCGAGGGTCAGGGCCACCACCGCGATGAAGCTCCCCGCCTGCTCCTCCGTCTTGGCGAAGCCGACGATGAGGGTGGCGATGCCGCTGGCCGCCAGCGCGACCGCGAGGACCAGGGCGGCGACGGCGAGCGGGTCGCCCCAGTCGGCGCCCATCAGGAAGGTCGTGGCCAGCACGATCACGGTCATCGAGATCGACGCCACGACGATGCTCACCAGGACCTTGCCGAGCAGGATGGTTGCCGGGGCGATCGGGGCTGCGAGCATCCGGGCCAGCGTGCCGTTGCGGCGCTCGGCGAGCAGGCTGAGAACCCCGAACTGGGCGGCGAAGAAGACGAACATGACCCCCATCGACGCGCCGTAGTAGGTCTTCGACGAGGCGCTCCGGTCGGAGGTCTCGCTCGCGCGCAGCACGATCGGCGCCGGCGCCGCGACGGCCGCTGCCGCGAGCTCCCGGGCCAGCGCCGGATCGGGCGCCTCCCCGGATGCCGCGATGGCCGTGCCCACCGCGACCTGGACGGCCGTGACCTGGCTGCCGAACCCGACCAGCACGCTGCGGGCGATCTCGGCCGGGAGGGTGGACGGACCGCCGATGACCAGCAGCTGCGTTGGCTGGCCGGCCTGGATCGCCGCCGTGAAGCCCGCGGGGATGACGATGGCCGCCCCGACGTCGCCCGCCTCCACCGCCGCGCGCGCGTCGGCTTCGGTCGCCGTGGTCACCAGGTCGGCGACCCCGGCCGCCGCGAGCCCGGCCAGCGGACCGTCGACCAGCCCGCGGGCGACCTCTCCGTCGTCGAGGTTGACGACCGCGTACGCGGTGTGGAACGTGTCCTGGCTGGGGAGCATCGTGGAGAACAGGAACGCCAGCCCGAGCGGGGCCAGCACCGCCATGAGCAGCACCGAGCGGTCGCGCAGCTTCTGGCGGAGGTCCTTGACGGCGATGACGAGCGCGGCGTTCACGCCGTCAGTCCCGCAGCGCCTTGCCGGTCAGGTGGAGGAAGACCGCCTCGAGGTCGGGTTCTACGACCTCCACGCTGCGGATCACGGCGCCCGCCGCGGCCGCGGTCTCGAGGATGCGGGGCAGCATGTGCCGTGCCTCCCGGACCACCAGCTCGATCCGCCCGTCGGACGCCGTCGCATCTTCGACGCCTTCGAGCGCCTGCAGCGCGGCCGTCGCCGGCCCGGTCGCCCCGCCTGCCGCCAGCTCGACCCGGTCCTTCTGGCCGACCAGGGCGATGAGCTCGCGGCGGGTGCCCTCGGCCCGGATCTTCCCCTCGTCGATGATCCCGATCCGATCGCAGAGCCGCTCCGCCTCCTCCATGTAGTGGGTGGTGTAGAGGATCGCCATGCCCTCCTTCTCGAGCTCGGCGACGCTCGAGAGGATGGCGTTGCGGCTCTGCGGGTCGACGCCCACCGTCGGCTCGTCGAGCACCAGCAGCTTGGGGTGGTGGAGCAGGCCGATGCCGATGTTGAGGCGCCGCTTCATGCCCCCGGAGAAGCCGTCGGTCCGATCGCCGGCGCGGTCGGCCAAATCGATGACCGCCAGCACCTCGTCGACTCGCCGGTCGAGCTCCTTGCCGCGGAGCCGCTGGAGGCGGCCGAAGAAGCGGAGGTTCTCGCGGGCGGTCAGGTCCGGGTAGATGGCCAGGTCCTGGGGGACGTAGCCGATGGCGGCCTTGGCGTCGGTCGCGCCGATGTCGACCGGCCTGCCGGCCACGATGACCTCCCCGCCGTCGCGCCGGAGGAGGCCGCAGATCATCGAGATGGAGGTGGTCTTGCCGGCGCCGTTCGGCCCGAGCAGGCCGTAGGTCTCGCCGGCCGCGATCTCGAAGCCGACGCCGTCGACGGCGGTCCGCTCGCCGTAGCGCTTGCGGAGGTCCCGGCAGACCAGCACCGGCTGCCCGGGCGTGGGGGTCGTCGTGATGTTCGCGTTGGCGTCCTGTGCGCCGAATGGCGCCGCCGCGCTCTCGGGTGTGCTCAGCGTCATATCCGATCCCCGCTGCAGACTGGCCGAGCCGGGCGACTCATCACGCGGCGGTCGTCCGCAGGGGACCGCCGGGCGAGGCCGATGATGGGCCGCTCCATCTGGGTCCGATACGGCCGAACGGCCCAACTTGGCCGCCGCGTCGCCGCCCTCGCCCCCGGTGCCCGCCGCCGCGTCGCTCGCCGCCCCGGCCCCATGTGCCCGCGGCCGCGTCGCCGCCTGTGAATTCACTCGTCAATGTCGCCCCTGGGAGCACTAACGAAGACTCCGCCGTGCCGGGGCCTCGCCGCTGCGTGTGAACTCGTCATCGCGGCCGGATTCCCTCGTCGACGCTCCCCGTGCGCGTCAGTAACGAGGGATTGTGGCTGCTCGACCCCGGATTGCCGGCGTCGGACCCGCCTGGTCGGGCCGAGTCGTCCGTTAGTGCTGCCCCCGGCGACATTGGCGAGGAAGCTCTGGCTGGTGGCGTGGCCGGGGCTGCTGACGTCGCCCGGCGCCACTGCAGCCACGCCGCCCCCCTCGTGCCCTACGATCCGCGAAGGAGGTCCACGATGCCCGGTCGCCCGCTCAAGGTCGGAATCCAGCTCCCCGAGGTCGAGTGGGAGGCCCGCTGGCCGGACCTGCGGGCGCTGGCGCTGCGGGCCGAGCAGCTCGGCTTCGACTCCGTCTGGACCGGCGACCACCTCCTCTACCGCCGGCCCGGCGACGATCGCGCCCGCGGCCCGTGGGAGGCATGGACCCTCCTGGCCGCCCTCGCTGCGGTCACGTCGCGTGTCACCCTCGGGCCCCTGGTCGCGGCCACCGCGTTTCACGCGCCGGCGATGCTGGCCAAGCAGGCGGCCACGGTCGACGAGATCAGCGGGGGGCGCCTGGTCCTGGGCCTGGGCGCCGGCTGGAACGAGACGGAGTTCGCCGCGTTCGGCTTTCCGTTCGACCGCCGAATCAGCCGCTTCGCCGAGGCCTTCACGATCATCCGCACGCTCCTGCGCGAGGGCGCGATCGATTTCGCCGGCGAGTTCTTCACTGCCCGCGACTGCGAGCTTGTGCCGCGTCCGCGGCCGGGCGGCCCGCCCCTCATGATCGGATCGACGGGGCCGCGCATGCTGGAGATCACCGCGCCGCACGTGGATTCCTGGAATGCCTGGTTCGATGCGTTCGGGAACCGGCCGGCCGGGGTCGGCGCCCTGCGCGACCAGGTGGATGCAGGTGCCCGTGCGGCCGGGCGCGAGCCCGCCGCGATCGAGCGGACGGTGGCCGTGCTGGTGCGCCTGCCCGGCGGGCACGGCCGCGTGCAGGGCGAGACCGCGCACGACGCAGAGCCGCCCGTGGAAGGGTCCGCGGAGGAGATCGCGGCGACGCTGCGCGCCTTCGCCGCGGAGGGGATCGCCCACGTCCAGCTCGTGGTGGATCCGATCACGCTCGCGTCGGTCGAGGCCCTGGCGCCGGTCCTCGAGGAGCTCGACCGGGGGTAGGGGCGCCCCGGACGACGGCTGCGTGAACGGCGGAGCGCCTGCGTGGCCTTTGGAGCGCCCGCGTGGCCTTTGGAGCGCCCGCGTGGCCCGCGGAGCGCCCGCGTGGCCCGCGGCACCGGCACGCCCGGCGCGATGCCCGACCCGTGCCCAACGGCCGCGAGACTATCCCGGTGCACGCCGAGTGTTCATTTCGTGGGCATCGCGCCGGACAGGGTGCCGCCGGCGTCCGGGGCACGGCATCAGATGCCCCTCCGGCGCGGTCATGAGGGCTCGATGCCCATCCCATGAGCAGACGACTCGTCAAGCGATGCCCGGGGCGCCCGCCCGAGCGTCCCTTCCGGGCCGACGTTCCCGCGAACGCAGGGAATGCACATGGCGCGATCGCGGGCAGCCCCGACACGGGCCTGCGACGCAGGCGTCACTCGGCAGGGAGCGGGCCCGCCGGCGGACGCCGCGGGCGCGGACGCCGCTGGCCGCTCGTCGACCGCCCGTGCCGTGTCGGCGTCTCACCCGGCGGGCCTCCTCGTCTGGGCCGGGACCCACGCCTGGGTCGTCAGCGGCTTTCGGGCGACCGGCGACTCCGCCACGGATCCCGGCTTCGACATGTCCGGGGTCATCGTCAGTAACCCCTGGTGGCCGCGACCGACCAACAGCCATGCCCGAACGATGCGGCCGGGTACCGAGCTGACGCCCGACGCCCTCGCTCGCCACTTCGTGCTCGTCCAGCGCGGACCGCGGCGCGGCGGCAGCACCCTCAACGGGTCGTACGACATGGTCCTGCCGGTCGATCCGCTCGTCGTCGCAGAGCGGGCCGCGGGTATGCGCTGACCGGGATCCACCGGGGCCGCGAAACGCCCCAGCTGGCGGGAGGCGGCCGACGCGGAGCATGCCGCAACTCGGCGCCCGGGGCTGCGGGCGCAGCCCCTCGGGGAACCTCTGGCCCGTCACGCGCGTCTCCGAGTCGCCACGTGCGCCTGCGATGGACATGCGGCCGCGAAGATGCCTAGAGTGGCAGCGGGCATCGGGCGGTGGGGACCGGCCCTGCGGGCACGTTCCGGCGACGAGCCGGGGCGTCGAGGAGAGGAGCACCGATGCGCGCACCCGATGGCCGCCGGCTCGTTCGTCTGCTGGCCGCAGCCAGCCTCGCGGGAGCGCTGCTCCTGCCGTCCCTCTCGCTGCCCGCCCGGGCGGCGGACGACAAGCTGATCCTGCGCGTCGGAACGACGCAGGACCTTGATTCGACGAACCCGTACCAGACCCTGCTGGTCAGCGGGTACGAAGTCTTCCAGCTCACCTACAACCTGCTCGTCGACTTCGGCCCCGATCTGGAGGCCGTGCCCGGATTCGCCGACAAGTGGGAACGCGCCGCGGACGGGAAGTCGTGGAAGTTCCACATCCGCACGGGGATGAAGTGGTCCGACGGCACGCCGGCGACGGCGCAGGACGCCTGCTACTCGTGGGGCCTCGCCGTGGACGCCATCGCGGCCGAAACGAACATCGGGGCCGGCTATCTCGACCCTGGGCTCGCCGACGCCGGGGTGACCAAGGTCGAGTGCCCCGACGACGAGACGATGATCGCCTACACGGAGGACAGCTCCGACCGGGTCCTCCAGGTCTACCTGCCGATCATCCCGAAGGCCGTCTACGGGACGAAGGACTACCTGGCGATCGCCGAGGAGAAGTTCGATGCGCCGCTCGTGGGGACCGGCCCGTACACGCTGGTCGAATGGAAGACCTCCGAGTTCGCCCGCTTCGCCCGCAACCCCAACTACTGGGGCACCCAGGGCGCGGCCGACGAGGTCGTGATCCAGTTCTACACGAACGGCGACACGATGGTGCAGGCGCTCAAGGCCGGCGAGATCGACTACGCCCGAGACCCCAACGCCGAGCAGCTCAAGGCGCTCGAAGGCGAGGCGAACATCGAGACGGTCGCCGGCAGCGCCAACGGCTGG
>Ga0315271_10002939_pt1 | contig 10741 bp, 8 predicted proteins | sample C3_top_MG_FD_204664 | JGI IMG/M metagenome (GOLD analysis project Ga0315271, IMG submission 204664) | Sediment microbial communities from Yellowstone Lake, YNP, Wyoming, USA - C3_top | ecosystem: Environmental > Aquatic > Freshwater > Lake > Sediment | place: USA: Wyoming | collected 2017-08-01
TGCTGGCCGGCTTCGTGGTCGGCCACGGCGACGCCTCCGGCCCCAAGGAGGAGACCACCGCGGCGGCGCTGCCCCCGTCCCTCCCGGCGCGGCCGCTCGACGCCCGCTGGCTGGCGCGGCTGGGCCGTTCCTCGGCCCCCTTCCCCGTCGACGCCCCCGCCGACGCTCTGGCCCGCATCGGCGCGCTGGAGCAGTTCAGGACCGGCTGAATCAGCGGGCCTCCCCGGGCGTCAGGATCTCGCCCTGCCCATTCCGGCCTGCTAGGAAGTCTTCCATGCGAATCACTCACTCCCGGATGCTCCTCGCCCTCTGCGTCGCCCTCGCGGCCTGCGCCGCCCATGACAAATCCGGCGACCGCGCCGCCGCCCTCGGCGACTGGAAGTCGGCCTACGTCGAGTACCGCCAGGCGCTGGCCGACGAGCCGACCGACCCGAAGCTGAAGGAGAAGTACGAGCGGGCCCGCGCCGAGGCGCTGCGCGCCTCGATCGCCGGGGCCCGGGGCTGCGCCGCCCGGAGCGACTGGGGCTGCGCCGTGGGCGAGGCCGACTTCGCCCTCTCCATCGACGGCGGCAACACCGAGATGGCCGCGATCCGGCGCGACGCCGGCCGCGAGCAGGCGCTGGTCGAGGTGGGGCAGGCCCGCGCCCAGGTCGCGCAGGGGCAGTTCAGGCAGGCCGACGCCACGCTCAAGACCGCGCAGCGGCTCTCCAACGACCCCAAGGTGCTGCAGGGCGTCTCGCAGGTGGCCGGGGGGCTGGTCACCGCCGCCGTGGCCGAGTCCGACCGGCAGCGCGCCGCGCGCCAGTACGGCGAGGCGCTGGCGGTGCTGCAGCTGGCCCTGCCCTACGAGGCAGGGCTGCGCGACCGGATCGAGCTGGTGAAGCGCGAGCAGGCCGCCTTCCTGCGGGCCGAGCACGACCGGCTCATGGCCGAGGGCGAGGTGCTGCTCAACCGCAGCGCCTGGAGCGACGCCGCTGCCCGCTTCCAGGCCGCCAACGCGGCCATGCCCGACGAGCGGGCCAAGGCCTCGGAGCGCTACGCCCGGCTGGCCATCTCCTCCGACGCCGCGGTCCAGCGCAGCGACTGGGCGGCCGCCACGCGCGGCTACCAGGAGATGATCGACCTGCGGGTCGAGAAGAACGGCTTCGCGGCCGCGCAGCTGGGCCGGGTCACCGTCCGCCCCTGGGCCATCCGCATCCGCTCGGTGCTGGTCACCCCGCTGCGCCCCGACGGCGTGCCCTGGGTCGGGCCGCCGAGCCGGACCGTGGTCAAGATCGCCAACGAGGTGGTGCGCACCGGCGGGTCGGCGATCACCGTGCCCTTCATGGTGCTGCTCAACCAGCTGCCGCGCGAGAACCAGCCGAGCGTGGTGATCGAGGTGACGGCGCCCGGGTCGGCGCCGCTGCTCACCCCGCGCCACCGCGGCCTCTACAACACCCTCACCTCCTCGGTGGTGGTCGGCGCCAACGGCTTCGAGCGGCGCACCATCCGCTTCCGCGTCTTCCACGCCGAGCGGAACGGCGTCGTCGAGGACATGGGGGTGATCGAGGCCCCCATCGGCGAGCTGATCAGCCGAGGGACCCTGGTGGTGCAGTCGGAGTCGGTGCCGGCGCTGGAGCTCTCGGCCGAGCCGGCCCCGGGCGTGCCGCCGGGGAGCGTCACCGACCTGGCGCCGCCCGCTCCAGCGCCCGCCCCCGCTCCGGGTCCGCGTCCGCCGGCGCCGGGGAAGTAGCGGAAGCCACGGGTCCCACGCCCGGTGGGGGTGCGGCGCCGTGACAGGGTCCGGCTGCGTCGCGGAAGGCGAGCGCGCTCGTCGAGCCATCGGCGCGTGACCAGCGCGAGCCCGACCAGTCCTGGGGCATGGCAGCCCGGAGCACCAGCGGTCAAGGACAGGGCGTGGTCGCCGGGCACGCGCCGTTCGCCAGGCGTGGCGTCGTCTCCTTGCAGGAGGCGACGGCGTTGAAGGTGTTGCTCGCCAGGAAGTCCGGCTGCAAGTCGGCACGCCAGCCGCGATCGATGCCGAAGCGCGCGCTCGAGAGGACCTCGGTGTTCGTGATGAACTGGCCCAGCGGTGGCCCGAAGATCCGGATCGCCGCCTCGTTGATGGCGATGCCCGGGTAGGGACATGAATTGCCGCCGGTGACCGACGGGCCGCCAGCGAACTCGACCCGCGTGTTCTGCATGGTGGTGCGTGGGTCGACGGCACCATTGAAGGCGATACCGAGCCAGTCGCCCGCCTTGGGAACCGGCTGGTCCGAGGTGAAGACGATCGTCTGCGATGGCGTCGTCCCGCCGATCGCGATCAGGGCGCCCCGGGCCGGGTCTGTCCCGCTACCCGTATCGACGTTCAAGGTTCCTCCTGGCGGGAAGCGAACGGTGACGCCGGGCTCGATCGTCAGCGTCGCGACCGGGCTGCCCACGGGTGCCTGGACGTCCATCCGTCCGCCGTCGGCACCGCTGCCAACGTGGTACGGCACGCCGCGGTCGTGCACCGTTTGGTCGTCGATGACCGGGCCACCGGAGCCGGCGATGGCAATCCCATCGTGGCCGTTGCCGGTGTACCTGCCGCTCGGCACCGAGCCGATCACGCGGGCATAGACGTGCACCGGGAAGCCGGCCGAGCCGCTGATGCGCAGGTTCTGCGAGCTGGCGTCGAAGCCGACCGGGCCGTTGACGTAGACACCCTGGCTCGCCGAGCCAGTGATCTCGACGTCGTCGACGTGGAGCGATCCCACCGGTCCGGGGCTCTGCATGTGCAATGCGCCGGCGTAGGCGGGGTTGGTGCTGAGCGGGGCGCCGCCTCCGGTCAGCACCGCGTGGCTGAGCGACAGGTTGCCGCCGAGGTTGCGGATCGACGACCAGGGCTGGCCGGGCGTCTGCGCCTCGAAGGTGACGGGTTGGCCAAGACCGCCGGCGGCGATGAGGCTGCCGCCGGGGCTGACCGTGATGGTCCCGCCCTTGACGATGCGGACCACGGCGCACGGCTCGATCGTGACCTGCGCCGTGATGCCGATGTCGAATGGCACGATGTGCGGGCTGCCGGCCTCGGTCCAGGTCTGTGCCGTGCTGATGCTGCCGTGCGTCGTTCCGGCGCCGGTCGGCGCGACGCAGGTGGAGGCCACGACGGCCGGGCCGCAGGTGACGCTGACGTCGCTGACGTCGGCAGCGCCGACGGTGCCGGTGGCGTTGCCGATGACGCAGGTCTGGTCGGGGTTGGTCGGCGGCGCCGCGATCGAGACGGTGTAGTTGCTGCCGGCGATGGCGCTGGTCTGGCTGGCGTCGAACGCATAGGCGCCGTTGGCGCTCAGGTTGAGGGAGAGCGGGAAGCTGATGTTGTCGGCGTCGTATCGCAGGCCGAGGTTCTTGCCGGTCAGGCCGGCGACGGCTCCGCCGACCGCGTGGGCGGGCGGATACGGGCAGTCGATCGCGACGACGACATCGCTGTCGGCGATCGTGCCGACGCCGTTGCTGACGACGCAGGTCTGCGAGGGGCCCGTGGGCTGGGCGCCCAGCGTCACGCTGTAGGCGGCGCCGCTCGGCAGCGGCGTGAAGAACTTGAAGGTGCCGTTGAACGGCTGCATCCCGTCGATGCCGTTGTTGTAAACGGTCAGCCCCCTCGCCGTGGGCCTCAGCCCCGTCACCGTGACCGACACGTTGTGGTAGCCGCAGACCACCTGGACACTCGTGACGTCGGCCCCCGCGACCGTGCCGGTGCCGTCCTTGACGACGCAGGTCTGCGCAGGGCTGGTGGGCTGGCCGGAGATCGAGATGGCGTAGACGGTGCCGGTGATGGCGCTGGTCCAGTCGGGCAGGAACTGGAAGGCGCCGTCGGCGTTCACCTGGAGCAGGAAGGGAAGGCTGATGTTGTCGGCGTGGTAGATGAGGTCGACGTGACCGCCGGCGAGGCCCGTCACCGTCCCACCGACGGCGTAGCTCGTGCCGTAGGGGCAGTCGACCGCCACGTTGGTGACGTTGCTGGTGCCGATCGTGCCGCTGCCGTTGCTGACGGTGCAGGTCTGGTCGGGACCGGTCGGCTGGGAGAAGACCGTCACGGAGTAGGTGCCGCCGCTGGCCAGCGCGGTGGTGAAGCTGGCGGTGCCGTCGCCGAAGAACCTGAGATCGTCGCCGCCGTTGTTGCGCAGCGTCAGGCCGTTGTAGGAATGCCGCATCCCCGTCACCGTGACCGACACCGTGTGGGTCGTGGCAGCGCCTCCGACGGCGGCGGCGCCGCCGCTGCATCCCGCCAGCAGCACTGGCACAAGCAGCGTCGCCATCCATGGCGCCCGCAAGCCCCTGCTGAATCTCGGTGAATCACCGACGGGGCGCATCCGGCCGCTCATCGCTGCCTGGCTCATGATCTGCCTCTGCTCGACCGGGAAGGGCTGCAAGTGCCTTGTTTGATGCCAGGAAAGCCCGCTCGGGACCGGGTTGCAGTGGGCATATCGTTGGAGATGCTTGCCCGCCAGCGAAGTGAGGCCTTCCCACCTCCGGGCTTCACTGATCCAGCGCGCCCGGTGATGGCGTGGTCGTCGACGACCACCCCCGGGCGTGTTCTGCTGGGCGCCGAAGTGCACCTTCTGCGTCCAGCACGGCGAGGGGGAGGCGCTGGTCCCCCACCGCCTCCAGCTCCGCGGCTGATCTCGACAGCGACCTGGGGCGGCGCCGCTTCATGATCTGCTTGGTCCAGGCCTTGGAGAAGCTGACCCGCGAGCAGGCCCTGACGCTCGAGCCGCGGGAGTCGGCCCCGGAGGTCGCGGGCCGGTGGTGAGCCGCAGCGTCCACGCCATCAGGCCGCCGGCAGGTCGCGGCCGCAATAGCGGCAGACCCGTGCCGCCTGCTTGATGGTCTCCGCGCAGAACGGGCAGACCCGGGTCGGGCCCTCGGCGGCCTGGGGCGCCAGCGGCCGGGTCTGCACCGCCTCGACCAGCTGCTTGATCCGCTGCGCATCCGCCTTGCGATGACCGTGGCTGGCGACCGGGTCGGTGCCCCCGGTGCTCTCGATGAGGATGTCGGACCAGAACAGGCCGGTCTCGACGTGGACCGAGGCGACCCGCTGCAGGTGGATGGACATCTCGTCGGTGCGGAACCAGGAGCGCTTGCGGCGCACCACCGACGTCTCGGTCACCTCGATGACGGTCGGGAAGAGGAGGTTTCCCCGCGTCCAGCGGCTGGCGACGAACGTCTCGGTGGGCATGGCCCATCCTAGCGGAGAGGGCTCCTCACAGCAGGGCCAGCTGGGAAGAGCGCCCCGGCCGGCGGAAGGTGGAGCCCCCGGCCTCGGCCTCCTCGAAGCGGGACGCGGCGAACCCAAGCCGCTTGCAGGTGGCCCGGAAGAGCGCGTCGATGGTGTCGGCGTAGGGGCCCCCGCCGCGCATCCGGCGTCCCGGCCGGTCGTCGGTCAGGGCACCGTCGCGGGTCTCGCGGATGAGGTGGAGGATGCGCTCGGCCCGCTCCGGCAGGGCCTCCCTGAGCCGCTCCTCGAAGACCGGCGCCACCGGGCCCTGCAGGCGCAGCAGCTGCCACCCGGCGCGGGTCGCGCCGGCCTCACGTGCCGCCGCCAGGACCCGCGGGAGCTCGTCGTCGAGCCCGGGGATGACCGGGGCGACCAGCACCGTCGGCGAGAGGCCGGCCTCGGCCAGCCGCTCCAGCAGCCGCAGCCGCCGCGTGGGCGAGGAGGCCAGCGGCTCGATGCGCCGAGCCAGCTCATCGTCGAGGTAGGGCAGGCTCACCGCCACGCTCACCCGCGCCTCGTCGCGCAGCCGGACCAGCAGGTCCAGGTCGCGCTCCAGCAGCGCCGCCTTGGTCACGATGCAGACCGGGTTGCGGTACTCGGCGCAGACCTCCAGGCACCGGCGCGTCAGGCGGTAGGAGGCCTCCAGCGGCTGCCAGCCATCGGTGCCGCCCGAGAAGGCCACCGTCTCCCCCTTCCAGCCGGGTCGCTCGAAGGCGGCGCGCAGCAGCTCAGGCGCGCGCAGCTTCACCACCAGCCTGGTGTCGAAGTCGGTGCCGGCGCCCCATCCCAGGTACTCGTGGAAGGCCCGCGCGTAGCAGTAGGCGCAGGCGTGCTGGCAGCCGCGATAGGGGTTGACGCTCCAGGTGAAGCCGATGTCCGGGCTGTCGTTGCGCGACAGGATCTCGCGGGTGGCGTCGGCCAGGACCTCCAGCCGTGTCGCCTGCGGCTCGAGCCACTCGACGTCGGTGGAGAGCCAGGGGTTGGGCGGGTTGGAGATGGGCCGGGGGCGCACGCGGCGCAGCATACCTGCTCGCCCGTTCAGGTCAAGCAGGGGGCCCGTGCCTGTTAGCGCCCGCGCCCCGAGGCGCGACCAGCCGGGGCCGGCCTGCCGCTGGGATGGCCCGAGCCGAACTGGCTGGGCGCGCGGCCGCCCGGGGCGGCGAAGCCCCGCGGGGCGACGCCGGGGCTCCGGTAGCCGGGCGGCGCGCCGATTCGCCCGACGTAGCCGGCACGGTACGGACCTCTCGCGCCGCCGTGGTCGTACCCGCCGCTCCGGTACGCCGGTGCGTAGTGCCAGCGGCTGGGCGTGCGCCACCAGCCGTGACCGTACCAGCCGTAGTGGACCGGGCCGTAGTAGCCGAAGACCGGCCAGGGCCCCCAGCCCCAGATCCACGGGGCCACCACCCAGGTCCAGCCATAGGACGGATAGTAAACGTACTCATAGGGCTCGCCGTGGCCGCTCGGCGGCGTGTAGGTGTAGGAGTCCGAGTAGGGGATCCAGATCCGGCCGTACTGCTGCGTATCGACCCATTGGCCCGAAGGGGCCGCAGCCTGCGGTTCGACCCTCGGCGGCGGTGGGGTGACGGACGTGGGGGGCGGCGGCGGGGCGTCGACCTGCCCAGGCTCGGTGGACTCCCAGTCGTCCTGGGACACGATCGCGGGGGGCGAACGGCCGGCCGCGAGGTCGGCGGCGGCGGACTGCGCCGCGCCTGGCAGTGGGAGCAGCGCGAGCCAGAGGGCCGTCAGGCTGCTGGATCTGGTCATGTCACGCCTCTCCGCGAAGGGTCTGTTCTCGCTTCTTGATGTTTGCATACCCCGTGCTCGGCCGACGCCTGACGAGGCCAGCGGCGGAAGCATCCTGATTGCGGCGGGTTGCGTCCAGCGCCCGGCCCATCCTCCCCTCCCAGGCGACCTTTCAGGTGAGCCCGCGGCGCCTCCTGTGAACTCGGCGCACGGCGGCCCGGGTGCAGCCGTCACCCGCGCGGCGGCAGCGTCTCCATCAACCTCCTCGCCTCCGCCTGCCGTGGATCGAGCGCCAGCGCCCGCTGGAGCCGCCCTCGCGCCTCGTCGAGCCGCCCGAGCCTGGTGAGCAGCCGCCCCTGCTCGAGCGGGATGCGCGGGTCGTGACGATCGAGCGTGGCCGCCCGCGCCAGTTCGGCCAGCGCCGCCTCATCAGCACCCTGCTCGACCAGCACCAGGGCGTCGAAGTAGTGGGGGCTCCCCTCGGCCGGCGCGATCCGGCTGGCCGCGGCGAAGGCGGCCCGGGCGCCGGCGAGGTCGCCGAGCCGGTCGCGGGCGATGCCGAGGTTGACGTGGGCGCGCCAGTAGAATGGCGCCACCTCGAGCGCCACCGCCAGCCGCTCGGCCGCCCGCCGCGGCTCGCCGCGACCAAGCCAGGCCACCGCCAGGTTGTTGTTGACGGTGACGTCGCGCGGGGCGTGGCGCAGCTCGGCCTGGTAGAGCGAGAGGGGGTCGCGCCACTCGGCGTTGCGCAGCACGGTGCGCGTGGCCAGCAGCGCCAGCAGCAGCAGCGACACTGCCGGGATCCAGCGAGCCCGCGCCGGCCAGGGGCCACCCGCCAGGGCCGCCCGCTCGGCCAGCGCCGACGGCCAGCCGCCGGCCCAGAGGCAGAAGCCGACCGAGCCGAGGTAGAGGAAGCGCTCGGCCATCATCACGCCGACCGGCAGGACGTTGAGCACCGGCGCCAGCGAGACGAAGGCCCAGAGCAGGCCGATGGCGGCGAGGGGGGCTCGACGCAGCGTGGCCAACCCCGCCACCGCCACGCTCGCCCAGGCCAGCGTGGCCAGCGCAGACGAGACACCGAGCCGCTCGGCGAAGGGGATGCGGGCGGCGTAGCCGAAGTCGGTCATGAGATCGACCGGCCAGGCCAGCAGCCGCAGGTACTCGGCCAGGGCGCGGGTCATGGTCAGCGCCACCACCGAGGGCGGCCGGCCCGCGAACCACTGCGACGCCTCCGGCGCCACCGCCGCGCCGGGGCGCAAGAGCAGGTAGGGGAGCAGCCCCAGCCCGAGCAGCAGCGTCACGCCGGCCAGCACGCCCAGCGAGCGCCTCGCCTCCGACCTCGCCAGCCCGGGTGGCGCGGCGAGCCCGGCCGCCGCCGGGACGGCGAAGGCGACCAGGGCGAAGAGGCCCGGCACCACCGCCGCCGTCTCCTTGGAGAGGACCGCGGCGGCCAGCACCAGCAGGGCCAGTGGCAGCCGCCACCAGCGCTCCCGCCAGCCGAGCGCCAGCAGCAGCGCGCCGAGGCCACCGGCCGCCGCCTGCAGGTCGGCCCGCCCCACCAGCGGCGCCACCGCCTCGACGTGGACGGGGTGGACCGCGAAGAGCAGCGCCGCGCCGAGCGCGCCGGCCCGGGCCCGCTCCCCGGCCAGCACCGCGAGCAGCCGCCGCGCCAGCGCCCAGACCAGCAGCGTGGTGAGCACGTGGAGCGCCAGGTTGACGGCGTGGTAGCCGCCCACCGCGGTGCCGTGGAGCGCGTAGTTGACGGCGTTGCTGAGGTGGGCCAGCGGCCGGTAGGGGCCGCCGAGGGTGGAGCCGGCGGCGAAGCCGAGCTGCTCGCGGAACATCCCGCCCAGGTCGAAGGTGCGGACCAGCGGGTTGTCGATCACCGCCCAGCCGTCGTCGAGGACGGGGCTGTTGCCGAGCGTGTTGGCGAAGGCGGCCGCGGCGGCCAGCCCGGCCAGGATCATGGCGCGGTGGTCGGGTGGCGCGGCCGGGGGGGCCGGGTCACTGGAGCGAGACGGTCCCATCGTTCTCATCGTACGCGAAGAGGTCGCCGTAGCGGGCCCAGCCGATCCAGACGTCGAAGACCCGGTCGTAGTCCTCGGCCGCCATCCGCATGGCGATGGTCTCGAGGACGAACTCGCGGGGGAGACGGTGATCGGGGGCCTCCTTCAGCGCGTCGCGCACGTCGGCGAAGAGCCGCAGCGCCAGCAGCTTCTCCCGCCAGGCGGCCTTGCGTCCCTCGGGCCCGGCCGCGGCGAAGGCCTTCCCCTCGGGCGTGAGGACGGCGAGCCGGCGCGGGGTGTCGAGGAGGTCGAGCATCTCGGCCGCCTTGACCGCCGAGAGCAGGTGGCCGAACTCGCGACCGGTCTCGGCGGCGATGCGGAAGACGTCCTCCTGGCCGCCGCGCGCGTCGAGCCACTCGACGAGCCCGATGACGTCGCCCACCGGGGCCGAGGGCAGGATCTCGGGCGGGGCCGAAACGGCCGCCTCCGGGACGGCCGGCTCGGGGAGATCGGGCAGCTCGTGGCCGGTGATGAGATCGTGGAGCCGGTCGACCAGCGCCAGCACCTCCGGCGAGCGTGGGTCGCGCGGACGCGGCAGCCGGTTCTCCACCACGGTGCGGACCCGCCCCGGGTTGGCGGAGAGGACCACGATCCGGTCGGCCATGGTCACCACCTCCTTGATGTCGTGCGAGACGAGGAGGAGCGCCGAGGGGTCCTGCTGGTGGGCCGCCCAGATGTCGAGGATCTCGGCGCGCAGCGCCTCGGCGGTCAGGGCGTCGACCTGGCTGAAGGGCTCGTCCATGAAGAGCGCCTCGGGGCGGAGCGAGAGGGCCCGGGCCATGCCGACCCGCTGCTTCATGCCGCCAGAGAGCTCGCGCGGGTAGGCCTCCTCGAAGCCGGCCAGGCTGACCATGCGGATGGCCTCGGCGATGCGCGTCCTCGCCTCCTCGGGCGGGAGGCCGGCCGCCTGCAGCACGCAGCGGACGTTCTCCACCACCGTCATCCAGGGGAAGAGCGCGAACCCCTGGAAGACGATGGCCACGCCCGGGGCCATCCCGGCGAGTGGCTCGCCACGCACCAGGGCCGTGCCGCTGGTGGGGCGGATCAGGCCGGCCAGGATCCGCAGGATGGTCGACTTGCCGCAGCCGGACGGGCCGAGCAGCGCCACCACCTCGTTCTCGCGGATCTCGACCGAGACGTCGCGGAGCACCTCGAGCCGCTGGCCCGACGGGAGCACGAAGGTGTGGCTCACCCCCTCGAGGGCGCAGAGCGGCGGGCGGGCGGTGTCGTCGGCCATGGGGAGGATCCGATCAGGAGGCGAAGCGCCGCTCGGCGTAGTCGTTGAGCGGGCGCCAGGCCAGGCGGTTGAAGAGGACGACCACGGCCGACATGACCACCACGCTGGCGGCCAGCACCGGGAAGTCGGCCGCCTCGGCCGCCACCCCGATGCGGGCCCCGAGGCCGAAGGTGGTGAGGACCTGGCCGCGGTAGGCGACGTACTCCGAGACGATGGAGGCGTTCCAGGCGCCGCCCGCCGCGGTGACCCAGCCGGTGATCAGGTAAGGGAAGACCGAGGGGAGCAGCAGCAGCCTGAAGCGGCGCCACCCGGTGATGCGGTAGCTGGCGGCCGCCTCGCGCAGGTCGGAGGGCACCGCCATGGCGCCGGCCACCACGTTGAAGAGGATGTACCACTGGGTGCCGAGCAGCATCAGCACCACGCTGCCGCCGGAGAGCCCGAGGCCGAGCTGGGCCAGCAGCG
>Ga0315271_10002940_pt1 | contig 10741 bp, 10 predicted proteins | sample C3_top_MG_FD_204664 | JGI IMG/M metagenome (GOLD analysis project Ga0315271, IMG submission 204664) | Sediment microbial communities from Yellowstone Lake, YNP, Wyoming, USA - C3_top | ecosystem: Environmental > Aquatic > Freshwater > Lake > Sediment | place: USA: Wyoming | collected 2017-08-01
TGCCACGGAGATGGTCAGTTTCAATCCTCTCTCGCCTCAATGAGGCGAGAGCACGTGCAAGGTGCCAGATGTCAAGGCTCTGTGGATGAGTTTCAATCCTCTCTCGCCTCAATGAGGCGAGAGCACCAATTGGTCGGCATGCTCGGCGCGGGCGTACCCCTGTTTCAATCCTCTCTCGCCTCAATGAGGCGAGAGCACTGCAGTACTGCAAGGCCATGATACACGACACAGTTTTCAGGTAAATGCGCGAACGTCTTCCATCCGGTATGGAAGCTTGTATCGCAATCAACTTGGCGGTTCGGTTTATCTCGTTTCGTCATAGAGTTATCGTTGGCGCGATCCTCCCGGGGTTGGTGCTGTCGCTACAGGTTCGCGGAGACTACACGACCAGCGGGCCCTCAAAATCGGTCGCACGGAACTTACCGTACTCCTTCACATTCTTCGTGAGCGGTTCCGTCAAACGGTAGAACCGCAGATTATCCTCCTCTTCCTTGATCTCCGCGAGAAGACTGCGCTCCAGCTCCTCATATTGCGCCTGATTCACCTGACACTCGAAAACGGACTTCTGCACCCGTTGGCCAAAGCTCTGGCACACCTTTGCGACACGCCGCAGGCGCCTCCGGCCGGCGGAGGTCTCGGTCGATACGTCGTAGCTCACGAGAATCAGCATGGTCATTTGATGAGAAAGGGCAGGTAGCCCTCCATTTCGCCGCGAATCGTGCGCGCCAGAAACCGCGCCTGAAGATCGGGCAACAAGCCGAAGGGCGCCTTGCTCTCCAGCAACGGATGAGTCAGCTCTTCCTGCTTGCGCTCCTGGTAGGCGACGACGACCGTTTTTCGCGCGTCGTCCCGCATGTGCACCGCCCCGCCGGGCCGTTCCTCGAAATCCTTTTCCGAAACCTGCCCGCGATTGATCAGCGTCAGCACCAGTCGATCCGCCAGGATGGCGCGGAATTCTTCCATCAAGTCCAGCGCCAGTGCCGCGCGGCCCGGGCGCACGGCATGTAGAAAGCCCAGTTGCGGGTCAAGGCCAACGCTCTCCAGCGCCGAACGGCAATCGTTCATCACCATCGAGTACACGAACGAAAGCAGCGCGTTGAAACGGTCGCGCGGCGGCCGGCGCGAGCGGCCATTCATGGCGAAGGCCGCGCGCGCATCCTTGCGGAGCAAGCGGGTGAGGTTATCGAAATAGGTTCTCGCCGCCTCGCCCTCAATCCCGCGCACCGTGTCCAGATTGGCGGCGGCCGGCAGCGCGCGAATGCTCGCGGCCAACGAGTCCGCCGCGCGATCGAGCGCGGCGCGGTCCGCATCGTCATCGGCCTCCCGCGCGCCGCGCAGCAAGACCTGGCGGGCGTTGCGCAGCTTGCCGGCAACAATAGATCGGGCAGTATCGAGAGTGAAAGCGGGGTTTTCGGCGGCGCGGAATTGCGCCTGACGCAGCAGGATATTGCCACTCACCGGGCCTTCGACGCGCGCCATGAACCGGCCATTGCGGTTCAGCAGCACCACGCTGCGCCCGTCCTGTGCGCAGCGGTGCATCAGCGCGGGCGATACCAGCACGTCGCCAAAACAGACCACCGAGCCCAGATGATGCAGCGGAACTTGCAGCTTCTTCTCGCCTTCCACTTCGACCCGTAGCGTCTCATTCTCAAGATGCACATAGGCATTGGGTGTCATGACGTACAGGGTGTTGAGTATCTGGCGCATCCGGTCCCCCGTGGCATTCCTTGCTCTCGATCATTGCGTGTCTTACATTGCTGGACATGAATACCACGATCACGATCACGATCCGTCTCGACAAGAACCTCGACCGCGAGCTGGCTAGGCTGGCCAAACGCACCGGCCGCTCGAAGAGCGAGCTGGCCCGCGAGGCCCTGCGCAGACAGCTCGCAATCCAGCGATTCCGCGATCTGCGCCGCCAGGCCATGCCCCATGCCGAGGCAGTCGGCTATCTCACTGACGAGGACGTGTTCCGAGACGTTTCGTGAGAGTCTTTCTGGACACGAAAGACCTGATCAGCGCGTTGACCACACGCGGGCTGTGTGCCGAATTGTTCGAGGATGTGATCGGCCAACATGAGTTATTCATCGGCGAGCCGGTGCTGCAAGAACTCCAACGCATACTCAGGCAGAAGTTCCGGATGCCCGAGCCGGTCGTCAAAGGATACCTCGGGCTGCTGCGGGCGCAGGCCCGTTTGGTCGAGGCAGCCGATGTGCCGGCGATAAGCTTCAAAGACCCCGACGATATCCCAATTCTTGCTTGTGCCCTTGCCGCCAAGGCAGATGCCTTTGTCACCGGCGACAAGGACCTTCTCGCGCTCGGCGATGTTGCCGGCATGCCGATCATCGACCCGCGCAGTTTCTGGAACACGCTCAAGGGGCATCCCTCCGGATAATTCCGCAACCATCCAGACTACGGTGAGGCGTCCGGATCGAACAAGCCGTCTCTCAGACGGTGGAGCTTGTCGGACGCTGCAACCGCCTCCGGCTGGCAGATTTCCCGCAGCGAGCATTGCTCACAACGCTTGTCGTTGACCGGCGGTGGGAGAACGCCGGACTGGAGCAGGGCGCGAACGGCGGCGGTTGTGTCGGCCACCTGCTGCCGCAGAGCATCCGTGATCTCCACCTCGCGGCGCCGGCGCGAGCTGTGGTGGTAGATCGCCCCAAGGCGAACCGGTTTGCAGGTCATTTCTTCGAGGCAAATAGCCTGAGCCGCGAGTTGCAGGTCGTCGTGCTCCGCCGTGCGCTTGCGGCCGTGCTTGTACTCGACCGGATAGGGCGCGCCGTCAGCACGGAACTCCACGACGTCCGCCTTGCCGACCAATCCCAGGCGTTCGGAATAAAGTGCCAGTGCCCGTTCCACGCGCACTCCGGATTCGTCGTTACCGGTTGGTTCGTCCACTCGCGCGTGCACGGCGCGACCCCGCAGCGTGTGCACGTTCTCCGCGAACACCTGCTCCGTGTGAATCAGGGCGCACTGACGTGGGCAGTAGCTGTAGTGCTGTAGGGCCGAGATCGGCACCCAGTCGTCTTCTTCGTACGCCGGCATGGCTTAGCCGACCATGCGCAACAGGCTTACCCCTTTCGGCATGTCCGCATCGTTGACGGATATTTCATAATTGCCGAAATCGCGCGGGACAGTAATCCCGTTCTTGAGTCGCGGCTGAATGCGTTCGAACAGGCTGTGGGCGTGCGCGTTGCCAAGTGCAGAGTCGTGTTTGAATACGTACAGCCCGCGCGTGGTCATCTCGCCACGCGCGGCGGAACGATCATGCTCGAACATATAGGTGAGCGACTCCCACAACAACTTGAGATCGTCGTCGGAAAAACCCGTCTGCGCGGCGAGGTGTGAAGAGACAAAGCCGTGTGCGACGTACAGCCCGTAAGGCACGGTGTGTTTGCGGCCCATGGTACGGTTGTCGCCACCTTGTTTCTCGGCTTCTGCTTCGGTCGCCACCGCCATGCGCGTGATGGAATGTTCTTGCGCCACGATGGGTTCGACAGAGCGTGAAAACGTCAGCTGTACGGGACCACGTACTTGGCCGCAATTCACACCGGTGGACATCACCGCGCCAAAGGTACGCACATCATAGAAATTGGCGCACATCCAAGCACGCGCGGTATCTACCGCGTCACCGCCTTTACGTTTCTTGTCATCCCCTTCCAGCAAATCCTTTCGATCAATAGCAACGTAGGCACGTTTGTGTTGATTGTTTAAAATCGCCTTTTCCTTCACGTAAATCTCATAGCGCTTGTTACCGCCTTCCAGCTTCTCGGTGACCTCGGCTTGATCCTTATCCTTGGTCATGGCGACGTAATTACGCACCTTACGCTTCAAACACACATCGGTAACCAACCCGCGCCCTGTCTCGGCATCCACGCGCGGCAAATTACCCGCATCGGGGTCGCCGTTAGGGTTGCCGTCTTTTACGTCGAACAGCAACACAAAGTCGTACCGGTTTTGAATCGTCATGGTCATGCTCCCTCGATTGATGTGTCATGCTTTTTGAAGAAATCCTGCCGCTGGTGGTAGTAACCGACGGCGAAGCGGCCTTGATCCGCCAACGGTAGTTGCGCCGGGAAATCACCGATGCCATCCATGATCTCGCCGATGCGCTTTTCCAGATTCACCGCGCGGCCACGATTCTCCAGTTTGGAGAGGTGATGGTTTTTCAATTTCAGCAGCGTAGAGAACACCGTTACCGGCGTGCTGGACGCCGCACCGTAAAATCGATCACGAATCGTGGCGTTGATGCCGGGATTGGCTTCTTCTTGAATTTTCTCCAGCACGGCGAACAAGCGCCCGAGCCGGTAACCGGCATTGGTGTTGCGTTCGTCTAGGGACACTTTGAGTTCCTCCTTCATGTTGAAATTGGAATAGCGCGCGGCGCGGTTGTTACAGGCCTTAATCAGAGCGGCACGTATATACGTCACTTCATGCTCGGCACGAATGCGCCGCACGGCGGCAGCCAGTAACGTTTGTGGATAAGGCAAGCCCGCTAGAACGCTGCGCATCAACTCGCCGCTGAGATTCGGCGGGATGTTTTCCGCCTTGCCTTGCGTAGCCACGGATACGAGCAAACGAAACAAGGTCGGATACGGCGGGTCGAACTCCGCACGCACAATCGCAAGGTCATCGAAGTGTTGCCGGACTCGCGCCGCCATTTCCGCCACTGTCGCGTTGTGCCAGAAGCGTATGGCGATGCGTGCCGCGTTGGGCGCCAGACCCAGGACGAAGAAACGAGTCTTACCTTCGTCTTTCTCGATCAGACCGTTGTCGATGGACTTGTAGAGCCCCGCGACCGCACGCACGTTGCGGTCGGGGTCATCCTTCGGTGACTCGCCGAAAATATCCACGATGTCTGTTTCCAGTTCGGTGGGTTTGTCGGCCCAGAATACCGTACTGGAATCGCCTATCTGCAAGCGTTGCGTCGAATCTTTTCTGAGCAGGTGATTTAGTGCCGTGGTATATCCGAATGCGGCGTGCTTGCCGACCGGCGCATTCGTGCCCTGTGTTTTCCCGTAGGAGTTAAACGCATCGAGATTAAACGAAACGATGTTGGCACCCGATGTCTGGGCGTCCCACACGCCTTTGATTGCCGTGTGCAGTCGCTCGATTTCGTCATTCTCTCCGGTCACTAAACAAAAACCATCTGCGTTTCCATCGCCAATCTCCGCCTTCATGCCTGCCACGACCGCTGGTCGCTGACATACCAAACCTGTGTCATCATGCAGCCTAAATGTGAGGTTCGGATTGGTCTCAACAATTTCTTGCCACACGGCATAATGCGACAGTGCGTTCAAATCGGCGCGCTTCAGGAAACGCAGAACCGCTTGCACGCCCCCATCGGATAGTGCCGATGCAGGCAGCAACTCAATCCGCGCGACGAATGCCTGATGTTGTTCCACGACGCGTTCCGGCTTTCCCTTCGTATCGACACCCAGCACATATTCCGCGTTATCCCAGAACAGATTGGCAGCGACACCGGAAGTTTTCTTGGCGCCCTGCGGTACCAGATAGGCATGTGCACGCCTCTTCTTGCCATCCCCTTCGCGCGTGTCTTCTATCTGCACCGGATTACCCTGTGCATCGATTTCGATAACGAAAGGAATCTCTTTCCACTCGAAGCCCGGTGGCGCCATGTGCGCATCGGGATCAGTGCTCTTGCGTTGGTAATAGTCGTAAAGCGCGTGCAATATCATCCTCGCACCTCCTCGCTGTCCCATGCCGGTATATTCAACACACCGTTCACAAGATGCGCGCGGAAAAAACGCGGCTTTGGGTCAGCGGTATCGCTATAGTCCAGGTCGTAGAGCATGTAGCCAAGGTCTCGGGTTCCGAGAACCGGTTCTGGCAAGGATGTGCCCACATCTACCAAGCTGAAGTTTGCCGCGAATTCACGACAACCCAGATAGGGCTGATTGACGCACTGGCCTTTCGCGGCACGGCGCTCGAACATGCTCATGAACTTCACCGCCGCGTACGGCTCGTTTTCTAAATGGTTCTCGTCGTCGCTGATCTTGCGCTTGCTCAGGTGTGGATAGTTAGGCTTGTGAAAGCTTGGATCGCGCATCTCGAAATGTGCATGGATGCGGTACTTCACGTCGCGCAGAAACAGCCCCGCTCGTTGCTGGCGTTCGTCTTCGACAAATATTCCCAGCTGGCCGGTACCCGACTTCATTGCGGTTTCGATGTTGCGCGTCGAAGCCACGCAGCCGACTTCGTTACGCCGCAGGTTGATCCACTTGATGGGATGTAGCACTTCGATCTTGCTCACCTGCCAGCGGATGGCTGGCTTCCACAGAATGGCCTCGAACACCGCGCGCGCGGCCGAAGGCGTCATCACGTCGTAGCTCACGCGCTCTACTTTCATCTCCGGCCGCGTGAAGCAGGCGAAGTCGCCGCTGACTTCCAAACAATAGTTCTTCATCGTTTCTCCCCTACCCGACCAAGGCATTTGGATCAAGGTTCGTATCGCCCACCAACACACCCAGTTCGGGATGATAAAGCGCATCCGAGGTCTGCGCGAACATGTCCGGATGCACCTCGCGCACGTCACCGTTGCCCAGCAGCTTTTTGAATTGGTAATCGGGCAACGACACCGTGAGGCGTTGGAGCTTGCGCATCAGCCAACGCTCCGGGCCGTCTTTCTCTAATTTGCCGATCAGCGCGGGACTGTCGCCGTAACGCACGATCACACTGCGATAGCCGGACTCGTCGATTAATTGGAAGCATTGAGCCGCAGTGCGGAATTGGACTTTCAATTGATCGCCGCCTTGCCCATCTGGTTTCAACAAGCCTTCAATACCCTGCTTATCCAGCGATGGCGCTTTCCAGTAGAGTTGCTCGAAGTAGCTCTGAAATAACTCCCGCCGCAGTGGATTCTCGTGCGACTGGAAAAGCAAAGACACCGTTGTTTCCGCTGCACGTCGCAAATGGCCCAGCGGTGCGGGCTTAGGTGGCACAAACACGAACACTTGACCACGATCCAGTTTGCCTTCGCGGTTGCAACGACCCGCTGCCTGCGCGATGGAGTCGAGGCCGGCTAAAGCACGGTACACGACGGGGAAATCCACATCCACGCCCGCCTCAACAAGCTGCGTGCTCACCACGCGCACGGCTTCGCCGTCCTTGAGCCGCTGCTTTATGTCGGCGATGACACGCGAGCGATGTTCGCCGCACATCAGCGCCGACAAGTGCACCGTGCCTTTGGGTAGGCGCATATGCAGTTCACGCGCGTCAGTACGGGAGTTAACCACTGCCAACACGGATTCGTGTGTTTGCACGCGCTTCGCAATCTCCTCCCAACTTTGCGGCTGGTGCAGGTCTTCGGGTAGCTCGATAGTCACGCGCTCCAAATCGCGGTAGAGCGAATCGGGGTCGCTAACAATTTCGCGCACACCCTCCAGCCCCTTGAAGGTCCAGCCGAAACCGCTGCGGCTATTTAAGGCCGGCTGCGTTGCCGTGGAAAGAACGAATGTTACGCCATAATGCTGCGCGAGCAGATTCATCGCCGTCAGAATGGGTTGCAAGAATTCGGGTGGCAATAATTGCGCCTCGTCCAGAACCACCACGCTGTTGACGATGTTGTGCAGCTTGCGGCAACGGCTGGTTCTGGCCGCGAACAAGGACTCGAAGAACTGCACGTTGGTGGTGACGATAATGGGCGCGTCCCAGTTTTCCGTCGCTAAGCGACTCTTCACAGTCTCTTTGTCGGGATCGAGGTTGCTGTGATGCTCCACCACCGCATCGGGAAAGATGTCGCGAAAGATATTCGCGGTCTGCTCGATGATGCTGGTGTAGGGAATGACATAAATCACGCGGCGCTTTCCGTACTGCGCGGCATGCTGGAGCGCAAAGGCAAAGCTTGAAAGTGTCTTGCCGCCGCCGGTGGGTACGGTCAGCGAAAACAGGCCGGGCGCGTCGTGCGCTTTCTCGCGGCACTGGCGCAACACCTCTGCGCGGATGCGGTTCACGTGTGTAGATGCGGCGCCGGAAAAATTCTCGCTCATATGAGAATTGAACCGCCGCAACAACTCTTCAACTGCCGGGTACCCGGCGCGTTGCGCCGCCTTGCCCTCATCCATGAACGCTTCGGTGTCGAGGAAATCGGCATCGACCAAACAGGAAAACAGCATCCGCACCCACAAGGCGAATCCGTCGGATTTTCCCACCGGCGAGCTGGCGGGCTTGGTTTGCGCGAGAATCGCCGGTGGGATGGGCTGACTGAGCGCGCGAGCCAAGTGACTTTTATCGCCCAACCGTGCGTTCAAAGCCGCACCGCCGGTTTCGCCCGCATGCCAGTCCGGCAGCCCAGCATGATGCCCGGCGATGAGATAAGCCAGGATGCGTCCATGTACGCCGAATTGCTCCACCGCATACAGCGCCCCGGCGGTGGAGTGGTCCACGCGGCCGCCCGCACCTTCGAGATGAGCATCGGGATCGTAACCGGATACGGATTTGATGCGCCGCTGGAATTCCTTGGCGTACTTGCCGAGGTCATGCCACAGCCCGGCAAGCTGCGCCCAGTCGGCGCTGCCCATCGCCGATGCGTGCCTGGCGGCAAGCTCGGCCACCGCGCGCAGATGGTCTTCGAGGTCGTGGACGACAAACGATCCATCCCTGGCTTGCCGCACATGCGCGATGGCGGGTTTCTGCGTGTCAGGCTGGGCCCGCGTTGGGGGCGGATGGCTCATGTGGATGTGCGTACCGTTCAGTTTTGTGCCTAGTGTAACTTCTGTGCTGTCTCACCCGATGAGACAGCTGCGTTATTTCCTGTATTGCTTGGCCGCACGAAGAAGCTGATCCAACACCTTCTCGCGCAATGATTTCGGTCGCAGGACTTCGACGTCCGGGCCGTGTCTCAGGATGTCGAGGACGAGTTCGCGGTCGTCGGAATAGGGGATTTCAAGCAGGTAGTGGTTTCCGTCGTAGCGACCGGTCTGCTCGGGGTGCCAGCGTTCTTCGGCCACCCAGCGGGCGCGCTCCGGGGAGAAACGCAATACGGCTTTGCGCTTCGGGCGGCCGGCGAAGATTCCGTAGCTTGTCGTGAAATGACGATTGAGGTTCTTTTCGGTAATGTCCTTCGTGCGTTGATCGAGCAGTTGCGGTTCGCGGATGCGCTCGACGGCGAAGGTGCGCAACGCACGTTTGCCGTGATCCCAGGCATCGAGATACCAGTTGTCGCGGTAATGAACAAGCCGTTGGGGCGAGGCCCGCCGCTCAGTGATGTCGCCGCGGCCTCGGCCGTGATACCGGAAGCGCAGGCGCTTGCGTGTGAGCAGCGCGTGCGCCACCTGCCGGAAGCAGGCCGGTTCGGCGCTGCGCGTGGCCTGTGCGAGGACGCGGATGCGGCGCCTGATTTCCCCGAGCGTCTGGTCTTTGCCTTCGAGCAGTGCCTGGATACGCCCCTTGAGCGGCGCGATGTGCGGAGAGAGCAGGCCGGGTTCGAGGTGTTCGAGAAAATGGTGGAAGGTGAGGAGGGCGTGGATTTCGCGGCTGCTGAACCACAGCCCGGGTAGTTCGTGGCGTGTCTCGCCCGGCTCGGGTTCCACCAACCGGTATCCGCCGAGGTTGCGGTCGTAGACGATCGGGGCGTTCAGCCGGTCGCGCAGCAGGGCGAGATCGCGGTTGAGCGTGGCGCGGGTGACGCCGCACTCCTCGCGCAGACTGCGCGAAGACACCGCGCGCCGTGCACGCAGCAGGGCTTCGATTTGGTAAAGTCGCTCGGTCTGCCCCACCTTGGCCTCCCCGACAAGACCTTGTTCTTTTCGGGGCAATATGGAGCAAACCACGGGTTCTGGCAAACGGGCGGGTTTGGTCTTGGTAATAAACCTGTTTGTTCTACAGGAGATACTTGCCGGTTTGCTGGTTGCGCAAGGATTTAACGTTCAATCCGGGATCTTCGTTTCCCTCTCCCCGGCCCCTCTCCCGCCAGCGGGAGAGGGGAGTCTTTTGTTTCTGTCTGCTTAATTTCTTTCGCCAGTCTGGTGCGGTATCGAGCACAAATTACGTTGTTGCCTTGTGCCCACGAGCGGGAAAGGTTGACATATATGTTCTCTACACGGTGATACGACGCGCGCGGTGAATTCCGCGGGGCGTGCCGGCGGACAGCGATCAGGCTTTAAGCAGTTCGGCCGCGGCGCGCGCGATCTTGCCGCGGTTGAACAGCAGCTGCCAGCGTCGCCCGCCGAGCTGGCGCCAGAGCACGGCGGAGCGGATGCCGGCGAGCAGGGCGGCGCGCACCTTGGCGGCGATGGCCGGGTTGGAAAGGTGGCCGTGCTCGCCGTTCACCAGGATACGCGGTGTGAGTGTGCTGATGGTCTCGCTATAGAGCTGCGCGAGTTTCTCCACCAGCAGCGGGTGCACACCCTCGGCCGGCGCATCGGCCTCAAAGAATTTCATCTGCGTACGTGCCGTGTCGATTCCCTGGCGAATAGCATCCAGCATCGTCGGGTGGCGGCGCAGGCTGCCTTCGAGTTGCACCAGGGCGACGACGTAGCGCGCCATCTCCACATCCGAAGGCTCGGTCTTGCCGGCCAGCTTGGTGCTCAGCAGTTCCAGACCGAGACGCACGCCGCGCGCGCCGCCATAGACGGTTGCAACGTCCGGCGCATCGAGCGCCAGAATGCTCTGGATCGAGGCGTGCAAGGCCTCGGTGTCGGCGCGGCCCTCGCGTGCCAGTTGCTGCACGAGACGAGCGGACTGAAAGATTCCGGCCAGCGCCAGGACCGGGTCGTGA
>Ga0315271_10002941_pt1 | contig 10741 bp, 8 predicted proteins | sample C3_top_MG_FD_204664 | JGI IMG/M metagenome (GOLD analysis project Ga0315271, IMG submission 204664) | Sediment microbial communities from Yellowstone Lake, YNP, Wyoming, USA - C3_top | ecosystem: Environmental > Aquatic > Freshwater > Lake > Sediment | place: USA: Wyoming | collected 2017-08-01
CCAGTCAAGGATGTGTGCGACCGGGGGATCCCGCCGTGGCGACATCCCCCGGATCCCGGTCACATCGCGTTGAACGTCTCCACGACCTGGATCGATGCACCGGCCTGCAGGACCGGGCAGCCCTTGGCCAGCGCGACCGCGGCGTCGAGCGAGTCCGCCTTCAGGATCGAGTAGCCCGACGGGCCGCTCGCGTCGTCGCTGACCGAGCCGTCCGCCGCGATCGTCTTGGTCGCCGAGGCCGGGTTGCCGCCATCGACGAGGCTGTCACCGAGTTCCCCGAACCAGATATCCCAGGCCTGCATGACCTTGGCCCCCTCCTCGGGGGACTCCGGCATCCCGCCGCCGTGGTACACGAGTACGTAGTTCGCCATCGTTCGATCCCTCTTCCATCGACGACGCGGGCACGTGCCGCGCTTCTATCATGCGACGAACGGCCATCGCGCGAATCGACACCGTCCATCGACATCGCCTGGGGGATCCCGCGTGCCTGACGACGAGACGACCACACCCGCGGCCGCCGGGTACTCGATGCCGCCAGAGTGGGATCGACACGCGGCGTGTCTGATGGCTTGGCCCTCGCGCCCGGACCTGTGGGGCGAGCGGCTCGAGGATGCCAAGCGCGACTACGCGGCCGTCGCTCAGGCGATCGCACACTTCGAGCCCGTCCTGATGGTCTGTATCCCGGGGGCCGCCAAGGAGGTCCGCGACCGCTGCGGCCAAGCGATCGAAACCCTGGAGCTGCCGCTCGACGATTCGTGGGCGCGCGACAGCGGCCCCATCTTCGTGCGCGATGCGACCGGCCGGGTCGCCGCCGTGAAGTTCGGATTCAATGCGTGGGGGAACCGCTGGCATCCGTATGACGACGATGCGCGACTCCCGGAACGGATCGCCGAGCACCTCGGGATGCGGCTGTTCAGGGCGCCATTCGTGCTGGAGGGTGGGGCGATCCTTGTCGATGGCGAGGGGACGCTGATCACGACCGAGCAGTGCCTGCTGGATCCCAACCGAAACCCGGCCATGACGCCCGAGGAGATCGAGCAGGGGTTGAAGGACTACCTGGGCGTGACGACCGTCGTGTGGCTACCCGTCGGTCATGTCCTCGACACCGGCCCGGCTGGCACGGACGGACACATCGACGGCGTCGCCCAGTACGTCGCTCCCGGCCGTGTCCTGCTCGAGACACCAGCCGACCCGGCGGCGGACGCGCACGAGGGTGGCCAGATGAACCTGGCACGCCTGCGCGCGACCCGTGACGCCCGCGGCCGCGCCTTCGATGTCGTGCTGCTGGATCCGGGGTCGGACCCCGGCGTCTCGTACGCCAACCACTACATCGCCAACGGCGCCGTCATCGTCCCGACCTACGGCGCCGCGGGCGACGGGCCGGTCCTCGAGTTCCTCGCGACGGTCTACCCAGGACGTGCGATCGTGGGTGTGCCGGGGGCGACGCTGGCGTTTGGCGGCGGCGGCCCGCACTGCATCACCCAGCAGATCCCGGCGGGTGCCGTCGTGCCCCCGACCACCACAGGAGCGACATCATGACAACGACCTTCCGGGTCCCGGGCGCCATCCTTACCGAGCGCGAACACACGGTCCCGCTGGATCACGCCCGCCCGGACGGGCCGCAGATCACGGTCTTCACCCGCGAGGTCGCCGACCCGGACGGGATGACCCGACCCTATCTCCTGTTCCTGCAAGGAGGCCCCGGGTTCGAGGCGACGCGGCCGACGAGTCCGCCGACGGGCTGGATGGCCCGTGCCATCAAGGACTACCGGGTCCTGCTCCTCGATCAGCGGGGGACCGGGCGGTCCACGCCGGTGGGCGATATCCCCGGCGAGACCGCGGCCGAACAGGCGACGTACCTCACCCATTTCAGGGCGGATTCGATCGTCCGTGATTCGGAGCTGATCCGCGCCGAGCTGGGCGGGGAGCGCTGGAGCGTACTCGGCCAGAGCTTCGGTGGCTTCACGTCCATGACCTATCTCTCGATCGCGCCCGAGGGCCTTCGCGAGGCGTTGATCACGGGCGGGCTCGCCCCGATCGGGCGGCCGGTGGACGACATCTACCGCGCGACGTACGTCCGCTTGATCGAGAAGAACGAGCGCTACTTCGAGCGATATCCGGAGGATCGCGCGCGCGTTCGCGAGATCCACCGTCGGCTGGACGACGACGACATCCGATTGCCCTCGGGCGACCGACTGACGCCCCGGCGGTTCCGACAGCTCGGGATGTGGCTGGGCAGCAGCGTCGGGTTCGAGTTGCTCCACCATGTACTGGAGCTGCCATTCGGATCGCGGGCGTTCCTCACGGACGTGGAGCATGCGGACGGCTTCGCGCGAAACCCGATCTACGCGACCCTCCACGAGTCGTCCTACGCGGACGGTGTCGCGACGCGCTGGTCGGCCGACCGGCTCCTGCCGGACGAGATCCGGGACGCCGGGATGTTCGTCGCCGAGCACATCTACCCCTGGATGTTCGAGGACTACGGGGCGCTCCGCTCGCACCGCGACGCCGCGATGTTGCTGGCCGACCACGAGTGGCCGCGCATGTTCGACCCCGAGCAGCTCCGACATAACGAGGTGCCCGTGGCAGCCACGATCTACACCGACGACCTGTATGTCGAGCGCGTCTTCGCCGAGGAGACGGCCCGGGCGATCCGCGGCCTCAAGCCCTGGATCACCAACGAGTTCGAGCACAACGGCCTGCGCTCCGACGGCGAACGGGTGCTCGGTCGCCTTATCGACCTGGCGAGAGGCCGCGCCTAGCGCCATGCGCATCGCGCACTTCCGTCACGGCGCTGCTATCGCGGTCCTCGTTGCGGGACTGATGTCGGCCAGCGGGCTTGTCGCTGCCTGCGGCTCGACGTCGATCCCTTCCGCCAGGCTAGAGGAGAGTCTGATGTCTGGTCGCGTCGACGCGGGCCCGGCCCCGGACCCGCGGCCAAGGCACGTGACCGCTACTTCGAGCGGAGCAAGGTCAGCACGGCCAGCACTCGCCGGTGCTGGTCGGGCGCCTCGTCCAGCCCGAGCTTGCCGAACACCTGGGCCATGTGCGTCTCGACGGTTCGCTCCGAGACACCCAGTCGCTCAGCGATCCCCTTGTTGGACAAACCTTCCGCCACCAGGGCGAGGACTTCGCGTTCGCGCGGCGACAGCACCTCCAGTGGATCCACCCGTCGCTTGCGCTTCATGAGGCGCGTGACGATGGTCGGGTCCAGGACCACCTCGCCATCCTGGATCCGCCGCAGGGCATCCACCAGCACCGCCGGGTGGAAGACGCGCTGCTTCAGCAGGTAGCCGACCTTCTCGACTTGCCCTTCGAGCAGCTGCATGGCGTAGCGAGGTTCGACATGGTGCGAAAGGAGCAGGACACTAACCTCCGGGTATGCGGTGCGGATCTGGGTCGCCGCCACGAGGCCCTCGTCCGAGTGGGTCGGCGGCATCCGGATATCAAGGACGACCGAATCCGGGCGAAGCTGCCCGACGAGGCCGTACAGCGTGACCGCGTCCTCCGCCTCGGCGACGACGTCCACGCCGACCTCCGTCAGCAACCGGACGATCCCGGCCCGGGTCAGCATGACGTCATCCACGACGATCACTCGCATGGCAGCTCCACGTGCAGGCGCAGTCTCTCCGGCTCGGTCAAGTCGAGGGTCAATGATCCTCCCGCCGCCCCGACCCGATCCACCAGCCCGACGGTATCCGGCGCGTCGGAGGCGCCGTCGATCTCGAGGTCGACGTGCAGGCGACCCACGACCTGCCGAACGCGCACCTCGACGCCGTCCGCGTCAAGACGATCGGCGGCGGCGACCGTGTCCGCCACCACACGCCAAGCCGTCGCTTCGATCTCTGGCGGGTAACGCACGTCAGCGGGTGCCTCGACCTCCAGCGGGATCGGTGCCTCGTCGGCGAGTGCCTCGAGTGCGGCCAGCAGTCCCGCCTCGGTCAACGTCGCATGATGGATGCCGCGGGCCAGTCGACGCAGCGACTCGATCGCGGCATCTGCCTCGTCGACGGCCTGCGCGAGGCGACTCGCGACCAGCGTGTCGCCCGCGGTTGCCGCCGCGACCTGGGCCCGGCTCAGTTCGTGGAGGACCCCTAGCATCCGGTGCTGCGCTCCGTCGTGAAGGTCGCGTTCGATCGCATGGCGGGCAGCGTCGCCCGCCTCCACGATCCGCCGCCGTGAAGATCGCAACTCCAGCACCTCGTGTCGAACGGCTGCGAGCAGTCGCTCGTTCGCGGCGGCCAGTCGGACGGCCTCGCCCACGTCGTCGGCAATCGGGAGGTCAGGTGCGCCGCCCGCCGCGATGGCGATGGCCACCGTCTCGCCGCCATACACGATCGTCGTGAGGTGTGTCCCGACAAGCGGAACAGCGTCGGCGACGGCCACCCCGGCGGCGTCAACAAGACATCCCTGCTGGGGTAGCGGGAACACAAGCTGCAGGTTTGGGTCGCCGAGGGCGCCGGCCAGGGCTGTCCGTAGCGAACCGCCGCCAGGGAGCGGGGAGAGCTGCTCCGTGATGTGCCGCACAGCGGACAGAGCCCGCCGCTCATCCAGGAGGAGCCAGGTGAGCCCGATGGCCATGACCAGCATCGCCGACGCTCGCGCGAAGAAGACCGTGGTCATCAGCGAGCCGGTCGGCGGGACGACACTCGAGGGGAACAGGAGGGCGATCGCCCAGAACGCCCACGCGAGCCCCACGATCGCGGCCGGAAGCAGGGTGCGCAGCGCGCCGCGCCGCCCGATCCCGGATGACTGCGCGTAGTGGGCGGCTGCCCAGGCTGTCAGCGCGATCCCAGCAACGGCGGTAATGATCTGCCATGCGGCAGCGAACACGCGAGCGATGCTTCGGTCGCCGAACAGTCCGCCACCGGTGTCGCACAGGGCCAGGCAGTCGGGGTCGTTCCAGGGCACGTAGGTCGCCATCCACGCAAGTCCGAGCGCACCGATGCCAACGTACAGGAGGCCCAGGATGCGACGCGCCGTCGGCGTGGCGTCCGATCGGTTGGCATGCAGGACCAGGTCGACCAGGAACGGCATGGTCATCAGCGACGCGACGAGAGCCAGTGAACGAACGCCCGACGAGAGTGCGACCGCGCCGGCCGAGTCCGCCCCGAACCAGCACGCACCTGCGGCCATGGCCAATGCGCCGGTCGTGCGTCGACCCAGGACCCACGCCAGGGAACCAGCCGCGACGAGACCGGCTCCCGCGGCGACATCGATGGCGGTGAAGGCGGTTGATAGTTCCGCGTAGCTGGTGATGCCGATACCGGGCCGAAGCGCGCCCGCCACGACCGCCACGACATACGCGCCGGCGAGCAGCGGCACGACCGCCCAGCCGATCCGCTCCGCCATCCGTTGCCACCCGCGACCCTGCATCGGTAGAGTCTGCCAGTCACAGGTCGCTGCCGACTACGGGTGAGCACGGAGTCGTCGTCGTATCCACCGCGTGTCTGCCTCGATGGCTTCACGCCGCCGCAGGTCAACGATGGGATCGGATCAACCTCTACGAAAGGAGACACACGATGTTCCGATCCAGAGCGTCCCTGGTGCGAACGATGGTGACAGGCCTCGCAGTGGTCGCCTTCGCAGCCTGCTCGGCTGGCTCGCCGACATCGCCGACACCATCTGAAGTGGTGTCGACCGCGCCAGCCTCGTCCGCCCCGACGGCTGCGGCCGCGGCCATCACGCTCCGCCTCGCCAACCCCGATGACGAGGACCGGCCCAGCCAGGCGTTCCTCGATCTGTTCGCATCGGAGATCGCCCGGGCCTCCGGTGGCTCGATGGCGGTCGATGTGATCTACCACGCGGGCGGAGACCAGGAACAGCCCAAGGGCCAGGGTCAGGTCGCCGCGGAGCGAGTGATGTCGGGCGACGTCGAGATGGGCCTCATTCCCGTTCGCGCGTGGAGCGACGTAGGGGTGACCAGCCTGCAGGCGCTCATGGCCCCTTTCCTGATCGACAACGATGCGCTCCTGACGGCCGTTACTGGGGATCCGCTGGTGCAGCCCCTGCTCGATGGCATGTCTGCTCAAGGCCTGGTCGGTCTGACGGTCTGGCCCGAGGACCTGCGCCACCCATTCACGTTCGATGCGAACGGCGCCCCCCTCGTGAGTCCGGACGACTTCAAGGGCCAGACGATCGGGCTGATCCCATCCAAGGCGCAGGCGGAGCTCGCCGAGACACTCGGCGGGACCATCGTCAACGCGGGCACCTGGGATGCCCTGATCGCCGACGGCACCATGCGCGGCACCGAGTCCGGTCTTGCGGCCGGGGCATATGGACTGGGCGGCTGGCCGACTGCGACCGGCGATGTCTCGCTGTACCCGAAGGTCCAGGTCCTCGTCGTAGAGGACGCGGCGTGGAGCCGCCTCTCGACCGAGCAGCAGGCCATCGTCAAGGCGGCTGCCCTCGCGGCTCGCGACCTGGCGATCAAGGCTCACCCCTCTGACGCCGATCTCGCCAGAAGGTACTGCGACGCTGGCGGTACGGTAGTCCTCGCCGGACCCGCCAATGTCGCCAAGTTCATGGCGACGGCCAAGGCGATCTACGACCGACTCGAGAGCGATCCGCTCACGGCCTCAGCCCTCGACGCCATTCGTGCGCTGAAGGCGTCCACGATGCCGTCGCCCGGCCCTGTCGCGTGTGGACCGAAGGAATCGGCCACCGCCACGATCCCGCCGGTCGAGCCGGGTCCACCGACGAAACTCATCCCCGATGGCACGTATCAGCGGACGGCGACCAGGGACGAACTCATCGCCCGTGGTGCCGATGCGGTCTTCGCGGGAAACAACGCCGGCGCATGGACCCTGGTGTTCAGCGGCTCCGAGGGCTCCTGGACGCTTCGGCATCCAAACGGCGATGTGGAAGTGTGTCCCCTCAAGCAGTCGGTCCAAGGTGACGTCGTTCGTGTGACCGGTGCTGATTCGTGTCCCGGCTGGCTCGACTTCCGCTGGAAACTGGAGGGCGATCAACTCAAGCTCGCCCTTCTCGATGAGGCGTCGAATCTCAAGGTCGAGCTCGTCAAGGACAACGCTGCATTCGGCGGTCCCTGGACCAAGGTGGAGTGATCTGACCCTCTTTCAGATCGGACGCGCCTCACGACTCACCGGGATGGTGGCCGCGGGGCGCGTCCCCGTGTCCGGCCGCGGGCGCGCAGGTCCGAGTCAGCACGGAGTCGCGAAATCAGGCTACCCGTGCCTACTCCAACGCCACGACTCGCTCCGTCGACCACGCTGTGAGCCGATCTGGCATCACGGAAGGAGAGGCTCCATGAACACACTTCGGTATCTCGTCGGGCGGCGGCCAAGCATGCCGGCCTCGACCACGACGGAGGCGCAGACGTCGTCCCGGTCCCGCCGCGCCCTTGCGGCGGTCCCACTCGCATTGGCCCTGGTCGCGTCGTCCGCGGTCTCCGTGTTCGCGACACCGCCCGGCGTCAACGGGCGAATCACCTTCATGCAGCGCGACGCCGACGGCCAGTTCCAGATCGTCGTCGCGAACCCGGACCTGAGCCACCAGACCCAGATCACCCCCGGCACGAGCGATGGGTGGTTCCCCGGATGGTCGCCCGACGGCTCGAGGATCGTGTTCGCAAGCCACGAGTCCGATCCGGATCCCGAGGACGCCGTCGAGATCATGGACGTGTACACCATGCGGCCTGACGGATCGGACGTCCACAAGGTCACCGACTCGGTCGGCTACAGCGGCGCCGCGTCCTGGTCGCCCGATGGCCGCTGGATCGTCTACTCTGCGGACCGGGCCAGCTACCCAAGCGACCAGGGCATCTACATCATCCCGAGCGACGGATCGGCGTCACCTCGCCGGATCACCTCGCTCCCCGCCTCGTCGTTCTGGCAGGAGCTGGCCCGCTTCTCGCCGGACGGCAGCCAGATCGTCTTCACCGAGTATCGCGGTGGGCACGTCCTGCGAAACCACCGCGATGGTGCGCTCGTCGGCGAGCAGTCGGCCCTGTTCACGGTCCGTCCGGATGGCACCGGTCTCCGCCAAATCACGCCGTGGGGGATCCACGCCTCCGATGCGGACTGGTCGCCGGACGGGAAGCGGCTCGTATTCGGAGCGCAGCCGACCCACATCGGCAATATCGGTGACGTGATGATCTCCAACGCGGACGGCGGACACCTCCGGGACCTCACCCAGGACCATGGACTCACCGGCCTCGGCAACGCGAACGCCGGCGAGTACGAGGAGTCGATCAACCCCGCCTGGTCGCCCGACGGCTCGAAGATCATCTTCCTGTATGCCCACTACACGGCGGACGAAGGGTTCGTCGCGGGCCTCAAGACGATGAACCCGGACGGATCCGGACGTGCCTTCATGGGCGCCGAACCCGTCGAGGGGCATCAGCCGGACTGGGGTTCGGCACCCCTGGCCCCGTAGCCAGGACGGGGGCCGCGGTCGACGATCAGGCACTGCCGACCAGGCGCCCGACCGGTTCAGGCAGGAGGCGCCTCGCGGCCCACCGGGATGGTGGCCACGAGGCGCGTTCCCATCTCTGGACCAGAGTCGACTTTCAGCGTTCCGCCGACCGCCTCTACTCGGTCGCGAAGTCCGCTCAAGCCCGTTCCGGCAGCCGGATCCGCGCCACCCGTCCCGTCATCCTCGATGGTGGCGTTGATGGCTCCGTCCGGGACGGTCACCTCGATCCGGATGTGCGACGCGTTCGCATGCCGTCCCGCATTGGCCAGCGCTTCGGCGCACACGAAGTAGACGGTGGCATCCACGTGGGTCCCCGCTGTCACGCCGTCCGCAGCGATCACCTTGACCGGCACGGACGAGCGGGTCGCGAGGTCGCGCAGCGCCGCCGCGAGACCCTCTGTTTCGAGGATCCGCGGGTAGAGACCGCTCGCCAGGTCGCGGATCTCGGTACGCGCCACCGCCAGTTGGTCCATCGCGCGCTCCAGGCTCGATCGGGTCGCCGGGTCGTCCTCGCGCGCGCGGACCTCGACGAGGCTGCTCGCCAGTCCCTGCAGCGGGATCTCCACTTCGGCATCCACTCGTTCCGCCAGTTGTCGCCGCTCGTCCAGGCCAGCGTCGACGAGCCGGCGACGGGATGCTGCGACCTCGGCAAGCTGGCGATCCAGGTCTGTTCGTAGGCGTGTGTTGTGGGCACCCAACTCGACGGCCATGGTCACGGACGCTCTGATCTGCGGGTCGGCGAGCGTCGCAGGGTCGTGTTCGATGACCGCCAGGACCTCGCCATCCCGCTCGACGGGCGTGAGCGCCAGCCCGTCGCGTGTCCGGGGGACTGGCGCCCGCCGGCCGGTGGCGTCGACCCAACCGTCTCGTGTCGGCTCCTTGAACGCGATGCGGAATGACGGATCGCCGAGGGCACTCGCCAGGGCGTCGCCCAGGCCGACTGCACGGTCCGTCGTCAGGCTTGCCCGTCTGGCATCGGTAGCAAGCAGCGCGGCCGCGATGGCGATCGACGCCAGGCTGACGGCGAGATCCAGCGTCCGTCCCGGCGTCGCCCGGTCAAATAGGGCGACCACATCGGGCATCGCGGGGATGGCGATGGCGACGATGTAGGCCGTCGCGACGGCGCCGCGCCTCGGCCAGGTCCGCAGCCGGCCGTCCGGAAACGAGATCAGGATGTGACCCAGCACCCCGAGCCACAGCCAGCCGAGCGCGGCGGCCGCGTCTCCGACCGGCCCGGTGTCCACGCAGCGGTGGGCGAGCGGTTCGATGTTCAGGCAGGTCGAGAAGTCGCCCATGAACCAGGTGAGGCCGAGGAGGACCAGGAGCGCCCCGATCGGGCTCCAGCGAACGCGCCACCAGGCGACGAGTCCGGAGGCGATCGGCACCCAACCTGCGACCAGGTGCGGGAGCGAGTCCGGCATCCGCCCTGGCCCATAGGCCACCCAGCCGGCCAGCAGCCCGAGCGCAAGCCCCAGTCCCGCGATGAGCCCGATCCGAACTGTCGCCGCCTTCACCGCCACATGATGGCGGCCGAAGTGGAGGTGCGCGGGACCGGTGGGAGAGACCGACTTGATGGACCGAGTTCCGCGGGTGATAGTGCGCAGATGCAGTCGACCACCATCAAGCAGGCGAAGAGAGATCTCAGCGCCCTCATCGATCTGGTGGGCGCCGGTGAGAGCATCGTGATCACGGACCGGGGCCAGCCCGTGGCCCGTCTCGAACCGGTGTCGTCCGCGTACGATGAGTCGGGCCGGCTCCTCCGGCTCGAGCGTGCCGGGATCGTTCGAGTGGGCCGCGGCACGCCACCAGTCGACCTCATTCGCCAGACGCCGCCTCGGCTCGCCAACCAGGCGAGCGCTGTCGATGCCCTCCTGGATGAGCGCCACTACGGTCGTTGAATAGGCAGCGGCGAACTGCGCGACTCACAGGCGCCGATCCCCGGCGGAACAGTGCGTCCAGAGGTCGCGGACCCCTGATCGGCGACTCACAGGCGCGTTCGCATCGCCCTCGTTGCCCCAGGCTGCAACCTGTCCTTACCGCTATCTCTCAGCAACCTCGTCGATCCCGCCGTGGTAGTCCGAGGCGTCCGGCCTCCCGATCTGCGACTGCGGCACGATGTTGCCCCGGCGCAGGCCGCGGAAGTCGGCCAGCGACGACCAGCCACGATCGGTGTTCCGCTCCAGGAACCGGGTCATCCCGTCCTTCAGCTCGGTGATCACGTTCGGGCCGATGGCGTGGTCGAGCATGGCGGCCGTGGCGACCTGGACGGTGCCGCAGCCGAGGAGGAAGTAGTTCAGCGCCTGGT
>Ga0315271_10002942_pt1 | contig 10740 bp, 10 predicted proteins | sample C3_top_MG_FD_204664 | JGI IMG/M metagenome (GOLD analysis project Ga0315271, IMG submission 204664) | Sediment microbial communities from Yellowstone Lake, YNP, Wyoming, USA - C3_top | ecosystem: Environmental > Aquatic > Freshwater > Lake > Sediment | place: USA: Wyoming | collected 2017-08-01
GCCATTTGCCAGCCCGGTGGCGAGCAGGCGGTGCAACTCAAGGTGGCCGAAAAAGCGGTGGACGCCTACAGCCGGGTCGCCGCCGACGCCACCACCACACTGATCGTGCCCAGCAACATGACCGAAGTGGCCACCCTGATGGCCTCGGCCATGAAGATGGTGCAGGCGCAAAAACTGGCTAATAGCTAAAGATTCGGCTTCAGCCCGACATGCAGCTGTTTCTGGCCATACTCACACCATTTTTCGGCGCAGCACTGGTGGCCGGCATTGCCCGCTTCGGCCGCACCGTCAGCGCCTGGTGCGCGGCCGGTGTCACGGCAGCGGCGCTGCTGCAGTTGCTGCCCCTGATGATCGCCAGCTTTGCCGGCGTCACCACCCTTGAGCATCTGCCCTGGATCAGCAGCGCGGGCCTGAACCTGTCCTTTCGCATGGACGGACTCGGCCTGCTGTTTGTGCTGCTGATTCTGGGCATCGGTCTGCTGGTCATTTTGTATGCCCATTACTACCTCAGCGCCCGTGACAGCCTGAGCCGGCTGTATGCCTACCTGCTGTTGTTCATGGGCTCGATGCTGGGCGTGGTGCTGTCCGAGAACCTGATCCAGTTGCTGATCTTTTGGGAGCTCACCAGCCTGTCCTCGTTCTTGCTGATCGCCTACTGGCGCCAGCGTGACGACGCGCGCAGCGGCGCCCGTATGGCGCTGGCCATCACCGGCGCCGGCGGCCTGGCGCTGCTGGCCGGCTTTATCCTGCTGGGCGAGATGGTCGGCAGTTATGAGCTCACCCAGGTGCTGGCCAGTGGCGACGTGGTGCGCGCGCACCCGCTGTACCTGCCTGCCCTGCTGCTGATTTTGCTCGGCGCGTTTACCAAATCCGCGCAATTTCCGTTTCACTTCTGGCTGCCCAACGCCATGGCCGCGCCGACCCCGGTGTCGGCCTATCTGCATTCGGCCACCATGGTCAAGGCAGGAGTTTTTTTGCTGGCCCGGCTGTTCCCGGTGCTCTCGGGCACCGATGCCTGGACCTGGTGGGTCGGCTGCATTGGCCTGGCCACCTTTTTGCTGGGCGCGGTGCTGGCGCTGTTCAAGCACGACCTCAAGGGCCTGCTGGCTTATTCCACCATCAGCCACCTCGGGCTGATCACCGCGCTGTTCGGCATCGGCACGCCGCTGGCCGCCGTGGCCGGAGTCTTTCACATCATCAACCACGCCATCTTCAAGGCCGGGCTGTTCATGGCGGCGGGCATCATCGACCACGAATGCGGCACCCGCGACATGCGCCGCATCAATGGACTGTGGCACTACATGCCGCACACCGCCACGCTGGCCATGGTGGCCAGCGCGGCCATGGCCGGTGTGCCACTGGCCAACGGCTTTTTATCCAAGGAAATGTTTTTTGCCCAGGCCGTGACCGCTGGCAGAGAACATGGCCTGGGCTGGTTGCTGCTTGTCGTGGTGACCCTGGCCGGCGTGTTTGCCGTGGCGTACTCGTTGCGCTTCATCCATGATGTGTTTTTTAACGGCGAACCGATCAACCTGCCCAAGACACCGCACGAACCCGTGCGCTGGATGAAGGTGCCGGTGGAAATCTTGGTGGTGCTGGTGCTGCTGGTTGGCATGTTCCCGGCGCAAACGGTCGAACCCTTGCTGGCCGTGGCAACCAGCGCCGTGCTGCAGGGTCCGCTGCCCGAGCACAACCTGGCCATTTGGCACGGCTTTAACCCTGCGCTGTGGATGAGCGTGATCGCGCTCACCGGCGGCGTGCTGCTGTACTGGGCCCGCCGCCCGCTGTTTGCGCTGCACGACCGCTGGGATGAGCGTCTGCAGGGCCGGGTGATATTCGGCCAGCTGAAGCAGGGCATTTTTACCTTTGCCGAGCGCGTCACGGCCTTGATCGACACCGGTTCGCTGCAACGCCAGCTCATGCTGCTGGTGCTCAGTGTGCTGGTGCTGGGCGGCGTTGGCCTGGGGCTGGCGCCCGCGCCGCTGACCGGCGGGCGGCCTTTGTTGCCGCTGGACGGGATCAGTTTGATGGCTGGCCTGGCACTGCTGCTGGCCACGCTGGCGGCCACCGTGCTGCACCGCCAGCGCCTGATTGCCGTGGTGCTGGCCGGCGCCGTCGGCCTGATCGTGGCGCTGGTGTTTGTCAAATTCTCGGCGCCCGACCTGGCGCTGACGCAACTTTCGGTCGAGGTGGTCACGGTGATTTTGCTGCTGCTGGCGCTGTACTTTTTGCCCGCCACCACACCCCGCGAATCCAGCACCGGCAGGCGCTGGCGTGATGCCGCCTTGGCCGTGCTGGCCGGTGGCGGTGCCACCGCGCTGTCCTGGGCCGTGCTGACCCGCTCCAACGCCACCATTGCCGACTTTTTTATCCAGAACAGCGTGCCCGGCGGCGGTGGCAGCAACGTGGTCAACGTGATTCTGGTGGACTTCCGCGGCTTTGACACCTTTGGCGAAATCACCGTGCTGGCGATTGCCGCCCTGGGCATTTTTGCGCTGCTGGGCAATTTGCGCCTGTCCGGCCCGGCACACGACGCCAGCGGGCGTGGCTGGGACACCGACACCCATCCCATGATTCTGGCCACCTTTGCCCGCTTGCTGCTGCCGCTGGCGCTGCTGGTCTCGATCTTCATCTTTTTGCGCGGCCACAACCTGCCCGGCGGCGGCTTCATTGCCGGGCTGATCACCGCCATTGCGCTGATCGTGCAGTACCTGGCCAATGGCGTCACTTGGACGCACGACCGCCTTCCCGCCCAGACCCAGCCCTGGATTGCGGCGGGGCTGGTCATCGCCCTGCTCACCGGGCTGGCGAGCTGGCTGTTTGGCCGCCCGTTCCTGACCTCGGCCTTTGGCCATGTCAATTGGCCGTTGGTGGGCGAGTTCGAACTGGCCTCGGCCATGGCGTTCGATCTGGGCGTCTATCTGGTGGTGGTCGGTGCCACGCTGCTGATTTTGATCAATCTTGGCCTGGTGCACCGCGCCAGCCACAAGCCGCAGGCCTCGCCATGGAAGTCATGATCGCCCTGGCCATTGGCACGCTCACCGGCTGCGGTGTGTACCTGTTGCTGCGTGCGCGCACTTTTCCCGTGGTGCTCGGGCTCACCCTGCTGTCGTACGGCGTGAACCTGTTTTTATTTGCCACCGGCCGCCTCGTCATTGGCCAGCCGCCGGTGATCTCGGGGGCGGCCAGTTACACCGACCCGCTGCCGCAGGCGCTGGTGCTGACGGCCATCGTCATCGGCTTTGCCATGACCGCCTTTGTCATCATGTTGAGCCTGCGCTCCCGCGACGTGCTGGGCAACGACCATGTCGATGGCGCAAATCAAGCGGGTGACGCACCATGACAGCGCATCTGGCCATCGCGCCCATCCTGCTGCCGTTCATCGCCGGCGTGCTGTTGCTGGCGCTGGGGCGCCTGTCGCTGCCGGTTCAGCGCTGGCTGGCACTGATTTCCGGATTGGCACAAATTGGCGCTGCCGTGGCGCTGCTGCTGGCGGTGTCGGGCGGCGACATGCTGGTGTACCGCCTGGGCGACTGGCCCGCGCCCTGGGGCATTGTGCTGGTGGCTGACCGGCTCGCCGCCTGGATGGTGCTGATCACCACGCTGCTCGCCTTGTGGGCGCTGATTTACGCGGGCAATGGCATCGATGGCCAGGGGCGGCATTTTCATGTGCTGTTCCAGATGCAGTTGTTCGGCCTGGCCGGCGCCTTTTTGACCGGCGACCTGTTCAACCTGTTTGTTTTCTTCGAGATTTTGCTGATTGCGTCCTATGGCCTGGCGCTGCATGGCGGTGGCGCGCAGCGCACCCGCGCCGGCCTGCACTACGTGGTGATGAACCTGGCCGGCTCCACCGTGTTTTTGTTTGCCGCCGGGCTGATTTACGCGGCGCTGGGCAGTTTGAATCTGGCCGATCTGGCGCTCAAGGCCAGCCAACTGGCGCCCGACCAACTGGGTTTGGCGCGCGCCGGCGGCCTGCTGCTGCTGGCAGTGTTTGCACTCAAAGCCGCACTGCTGCCGCTGCACTTGTGGCTGCCTGCGGCCTACGGCGGCACCTCGGCACCGGTGGCGGCGCTGTTTGCCATCATGACCAAGCTGGGCATTTATGCCATTTTGCGCAGCCACACGCTGCTTTTTGGCGAAGGCGCGGGTTCCCTGGCGCACCTGTTCGACCCATGGCTGATGCCGCTGGCGCTCACCACCATCGCCATCGCCACCCTGGGCGTGCTGGCTGCCGACAATCTGGGGCGGCTCAGTGGCTACCTGGTGCTGGTGTCGGTGGGCACCTTGCTGGCCGGCATTGCCCTGGGCAGCCAAGGCATTGCCGCCGGGTTGTATTACCTGCCGCACAGCACCTTTACCGCCGCGCTGCTGTTTTTGCTGGCAGATGCCATCAAGCGCCGTCGCCTGCAGCATGGCGACACTTTCACGCCAGACGCCGACATGGCACACCATGCGCTCTGGGGCGGCTTGTTTTTTGCCGCGGCTGTGGCCGTCACCGGCTTGCCACCGCTGTCCGGATTTGTCGGCAAGTTCCTGATTTTGCGCGCCGCCCCGGGGCAGCCCTGGGTCTGGACGGTGATCTTGCTGGCGGCATTGCTGGCTGTGATCGCCCTGGCGCGCGCCGGCAGCGAGCTGTTTTTCAACGCCGCCCAAGTGCGCGCCGACACCCCCTCCTTGTTGCCAGCCAGTCAAGCCGCGCAGGCCATCGCCAGTGGGCGCGAGCTGCTGGCCGTGGGCGGCTTGCTGGCGCTGATTCTGGCCCTGACAGTATTTGCCGGGCCCGCCGTTGACTACGCCCAAGCCACGGCGCAACAACTGGCCGATCCGGCAAGCTACATCAGCGCCGTGCTGGGAGGCAAGCCATGAAAAAATGGTTGCCCCACCCGTTGCTGACGCCCACATTGGCGCTGATCTGGCTGCTGCTCAACAACACGCTGGCGCCGGGCCAAATCGTGCTGGGCCTGATCCTGGGCTGGGCCATTCCGCGTTTCACGCTCGCCTTTTGGCCAGAGCGCGTGCGCATCCACCGGCCCGCGAGCCTGCTGCGTTTTCTGGGTGTTTTTTTGTTCGATGTGCTGGTGGCCAACGTGGCCGTGGCGCGACTGGTGCTGGCCGGCCCGCGCGCGCTCAACCCCTTGTTTGTTCAAGTGCCGCTCGACATCAGCAACGAGCTGGGCTTGAGCCTGCTGGCCAACACCATCTGCCTGACTCCGGGCACCGTGTCGGCCCGCTTGTCGCCAGACCACCGGACCCTGCTGGTGCATGCGCTGGATTGCACTGATCCCGATGACCTGGTGCGCACCATCAAGACCCGTTTTGAGACCCCACTGAAGGAGATATTTGAATGCTGAGCAGCGCCCTCCTCCTCGCCTTTGCTTTTGTCGGAGTCGCTTTTGCCCTGAGCTTTTTCAGGCTGATCAAGGGGCCGAGCGTGCCTGACCGCATCCTGGCGCTCGACACGCTCTACATCAACGCCATCGCCTTGCTGATTTTGCTGGGCATTCACCTGCGCAGCCCGCTGTATTTCGAAGCCGCCCTGCTGATCGCCCTGATGGGCTTTGTCGGCACCGTGGCACTGGCCAAATTCTTGCTGCGCGGAGACATCATCGAATGAACATCGCCACCGAAATGCTGCTGTCGGCACTGGTCCTGATCGGCGCCGCTTTCACCCTGATCGGCTCGCTGAGCCTGGTGCGCTTCAAGGACTTTTACACCCGCCTGCACGGCCCCACCAAGGCCACTACGCTGGGGGTGGGCTGCCTGCTGATCGCGTCGTCGGTCTTTTTCAGCGTCACCGGCGACGGCTTGAGTTTGCATGAAATCCTGGTCACGCTGTTTTTGTTCATCACCGCGCCGATCTCGGCGCACTTGCTGGCCAAAGCGGCGCTGCACCTGGTCTGCGCTGAAACGTCAGCCTGGTGTCGGGGCGCTCTGGTTAAACTTGCCTTTTTTGAGGACCCATCATGAGCACCATCCGCCAAAATGACCTGATCGAATCCGTTGCCGCAGCGCTGCAATACATCAGCTACTACCACCCGGCCGACTACATCGCCCACCTGGCGCGCGCCTACGAGCGCGAGCAAAGCCCGGCGGCCAAGGACGCCATTGCGCAGATTTTGACCAACAGCAAGATGAGCGCCGAAGGCCACCGCCCGATCTGCCAGGACACCGGCATCGTCAACGTGTTTCTGAAAGTGGGCATGGACGTGCGCTGGGAAGGTTTTACCGGCAGCCTGGACGACGCCATCAACGAGGGCGTGCGCCGCGCCTACACCGACCCCAGCAACACGCTGCGCAAAAGCGTGGTGGCCGACCCGCAGTTCGAGCGCAAGAACACCAAGGACAACACCCCGGCCGTGATCTTTTCCGACATCGTGCCGGGTGACAAGCTCGAAATCACGGTCGCGGCCAAGGGCGGCGGCAGCGAGAACAAAAGCAAGATGTACATGCTCAACCCCAACGACTCGGTGGTGGACTGGGTGCTGAAAACCGTGCCGACCATGGGCGCCGGCTGGTGCCCGCCCGGCATGCTGGGCATCGGCATTGGCGGCACGGCGGAAAAAGCCGTGCTGATGGCCAAGGAAAGCCTGATGGACAGCATCGACATGCACGAGTTGCAAGCCAAGGCGGCGTCGGGCCAGGCGCTCACCAAAACCGAGGCGCTGCGCATTGAAATCATGGACAAGGTCAACGCCCTGGGCATCGGCGCGCAGGGCCTGGGCGGCCTGACCACCGTGCTCGATGTCAAGATCAAGATGTACCCGACCCACGCCGCCGGTAAGCCGATTGCCATGATCCCGAACTGCGCCGCCATGCGCCACGCGCATTTTGTGATGGACGGCAGCGGCCCGGTTTACCTGACGCCGCCGTCGCTCGACACCTGGCCCAACGTGCACTGGACGCCCGACTATGTCAAGAGCAAAAAGGTCGATCTGAACACCTTGACCAAGGAAGAAGTGGCCAGTTGGAAACCCGGCGACACGCTCTTGCTCAACGGCAAGATGCTGACCGGCCGCGACGCCGCCCACAAGCGCATCAAGGATATGCTGGCCAAGGGCGAAAAGCTGCCGGTGGACTTCACCAACCGCGTCATTTACTACGTCGGCCCAGTCGATCCGGTCAAGGGTGAAGCGGTCGGCCCGGCCGGCCCCACCACGTCGACCCGCATGGATGCCTTCACCGAAATGATGCTGGCCGAGACCGGCCTGATCGCCATGATCGGCAAGGCCGAGCGCGGCCCGGTCGCCATCGAGGCCATCAAGAAGCACCAGAGCGCCTACCTGATGGCCGTCGGCGGCGCAGCCTACTTGGTGTCCAAAGCCATCAAGACCTCCAGGGTGGTCGGTTTTGAAGACCTGGGCATGGAAGCCATTTACGAGTTCGACGTGGTCGACATGCCGGTGACCGTGGCGGTGGATGCCGGCGGCACCAGCGCCCACATTACCGGCCCGGCCGAGTGGCAGCAACGCATTGCCACCGGCGAATTCAAGGGCATCACGGTGGCTGGCGCCTGATTGGCGTTGGGCTCAGGCCAGCAAATGAGCAAGCGCCCCATCGGGGTGTTTGACAGCGGCGTCGGTGGCCTAAGCATTTTGAAGGCGCTGCGCGCAGAGTTGCCGTTTGAGGACTTTGTCTATGTGGCCGACAGCGGCTTTGCACCCTATGGCGAGCGCGACGAAAATTTTGTGCTGGCCCGTGCGCGCGCCATCACCCGGCATTTGCTCAAGCGGCAGCCGGCCATCCAGGCGCTGGTGATTGCCTGCAACACCGCCACCGCTGCTGCCGTAGCCGTGTTGCGGCAGGATTTTGCCCATCTGCCCATCATCGGCGTCGAGCCCGCGCTCAAACCCGCCATGGCCCTGAGTCGCACCCAGCGCATCGGCGTCATGGCGACCCGCGGCACGCTGAACAGTCAAAAATTTCAGGCTTTGTTAAAAACCTTGGCGCATCAGGTTGAATTTATCTGCCAGCCCTGCGACGGTCTGGCCGATGCCATCGAGCGTAACGACACAGCACAAATCAACGCCTTGTGCGCCCAATACACCCAGGCCATCGGCCGGTTCGGCACGCAGCCGGGTGAGGTTGACACGCTGGTGCTGGGCTGCACCCATTACCCCTTTGCCAGCCCTTGTTTGCAGGCCCTGGTCGGGCCAGACGTGCGCCTGGTGGACACCGGCGATGCCGTGGCGCGGCAAACCCGGCGCATGCTGTCCAGCCTCGCCAGCGACACCGCAGCGGCTCGATGCCTGTTGCTGAGCACCGGCGACCCCGACCTGCTGCAAAGCGCCGCAACGCGCTGGCTCGGACTTGACGTCCCGGTGCAGCCATTGCAATTCTGAGCGCCAGCGATAGCCGCAACTTCGGTCATGGCGAGCGAGGCTTCTTGGCAATCTAGAGCCCCAGGGACTTCATGGCTTGCCACGGTGCTGCGCACCAATGACGACCTGAGCATGGATAATCGCGCCCCATGAATCCATTGCTCTCCCTGCTGCAACCCTACCCGTTTGAGCGGCTGCGCCAGCTCTTTGCCGATGTCACGCCCAACCCGGCCTACACCCCGATCAGTCTGGGGCTGGGTGAACCCAGGCACGCCACGCCGGAATTCATCAAGCAGGCGATGGTGGATGCCATCCAGCGCACGCCCAGCGGGCTGGCCAGCTACCCGGCCACGGCGGGCGAGGCCGCGCTGCGCGAGGCTTTTGCCCAATGGCTGCACAGGCGCTACGGTCTGGCGGTGGACCCGCAAACGCAGATGCTGCCGGTCAACGGCTCGCGCGAGGCGCTGTTTGCGCTCACGCAAGCCGTGGTCAATCCGGGGGCGGCTCAGGCCTCGGGACAAAAGCCGCTGGTGGTGTGCCCCAACCCGTTCTACCAGATCTACGAGGGCGCCACGCTGCTGGCAGGCGCCGAGCCGTATTACGTGGCGAGTGACCCGGCGCGCAACTTTGCCCCCGACTGGGACAGCGTGCCCAACGCGGTTTGGGCGCGCACGCAGCAACTCTTTGTGTGTTCGCCGGGCAACCCCACCGGCGCGGTGATGCCACTGAGCGAGTGGCAAAAGCTGTTCGACCTGAGCGACCGCTTCGGCTTTGTGATTGCCTCGGACGAGTGCTACAGCGAGATTTATTTCCGCGACGAGCCGCCGCTGGGCGGCATGGAGGCTGCTGCCAGACTGAGCCGCCCCGACTTCAAAAACCTGGTGTCGCTGACCAGCCTGTCCAAGCGCAGCAATGTGCCCGGCATGCGCAGCGGTTTTGTGGCGGGCGACGCGGCCATCATGAAGCAATTTTTGCTCTACCGCACCTACCACGGTTGCGCCATGAGTCCGGTGGTGCAGGCGGCCAGCCTGGCGGCCTGGCGCGATGAGGTCCATGTGGTGGCAAACCGCGCGCTTTACAAAACCAAGTTCGAACAGGTCACCCCGCTGCTGTCCAGGGTGCTCGATGTCGCCCTGCCCGATGCCGGTTTTTACCTGTGGGCCGATGTGGCCGGCGACGACACAGCTTTTGCCCGCGAGCTTTACGCTCTTTACAATGTGACGGTGTTGCCGGGCTCCTACCTGGCGCGCGAGGCGCAGGGCCACAACCCCGGTGCCGGGCGCGTTCGCATGGCGCTTGTGGCCGACACCGCCGAATGTCTGCAAGCCGCCGAGCGCATCGCCGAGTTTGTCAACGCGCGCAAGCCCTGATTCCTGTTCCACACATAAAGCCTTTTCTGCCATGACCCAACAACTGCAAAACATCCTCAACGCCGCCTGGGACGACCGCGCCAACATCTCCGCTGCCTCGGCTCCCAAAGAAGTCACTGACGCGGTCGAGCATGTGATCCAGGGGCTCAACACCGGCCACCTGCGTGTGGCCACGCGCGAGGGTGTGGGCCATTGGACCACGCACCAGTGGATCAAAAAGGCTGTGCTGCTGAGCTTTCGCCTGTCCGACAACGCCATCGTGCATGCCGGAGATCTGGCCTTTTACGACAAGGTGCCCACCAAGTTTGCCCACATGACCAGCGCCGGCCTGCAGGCCACCGGGGTGCGCATCGTGCCGCCCGCTGTGGCGCGCCGGGGCAGCTATCTGGCCAAGGGTGTGGTGCTGATGCCGTCTTTTGTCAACATTGGCGCCTATGTGGATGAAGGCACGATGGTGGACACCTGGGCCGCCGTGGGCTCGTGCGCGCAGATTGGCAAAAACGTGCATTTGAGCGGCGGCGTCGGTATTGGCGGCGTGCTGGAGCCGATGCAGGCCAACCCGACCATCATCGAGGACAACTGCTTCATCGGCGCGCGCTCCGAGATTGTCGAAGGCGTCATCGTGGAAGAAAACTCGGTGATTTCGATGGGCGTTTACATCGGCCAGAGCACGCCCATTTACGACCGCGCAACGGATACCGTGAGCTACGGACGCATTCCGGCGGGCTCGGTGGTCATCAGCGGCAACCTGCCCAAGGACGGCGGCAAGTACAGCCTTTACGCCGCCATCATCGTCAAGCATGTCGATGCGCAAACCCGTGCCAAGACCAGCTTGAACGATTTGCTGCGGCCTTGAGGAACAAGCCCGGCAGCTCCAACTTTTCAAAAAAAGGCATCCAAATGGCACTTCTTGAGCACAACATCGCCGACCCCATGGGCACCATGGAGCGCATCCTGCGGCTGATGGTCGACAAGCGCGCCTCGGACATTTACCTGTCGGCCAACTCGGTCGCCCTGATCCGCATTCAAGGCGAGTGTGTGCCCATCAACAA
>Ga0315271_10002943_pt1 | contig 10735 bp, 8 predicted proteins | sample C3_top_MG_FD_204664 | JGI IMG/M metagenome (GOLD analysis project Ga0315271, IMG submission 204664) | Sediment microbial communities from Yellowstone Lake, YNP, Wyoming, USA - C3_top | ecosystem: Environmental > Aquatic > Freshwater > Lake > Sediment | place: USA: Wyoming | collected 2017-08-01
ATGCAGCTCCCTCCTCAGGGACCGTAGATTCCATGCCCGTGCCTCGCATGTCCGTCCCCGGAAACGACGAAGACCCCCAGGGACGCCGAAGCGCTCGCTGGGGGTCCATGACCTGGAGTGCGGACGACGGAGACGGCGCCGCCCGCGGTCATGTGTGCAGCACTGGCAGCATAGACCCGCCCGCGCCGGCCGCGCAAGCCCCGCCGTTTCGACAAGGTGGAGGAACTTTCGGACGGCTGTACGACTGCACGTTCAAGTGCGGGGCGTGCGCGGCCCCTGGAGGCGCTCAGCCCGCCGGCGACTTGTCGATGTCCCGCACCGCCGGCGCGGCTCCGAGCCTGACCAGGATCGCGCGCGCGGCCGCGCGCGGCTCCTCCGCCTCACTCCCCCGTCCCAGCCGGCGGAGGCAGCGGCTGCGACCAAGCAGCGCGTGGGCCTCCTCGTAGGGCACCACGAACGCGCGCCAGCGCACGGCGGCGTCGGCGTAGAGGTCCGCCGCCGCCTCGTCCTCGCCCCGCCGCTCGGCCAGCAGGGCGCTCAGCGAGGCGTGGACATCGCGCTGGATGGGGAGCGTGGTCTCCACACGGCTCGAGAGACGCGCCGCGAGCTCGTCGTCGCCGGCACGCACGGCGGTGCGGACGGCGTAGGGCAGGTAGGCGACGTAGTTCGGGCCGCTGCCGGGGCGCGGGCGGCGCTCCCAGCCGTCCAGCGACCCCACCGCCGCCCGGGCCTGGCCGAGCTCGTACCGCACGGTGGCGGACGAGAGCAGAGCGTAGGCCGAGATCCACGGGATCTCGCTCTCGAGGCCTTGCCGCTCGAGCCAGTCGAGGAAGGGAGCGGCAAGCCTCGGCTCGCCGCGGCAGGCCCGCAGCAGCGCCTCCTGCGCGCGGACGATGACCAGGTCCGAGCCCGCCTCGCTGCGCTCAAGCTCCGGGAGCAGCGCGGCGGCCGTGGTGAGCGCCTTGTCCCACTCGCCGAACAGCCCCAGCGCTTCGACCAGGTTGACCGTGAGTCTCCGGTCGGTCTCGGCGTCCCACTCCCCGAGCAGACCGACGGAGACGACGTCGTACTCCGGCAGCCGCTCGATGGCCTCGCGCCGGCGCCGCCGGGCGGCGTGCAGACTCGCTGCCAGCGCCGCGGCGGCCGCCGCCGGCCCGCGGTACGAGAGCAGCGCGTCCGCGTAGTTGAACGTGAGCAGGGATGTCTCGTCCGCACGGCCGCGCTCGCCTGCCAGACGCAGCGCCTGCTCGTAGTCGTCCAGCCCGCCGATGTCCCCCATGATGCAGCGGATCCCGCCACGATAGCCGAGGAACAGCGCGGGCTCGGGGAGCTGGAGCCGCCGCGCCAGGTCCAGCGATTCTTCCAGCCTCTCCAGACCCGCCCCGGGGTCACCGGCCAGCCAGAGCGACCGGCCCAGCTTGCCGAGCACGGTGACGGTCTCGAGGGAGGGCGGCTCGCCCTTGAGCAGGGACAGCGCGCCTTCGAGCTGCAGCGTGACGCCGGGGTCCCCCAGGGCGTAGAGCACGTCGGCGCGGCGCGCGGCGGCGACCGCGGCGGAGCGCCTGTCGCCCGCCGCCGAGAGCCCCACGGCGGCGTCCAGCAGCGAGGCGGCCGACTCCCGATACCGGCCCTCCTGGAAGAGCGCCTCGGCCGCCAGCGAGAGCAGCTTCGGCAGCGCCCGATGTCCCGGGCCGGCAACGTCGAGCGCGCGCTCGAAGTGGCTCGCCGCCGCGCGCACGTCGAGACCCATGGCGCGGTCGCCGGCCACGGTGAGGTAGGCGACGGCGGCGTCGGTCGCCGGACCCTCGAGCTCGACGTCGCCGGCGGCGCGGGCCAGCTCTGCCGCCGCGCCGTAGTGCCAGGCGAGCACGTCGCACAGGTCGCCACGCGCCCGCTCCCCCACCTTGCCCTCGAGCCAGCGGGCGAAGGCGGCGTGCTTGCGGGCGCGCACCCCGCGCGGTATCCCGCCGTAGGCGACCTCGCGGACCATGCCGTGGCAGAAGGCGTACTCCTCCTCGTCCTCCACGAGCGGTCGGTGCACGGTGCGCACGAGCTGGCGGTCGGCCAGCTCGTCGAGGCTCTCGCCGATGTCCGCGGCGGCGGGACCGCCGAGCTCCTCCAGGGCGCCTCGCCAGAACGCGGCGCCGATCACCGCCCCGTCCGCCAGCGCCGCCTTCGCCCCGGGGGTCAGCGCGTCGATGCGCGCCGCGATGACCGCCTGCACGGACTGCGGCAGCGCGGCCAGGGCGGCCGGGTCGCCGGCGCTGCCGGCGAGCAGCCGCGCCAGCTCCTCGGCGAAGAACGGGTTGCCCTCCGCGCGACTCGCGACCAGCGCCACCGCGGCGGCGTCCGCGCCCTCCATCTCCGGCAGCGACCAGACCAGGCCGCGCGTCTCGTCGTCGGACAGCCGATCCAGCCAGATGCGGGTGAACCGACCCTCGGACGCGGCGAACGCCGGGTGCCGCTCGAAGATCTCGGGACGGGCCGTACCGACGAGCAGCAGCGGCCCGTCCGTCAGGTGCGCAGCCACGTAGTCGATGAAGGCGAGCATGGCCTCGTCCGCCCAGTGCAGGTCCTCGATGACGGCCACCAGCGGACGGCGGGCGGCGACCTGACGGAAGAAGCGCAGCCAGGCGGCGTAGTTCTCGTCCGCGTCCGCCTCCGGCGCGTCCAGACCGACCAGCGGCCGCAGTCGCTCGCAGATCCAGCCGTGGTCCGGCCCGTCGTCCACGGCGCGCTCCAGCAGTTCCTCCGCCTGCGCCTGGTCGTGCGTCTCCAGGATCCCGGCGTGCGCCTGTACGATCTCGCGAAGGGCTCCGAGCGCGCGCTCCTCGCCGTAGGGGGAGCAGCGCCCCTGGCGCCAGGTGACGAAGGCAGAGCCGAGGTCGACCACGGAGTACAGCTCCCGCACCAGACGCGACTTGCCGATGCCGGGGTCGCCGAGGAGCAGCGTCATGTGAGGCTTGCCGCTGCCCACGACGCGGTGCAGAAGACTGTTGCAGAAGGCGAGCTCGCTGTCGCGGCCGACCAGCGGCGAGAGCCGGCCCGCTGCCCCGGTGGGGCCGACGCGGGCCACCGGGTATCGGGCGAGCCAGCGCACCAGCGGCCGCACCTTGCCCTTGGCCGACCACGGCGGCAGTTCCTCGTAGGTGATCGCCTGCCGCGTCAGTTGATAGGTGAGGTCGCCCACGACGACGGCGCCGGGCGGCGCCGAGGCCTCGAGGCGCTGGGCCGTGTTGACGACGTCGCCGGCCACGTGCCGGTCACCGAGCGCCGGGTCGGAGGACGCGGTCACCAGCAGCTCGCCGGTCCTGATCCCGGCTCGCGCCTGCAGGGAACTGCCGTCGGGCCGGCACAGCCCCTCCACGCCCTCGAGCAGGCGCAGCGCGCAGCGCACCGCGCGCTCGGGGTCGTCCTCGTGGACGGCAGGGACGCCGAAGAGGCCGACCACGGCGTCTCCGATGAACTTCTCCACGGTGCCCCCGTACCGTTTGATCACCTCGCGCGCGAGGGCTCCGAAGGCGCGCAGGCAGGCGTCGACATCCTCCGGGTCTGCCTTCTCGCTCATGGCGGTGAACCCGACGAGGTCGCAGAACAGCACCGTCACCGTCTTGCGCTCCTCGGGGATCTGCGGCGCTGGGGAGAGGCGGCCGCCGCACCCCGGGCAGTAGCGGGCGCCTTGAGGCGCCGGCGTGGAACACGCAGGACACGAGGTGCTCGCGGGGCTCGCCACCGTCGTCCTCGGCGCCGGCTCCCGCCGCGTCAGTCCCGCCCGAGCAGGGCGAGCTCGCGCGCCCGGGCCACGGCGTCGGCGCGCGACGAGACCTCCAGCTTGCGGTAGAGGCTCTTGACGTGCGTCTTGACCGTGTTGCGGGAGACGAAGAGCTGCTCGGCCATCTGCGCGTCGGTCAGGTGCGTGGGGAGCAGTTCGAGCACACGCCGCTCCGCCGGCGTGAGCGGCTCGGCCAGCCGCGTCCGCTCGACCGCCTCGAGCAGGCGCTCGGCGCGGCGCCGCAGGATGCCCGCGTCGGGGTACCGCTCGAGCAGCGACTGGGCGGCCAGCGCATGCGCCTCGGCGGCGGTCATGTCGGTGCGCTCGACGGCGCCCTCGCCGAGCACCACGTCTGCGAGCAGGGCCATCCACGGGTGCGGCACCATGTGCCGGAGCAGCCGCACGGTGTCGGCCGCCGCCGCCTCCCCCTCAGCCCCGTTCTCGCGGCCGCGCAGCTTGACGCGCGTCAGCAGCATCGGCAGGCAGCGGCGGTGGGTGCCGAACCCGAGACTGGCGAGCAGGTCGGTGGCCCGCCCCTCGTACTCCGCAGCCGCCTCCCATTCCGCCTCGTCGGCGGAGATCAGGCCGAGGTAACCCAGAGCGGCCAGCTCGGCCGACTGGTTGCTCACCGAGCCTTCGCGAGCGCCGACCGCGAGCGGGTGGAGCGCGCGCTGGGTGGCACCCGAGAGCCAGCGCGCCACGCCGAGAGCGACCTGGGCGTCCGCGTACCAGCTGGTGCCCGGGGTCTCCTCGAGGTGGGCGGCGAGCTCGGCGTCCTCGCGCATCTGCTTCACGCCGCGAGCGCCCACGGTGGCGCGCAGCAGCGCCTGCGAGGAGCGCAGCGAGGCGGCACCGTCCGGCGACGGCGAGTCGTCCATCGGCGCGGCGCAGGCCGCCTCGCACCAGCGCTCGCCGAGGCGCCCGGCGTCGAGGGCGGAGTAGACCCAGCCGGCGGTGAGCGTCAGCGGGGGCTGGGTCAGCAGCTGGCGGTCGGTGAAGGAGGTGAGCCAGCGGCGGACTGTCTCCGCCTGGCCGCGGTTCCACATGCCCGGCCAGGCCGCCGCCACGAGCTCGCCTGCGGCCGCAGCCTCTCCGGCGGCCAGCAGGTGGTGCACCGCCTGGTCCGGCAGGTCCTCTTCCGCGTACCTGCCGGCGACCGTCCGGTGCAGGGCGTCGGGCAGCCCCGGGTGCCGCTTCTCGAGCTCGTCCTGCAGCATCTCGGCGAACAGGTGGTGGTAGCGATAGTGGCAGCCGTCGTCACCCAGGGGCACGACGAAGAGTTCCTCGTGCGCCACCCGTGCGAGCAGCTCGCCAGCATCGTCCCTGCCGGTGACGAGTGCGCACAGGCGCGGCGTGAGCTCGAGCAGTACCGAGGTGCGCAGCAGGAACTCCTGGACGTCGTCCGGCTGCGCCTCGAGCACCTCGGAGGTGAGATACTCGGCGATCTCCCGGCGCCCGCCGCGGATCCCGCCGACCCAGTCCGCCGCCGGCCGGCCGGCGCCCGCCAGGCAGGCCAGCTGAAGGCCGGTCGCCCAGCCCTCCGTGGCCGTGAGCAGCACGCCGGCGGTCTGGTCGTCGGCGTCGCATCCGTGCAGGCGCAGCAACTGAGCGACCTCGCCGGCGTCCAGCGACAGTTGCGGAGCGTGGAACTCGGCGAGCTCGCCGGAAGCGCGCATGCGCGCCAGCGGCAGCGCGGGGTCCGTGCGCGACCCGACGGCGAGCTGGGCGCCTGCCGGCAGACCGCGCAGCACCGCGGCCACCTGGTCCCACACCTTGTCGCCGCGGAGCAGGTGGGCGTCGTCCAGGACGAGCACGAACGGCGGGGCCGCCGCCAGCGCCTCGCCCAGCAGCGGCAGGATCCGCTCGGTGACCGGCGGCACCGCGAGCGAGAGCGAGGAGTGCACGGACGGGTCCACGTCGGTGACGCACTCGAGCGCGAGCGCGACGTAGGTGAGAAAGACGACGGGGTCGGAGTCGGCCTCGTCGAGCTGTATCCAGGCGAAGGGCCGGCCGTCGGCCTCGGCCCACTGCCGAAGCACCGTGGTCTTGCCGGCCCCGGCGGGCGCGCAGAACGCCACGAGCGGCGCGTCCGTGCCGCGGAGCTGGTCGAGCAGAGTCCGGCGCTCCACGAGCCGCACACGTGCCTGCGGTGGGCGGAGCTTGGCGGGCAACGTCGCGTCGTCCGCGGGCTTCTCGCCGTGCTCGTTCACGGCGTGCCAGCGTGCACGGACACGCGGGCTCGACTCAACCGATGCCCCTTCTCGAGCCGTCACCGTCCCTCTCCCCTCGGGCGACACGTGCTCCACCATCCAGTGTACGTCACCCAACGGTGACCGGCCAGAGTCCACGCCGTCGGGCGCGGGCGTCCCGGATCAGTACAGATGCGGCCGCACATGGCCATGGCGCAGGTGCGCCGTCGCCTCGCGCAGGGAACACCACACCCGGGTCCTCTCGTCGCCGCGCCGAGGCTCCACGTGGTCGCAGGCCGGCTGCCCGCTGAACACCAGCCGGCCCTCGCGTTCCGCCCCCGGGCAGGTACAGACGGCACGTGGCCGGACCGCGTACAGCTGCGCGTGCCGGCACTCGCTGCACACGAGGTGCGCGCGGGCCACGAAGGTCCCCTCGCCGTGGCCGGGCTGCGCGTGGCCACCGCCGCCACGCCCGCCGCCTTCGCCGAACAGCCTGATCATCTCTCCCGCCTCCCCCGCTCGAGCGGCGCCACGTCTATGCACGCGCACCGCCTGGGTCAAGCGTAGGGAGGTCGATGAGAGGGCGCCTCACCCTCTCCGGGTGGTGCTTCAGCCGCGCTCTGTGGCGGTGCCGTCCGGGCGCGCGCTCGGCAGGTTCCCCGCGGCCTCGCCCAGGACGAGCGGGCTCTGGTCCACGGCCTCGAAGGCCTTGTGGAGCGCCGAGATGAGGGCGCCCTGCGAGTGGCCGCGGTAGCGGTACCGCACGGTCGCCTCGATCTCGGCGCGCTCGGTGAGCACGTTGCGGCCGAGCAGGAGGCGCTCGAAGAACCGGGAGGCGACCTCCATCATGAGCGTCGTGCTGGCGCCGAGGACGACGCCCTTGTCGTCCACCTCGAACACGACGCCGACGCGCTTGTACATGGCCTGGTGGCTCACGTCCTGCGGCAGGCGGGCGTAGCCCGAGAAGAGGAAGGTGGTCGACTCGTCCATGCCGGCACTCTAGCAGCAGGCGTGCACGCGGTCGAGGCTCGACGGGCGACGACTGTTGCGCCGCCGTCGGCCGCGTGTATCATGATGCCGCTGCCGCAGGGTCCGGGCCGGCGGCGTTCCCACCGGCCCCTCCGTCAGGCCCTGCTCCCCAGCTGAGACGCACCGTGCTCGCTGGGGATTCCCTCGTTAAGGACCCCGGCAGACTCGAGAAGGGGGAAGCGATGGCAGAGCACAACGGGCTCGACGGCAAGCTCATGACCGTCGGCGAAGCCGTCGAGCGGTTCGTGCACGACGGCGACCAGATCTGCGTCGGGGGCTTCACCATCACCCGCAACCCGATGGCCGTGACGTACGAGATCGCCCGCCGCCGGATCAAGGACCTTCACCTGGTGGCGCACTCCAACGGCCAGGCGCTCGACGTCCTCGTCGGCGCCGGCTGCGTGCGCCGCCTCGACATAGCCTACGGCGGCAACGGCCGCTTCGCGCCGACCTGCATCCGCTTTCGCAAGGCGGTCGAGCGCGGTGAGCTGCAGGTAGAGGACTACACCAACAACATGATGAGCCTGCGGTTCCTCGCCGGCGCGCTGAACGTGCCGTTCATCCCCAGCAAGTCCGGGCTGGGGACGGACGTGGTCGAGAAGAGCGGCTTCCCGCCCGAGCTCCGCGGCGAGGACGGCGTCCCCTGCCAGAAGGTCATCGTCATGGACGACCCCTTCGGCCACGCGGACGACGAGGTCGTCCTCCTCCCCGCGCTCACGCCGGATGTCTCCATCATCCACGCCCAGCAGGTGAGCACCGACGGCACCGTGCGCATCAAGGGCCTCACCTTCGCCGACCTCGAGCAGTGCAAGGCGTCGACCGCCGTGATCGTCACCTGCGAGGAGATCGTGCCCGAGCACTACCTGCGGCTCGACCCCGACCAGAACGCGCTGCCGCCCTTCCTGGTCGACGCCGTGGTGCCGGTGCCCTACGGCGCCCACCCCACCGCCTGCCCGTACTTCTACGACTACGACCCGGCGCACCTCAACCAGTACAAGGCCATCGCCCGCGACGACGACCGGTGGGCGGCCTGGCTCGAGGAGTGGGTGTACGGCGTCGAGAGCTGGGACCACTACCTGGACAAGGTCGGGGGCGCGCAGCTGGCGCGCATCCGCGCCAACACCGTCGCCGGCTACGCGACCGGCCTGGACCGGAGGTGAGAGAGATGGCCGACGTACAGACTTCCGCGATCGAGTACTCGCCCCGCGAGATGATGGCCATCGCCGCCGGTCGCTTCATCAAGAACGGCGACGTGCTGTTCGCCGGCACCGGCGTGGCCATGCTGGCCGCCACCGTGGCCAAGCGCATCCACGCCCCACAGGCGCACATCTTCTTCGAGACCGGCGGCATCGGTCCGCTCCTGGACGAGCTGCCGATGGCGGTGGCCGACCCGCGCGTGATGGCGTTCAGCAACCTCAACGCGGGCCTGGTGGAGGCGTTCAGCTACGTCGCCAACCGGCGCCTGCACACCATCGCCTTCCTGGGCGCCGCGCAGATCGACAAGTACGGCAACATGAACTCCACGGTGATCGGCGACTACCTGAAGCCCAAGGTCCGCTTCAGCGGCAGCGGCGGCGCCTGCGACGCGGGCTCGCTGGCCAGCGGCTTCATCGTGTTCATGCAGCACGGCACGCAGAAGTTCGTCGAGAAGCTCGACTACCTGACCACGCCCGGCTGGCTCGAGGGCGGCGACTCCCGGCACCGCGCCGGCTACCGCCGCGGCGGCCCCATCGCCGTGGTCACCAACCTCTGCGTGCTCAAGTTCGACGAGGGCACGCACGAGATGTACCTCGCCGAGCGCTACGAGGGCGTCACTCCCGAGCAGGTCCAGGAGAACACGGGCTTCGCGCTCGACTGCACGCGCGCGACCGTGGCCACTCCGCCCACGGCGGAGGAGCTGCGGATCCTGCGCGACGACGTCGACCCGCAGCGCCTGATCCTGGGCTGAGCGCCGGCGTGGGTCCCCGCGTCAGCGAGCGGAGCGCTGTCGGCCTCTACTCGTTCCAGCGCACGGACGGCAGCGGCACGTGGGGCAGGTGCGGCATCGCCGGCAGCATGTTGCGCGCCGACTTGGCGGTCTGCAGGCTGATGATCGCCATCAGGGCGAAGCAGACCACGCCGACCAGCGGGAACAGCATGAGCGCGGCCAGCGGGCGCACGGGATCGGCGATACGCTTGTAGTCGGCCTTTGCGCCGCTGATCTGGATGTAGCCGACAGGGGCGGCCTGAACGCCGCCGCCGTGACCGTACCCGACCTCTTGAACAGCACCGTCGCCGTCGCGCTTCTTCCTGCGCCCGGCACCGCGGCCTCCGCCGCCGCCGACGCCGTAGCGCACGCGCGCCACGGGCACCACAGTGACGCCGTCCCTCTCGACTGGGTCGCCGAACACGGCGCTCGCCGAGACTGAGCCGCCGAGCCGCTCGACGAACCGGTCGAAGCGGTCGGCCGATGCAGCCACGTCGGCTTCAGCCTCGCGCTTCGCCTCCTCGATCGGATCCGCCATGGTCCCTCCTCGCGTGATGACCACGCTACCGTGGCCACAGACATGGGTCTCATCCTGTGTACCCCGATGACCAAAGCAGAAGCCGTCGCCGGGGGGCCGCGCGGCGCTTCACTGCAGGGCACCGCGGAGCCGGGCCGCCCCGGCCCCGCCACCTTCTTCACCCCGATCGCAGCCCAGGATGGAAGACGACTCACCCGCATCGGGTGATGCTTCGCCGCGCCGTTCCCCCACACACTGCAGGACGGTGGAACCATCAGGGGGTCGGGGAGGTGGCGGATGACACGGCGGTCGTGTTCAACCGGGACGGAGCACCACTGAGCCGTCCCCCGACGTTCATTCCGGTCGACACCGCCCGCCACTCGCGGGCCGGTGAAGGGGGTTTCCGATGAACAAGACCAGGATCTGTGTGCTGGTGCTCGTCGTCGCGCTCGTGGCGCTCTCCGTGGCGGCGCCCATCGCGGGCGCAGGCAAGCGCGGCAACAGCCAAGGCGTGATCCCGCCCAACGCCACACCAGGCGGGATGAGTTACGGTGACTGGGGAGCGGCCTGGTGGCAGTGGGCCATGTCGACCCCAAAGGCCGACAACCCGCTGGCTGACCCGACCGGCGACATGGTCGGCAGTGGCCAGTCCGGGCATGTCTGGTTCCTCTGCGGAACCATCACGATGACCCCGACAGGGCCCACGACCTACGTGGGGTACGCAGACCGCGAAGTGACCGTGCCGGCGGGCAAGATGCTCTTCTTCCCCATCTGCAACGTCGAAGCTTCGACGGCGGAGGGGAACGGCACGACCTACGACGAACTGGCGGGCGTGTGTGACTGGTACATGAGCCGCACCACACCCGCGGATGTGACGGTGGACGGCAGACACGTGAAGAACCTGATGAAGTACCGGGCGACGTCAGGTCTGTACCAGCTGTGGTGGCCGGTCGACAACGTGATCGACCTTCCCCCCATCAGCACGACCGACCCCAAGGCCACGACCACCTCGGTGAGCGACGGCTACTGGATCATGCTCGCCCCACTGAGCAAGGGGACGCATCATCTCCACTGGTCCGGCGCGACGGTGATCAGCACGGCGAACGGCGACGACTTCGACGCCACCTGGGCGCAGGACATCACGTACACGGCCCACGTGAAGTGAGCTGATCCGAGCCGGGGTTCGGCGCCACGCGGCGCCATCCAAGCACGAAGGGCCGGGGGGCGGGCCCGCGGCGCGCGCCCCCCCGCCCGGCGGAGGG